>Ga0247821_10000267_pt1 | contig 29462 bp, 28 predicted proteins | sample 13C_Glycerol_Day_FD_192481 | JGI IMG/M metagenome (GOLD analysis project Ga0247821, IMG submission 192481) | Soil microbial communities from agricultural site in Penn Yan, New York, United States - 13C_Glycerol_Day14 | ecosystem: Environmental > Terrestrial > Soil > Agricultural land | place... | reverse complement strand
GCAAAACCCCTATCTGCGCGAGCAGGTAGGGGTTTTGTCTTTCCAGACTTGCTATATCGCCGCGCCTAATACGGGCTTGCCACGCCCCCTGTAGGAGCGGGCTTGCCCGCGAAGACATGGCAACTGACACAACAAAGAGGGCTCAGCCCCGCGCTAGTTCTTCCAAGTGCTCCCTGGCCTCTTCACTTTTAAGCACCAGAACATCCCCCTCCAGCGAATCAAGCACAACCTCCGCCGTATTGCCGATCAAGGCCCCGGAGATGCCCGTCCGTGCAACCGTACCAATCACCGTCACCACCGCATCACAGTGCTTCTCGGTATAGGGAATCAACACATCCGCTGGCCCCTCAGCGATGTGCAAGCGCTCATCACTGATATCGAACTCAGCCTGGAAAGCCTTGCAAGCCTCACGATAGCGCTGCTCAATGGTATCCGAGTTCTGATAAACCGGGTCTGCCGCTGAGAGCATGGGGGAGGGGTGGGCGCTGATCACATGCAGTTCACCCTTCGCCAGCGCAGCGATGGCATAGCCATGGTCAATGATGTTGGTATGCAGCAGGCGGTGCGCCTCGTCATGATTGCCTACATCCACTGCCGCGAGGATCACCCCGCCAGTCCAAGGCCGCTCACTCTTGACCATCAGTACCGCAGACGGGCACTGGCGCAGCAGTTTCCAGTCGCTGGGCGTCAGCAATGCCTTTTTCAGCGGGTTGTCTGGCCGATGCTCCTTGATCACCAGATCACACCCTTCGGCTTGCTGCACAGCGATGATCGACTCGTGCAAAGTGTCGTGCCAGGCCTGTTCATGAGTCACGTTGTCGTAGCCGTCATCATGTAGTTGGCTCGCCAGTAGACTTAGCAGCGCACTGTGATCGTGCTTCTTGTCGCACATCAGCAGGTGCAAGCGGGCGCCGGTAACGCCTGCGATCAGTTTCGCCCGGGTCAGGGCGCGGCTATGGGCGTGATCGGGATCAAGTACGACCAGGATGCTACGGACCTGTTGCATGGACATGGGCTCCCCTCGGATTGTTTGGCCTGTGCCTGACTATAGTCGGCGTCCCTATCAATGCCGCTTGACGTGTATCAAGCATAGTCGCTGGCGATCGCCGCCACCCCCGGTATAATCGCCGGCCCTGCCGTTGTTGCGTGATTGTGAGCCTATGTCCCTGATTCCCGAAGTCGACGCCTTTCTCGGTTGCCGCACCCCTGACGCCTGGATCGAAGCGGCGCTCGCCGACCAGGAGACCTTGCTGATCGATCACAAAAACTGTGAGTTCAAGGCAGCGAGCACCGCCTTGAGCCTGATTGCCAAGTACAACACCCACCTTGATCTGATCAACATGATGTCGCGATTGGCTCGTGAAGAATTGGTCCACCATGAACAGGTGCTGCGCCTGATGAAGCGCCGTGGCGTGCCATTGCGTCCGGTTTCGGCAGGGCGCTATGCCTCGGGTCTACGCCGCCTGGTGCGCGCCCATGAGCCGGTCAAGCTGGTGGACACCTTGGTGGTAGGCGCGTTTATCGAAGCGCGCAGCTGCGAGCGATTCGCCGCCCTGGTGCCGCACCTCGATGAAGAGCTTGGGACCTTCTATCACGGTCTACTCAATAGCGAAGCACGGCATTTTCTGGGCTATCTCAAGCTCGCCCGCCAGTACGGCGACGAGGCCGACATCGCTCGCGTCGTGGCGTTAGTGCGTGAAGCTGAGGCTGAGTTGATCACCTCCCCAGATCAGGAGTTGCGCTTTCACAGCGGCATTCCGCTGGCCCAGGCGGCCTGAGCCTGATCTGGCGCCAGCGGATCGAACGAGGCTAGTGACGGCGGCCCAGTAGCAGGCCAATCACCAGGCCGAAGCCGGCCGAGACTGCCACCGTCTGCCAGGGATGGCCGCCGATATAATCCTGCGTGGCATCCACCACCGGTTGCGCTTTGTCGCGCACCGAGCCCGCCGCCTGGCGTGCTTGGCGCAGTTTCAGACTGATCTGCGCGCGCAGGGTGTCGGCTTCTTCGCCCACCAGGGTCGCACTTTGTTCGAGCAGCCTTTCGGATTCTTCGATCAACGACTGCAATTCGCTGAACACCTGGTCCTTGATCTGATCGCTATCGGTTTGCGTGGCAGTTTTCCTGGCCATGAACACGTCCTCGTCGATGGGTGGGTTAAAGCAATGGATGCCGCAGAGGCTGGAAAGTTGCGCCAACGTTCCGGGCGGGCGCTGCATCAGTGTAAGATAGCGCCCAATTCCAAGCGGTAGGGTAGACCTTCATGAGTTTCAATCTGGCCAACAGAAGCTTTGAGGAACGGGCGCAGATCGAAGGCGAGAAAGCGCGGCTGTTCGAGTATTGGCAAAGCAACCTGGGCAAGGCCAAGGCCGAGGCCGGGCGGTTGATCGCCGAAAAATCCCGGCGCAAAGGCAAGTGGGCCGAATGGGTGCGTGCCGAACTGGATGCCATGACTCCGGCCGATTTCGCCAATATGGTGCGCAGCGAAGTCAACAAGATGATGGCCGCCGCCAACAGCAACCGCTGATCTACCAGTTCGCGCTGCTGGCCTGGGGCAGGTCGAGCTTGCCCTTGTCAGTGAAACGCACCGTCCCCAGCGGACCGCCGGCCAACTTGCCGCGCAGCACATAGGGCAGGCCCTGCAGCGACTGCACCTGGCTCAAGCCATAGGCCTGGCGCAGGAAAGCGAACGCGGTGACGCTGACCGGCACCACGATCACAGTCTCGTCATACCGGCCGATATGCCCGCGCTGATCGCTCACGCCCGCGGCCAAGGGCTGATCGTTGACCTCCAGATTGAGCGCGATGCCGTTGAAATCCACCGGCGTCTCGTTCGGGTTCTGCACGCGAATCTTCACGGCCATGCGCAGCTCCAACTCCTGGCCGGGCAGCGGTTCTATGCCGATCACGCTGATGTTCAACGGGTCGCGCGCCTGAAACAGCGCGCACGCATTAACTGTGCAGGCCAACAGAGCGACCAACAAAAGCCGCAGGTGACGGGATAAGCGCAGCGTCATGGGGAAGGGCCTTGTGCATGACAGGTGAATGGCCAGTGTGGCAAATGCACGCCGACGTTGAAAGTGTTGGGCTTAATGAAAGATACTCTCATTAACGTCCGATAATTTTTCTTACTGGCTTTCTCCCTTCATGCTGACGTCTCCCGTGTCTGGGCTGCTGACAAGTTTCCAGGAGCACTACGACGACCTGTTGCAGTTCCTGACCCGCCGCATGAGCGACCGCCAGCGCGCCGCTGACGTGGCTCAGGAGACGTACTTGAAGCTGGTGAAGATCGAGCAACAAGCGATTCCGGTGCTGCACGCCCGCAGCTTCATCTTCCGTGTTGCTGGCAACCTGGCTATCGATGCGCTGCGTCGCGAACAGCGCATCGCCGCCAATCACCAGACTAGTGAAGCCGCTGGCGAGCTACCGTGCCCGGCGCCGCCACCTGAAGCGGCGCTGCTGGCCAGTGAACGCCTGCAGATGTTGGACCAGGCCCTGCTTGAGCTGTCGAGCAATGCGCGGCAGGCGTTGCTGCTCAATCGCGTCGAGGGCCTGACTCAGGCGCAAATCGCACAACGGTTGGGCGTTTCCGAGAGCATGGTGGCAAAATACATCGGCCAAGCCCTGCGCCATTGCCGCGACTGGCTCAAACACAACCATGACTGACCTATCTGCCATGCCCGAGCTACATCCGCTCAGCGATCTTTCCGATGATGCTCTCGACTGGCAGGTATTGCTGCATTCGGGCAGTGCCAGCGCGGCTGACCAGGCGCGTTACCAGCGCTGGTGTCAGTTGAGCCCGGCGCATGCCGAGGCCGCGAGAGAAGCTGAGGCGTTGTGGGCAGACATCGGGCAGACCAACGCTGCGCAAATCTTCGTTGCTGAACCTGCGCCGCGCAAACGGCGTTGGCCACTGGCAATCGCTGCATCCGCGGTGCTCGCTGTGGCGGGCATCATTGGTTGGCAGCAAGTGCCGGTGTGGACCTCCGATTACCACACTGGCATCGGTCAGCGGCAGGTCATCACCCTGGCGGACGGCTCACGGGTCACGCTTAACAGTGGCAGCGCCTTGTCGCTCGCCTTTAGCGACAGCGAGCGCAAAGTCGTGCTCAAAGCGGGCGAGGCGTTGTTCGAAACGGCAAGCGACCTGCGTCCGTTCGTAGTCGAGGCCGGCGGTGAGCCCGTGCAGGGCCGCGAGGCGGTGTTCAGCGTCCGGCGTTTGGCCAGTGGCCCTAGCGTGGTGCTGGCCGAGGGTGAAGCACGGGTTGGTACGCAAGCGGTGGCGGTCGCCAATGATGCCCGGGCGCTGACCGCCTGGCAGCGTGGCAAGCTGATCTTCAACGGCAAGCCCCTGGGCCAGGTACTCAGCGAGCTTGAGCGTTACCAGCATGGGCGCATCCTGATTTCCGATCACACCTTGGCTGCGCTTGAAGTCAGCGGCGTGTTCGATCTCGACGAGCCAGAAGCGCTATTGCGCACCCTGGAGCAGCGCTACAACCTGAAAATCACCTACCTGCCGTGGCTCGCCGTGGTCCACTGAAGCGATAAAGCGAAATATTTTTCATCTCGCACTGCAAGTTGATGAAAGCCAGAACGTCGTAGTGGGACTGATCAGCAACCCATTCTCATTTACGCCTTGTCTGGAAGCCCTTTCGTGAAGGCCACGCTCAAACCCCTGCACCGCCGCGGCGGTCGTTTCAATCATGCCCTGTTGTCTTGCAGCGCCCTGGCCATGCTAGCCGGGCCGCTGCCCATCGCTGCGGTGCACGCCGCCGGTGACGCCCAGGTCGCAGCGCGTCATGTCCAGCTGGATCTGCCCGCCCAGGCCCTGGATCAGGCGCTGACCAGCTTCGCCGACCAGGCCGGTCTGCACTTGCTGTACACCACCCGCGACGTCGCCGAGCTGCAAAGCCCTGCGTTGCGAGGCAACTACAGCATCGAGCAGGCGCTGCAACAGTTACTCGCCGGCAGCGGCATGAGCTGGCAATTCAGCGATGCGCGCACGGTGACCTTGCGTAAGGCCAATGCTGCGCCGCAGAGCGTCAGCCTCAAGCCCACCGAAGTCACCGTCGCCTCGCGTACCAGCACCGCCATCAGCGAAATCCCCGGAACGGTCTGGGTGGTCGACCAGCAGCAACTGCGCGAGCAGCTCGACAGCGGTGTAAGCCTCAAGGAAGCCATCGGCAAACTGGTGCCAGGCCTTGACCTGGCGCCGGAAGGCCGGACCAACTATGGCCAGAACATGCGCGGTCGCGATGTACTGGTGATGATCGATGGCGTTAGCCAGAACAGCTCGCGCGGGCTTTCGCGCCAATTCGACAGCATCTCGCCCTTTAACGTCGAACGGGTCGAAGTGCTGTCCGGCGCCAACGCGGTCTATGGCGGCGGTGCAACGGGCGGCATCATCAACATCGTGACCAAGAAGGGCGAGCCAGGAGCGGCCCGCTTCGAAACCCAGATTGGCGCCAGCAGTGGCTTCAACAACAGTGACGACCTGGCCACCCGCATAGCCCAGTCGGTCAGTGGCGGCAACGAGCGGATCAACGCTCGCCTGGGTATTTCCGCCGAGCAGAACGAAGCCTTCTACGACGGCGCCGGCGATCAGATTTTCATCGACAACACCCAGACCGACCTGCAGTACAACCGGGCGATCGACGTCATGGGCAGCGTCGGCCTGAAGCTCACCGATGAGCAGAGCCTGGATTTGCTGGCCCAGTACTACGATTCCGGCAACCATGGCAGCACAGGTATCTATTTTCCCAACCTCAACCACAACGCGCCGTCGGACCTTGAAGATGCGCAGCTGCGTGGCGGCTACTCCTCTGATCTACAACCTCAGACCCGGCGCCTGCTGCTCAACGCAAACTACCACCACAGCGATGTCCTCGGTCAGGATTTCTACCTGCAGGCCTCCTACCGCAAGGAGGACGACAATTTCTACCCGTTCCCCTACTACAACCGTGGTGGGGTGCCAGGTTCGCGCGGCGTGTACTTTGCGGCCTCCCAGCAAAATTTTGAGGTCAGCAGCCTCAAGGCGCTGTTCGCCAAGCAGTGGGACACGCTCAAGCTCACCTATGGCGTCGACCTGGATCGCGAGCGCTTCAACGCCCAGCAAACCACCTTCGACCCACTGACTTCCTCGCAAAGTGGCGGCCTTGACCTGGACAAACTCAGCGAGGCGCCGCGCTATCCCAGCTATCGAGTCGATGGCGTCTCGGCCTACGCGCAGCTCGACTGGCGCCTGACCGACAACCTGACCCTGTCTGGCGGTGCCAGGCGTCAGCAGATGGACGTTGAGGTCAGCGACTTCAAGACGGTGCCGGGCGGCAACAACGACTATCAGGTCAACCTGTTCAACCTCGGCGCCATCTACGACTTCAAGAATGGCCACCAGGTCTGGAGCAACTACGGCGAAGGCTTCGAACTGCCTGATCCGGCCAAGTACTACGGCAAGCAAGGGCTGAGCGTTGACGACAACCCCCTGGCCGGGATCAAGAGCCGTCAGGTCGAACTGGGATGGCGCTATGCCGACCTGGACTGGGACGCCCAGGCTGCGCTGTATTACATCTGGACCGACAAGACCATCACCACCGATCCTGCGACCTTGACCATTGACGTGGTGGACTTCAAGAAGCGCGACTTTGGTTTCGAAGGCGCTCTGACCCGTCATTTCCAGAGTGGCTGGGAAACCGGCGGCACCGTGCATGTGGTCAAGTCGCAAGAGGAAGATCAGGACGGCGACTGGATCAAGCGTGATGCCCGCTACGCCTCGCTGTCCAAGGCCACGGCGTTTGTCGGCTGGAAGGGCGATGGGCGCAGCGCACGGCTGCAAGCCAACCACGCCTTCACTTTGAAAGACGATCAGGACCAGCAGATCGATGGCTATACCACCTTTGACCTGTTGGGCAGTCAGGACACCGGTTTTGGCACCTTCAGCGCCGGTATTCAGAACCTGTTCGACAAGCAGTACAGCACGGTCTGGGGGCAGCGGGCGACGCTGTTCTATTCGCCGACCTATGGACCAGCCTACCTGTATGACTATCAGGGCCGTGGGCGGACCTATACCTTGACCTGGAGTTTGGCCTACTGATAGGGATCGGCAGGGCATCGTCATCCCGGGACAAGCCCGCTGCTACAGGATCGAAGTTGACCTTGTAGGGCTTGTCCGGCGATGACGGCGACTGACACCTCTGTCTCAAGCGAACGCCGCCAATAGATCCTGCACAAACGCTTCCTGCGTGTCCCCCGGCACCTGCCCGCGATGACGCGCCAGGGTAAACGGCACGACGAAATCCAACTCCGAATCCAATGCCCGCAGCATCCCTCGCAGCAGCCAAGGCTCGGCATAGTGACACGGCAGATACCCCACGTGCCGCCCCGACAGGATAAAGGTCAGCACACTCTCGATCTGTTCGGCCTGGGCTGAACTGCGCTGGCTCTGAAACGCATCCGTTCCCTGCAAGAACCGATAGCCATGACGCACCTGGTCCGCCTCCAGCAGCTGTTCGCGGCTCACCGTCCCGGCCGTGAACAAGGGATGGCCCTGGCCGCAATACAACCGCTGGGTTTCTGCAAACAGCGGCTGGTAGTCGAACGCCGCCTGCGTGCCGGAAAAATAGCTGATGGCCAAATCCAGCCGCTGCTCCAGCAGCAAGCGTTCCATCTCGGCGGGCGGAGCGCTGATCAACTCCAGCTGCACCGCCTCTTGCCGTCGCCTGAAGCGGGCGATGGCATTGCCTAGGCGCAGGCTCACGGCGCTGTCCTGGTTTTCGGCAATGCCAATGCGCAGGGTGCCCAGCAGTTGCCCGGCAGCGCCATTGGCCTGCTGGCGAAACTGTTCGATCTGCACCAGCAATTCGCGCGTTGCCTTGAGCAGCAACTGGCCTTTGTCAGTCAGCGCAAAGCCGCGTTTGCCGCGGCTGCACAGGCGATAACCCAGGCGCGTTTCCAGGCGTGCCATCTGCTGGCTGATACTCGGCTGGCTCAAGCCCAGCACGCCTTGGGCGGCACTGAAGCCGCCGGCCTCGACTACAGTGACGAACAGCCGCAACAGATGCAGGTCGGGGTCGTGCAGTTGTCCGAGCATCACATTGCTCCTGATGAATGTCAGCTTTGCAAACTTGCCATTCTTGCAATGTAACCCGGCTGGCATGCTGGCGGCATCCACCCATTGCCGAGGTGTCCGTCATGCGTCGATCGCTGTGCTTGCTGTCCCTGGTGCTGGCCCTGCCATTGCAGGCCGAAGAGAAGGTCGTCAACCTCTACAGCTGGGCCGACTACGTCGCCCCGCAAACCCTGGAGCGCTTCGAAAAGGAGACGGGCTACAAGGTGCGTTACGACACCTTCGATACCACCGAGGTGCTGGAAACCAAACTGCTCACCGGGCGCAGCGGTTACGACGTGGTGGTGCCGTCATCCACGGTCCTGGCGCGGGCGCTGCAGGCCAGCGCGCTGCAGCCACTCGACCCGCAAACGCTGCCCGGTTATGCCAACCTCGACAAGGATTTGCTGGCCAAATTGGCCGTGGCCGACCCTGGCAACCGCTATGCCGTGCCCTACACCTGGGGCACGCTCGGCCTGGGGGTGAATGTCGAGGCCGTGCGCCAACGTCTGGGCGACGTGCCGCTGGACAGCCTCGACCTGCTGTTCAAGCCCGAGTACGCCAGCAAGCTCAAGGATTGCGGCATCGCCATGCCTGACTCACCACAGGAGGTGATTGGCCTGACCCTCAACTACCTGGGCAAGGACCCTTACAGCCAGAGCAAGGACGACCTGGATGCTGCCCAGGCGCTGCTGCGCCAACTCAAACCGTCGATCAGCTACGTCGCCAATGGTCGCCAGATCAATGACCTGGCCAATGGCAGCGTGTGCCTGGCGCTGACCTACAACGGCGATGCCGCCATGGCCGCCGACCAGGCGCGGCGCGCAGGCAAGCGCTTCGAGTTGGTCTATCGCATTCCCCGCGAGGGTACGGTGGTCTGGCAAGACAACCTGGTCATTCCCAAGGACGCCCCGCACCCAGAAGCCGCCCGCGCCTTCATTGCCTTCATGTTGCAGCCCGAATCGGTGGCGGCGCTGACCAACACGCTGTTCTTCGCCAACGCCAACCAAGCGGCAACGGCGTTGGTCGATGAGGCCGTACGCAGCGACCCGGACATCTATCCGCCTGCCTCCGTGCGTGAGCTGCTGTACGCCGACCGGGGCATGCAACTGTCCGACCTGCGCCAGCGCAACCGGCTGTGGAACGCCCTGCGCAGCGGCCAGTGACCTCTTCTCATGACAAGGAGCACAACCGTGGACCAAGCCCAGCACAATGACCAGGCGATGACCCGCGACAGCTTGTACGGCACTGCTGCCGAAAGCACCTACGCCGGCATTACCAGTTTCTCCCGACGTCGTTACAGCCGTGATTTGCGCGGCGTCGACGTGGTGGTCAGCGGCGTGCCATTCGACACTGCCACCAGCAATCGTCCGGGGGCGCGCTTTGGCCCGCGCGCCATTCGTGCGGCCTCCGTGCAGCAAGCCTGGGCGCGGCACTGGCCGTGGACGTTTGATCCGTTCGACCACTTGGCCGTGATCGACTATGGCGATTGCGCGTTCGACAGCGGCACGCCGCAGAACGTGCCGGACAGCATCGAGGCGCATGCCCAGCACATTCTCGAGGCCGGCTGCGCCATGCTCACCTTGGGCGGCGATCACTTCATCAGCTACCCACTGCTCAAGGCTCACGCCCGCCGCCACGGCCCGCTGGCACTGATCCACTTCGATGCGCACAGCGACACCTGGCCAGACGAGGAGGGCAAGCGCATCGACCACGGCACCATGTTCTGGCATGCGGCGCGCGAAGGCCTGGTCGACCCTGCGCACTCGGTGCAGATCGGCTTGCGTACCACCAATGACGACAGCCAGGGTTTTGCCATCCTCGATGCGCGCCAGGTGCACCGTCAGGGCACCGAGGCGGTGATCGCGGCGATTCGTCAGCGGGTTGGACAACAGCCGGTTTATCTGACCTTTGACATTGATTGCCTGGACCCTGCCTATGCGCCGGGCACCGGCACGCCGGTGTGTGGCGGCCTCACTACTGTGCAAGCGCTGGAGATACTCGGCGGGCTACGCGGCATCAACCTGGTGGGAATGGACCTGGTCGAGGTGGCGCCGGCCTATGATCATGCCGATATCACCGCCCTGGCAGGGGCCACCTTGGCCATGGAGATGCTGTGCCTGTACGCAGCGCGGCATAAGGTCGACAAGCAGGTGTGAGGACTCAAGCCCGCCACCCACTTGTAGGCGCTAGTACAGCCTGCGATGGGCCGCACAGCGGCCTCCTATGATGGAGCAGGGGGGGCAGCACCGAAACATCAGGAATCATCTCCACACCAATTCCTACTTTTGTTACGAACCAGTCGCGCCTTAGGCTATCCAACGCTTGAGCGCGGCTTTTTCGTGCAGGAGGTGAAGTATGAATCCGACACTGCCAGTGCTGGCCCTGGGTCTGCTTGTCAGTCTTCCGCTGTCTGCGGCACCGCCTGCGCAGCCCCTGATCGCGGCCAACGACAACAACCCCTATAACAGCCCGATCCAGCGCGCCAACCCCAACAGCCGCCAGGGCAGCATCCAGGCCACGCCACCGGTTCGCGGGCCTTCTACCCAGCCGATCCCGCGCCCACCGACCCTGGACAACCGCGGCATTGGCAACGGCGAAAACCTGCGCCGCCAACAGCAGACGCCTAACCTAGAACCGACCCGGCCCGCGCGCGATAGCCAACGCGCGCCTTGAGCCCTCAACTGCAAGGAATCGCGCATGCCCCCACGTAGCTGGTTGACCACCCTGGCCGCCGCCGCCCTGTTGCCAATGCTCGCCCAGGCCGCCTCCGAACAACGCTATCCCAGTGAAGACGGCCAGCTGACCGTCAACACCGTCGCCGACGGTCTGCGTAACCCTTGGGCACTGGCGTTCTTGCCCGGTAGCAAGGACATGCTGGTCACCGAACGCCTTGGCAACCTGCGTGTTGTCAGCGCCGAGGGCAAGGTCGGCCCACCGCTCTCCGGTGTGCCCAAGGTATGGGCGCAAGGCCAGGGTGGTCTGCTGGATGTGGTGCTGTCGCCTGAGTTCGAGCAGGACCGCACCGTGTATCTGTCTTTTGCAGAAGAAGGCAGTGATGGCAAGGGGGGGACAGCGGTGGGGCGTGGCCAGCTCTCGGAGGACAAAGCGCGCCTGGATAACTTCACGGTGATCTTCCGCCAGATGCCCAAGCTGTCCGACGGCAATCACTTTGGCTCACGGCTGGTGTTCGACCGCAACGGCTACCTGTTCATCGCCTTGGGCGAGAACAATCAACGCCCCACCTCGCAGGATCTGGACAAGCTGCAAGGCAAGATCGTGCGCATCCTGCCCGATGGCGAGGTGCCCAAGGATAATCCGTTCGTCGGCAAGGATGGTGTGCGCCCCGAGATCTGGTCGTTCGGCCATCGCAACCAGCAGGGCGCGGCGCTCAACCCGTGGACCGGCAAACTCTGGACCCACGAGCACGGCCCGCGAGGTGGCGATGAGATCAATATCCCGCAGGCGGGTAAGAACTATGGTTGGCCGATGGCCACCCACGGCATCAACTATTCCTTGTTGCCGATCCCTGAGGCCAAGGGCAAGCACGTCGACGGCATGGTCGATCCGCACCACGTCTGGGAGAAATCCCCCGGCATCAGCGGCATGGCCTTCTATGATCGACCGACCTTCAAGGCTTGGGACCACAATTTGTTCATCGGCGCCCTGGCGACTCAGGAGTTGATCCGGCTGCAGCTCGATGGCGACAAGATCGTCCATGAAGAGCGCCTGCTGGGCGATCTGCAAGCGCGCATCCGTGATGTGCGGGTGGGGCCGGACGGTTACCTGTATGTGCTTACCGATGCCAAGGATGGAGCGCTGTTGAAGGTAGGCCTGAGCCAAACCCCCTGAACAGTCGTAGGCTATCCTGGCTGCTTCGCGGTGGGCGCGCGCGCTGCCGCGAAGAGGCGGGCAGCGCTGACAGAAAATCTGCATGCTCGTCGCCGCCGCGTGCCGTAACATAAGCCTTTTGGGCACACACACCTGGGTATGTCGACCAATCCGCAATCGCTGTACCGCCAGGCTCTGGAGCACCAAGGCTTCGTTGCCGACCCAGCCCAGGCTCGCGCCGTCGCCGCGCTACAAGCCTGCTTTGCAGCCCTGCAAAGCGCCCAGCCGACTCAGGGTGTGTACCTCTGGGGGCCGGTTGGCCGCGGCAAGACCTGGTTGATGGACCAGTTTCATCAGTGCCTGGAGCTACCCTCGAGGCGCCAGCACTTTCACCACTTCATGGCCTGGGTCCACCAGCGCCTGTTCCAGCTCAACGGCACCGCCGACCCCTTGCTGGCGCTGGCTGCGCAGCTGGCCGGACAGATCCGCGTGCTGTGTTTCGATGAGTTGTTCGTCAACGACATCGGCGACGCGATCATTCTTGGGCGGCTCTTCAAAGCGCTGTTCGAGCATGGGGTGGTGATCGTCGCCACCTCCAACCAACCGCCGAACCAGCTCTACCACGACGGCTTCAACCGCGAGCGTTTCCTGCCGGCCATCGCCGCCATCGAACGGCACATGCAGGTGCTGCCGGTAGCCGGCGAGCAGGACCATCGCCTGCACCCAGGCGAGAGCCACCAACGCTTCTGGCTGAGCGCACCCGGTCAGCCCAGCGCCTTGCAGGCCGTATTTGCGCAATTAAGCCCAGACGATGCCGGCTCGGATCAGCCCTTGCAACTCGGTTCGCGGCAGATCCGCGTGGTGCGCCGCAGCAGTCAGGCGATCTGGTGCCGTTTCAGCGAGTTGTGCGAACAGCCCCTGTCAGCCCTGGAATTCATGGCCCTGTGCGACCTGTTCCCGGCGATCCTGGTAGACGGCATCCCGGCCCTGAGCGGTGAGCAGCGTCCCGGGCGTATTGCCCGCGGCACTGAGGATGGCGCCCGTCGGGTGGAGGCAGGCGATCGCCAGTTGCCGGCACTTTCACCGAAAGATGACAGCGTGCGCCGCTTCATCGCCTTGGTCGATGAATGCTATGACCGGCGCATTGCGTTGTACCTGGAGGCCGAGGTACCGCTCGAAGCGCTCTACACTCAAGGGTATCTGGCGTTCCCGTATCAGCGGACCCTGAGCCGGCTACGGGAGATGCAACTGCAACGCTTCGCTTGAAGGAGCCGACCATGGAGCCGCTGTCGCATCATCTGCTGACCCAGGCCTATAACAATGGCTGGGCCAATCACCGGTTGTACAAAGCCTGCCTGCAACTGACCCAGGACGAGTTCGTCGCACCCCGTTGCAGCTTCTTCCCGTCGATCAAGGCCACCCTCAATCACCTGCTGACAGTGGATTGGTTCTACCTGCATGCGTTGGAGTGTGAACAGCGCGGCGAGGCGCCGGACCCGGATGGCGAGCGGTTTTTCGAGCCTGAACAGCCCTTTGCCACCTGCGCTGATCTGCATGCCGAGCAGGCCCAGGCCGACCATCGCTTGATCGCCTACTGTCGCCAGCTGCGTGACGATCAACTGCGGCGCTATGTCAGCATCGTGCGCCCTGAGCGGGTGCAGCGTGAGCAGCGGCTGCGGTTGCTGGCGCATTTGTTCGAGCACCAGACTCATCACCGCGGCCAGGTGCATGGGATGCTCAGCGATACGGCTGTGCGACCGCCGCAGTTGGATGAGTTCTTCTGTGAAGAAGAGGCTCATTTGCGGGCTGATGATTTTGCCGAGTTGGGGTGGAGCGAGGCGCTGGTTTGGGGGAGGGGGTAGGCTTGTGGGATTGGGGCTGCGCAGCAGCCCCAACAATGCTTATCGCCCGAGCCACCCGATCAGCGCCTGGTGAAACCGCTCAGGCTCTTCGATCTGCGGCGCATGCCCCAGCCCCTCGAAGGTCACCAATTCGCCCTTGGGTATCATCTTGGCTGCCTGCGGCCCCAGCTCCTGGTACTTGCCCAAGCGTGCCTTGACCTCATCGGACGCGATATCACTGCCAATCGCCGTGCTGTCCTGATCGCCGATCAGTAACAGTGTCGGCATCTTCAAATCCTTGAACTCGTGGTACACCGGCTGGGTAAAGATCATGTCGTAGATCAGTGCCGAGTTCCACGCCACCCGCTCATGCCCCGGCCCTTTGTTCAGCCCCACCAGCATCTGCACCCAGCGCTCGTACTCAGGCTTCCAGCGCCCGGCGTAGTAGGTCTTGCGCTCATAGTTACGCACCCCTTCGGCATCGAGCTTGAGCTCGCGCGCATACCATTGATCCACCGTGCGGTAGGGCACGCCAAGCGCTTTCCAATCTTCCAGGCCGATCGGGTTGACCATGGCCAGGCGCTCGACCTGCTGCGGGTACATCAGCGCGTAGCGGGTGGCGAGCATGCCGCCGGTGGAGTGGCCGAGGATGATCGCCTGCTTGACACCCAAGTGTTCGAGCAAGGCATGGGTGTTGTCTGCCAGTTGCTGGAAGCTGTACTGGTAATAGCCGGGTTTACTGGAGGTGCAGAAACCGATCTGGTCGGGGGCGATTACCCGATAGCCGGCTTGGCTGAAGGCTTGGAGGGTGGTTTCCCAGGTGGCGGCGCAGAAGTTCTTGCCATGCATCAGCACCACGCTGCGGCCATTGGCTTGGCCCTTGGCGGGTACGTCCATATAGCCCATCTGCACGTCTTGGCCCTGGGACTTGAAGTTGAAATGCTTGAGCGGGTGAGGGTAATCGAAGCCTTCGAGCTGCATACCGTAGGTGGGCGACTCGGCAGCGATGGCCGAGCTGCCCAGCAGGCAGGCGAGGGTCAGGGCGGTTGCGCGCAGCATGGGAGTACTCCGTGTAGCACCATGTAGGAAAAAGCGACTCTAACAGCCTGTTGACCGCCTGCAGCGGCAAAGGTGTTACTGGCCGTTAAACCAACCCAGGGTAATCAACGCCAACACCATATAGCGCCCGCCCTTGGCCACCGTGACCAGCAGCAGGAAGCGCCAGAACGGCTCGCGCATAATCCCGGCGATCAGGGTCAGCGGATCACCAATCACCGGCATCCAGCTCAGCAGCAACGACCATTGCCCCCAGCGCTGGTAACGCTGTTGGGCACGCTGCAGCTGTGCGGCGCTGAACGGGAACCAGCGGCGTTCGCGCAGGTGCTCGATGGCCCGCCCCAGCAGCCAATTGACGATCGAACCCAAGACATTGCCCAGGGTTGCCACCAGCAGCAGGGTCAGCCAGGCATCAGGGTCGCGCAGCAGCAGGCCGACCAGCACCGCTTCCGATTGCAGTGGAAGTAGGGTAGCGGCGCCAAAGGCGCTGAGAAACAGCGCCCACAAGCTCAACATCGACGACGTCTCAGTAGTTGGCCAGCACCTGGTCCTGGCCATCCTGGGTCAGGCCGATCACTTGGTAGGGATCTTTGTGATCGCCCATTTCCATGCCCGGCGAGCCCATCGGCATACCCGGCACGGCGATGCCTTTGAGGTCGCTGCGTTTGCTCAGCAGGCGCACCTGCTCGGCCGGTACGTGACCTTCGACGAACTTGCCGTTGATCACCCCGGTGTGGCACGAAGCCAGCCGTGGCGCCACGCCCAGGCGCTGCTTGACCTCGCTCATGTTCGGTTCGACGTGATCGTTGACGGTGAAACCGTTGTCGCGCAGGTGGCTGATCCACAGCTTGCAGCAGCCGCAGTTGGGGTCGCGGTAGACGTCGATGACCTCAGCCGCCTGGGCCAGGCCGGTGAAGGCCAGCAGGCCCAGGGTAATCAGGTGTTTGCGCAGCATGGTGAACAGTCCTCTAGAAACGTAGGCGGATACCGGCGACCAGGCGGGTCTGGCTGATATCTTCGGCATCGTCGCGGGCCATTTCGGCGCGCTGGCCGTGCAGGCGATTGAAGCTGACCCCGACATACGGGGCGAAGCCTCGGCTGATTTCGTAACGCAGGCGCACACCGACTTCGCTCTCGGCCAGCCCCGCGCCTTGCTCGCGGCTGGCATCGTTACGACCGAAGAAGTTGGCCTCAAGGGTCGGCTCCAGTACCCAGCGATTGGTCAGCAGCATAGCGTAACCGGCCTCAAGGCGCAGCGCGGTCTGTTGCCGCTCGCCAGCATACGCGGTGGCTTCCAGCTCCAGGCCATACAGCGGCGTGCCCTGGATGCCGAAGGCCGCCCAGGTCTGGCCGCTGGCAGGCTTGAAATCCTGGCGCAGGCCGCCGACCAGCTCCCACCAGGGGCTGATGGCGTGGCCCCACAAGGCCTGCAGTTCGGCTTTGTGGGTCTTGCCCTGTTCCCGTTCCCCTTCGGTGCGCAGCCACAGCCGGTCGATATCGCCACCCATCCAGGCCGTGGCATTCCAGTTCAGCGCGCTGCTGCTCTCGAAGTTCTGGTATTCCAGCTGGTCGACGATCACCGCCCAGTTGATCGCCCGGTCGTGTACCTGATGGCCTGGCAGCGGTGGGAAGGCGGCGCGGCGGTCGGCGTCGGTGATCACCGCCAGTGGCGTGCGCGGCTGCGCGCTGAGCGGCGCAGGAGGCTGCTGCAGGGGCATGGCGCCATGGTTCATCTGGCTGTGGTCCATCGGCATCGCGCCGTGGCCGTGGTGGCTTGCCTCAGTGGCGAGCACGCGCTCGCTGGCCAGCAATGCGGCCAAGGCGGCGCCCGCCAGCAAGCTGCGATTGATGACCTCATTCATCGACCCGTACCTCGCGGAACATTCCGGTTTCCATGTGATAGAGCAGGTGGCAGTGATAGGCCCAGCGCCCCAGGGCGTCGGCGCTGACCCGATAGCTGCGGCGGCTGCCAGGCGGGATATCCACGGTGTGCTTGCGCACCAGGAAGCGCCCGTGCTCGTCCTCCAGGTCACTCCACATGCCGTGCAGGTGGATCGGGTGGGTCATCATGGTGTCGTTGACCAGGGTGATGCGCACCCGCTCGCCATAGCGCAGGCGCAGGGGCTCGGCATCGCTGAACTTGATGCCATCGAACGACCAGGCAAAGCGCTCCATATGGCCGGTCAGGTGCAGCTCGATGTCCCGCGAGGGCTGGCGCCCGTCGGGGTCGGCAAAGGTGCTGCGCAGGTCGGCATAGGTCAGTACCCGTCGACCGTTGTCGCGCAGGCCAATACCGGGGTCGGCCAGGTTGGCGCGTGGGGCCATGGTCTGCATGTCGACCAATGGGTTACCGGTCTCGCTGGCTGGGTGGTGCTGCATGGCCGACATCGCGCCATGGTCCATGCCGGCCATGCTGGCGTGGTCCATCCCGGCATGATCCATGTTGCCCATGCCGCCATGGCCCATGTCATCCATGCTCAGCACCGGGCGCGGATCCAGCGCGGGCACCGCTGCTTGCAAGCCCGGCGCGCGGGCCAGGGTGCCACGGGCAAAGCCGGTGCGGTCCATGCTCTGGGCGAACAGGGTGTAGGCGGGCAGGTCGCCCACCTCCACCAGCACGTCGTAGGTCTCGGCCACGGCAATGCGCAGCTCATCGACTGTAACGGGGGTCACCGGCAGGCCATCGGCGGCGATCACCGTCAGCTTGAGGCCCGGGATGCGAAAGTCGAAGTAGCTCATCGCCGAAGCGTTGATCAGGCGCAGGCGCACGGTTTCGCCGGGTTGGAACAGGCAGGTGAAGTTGCCGTCCGGCGGTTGGCCATTGAGCAGGTAGGTGTAGGTTGCCGCGCTGATATCGGCCAGGTCCGTGGGGCTCATGCGCATGCGCGCCCAGGCCAGGCGGTTGTCGACGGTTGCTTCCCAGCCCTTGGCGGCCACATCGTCGATGAAATCGCCGACCGTGCGCTTGTCATAGTTGAAGGCGTCGGACTGCTTTTTCAGGGTCGCCATCAACTGCTCAGGCGCCTGGTCGCTCCAATCGCTGAACAGCAGCACGTGATCGCGCTGATAACGGTGCGGCTCAGGCTCGCGCGGCTCGATGACGATGGCCCCGTAGACCCCGGCTTGCTCCTGCAAACCCGAGTGGCTGTGGTACCAGTAGGTGCCGCTCTGGCGCAGGGTGAACTGATACAGGTAGTCGCCGCCTGGCTCGATGCCGGCGAAGCTCAAGCCCGGTACGCCGTCCATGTTGGCCGGCAGGATGATGCCGTGCCAGTGGATCGAGGTCGGTTCTGCCAGCTGATTGCGCACCCGCAAGCTGACCGTATCACCTTCGCGCCAGCGCAGCAGTGGCCCGGGCAGGCTGTTATTGACGGTCAAGGCGGTGCGCGGGCGGCCGGTGATGTTGACCGGGGTCTGGCCGATCGACAGGGCAAACTGCTGGCCCTGAAGGATTTGCCCAGGACGAGCGCCTTCAGCGGCCTGTGCCAGTGGGCGCCATAGGCCCAGGCCGGCCAGGGCCGTCGCGGCGCCCAGGCCTTTGACGAAGGTGCGGCGGGAAGAAATGCATGGCATGACGTGGCCTCGTTGCAGGCTGCTGGCGTCCATCGCGGGGCAAGCTCGCTGCCACGTCAGTTCCCGTTGAGGACGATCAGCGTGGGAGCGGGCTTGCCCCGCGATGGGCGTCAGACTGCCCAAAGTGGATAGCCGCCATCCTCGCTGCCAGTGCCTGTCAGCCGCCTGAGCGGCAGATTACAGATCCGTCAGGCGGGCACTGGCTCGCTGTCCAAATCGCGCATCAACAGCCCGTATTCCAGCGATACCTGCTCGGGGATTGGCAGGTACACCACATGGCCATCACCCGGCGCCACCTGAATCTCCTGTTGCTGGCGATTGCACAGGCGGTCCAGGTCAAAATGGTAGTTGCCGCGTGGGGTCATCAGTTCCAGCTGATCGCCGAGGGCAAAGCGGTTTTTCACGTTGACTTCGGCCAGGCCATCAACCCGCACGCCGGTCAGCTCGCCGACGAATTGCTGGCGCTCGGACACCGAATTGCCGCGCTGGTAGTTCTGGTACTCGTCATGTACGTGGCGGCGCAGGAAGCCTTCGGTGTAGCCGCGTTGGGCCAGCGACTCGAGGTTGTCCATCAAGCCGCGGTCGAACGGCTTGCCGGCCACGGCGTCGTCGATCGCCTTACGATAGGACTGCACCGCGCGGGCGCAGTAGAAATGCGACTTGGTCCGCCCTTCGATCTTCAGCGAGTGCACGCCCATCTCGGTCAGCCGCTGCACATGTTGTACGGCGCGCAGGTCCTTGGCGTTCATGATGTAGGTGCCGTGTTCATCTTCGAACGCCGGCATCGCCTCACCGGGGCGGTTGGCCTCATGGAGCAGGAACACCTGTTCGGTCGGTTGACCGATGCCCAGGGTTGGCTCGACGTGCTGCACGATATCGCCAGTGAGGTTTTCGCGCGCCTCGCTGGCTTCATATTTCCAGCGGCAGGCGTTGGTGCAACTGCCCTGGTTGGCGTCACGCTTGTTGAGGTATCCCGACAGCAGGCAGCGGCCGGAATAGGCCATGCACAAGGCGCCGTGGACGAACACCTCAAGCTCCATATCAGGCACCTGCTGGCGAATCTCGCCGATTTCCTCCAGCGACAACTCGCGCGACAGGATTACCCGGCTCAGGCCCAGTTGCTGCCAGAACTTCACGCTGGCCCAGTTCACCGTATTGGCCTGCACCGACAAGTGGATCGGCATCTGCGGGAAGTGCTGGCGCACCAGCATGATCAGGCCGGGATCGGACATGATCAGCGCATCGGGGGCCATTTCGATCACCGGCGCCAGGTCCTTGAGGAAGGTCTTGAGCTTGGCATTGTGCGGGGCGATGTTGACCACTACGTAAAACTGTTTGCCCAGCGCGTGCGCCTCCTGGATGCCCAAGGCCAGGTTGGCATGGTCGAACTCATTGTTGCGCACCCGCAGGCTGTAGCGCGGCTGGCCGGCGTAGACCGCATCGGCGCCATAGGCAAAGGCGTAGCGCATGGTCTTCAGGGTGCCGGCAGGGGCCAGCAATTCGGGCATGGCGAGTGGGGTCATGAGCGCACCGGGGCAAAAGGCGCGGATGGTAGGGGCAAGGCGGGTGGTGGGTATTGATCTGGATCAAGCAGAGCAGGGCACTTTTTGCGAAAGCCTGCGCACTAACGTTGTGAATCCCAGAGGAATGCTCATGAACGAAACCGCTCTACAGAACAAGGCACTGGCCGTATTGCTGGCACTGGTGACCGTCGCCTTCGTGTGGATCCTGTTGCCGTACTACGGGGCGATTTTCTGGGCAGTCATCCTTGGCATCCTGTTCGCGCCGTTGCAGCGTAACCTGCTGATCCGCTTCAACCGCCGACGTAACCTGGCTGCCGCCACCACCTTGATGATCTGTCTAGTGGTGGCGATTTTGCCGGTGATCATCACCAGTGCCTTGTTGGTGCAGGAAGGCGCCACGCTCTACCAGCGTATCGAGAGCGGCCAGTTGGATATCGCCGGCTACGTCGAACGCGGCAAGGACATGCTGCCGGCGTTTGCCCAGAACGGCCTGGATCGCATGGGCATGGGCAATCTCGATGGCTTGCGCGACAAGATCACCAAGTGGGCTACCCAGGGCAGCCAAGTCCTGGCCAGCCAGGCGTTCAGCTTTGGTCAGGGCACCTTCGAATTTTTGGTGAGCTTCGGCATCATGCTCTATCTGTTGTTCTTCTTCCTGCGTGAGGGCGCGGAGCTGGCGCGCAAGGTCCGTCTGGCCGTGCCGCTACCCGAGCACCAGAAGCGTCGTCTGCAACTGAAGTTCAACCGGGTGGTGCGCGCCACGGTCAAAGGCAATGTGCTGGTGGCGATTACCCAGGGCGCCTTGGGAGGGCTGATTTTCTGGGTGCTGGACATTCCCAGTGCGCTGGTCTGGGCGGTGCTGATGGCGTTCTTGTCGCTGCTGCCAGCGGTCGGGGCAGGGATCGTCTGGGCGCCGGTGGCGGCTTATTTCATCCTCACCGGGGCGATCTGGCAAGGCGTGGTGCTGACCGCCTTTGGCGTGCTGGTGATCGGCTTGGTCGACAATGTGTTGCGGCCGATCCTGGTGGGCAGGGATACGCGCATGCCGGACTACCTGATTCTGGTGTCGACCCTCGGCGGCCTGGCGGTGTTTGGGCTCAATGGGTTTGTCATTGGGCCGTTGATCGCGGCGTTGTTCATGTCCAGTTGGGCAATCTTTGCCGCGACCAAACCACAGGTGCAGTTGCCTTCGTAAGGGGGCCGCGCAGCGGCCCCAATTACACTTGGCCTGGATTGCTCATCAACGCAAGGTGTAGGACACCCCGGCATACACCCCGAAGCCTTCACCCGGTGTCATCCGTGGCATGTCCTTGCCAGCATCGTCATAGCCAGGCGTCACCGTCGCCGCGTAACGCTTGTTGGTCAGGTTGCGCAAATCCAGCCAGGTCTGCCAGTCCTGCTTGGGTGAGTCCCAGCCCAGGCGCGCACCGAGCAACGCATAGGCATCGGCGTGGCCGCTGTTGGCATAGTCGACCTGCACCTTGGACGCCATCTGCGTGTTGAGCCCGGCATAGAAGCCGCTTGGCCAGTCGTAGCGCAGCTCGGCCTGGTAGTAATGCATGGGGATGCCTGGCAGGCGGTTGTCGCCGAATTTGTCATCGTCGCGGTAGTGGAAGTCGCTGAAGGTATAGGCCTGGCGCAACGACAGCTTGCCGACGCCGCGACCCTCCCACAGCACGCTGTCCAACGCAGCTTCGACCCCCTGGTGCACGGTAGGGCTGGCGTTGAATTCGGCCGCTGGTATGCCGGGCACGATCTCCACTGCCAACAGCTCATGGCGCACTTGCGAGTAATACCAAGCCAATTCCCAGCGGCCAACAGCGGCCTCACCCCGAGCCCCCAGCTCAAGGGTCGTGGCGGTCTGGTTGTGCATCTCGATGGGCTGGATCTGCCCGCCACTTACGGCAGGCGAACTCCAGATCAGCGACCACGGATGCGGTGGCTCGACCGAACGGCTGAGGTTGCCGTAAACCTGCAGGTTGGGGTTCAGGTCATAGCGCAGGCCCACCCGCGGGGCATAGTCCCAATCATGCTGACTGACCTTGCCGCCAGCGGCGGGGTAGCTGACATCGCTCTCGCGGCGGGTGTAGATCATTGCCAGGCCCGTGGTTAGCCACAGGTCGGGGATCAGCTCCAGGTCGTTGCCCATGTGCAGGACCGTGTCCGAACCCTGGTAGCTGAAGTCGCGCGTGCGCGCGCCGATCACGTCGCCGTTGCGTTTGAACTGCGAGGCGCCACTGTTGGGCAGGTGCTTGGTGGTGCGCCAGCCGACGGTGGTTTTGCTCTCATGGCCAAACAGGGTGTCGCGGCGCAGGTAGTTCAAGGTGCCGCTGACATCGGTGTAGGCGACTTTCAAGCGCATCGGGCCTTCGCGCAGGTCCATCGGGAAGTCGTGATAGACCAGTCCGGCTTCCAGGCGCGAGTCATCGTCGAGGAACAACGTGGTCTTGTTGCCGACCCAGGTGCTGCCCGGTTGTGGGCGGCTGTCGTCGCGGGCCAGGTAGGCAGCGTTGGCTGCCCGTGGGTCGTGCTTGATCTGATCTTTGCGCAAGCGCCCGGCCAGCTCGTTTTCAGTCTCCCGGTAGCGCAGGTAGAAGCGCGTTTCCAGGTTGGGGTTGAAGCGATAACCGAGGTTGGCGGCGATACCCTTGGCACTACCGCTGCTGTGCTGCTGGTAGCCGTCGTATTCGGCGTCGGTCAGTGCCACATAGTAGTCAAGGTTGCCCAGCACCTGGCCGGAGCTGATGTGGCGTCGGGCATAGCCACGGCTGCCCATTTCATAGCGCAGTTGCAAGGGCGCGGCATCGTAGCCGGTATGGGTCACGTAGTTGATCGCACCGCCCAAGGCCAGCGCGCCTTGATCGAAACCATTGGCGCCACGCAGGACTTCGGCGCGGCTCAGCCACAGCGGCTCGAACAGTTCATAGGGAGTGCCGCCGGGGCCGGTCAGCGGCAAGCCGTCGAACATCGTGTAGACACCGGAGCCATGAGCGCCTGGGGCGCGGTTGATGCCCGATCCGCGAATCGACAGCTTGATGCCGTCGTTACCGGCAGACTGGGCGAACACCCCGGGCTGATAGGCGAGCACGTCCTGGTTGCTGGCCACCCGACCTTGTCCAACCCGCTGCATGTCCACCAGGTTGCTGGCGCCGGGGATCTCGTGCAGGCGCTCGCGGGCGGCGTCGAGCTCGCTTTGCTGCTGATCTTGGATCAGTACCTGGTCGAGTTCGATGCGGCCATTGGCCTGGGCGTTGGTGCTGGCGACGAGCATTGCCAGCAGGGAAAGGGGCAGGGTGGGGCGCATGGCTTTAGAGGGGTTCCAGATCGGGTGCGGGAGTCTGACGCTGCAAATGGCAGACGAAGCACAGTGGTCGATCTGTAGTGAAATCACCGGCCTCATCGCGGGGCAAGCCCGCTCCCACGCCAGCCTGTAGTGCGCACTTCAGGCTGGCGTGGGAGCCCGGCGATGGGCCGCACAGCGGCCGCAAAAAAAAACACCCCGCCGAAGCGAGGTGTCTTGTACCGCCTTGAAGCAATCAGCCGATCAGTTGCAGACCCGCCTGCTGAACCATCTCCAGCAACGGCTGCGGATACACACCGAGGACGAAAGCGAGCAGGGCGATGGCCAGCAGCATCACGCCACCGGTGCGCTGCTCCCACTTCAGCGGGGCATCGTGGCGGCGCAGGTTCGGCTCGACCAGGTACAGGGTAACCATGACCCGCAGGTAGTAGTACACGCCGATGGCGCTACCGATGACCAGGGCACCGACCAACCACCACAGCTGCGACTCGACGCCGGTAGCGATGATGTAGAACTTGCCGATGAAGCCTGCAGTCAGCGGGATACCGGCCAGCGACAGCATCATCACGGTCAAAACCGCAGTCAGGTACGGACGACGCCAGAACAGGCCGCGGTACTCGTACAGGGCATCAGCATCACGGCCAGCGTACGGCGAGGACATCAGGGTGATAACGCCGAAGGCGCCAAGGCTGGTGATCACGTAGGTGACCAGGTATACGCCCATGGCTTCCAGGGCCAGGCCCTTGCTGGCGATCAGGGCGATCAGCAGGTAGCCGAAGTGGGCGATCGACGAGTAACCGAGCAGACGCTTGAGGTTGCTCTGGGTCAGCGCCAACAGGTTACCGATCAGGATCGAGGCGACGGCGATCACTGCCAGTACGGTGCTCAGCACGCCACTGCTAGCGGCAGGGGAGAGCATGAACAGGCGGACCACCACGGCGAACACCGCGACCTTGCTGGCGGTGGCCAGGAAGGCGGCGACCGGCGCCGGGGCGCCTTCGTAGACGTCCGGGGTCCACAGGTGGAACGGCACCAGCGACAGCTTGAAGGCCAGGCCAACCAGCATCATGCCCAGGCCCAGTTGCGCCAGCAGGCTTGGCATGCCAGTGCTGGCCAGGGCCTTGCCGATGCCGTCGAAGCTCAGGCTGCCTGCATCGGCATACAGCAGTGCCATGCCGAACAGCAGGAAGGCGGAACCGGCGGCCGACAAGACCATGTACTTGATACCGGCTTCCAGCGAGCGCTTGTTGAAGAACGCGTACGCCACCAGCCCGTAGACCGGCACCGACAGCAGCTCAAGGCCAATGAACAGACCCGCCAGGTGGTTGGCGCTGACCAGCACCAAACCGCCCAGGGCCGACATCAGCAGCAGCAGGTAGAGCTCTTCGCGGTTGCCCGGATAGCCCTTGGAGCCTTCGCCCAGGTAGGCATGGGCGAGGGTCACGCAGGCCAGGGTGGCGACCAGCATGATCGCCATGTACAGGCAGGCGAACTGGTCGATGGTGATCAGCGGGGTGACCGCCAGCGGCGCGACCTTCAGCGCCGGCAGGATCGACAGCAGGGCCAGGTTCAGGCCGATGGTGGACAGCAGGAAGGTCTGCGAGTGATTGCGCTTCCAGGCGATCGCCAGCATCACCACGACCGTGGTGATGGTGGTGATCAGCATCGGCGCCAGTGCGATGAAGTGTTGAGTGGTGAATTCCATAGCGCTCTTACCGGGCCGAAGCGAGTTGAGTGAAAGCGGAGCCGAGCCACTGCTGCACACCGCTCATGGTGGCGGCAGAGGTGTCGAGGAACGGCTGCGGGTAGACACCGAGCAGAATCAGCAGCCCCGCCAGACCCAGCACCATGATCAGCTCGCGGCTGTCCATGCCCGCCAGGACGGTGTCGGACTTGGCCGGACCGAAGTAGGCGCGGTGGATCATGATCAGCGAGTAGACCGAACCGAAGACCAGGCCGGTGGTGGCGATCACGGTGATCCACGGCACGTGGACGAAGCTGCCGATCAGGATCAGGAACTCGCCAACGAAGTTACCCGTGCCTGGCAGGCCCAGCGACGCCGCAGCGAAGAACAGGCTGATGGCCGGCAGGTAGGCGATGCGGTGCCACAGGCCACCCATCTGGCGCATGTCGCGGGTGTGCAGGCGCTCGTACAGCTGGCCGGACAGGATGAACAGCGCGGCAGCCGACAGGCCGTGGGCGAGCATCTGGATCACCGCGCCTTGCAGCGCTTGCTGGCTGCCGGAGTAGATACCGATCAGCACGAAGCCCATGTGCGAGACGCTGGAGAAGGCGATCAGGCGCTTGATGTCGGTCTGCGCGAAGGCCAGGAACGCTCCGTAGAAGATACCGATCAGGCCCAGGGTCATGGCGATCGGGGCGAACTCGGCCGAGGCATTGGGGAACAGCGGCAGGGCGAAGCGCAGCAGGCCGTAGGCCGCCGTCTTCAGCAAGATACCCGCCAGGTCCACCGAACCTGCCGTTGGCGCTTGGGCGTGGGCATCAGGCAGCCAGGAGTGGAACGGCACTACCGGCAGCTTGACCGCGAAGGCGATGAAGAAGCCCAGCATCAGCAGGTACTCGGTACCGGCTGGCAGTTCGGCCTTGAGCAGGTCGCTGTAGTTGAAGGTGATCACGCCGGTGGTGTTGTAGTTGACCAGCACCAGGCCGAGGATCGCCACCAACATGATCAGGCCGCTGGCCTGGGTGAAGATGAAGAACTTGGTCGCCGCGTAGATCCGGGTCTTCTTGCCATCTGCCGAGCTGTGACCCCAGAGCGCGATGAGGAAGTACATCGGCACCAGCATCATTTCCCAGAAGAAGAAGAACAGGAACAGGTCCAGGGCCAGGAACACCCCGACCACGCCGCCGAGGATCCACATCAGGTTGAGGTGGAAGAAGCCGACGTGGCGCTGGATCTCTTTCCACGAGCACAGCACCGAGAGCACGCCGAGCAGGCCGGTGAGCAGGATCATCAGCAGCGACAGGCCATCGAGCGCCAGGTGGATGCTGATGCCGAAGCGCTTGATCCACTCGACCTTGTATTCCAAGGTCCAGGCAGGTTCAGCGCCCGGGGCAGGGGCCAGGGTGTAGTCGCCGGTGCCCCACAGCCAGAGGCCGATACCGAGCAACAGGGACATGGTCAGCAGCGCAATCCAGCGCGGCAGGGTCGAGCCGAAGCGCTCACCCAGCCAGCACAGGAAGCCGCCGATGAAGGGGATCAGGATCAGCCAAGGCAAAATCATGACGGGTTCGTTTCCTTTGGCAAAGTCGCAAGGTTCGCAAGATTCATAGTCATACCGCAGCCGCCAGCACGGCGCCGAGCACGAGTACTGCACCTACGGCGATCGAAGCGGTGTACCAGCGCAGCTGGCCAGTCTCGGTCTTGCTCATGGCGACGTGGCCGCCACGCGCCATCCGAGGAATCAGGCCGATGCTGCGGTCCACCGGATCCTTGCGCAGGATGTGGCAGATCAGCAGGTAAGGTTTGACGAACAGCTTGTCGTAGATCCAGTCGAAGCCCCAGGCGGCGAACCACCAGGCCGACAGCGCGCGGCCGATGCCGCTGTTGGCGATCGCGGTGACCAGGCGACGCTTGCCCAGGAACAGCACCGCAGCCAGCAGGATACCGGCGATGGCGATGGCACCCGAGGCGATTTCCAGGCTGTGCTTGGCTTCGCCGCCAGCGTGACCAGCGCTCTCTGGCAGAACACCCGCCAGCGGCGGATGGATCCAGGCGCCGACGAAGGTCGACAGCACGATCAGGGTACCCAGTGGCAGCCAGTGGCTGATGCCGTGGCCGGCGTGGGCTTCGGTCTTGGCTTCGCCGTGGAAGGCGATGAAGATCAGGCGGAAGGTGTACAGCGAGGTCATGAACGCACCGACCAGGCCGGCGTACAGCAGACCGGTGTTACCGCTGGCGAAGGCTTCCCAGAGGATCTCGTCCTTGGAGTAGAAGCCCACGGTGACGATTGGCAGGGCCGCCAGGGCCGCACCACCGACCACGAAGCTGGCGTAGGCCAGCGGCAGTTTCTTCCACAGGCCGCCCATCTTGAAGATGTTCTGCTCGTGGTGGCAGGCCACGATCACCGCACCGGAAGCAAGGAACAGCAGCGCTTTGAAGAACGCGTGGGTCATCAGGTGGAAGATCGCCGCGTCCCAGGCACCTACGCCCAGGGCGAGGAACATGTAGCCGATCTGGCTCATGGTCGAGTAGGCGAGGATACGCTTGATGTCGGTCTGGACCAGCGCGGCGAAGCCGGCCAGGACCAGGGTCACGCCACCGACGATGCCGACCAGGTGCAGGATATCCGGCGCCAGGGCGAACAGGCCGTGGGTACGGGCGATCAGGTAGACGCCTGCGGTCACCATGGTCGCGGCGTGGATCAGGGCCGAAACCGGGGTAGGACCGGCCATCGCGTCTGCCAGCCAGGTCTGCAGCGGCAGCTGCGCCGATTTACCCACCGCACCACCGAGCAGCATCAGGGTGGCCAGAACCATCCAGGTGTCGCCAGCCTGGAACTTCTGCGGTGCCAGCACCAGCAGTTCCTGCACGTTCAGGGTACCCAGCTGGGCGAACAGGATGAACAGGCCGATGGCCATGAACACGTCGCCGATGCGGGTGACGATGAACGCCTTGAGCGCCGCGTTACCGTTGTTGCGGTTGCTGTAGTAGAAACCGATCAACAGGTACGAGCACAGGCCCACGCCTTCCCAGCCGAAGTAGATGAACAGCAGGTTATCGCCCAGCACCAGGAACAGCATGCTGGCGATGAACAGGTTGGTGTACGAGAAGAAGCGCGAGTAGCCGGCTTCGCCACGCATGTACCAGGAAGCGAACAGGTGGATCAAAAAGCCTACGCCGGTGACCACGCCGAGCATGGTCACCGACAGGCCGTCCACGTACAGGGTGAAGTTCGGCGCAAAGCCGTCCACCGACATCCACTGCCACAGCAGCTGGCTGTACGCGCCGCCTTCAGGTGGGGCGACGTTGAACTGCCAGATCACGTAGGCGGCCGTCGCGGCCGAGAGGCCCACCGAGCCGACGCCGATCAGCGCGGACAGGTTCTCCGAGAACCGGCCACGGGAGAACGACAGCAGCAAGAAGCCGATCAGGGGAAAGACGAAAGTCAGGAAGATAAGGTTCATCCGCGCATCTCACTGGCAGCATCGATGTCGAGAGTGTGGAAGCGGCGATACAGCTGCAGCAGGATTGCCAGGCCAATACTGGCCTCGGCGGCTGCCAGGCTGATCACCAGAATGAACATCACCTGGCCGTCGGGTTGCACCCAACGGGCACCGGCGACGATGAACGCCAGGGCAGAGGCGTTCATCATGACTTCCAGGCTCATGAGCACGAAGAGGATGTTGCGGCGGACCATCAGGCCAACCAGACCTAAGCAGAACAGGATGCCGGCGACCGCCAGACCATGCTCGAGAGGGATAGCACCCATGATTTACTCCTTCGCCTCGTTGCGGCCCAGGTGGAAGGCGGTGACGGCTGCGGCGAGCAGCAGCATCGAGGCCAGTTCGACCACCAGCAGGTAAGGGCCGAACAGGCTGATGCCGACGGCCTTGGCGTCCACGGTGGTGCCGCTGATGCCGGCGCCGCTTGGCGCGACGAACAGCACGTAGAGCAGCTCGAGCAGCAGCAGGGTGCCGAGCAACACCGGCCCTGCCCAGATGCCTGGCTTGAGCCAGCCACGTTCCTGGGCGACCGAAGCCGGCCCAAGGTTGAGCATCATCACCACGAACACGAACAGCACCATGATGGCGCCGGCGTAGGCGATCACTTCCAGGGCACCGGCGAACGGCGCACCCAGGCTGAAGAAGATCATGGCCACGGAGATCAGCGAAATGATCAGGTAAAGCAGGGCATGCACAGGGTTGGTACCGGTCACCACCCGAAGGGTGGAGACCACGGCGATCCCGGATGCGAAGTAGAAAGCGAATTCCATCTTTCTGTCCTTATGGGAGCAAGCTCTTCACGTTGATCGGCTCAGCTTCGTTCTGTGCAGAGCCTTTCGGCTTGCCAGCGATGGCCATACCCGCAACACGGTAGAAGTTGTAGTCAGGGTTCTTGCCGGGGCCGGAGATCAGCAGATCTTCTTTCTCGTACACCAGGTCCTGACGCTTGAACTCGGCCATTTCGAAATCCGGCGTGAGCTGGATCGCGGTGGTCGGGCAGGCTTCCTCACACAGGCCGCAGAAGATGCAGCGCGAGATGTTGAGTCGGATG
>Ga0247821_10000266_pt1 | contig 29510 bp, 23 predicted proteins | sample 13C_Glycerol_Day_FD_192481 | JGI IMG/M metagenome (GOLD analysis project Ga0247821, IMG submission 192481) | Soil microbial communities from agricultural site in Penn Yan, New York, United States - 13C_Glycerol_Day14 | ecosystem: Environmental > Terrestrial > Soil > Agricultural land | place... | reverse complement strand
ATCAAACCTGTGTTCTGGGTAAAGGCGTTGTAGGGAAAGCTGTTGAACAAGCCGCCGAGCATGGTCGACAGGCCATCGGCGCGGAAGGCATTGCCCAGCGTCTGTTGGGTGGTCGGCTTGCCGGTCAGCTTGCCGATGGCCAGGCAGTTGCCGGTGGTCTCGGCCATGATCACCAGCATTGCCAGGGTCATGATCAAGATGGGCATTAACGAGAACTCGGGCGCGCCAAAGGCCATCGGCGGGCTCAGTTCGAACCAGGCTGCATCGCCTACTCGGCTGAAGTTGGTCATGCCGAAAGCGGCGGCGATCAAGCTGCCGGCGAACAAACCGATGAGCACGCTGAGGTTGCCGATAAAGCCGGAAAACTTGGCGTAGATCACCAGGGTGATGGCCACGGTTACCAGGCCCAGCAGCAAGTTGGCGGGGTTGCCGAAGTCCTCGGCGCCAGGGTTACCGCCCCCCAGCCAGATCGCCGCGGCGGGCATCAACGAGATACCGATGATGGTGATCAGGCTGCCGATCACCACGGGTGGGAAGAAGCGCAGCAGGCGGCTGAAGATCGGCGCCAGGGCAATGGTGATAAAGCCTGCGGCGATCACCGCCCCGAAGATCTGACTGAGGCCGAACTCCTTGCCGATCATGATCATTGGCGCCAGTGCGATGAACGAACAGCCCTGGATCATCGGCAGGCGCGCGCCGAACTTCCAGAAGCCGATGGTCTGAATCAGCGTCGCGATACCGGAGGTCAACAGGTTGGCATTGATCAGCAGAATCACCTGCGCCGAGCTCAGCCCCAAGGCACTGCCGAGAATCAACGGTACTGCCACCGCGCCGGCGTACATCACCAGCACATGTTGCAGACCAAAGGTGAACAACTGGCGCAGGGGCAAGACTTCGTCCACTGGATGAACCCGATTTGTGCTCATGTCCTATGTCTCCTGAGGGTGCAGCTTTATTGTTGTTGGGGCGTGCGGGCAGGAACTACTGACGTCGTGGCTATAGTTGAACGCCGAGGGCGATGAGACAAGTTAGTAACCATCGACTGGGTCGATGGAAGAGGCCCTTGCATAAGGACTTGGCCAACGGCAGGATCACCGGGGCGGCAGGCATTTTCACTTTCGGCTTAAGGAGCGGGCACTTTGCGCTTTTCACTGGACCAGTTGCTGATGTTTGTCGAGGCGGTAAAAAGCGGTTCGTTCTCGGCTGCCGGGCGCAAGTTGGGCAAGACGCAGTCAACGATCAGTGCCGCCATTGCCAACCTGGAAGCCGACCTTGGCGTCGAACTGTTCGACCGGGCCAGCCGCAGTCCGACGCTGACCGCCAGTGGCTACAAGATGTTGGTGCAGGCCGAGGCTATTCTGGAGCGCTGCCTGACGCTGGAGGCGCATGCGGATTGTTTGTCTGACAGCGTCGAGCCCAGCCTGACCTTGGCGATTGAAACGCCCTTTGGCCCCCTCATGCCGGTACTCAAAGCGTTTGAGCAGACCTTTCCCTATGTGGACTTGATCGTCCGTCACCCGGTTCATGGTGACGTTAGCGAATTGGTGGCCAGGGGTGAGGCAGTGCTGGGGGTGGCGTTCTCCCAGCCTGGATACTCCAAGGAACTGGCGTTTCAGCAGTTGGGCAAGCTGATCATGCTGCACGTCTGCCACGCCAGGCACCCGCTGGCGCAGAAAGCCCAGGTGACCTTTGACGACCTGCATGTGCATCGACGCTTGGCCTTCAGCGCGCATGCCAGTAAGTTGCCCAGCAGTGAATACCTGCGTTCGACCCAGACCTGGCAGGCGGAAAGCTACCTGGCGTTACTGGAAATGGTCCGTGCTGGTCTTGGCTGGGCCACCTTGCCTCAACAGTTGATTCAGAATGAACTGGCCCGAGGGGAGTTGGTGGAGCTGCAATTGTCGGCTTATCCGTTTACCGATTGGCACGTTGGTGTCGACTTGCTATGGGCCCGGCAACGCCCGCTGGACAAAGCGCAGCGCTGGTTGAAGGAACGGTTGCAGGGCAACAAGGTGTTTGAGCTGGATCGCAATGGGCAGGCGACGACGCTTTGAACCCACCTGGTAGCCGCTGCCGCCAGGCTGCGATCGGCTGCGCAGCAGTCGTCATCTGCTACCGAGATGGGGCGGAACGGCGGCCGCTTCGCGCCCGATCGCAGCCTGGCGGCAGCGGCTACGGTTGGTGTGGCAGTCTGTGAGCTACCACCCAAACACCTCACACGCATTATGCGTACTCACCTCAGCCAACCGTTCCACCTCGATCCCGATCACCTGCGCCAGCGCCTGGGCAATCTGCGGCAGATGCTCAGGGCTGTTACGCACCCCCGCAAACATCGCCGGGGCCATGTCCGGGGCATCGGTTTCCAGCACCAGGCTGTCCAATGGCAACTGCGGCAGCACTTTGTGCAAACGCAGTGCCTGTGGCCAGGTGGCCGCACCGCCAAGGCCCAGCTTGAAACCGAGCTTGTGGTACTCGCGGGCTTCTTCATAGCTGCCCGCGAACGCATGGATGATGCCGCCGCGTTGCAGTTTGAAGCGTTTGAGTGTGGCAATCACCGCCGCATGGCTGCGCCGCACGTGCAGCAGGGCAGGCAGGTTGAAGTCGACGGCCAGTTGCAGTTGCGCTTCGAACAGCTGTTGCTGGCGCTCGCGGTCGAGCTCGGGCAGGTAGTAGTCCAGGCCAAATTCACCCACAGCGCACAACTGGCGTTCGCCGCGCAGGCGGCTCAACCAGTCACCCAGTTCCCGCACATGCTCCGCGCGATGCTGATCGAGGTAAACCGGATGCAGGCCGAATGCGGCGTACAACTGCGGATCGCTGCACACCAAATCCCACACCCGCTGCCAGTTGTCCTGACACACGCCCAACACCACCATGCGTTCGACACCCGCAGCCCGTGCGTTGGCCAGCAAGGCCGAGCGGTCGGGGTCGAAATCTGGAAAGTCCAGATGGGTGTGGGTATCGATCAGGCGCATGTTCAGGCCTTGCTGATCCGCTGTTTGAAGGTTCGACCTACGGCATGTACACCGGGTTCGTAGTGCTTTTCTTCAACGGCAGCCAGGGCCAGCTTCAAGGCGGTTTCGGCCATCACCCCATGCTGCTGGGCCATGGCGTTGACCGGCAGCGGCAGGAAGTCGAGCAACTGGTTGTCTCCAAAGGTGCCCAGGCGCAGGCTGCGTGAGTCGGCCGGGCGCGCCTGGAGCACATCGAACACCCCTTGCAACAGCACATACGAGGTGGTGACCAAGGCATCAGGCAGGCCACCGATGTCGGCGATCAGTTCGTTCATCAGGCGCTGGCCGCATTCGCGACTGAAGGCTTCGCCCTGGTAGCGGCTGATCTTGCCGCTGAACCCTTGCAAGGCTTCGTCGAAACCACCGGCACGGGCCTGGCTGACGCTCAGCTCCGGGCGCGCACCGATCAGGGCGATGTGCTGGGGCGCGCTGTCGAGCAGGCTGCGGGTCAGCTGCAGGCTGGCGTTGCGGTCGTCGCTGACCACTGAGCAGAAATGCGCCGGGTCCAGGCTACGGTCGATGGCGATGACCGGTAGGCCTTTGGCTTGCAACTGGCGATAGCTGTCATCACCGGCCGGCAAGCAACTGGCGACAAACAGCGCATCGCAACGGCGGGCGCGAAACAGCTGTTGCAGCTGGCGCTCGCTCTCGGGCTGGTCGTCGCTGCTGGCAATCAGCAGTTGGTAGCCTTTGGCCCGGGCGCCTTGTTCCAGTTGTTTGGCGATGCGTGCGTAGCTGGGGTTTTCCAGGTCCGGGAGAATGAACCCCAGGGTCTTGGTGTGTCGGCTACGCAGGCCGGCGGCCTGCGGGTTGGGGGTGAAGCCATGGGCTTCGACCACCGCACGCACACGTTCCACCGTGCTGCTGCTGATGCGTTGCTGTTCGGCCTTGCCATTGATGACATAGCTGGCAGTGGTCACGGACACACCGGCCAGACGGGCGATATCGCTGAGTTTCACCGCAAATTCCTTGTTATACCGCGGCTGCTTGCGCAGCCTGACCGGGAATTGTCGCCGATCCAGGGATCAAGGCGCAGACGACCATTGTCGCAATTGTCCGACAAGATGGGGCTTCATTGATCGAAGATTATCGAGTAACGTGCTCACAATTCCAGATTAATCGTTTCAGCAGGCGACTTTTCTGCCCTACCAACGCCTGCCGAGGGCTGCTAGCAACTGGCCCTATGTTGAAAAATTCACAACAATACCTCAGCACCCGCCTGGTGCTGCAAAGGAGAAGGTCATGCTCGAGCTCACTGTAGAGCAGATATCCATGGGCCAGTCGGCTGTGGATAAGTCGGCGGCGCTGCAGCTTCTGGCCGAGCACCTGGTCCGTGATGGCCTGGTTGCCGACGGCTACCTGGCCGGTCTGCAAGCGCGTGAGGCGCAGGGCTCGACCTTTCTGGGCCAGGGTATTGCCATCCCGCACGGCACACCGCAAACCCGTGATCAGGTGTTTACCACCGGCGTGCGTCTGCTGCAGTTTCCTGAGGGTGTGGATTGGGGTGATGGCCAGCGGGTGTACCTGGCCATCGGCATCGCTGCGCGCTCCGATGAGCATTTGCGTTTGCTGCAGCTGCTGACCCGTGCGTTGGGCGAAACCGATCTGGCTGAGGCCTTGCGTCGGGCGAGCTCTGCCGAGGCGCTGTTGAAGCTGCTGCAAGGCGCACCGCAGGAGCTGGCACTGGATGCACAGATGATCGGTCTGGGCGTGCCCGCGGAAGACTTCGACGAGTTGGTCTGGCGTGCTGCGCGCCTATTGCACCGCGCTGAGTGTGTCAGTGGCGCTTTTGCCGGGGTGCTGCAACAGGTCGAGCCGCTGCCTCTGGGTGAAGGCCTGTGGTGGTTGCACAGTGAGCAGGCGGTGCGTCAGCCGGGGCTGGCGTTTGTCACCCCGCAGCAACCTCTGCGTTTTCGCGAGCAGCCGGTGCAGGGGGTATTCTGTCTGGCCAGCCTCGGTGCGGCCCACCAGGCCCTGCTTGAACGCTTGTGCACGCTGTTGATTGAGGGCCGTGGCCAGGAACTGTGCCGCGCCACCAGCAGCCGCGCGGTGCTTGAAGTGCTGGGCGGCGAAGTGCCGGCCGATTGGCCCAGTGCGCGTATCGCTCTAGCCAATGCCCATGGCCTGCATGCGCGCCCGGCCAAGGTGCTGGCGCAACTGGCCAAGGCCTTTGACGGTGAAGTTCGTTTGCGCCTGGTCGACAGTGGTCAGGCCGCCGTATCGGCCAAGAGCCTGAGCAAACTGCTCAGCCTCGGTGCCCGCCGAGGTCAGGTGCTGGAAATCATTGCCGAGCCTAACGTTGCCGCCGATGCGTTACCGGCGTTGCTGGCCGCTATCGAACAAGGCCTGGGTGAAGAAGTCGAGGCGCTGGCCGCGCCGGTTGCGGCCGCGCCTGCAATGTTCCCCGAGCCTGAGTTGCTTGCCCCGCTAGCTGGCGCAGTGATCCAGGGCGTGGCGGCCGCGCCGGGCATTGCCAGCGGGCCGGCGCATATTCAGGTGGCGCGTGACTTCGACTATCCGCTGCGCGGTGAGTCGCTGCCGATTGAGCGTCAGCGTTTGCAGCAGGCGCTGGCGGCGGTCAATGCCGAGATCGAAGCACTGATCCAGCGCAGCCAGGCCAAGGCCATCGGCGAAATCTTCATCACCCACCAGGAAATGCTCGCCGACCCTGACCTGGGTGATGAAGTCGACCAGCGCTTGCGTCAGGGCGAAAGTGCTCCGGCAGCGTGGATGGCGGTGATCGACAACGCGGCGCGCCAGCAGGAGGCCCTGAAAGATGCCTTGCTCGCTGAGCGCGCGGCCGACTTGCGCGACATTGGCCGCCGCGTGCTTGCGCAACTGTGTGGCGAAGCCGACAGCCCGGCGCCCGAGCAACCTTACGTGTTAGTGATGGAGGAGGTCGGCCCATCGGATGTCGCCCGCCTGGACCCGACCCGCGTCGCCGGGATTCTCACGGCCCGTGGTGGCGCTACCGCCCACAGCGCCATTGTCGCTCGCGCCCTGGGCATTGCGGCGGTGGTCGGTGCCGGCGATGCGGTGCTGTTGATCGCTGCGGGCACTGCGCTGTTGCTCGATGGTCAGCGTGGCCGCCTGCAGGTAGCGCCGCCGGCCGACGAGCTGCAGCGAGCCCTGGCTGAGCGTGAGCGTCGTGAGCAGCGCTTACAGTTGGCCCGCGAACATCGATTGGAGCCCGCGGTGACTCGCGATGGGCATGCCATTGAAGTGTTCGCCAACATCGGCGACAGCAAGGGCATCGACGCGGTGGTCGATCAGGGCGCCGAAGGCGTCGGCCTACTGCGCACGGAACTGATTTTCATGGCCCATCAACAGGCCCCGGACGAAGCACTGCAGGAGGCCGAGTACCGCCGTGTCCTCGACGGCCTCGGCGGTCGGCCACTGGTCGTGCGCACCCTGGACGTGGGCGGTGACAAGCCGCTGCCGTATTGGCCGATAGCCAAGGAAGAAAACCCTTTCCTCGGGGTGCGTGGCATTCGCCTGACCCTGCAACGTCCACAGGTGATGGAGAGCCAGTTGCGTGCTTTGTTGCGCGCAGCGGGGGACCGACCGTTGCGGATCATGTTCCCGATGGTCGGCCAGCTTGAGGAGTGGCAACAGGCGCGGGCCATGGTCGAGCGCCTGCGCGAAGAAATCAGCGTTAGCGACCTGCAACTGGGGATCATGATCGAGGTGCCTTCGGCGGCCTTGCTGGCGCCGGTGCTGGCCCGCGAAGTGGATTTCTTCAGCATTGGCACCAACGACCTGACCCAGTACACCTTGGCCATCGACCGCGGTCACCCGAGCCTGTCGGCGCAGGCCGATGGCCTGCACCCGGCAGTGTTGCAGCTGATCGACATGACCGTGCGCGCCGCCCATGCCCATGGCAAATGGGTGGGGGTATGCGGCGAACTGGCGGCTGACCCGCAAGCGGTCGCCGTGCTGCTCGGGCTGGGTGTCGATGAGCTGAGCGTGGCGGCGCGCAGCATTGCTGAAGTTAAGGCCCAAGTCCGCGAACTGAACTATGAACACGCCCGGCAACTTGCTCAGCAAGCGTTGTTGCAGGGCAGTGCCAGCGCCGTACGGGCGCTGGTGGAGAACGATTGAATGGCCAAGATACTCACCCTGACCCTCAACCCGGCGCTGGACCTCACCGTCAGCCTGGACGCCTTGCACAGCGGCCAGGTCAACCGCAGTCAGTCCCAGCACAGCCACGCGGCAGGCAAGGGCCTGAACGTTGCGCAGGTGCTCGCCGACCTTGGTCATAGCGTGACCGTCGCAGGCTTCCTTGGTGCGGACAACCTGCAGCCGTTCGAAGCGCTGATTGCCCGCCGTGGCTTTGCCGATTGCTTTGTTCGCGTGCCAGGTGAAACCCGCTGCAACATCAAACTGGTGGAAGCCGATGGCCGCGTCACCGACATCAATGGCCCCGGCCCGCAGGTCGATGAGCAGGCTTGTGATCAATTGCTGGCCAGGCTGGTCCGAATCGCCCCAGGTCATGACGCGGTAGTGGTGGCCGGCAGCCTGCCGCGTGGCATCAGCCCTCAATGGTTGCAGCAGCTCCTTGAGCGCTTCAAGGCCATGGGCCTGAAGGTCGCCTTGGACAGCAGCGGTGAAGCCCTGCGCGCGGGCCTGCAATCGGCCCCTTGGCTGGTCAAGCCCAACACCGATGAACTGAGCGAAGTGCTCGGTAGCCCGGTGCACAGCTTTGCCGAACAACAAGCGGCGGCGCGCCAGCTGATCGCCCAAGGCGTCGAGCATGTGGTGGTGTCCCAAGGGGAGCAGGGGGTCAATTGGTTCCACCAAGAGCGCGCAATCACGGCTGTGCCGCCATCGGTCAAGGTAGCCAGCACGGTCGGCGCCGGTGACTCACTGCTGGCCGGTATGGTGCATGGTCTGCTCAGCCCCGCTACCCCACAGCAGACCTTGCGCCTGGCCACCGCAATTGCTGCGCAGGCGGTGACCCAGATCGGTTTTGGCATCAATGACCGCACCCAGCTGGCGCAACTTGAGCACGCTGTGCGCCTATGCGAAGAACAACAAGAGGGCTGCAGATGAACATTGCCATTGTCACCGCCTGCCCCAACGGTCAGGTCTCCAGTGTACTCAGCGCACGCCTGCTGGAAGCGGCCGCGCAGCGTTTAGGCTGGAGCACCAGTGTCGAGGTGCATGACCCGCAGCAGCCACAACGGCAATTGTCCGAGGCGGTGATCGCTGCCGCCGACTGGGTGCTGGTGGTCAGCACCGGCCCGCTGGACTTGCAGCGCTTTGCCGGTAAGCGCTTGTTTCAGAGCACGCCGGCCAAGGCCTTGGTGGATGCTCAGCATTTTCTCTCTGACGCGGCAGAAAAGGCTGAGGTGTATCAGCCGGTCAGTGCAGCGCAATCAGCGCCTGTCGAACGCAGCGCAAAAATCGTCGCTATCACTGCCTGCCCGACGGGTGTTGCTCACACCTTCATGGCCGCCGAAGCCTTGCAGCAGGCCGCGCAGCAACTGGGTTACCAGTTGACGGTCGAGACTCAGGGCTCGGTAGGGGCGCGCAATCCTTTGTCGCCTGCGGCCATTGCCGAGGCCGATGTGGTGCTGCTGGCTGCCGACATCGAGGTGCCCACCGAGCGTTTTGCCGGCAAGCGTATCTATCGCTGTGGCACTGGCATTGCGTTGAAGCAGGCCCAGGCCACCTTGAACAAAGCCTTGGCGGAAGGTCGCGAAGAGGCCTCGGGGCAAAACGCTAATGCCAGTGCGACCAAAAGCGAGAAAACCGGGGTGTACAAGCACCTGCTAACCGGTGTCTCGTTCATGTTGCCGATGGTGGTGGCAGGTGGATTGCTGATCGCCTTGTCATTTGTGTTTGGCATCGAAGCCTACAAAGAGCCCGGCACCTTGCCCGCGGCGCTGATGCAGATCGGTGGCGAGGCGGCGTTCAAGTTGATGGTGCCGCTTCTGGCCGGTTACATCGCCTACTCGATTGCCGACCGTCCTGGGCTGGCGCCGGGAATGATTGGCGGCCTGCTGGCCAGTACTTTGGGGGCCGGGTTTATTGGCGGCATCGTCGCCGGCTTTCTTGCCGGCTACAGCGCCAAGGCGATCAGCCGCTGGGTGCGCTTGCCCAGTAGCCTGGATGCGCTCAAGCCGATCCTGATCATTCCCTTGTTGGCCAGTTTGTTCACCGGTTTAGTGATGATTTATGTGGTTGGCAAGCCGGTTGCGGGGATGCTCGAAGGCCTGACCCACTTTCTCGACAGCATGGGCACCACCAACGCGATTCTGCTTGGTGTGTTGCTCGGCGGGATGATGTGTGTGGACCTGGGCGGGCCTATCAACAAGGCCGCTTACGCCTTTTCCGTGGGGTTGCTGGCGTCGCAGAGTTACGCCCCGATGGCGGCGACCATGGCCGCCGGGATGGTGCCGCCGATTGGCTTGGGTATCGCCAGCTTCATCGCCCGGCGCAAGTTCGCCCAGAGCGAGCGTGAAGCCGGCAAGGCGGCGTTTGTGCTGGGCTTGTGCTTTATCTCGGAAGGGGCGATTCCCTTTGCTGCCAAGGATCCGCTACGGGTGATTCCGGCCAGTATTGCTGGCGGTGCGCTGACCGGGGCGCTGTCGATGTATTTTGGCTGCAAGCTGATGGCGCCGCATGGTGGTCTGTTCGTCATGCTGATACCCAACGCCATCAACCATGCCTTGCTGTACCTGCTGGCGATCCTCGCTGGCAGTCTGTTGACGGCCGTGGTGTATGCCGTGCTCAAGCGCAGCGAAGTAGTCGAGTTGGCGGTACAGCCAGTGAAAGCCTGAGCACAGGCGGGTGGGCGTGTTTACCTGCCTTGACAGGCCCTTGGTAGCCGCTGCCGTAAGGCTGCGATCGGGCATGAAACGCCCGCAAATTCTGGCCACCGCGATTCGCCAGGCCCAACGAGGTGCCCGAGTTGCGACTGCCATGCAGTCGATCGCAGCCCCGTGCCTCGGCGCCGGCTACCGTCGGTGCTTCTTGCGCAGCGGCACCAGCAGCTCGCCGAGGCCGTTATGGTCGATCTCGTGCATCAGCGCCAACATGCCACCCAGCTCGCCCTTGGGGAAGCCTTGGCGGGCAAACCAGGCCAGGTAATGGCCGGGCAAATCGGCGATCAGTCGGCCCTGGTATTTACCGAAAGGCATTTCACGAGTGACCAACAGTTCGAGAGTTTCTGGATTCATCGAGCGTAATTCTGTAAGAGAAGCTTCGAACATACATGCAATCTGCATGAAGGCCAAAGGACAGATCATGCAGAACGCTTGCAAGACAAGAGTTCAATTAATCGTAAGTCATTGAAATTTAACTAAATAATTATTTGTCTGAATCTGGCACGAACACTGCTCCATCTCTTTGCATCTTTCCTCATGCAAAGGAGTCGTGTCATGACCAGCCCAAACAAAGACGTCATTTCGGTCCTCAACGAACTGATCGAATTCAGCAAGGATGGTGAAAAGGGTTTCAACACCTCTGCCGAGGACGTGAAAAATCCCCGGCTGAAAACCTACTTCCTGCAGCGTGCTGGCGAGTGCGGCACTGCCGCTTCTGAGCTTCAGCATCAGGTGCGGGCTCTCGGTGGCGACCCCGAAACGTCCACCAGTGTCAGCGGTGACTTGCACCGTGGTTGGGTCAACCTCAAGTCGATGCTCACCGGCAAGGACGAAGAAGCAGTGCTCAACGAGGTGGAGCGCGGTGAGGACCATGCTTTGAAGGCGTATAAGGATGCCCTGGAAAAGCTCGGCAAGCTGAGCATGGCGCCAGGCTCCGAAGTCTATGCGCTGGTCGAACGCCAGTACCATGGCGTGCAGCGCAACCATGACCAGGTCAAGGCGCTGCGCAACGAAGCGCGGGCCCGCTCTTAAGGTGCGGTTTCCACGCGATTACGGCCATTGCGCTTAGCACAGTAGAGCGCATCGTCAGCGCTGCCCAGCAAGGTCGCCAGATCTTGCTGGGTGCCTGGTTTGTAGCAGCCGATGCCAATACTCACGGTCACAGGCTTGGTGTCATCAGCAAACGCTGGCAGCGCTTCAACGCTACGGCGAATACGTTCAGCCAGTACCTGTGCACCATGGCGTTCAGTCTCAGGCAACACCACCAGAAACTCTTCGCCACCATAGCGCGCCGCCAAGTCTGCCGGGCGGCGGATGCTGCGGGCAATGGCCGTGGCGACTGCGCGCAGGGCTTCGTCTCCACCTTGGTGACCATGGCGTTCATTGAAGGCCTTGAAGTGATCGACATCGACCATCAACACCGCCAGCGCACGGTGATTGCGCTGCGCCCGTGACCATTCGCGGCGCAGCACCTGATCGAGCTGGCGGCGGTTGGCAAGGCCGGTGAGGCTATCGGTGGCCGCCAGTTCCGCCAGGTCCTGTTCGGCGCAGTGACGACGACGCAGCTCGCGCCCGAGCAGCAAGGTCAGCCAGAGGATGCCAATACACAACACGCCGGTTGCGCAACTGACCAGCAAGGCCGTGCGCCGCCAGGAGGCGAACACTTCATCACCTGAGCGCGCCACCAGAACGATCAACGGCAGCTCGGCAACCCGGGCGAAGGTGTACAGCCGAGGCTTGCCATTGATCCCGGAATAGGCGCTGAAGCTGCCTTTGCCGTCCGCGAGCAAGCGCTTGAAGTTTGGACGCTCGGCGAAGTTGGCCCCGATCAGCGAGTCGTCCGGGGTACTGGACTGACGTGCCAGCAATACACCGCTGGTATTGATCAGGCTAATGCTGCCGTCCTTGCCGATATCCAGACGCTTGAACAGGTCAGTGAAGTACGACAGGCGCAAGGCGCCAGCGGCCACCCCGGCAAACTCGCCGTTGGGGCCGGAAATACGCCGGCTGAAGCTGATGCACCAGTCCAGATTACCCAGGCGCGCTTTGAACGGCGGGCTGATCACCAACCCCAGGTCAGCGTTCTGGCGATGGGCCTGAAATACCTTACTGTCAGCGAAGTTGGCCTGGCGTGGGACTACGCTGGTGGAGTCGGCCGCTACATTACCCTGAGCATCGAGCCAGAGAATGTCGCCGCGTATCGGCATGGTGAAGGCTTGGTTGAACAACAATTGTTGGCGCACCGGGGCCGGTAGCGCCTGCAATTGCGGCTGCTTCACCGCCCAGATCAAGCCACGCAGGGACAGGTCGTAGAGTTCGACATTGCGCACGATGTCGCTTTCGATCAGTTGGACGATGTTGCTCGCCTGGCGCGCGGCGCCCTGCTCGATGTTGCTGCGCTCACGCGCTACCAGGTAGCTGACGATGGCCACGATAGCGAGCACCGCAAGGCAACTGCCCAGGTTCAGGATCAGCTCCGGATGAGACTTGTACAGGGCAGATCGCTTGGATCGGGAAGGCAAAGTCATGGTCGCAGCAGGCGAAGACCGTCAGAAGAGTCGCGGCATGGTCACGCGGCGGCGGTATTCTAGGTGCCGCGCGATTGCCGAACAAGAAACTTTGGTATTGAACCGACGGAAAGAGCTGACTAGATTGCCAGCTCTCGTTCCCGTGGGGAGATCAGAAGATATTCAGCGGGTAGTCGATAATCACCCGGTATTCGTCGACGTCTCGGTCAATCTGCGAGTAGCCCTGACTGCCACGGTGGCTGGCCCAGCGCAGCAGTACCGAAAGGTCTTTGAGGTTGCCTTCCTGGAACACGTACTGCAGGTCGAAGTCGCGCTCCCAGTGACGGGCGTTCTTGCCCTCGGCGCTGTACCAGTGTTCACCGTAGCCGATGCTGTTGGGGTCGACCTTGGTCAGGTCCAGTTCACCGCTCGAGTAGGAAATGATCGAGGTCAGGCCGGGAATCCCCTGACCGGTGAAGTCGTAGGCGTATTTCAGCTTCCACGAACGCTCGTTAGGGCCGTTGAAGTCCGAGTACATGTTCGAGTTGTCCAGGTAGATGCTGTCGCCCTGGTTGATGTAGTCGAACGGGGTATTGCCGTTGACCCGCTGGTACACCGCGGTGAGGCTGTTGTAGCCGACATTGACGGTGAAGTGCAGGCTGTAGGTGTTGTTGTCGATATTACCCAGTAGCGCCTGGCCGGTGTCCTGGGTGTGGTAGAAGTGCAGGCCGGGGTTGAGGCTGACCAGGTCGTTGACCTTGTAGGTGTAGTCGAGATCGAAGTAGTACTGGTTCCAGATATCCTTGAGCTCGGAGGCATACAGGCTCGAGGTCAGGTTAGGCACGCCGCTCCAGGCCATACCGGCCCAGTTCAGGTGACGGCTCTCACGGTCGTCCGGCAGGGCGCCGTAGTAGGTGTCGATACGGCGATGGCCGCTCTGGTTGTAAGGCTTGGTGAAACTCGCTTGGCCGCCTTCGAGCATCAGGCCTGCAATGCTGTTGTTGGTCAGGCTGACGCCACGGAAGGTCTGCGGCAGCATGCGCGACTCACCGCCGGCGATCACCGGGTTGGTCAGAAACAGGTCGCCAGCCTTGAGTTCGGTGTCGAAGGCCTTGAGTTTGAGCGCGGCACCGGCAGTCGAGAACGAATCAGGGGCCTTGCCCGGCTCGCCATCGCCTTGGGTGTTGATCGGCAGGATACTGGTACCGGAGGTGCCCGCGCCGCCATCGAGTTTCAGCCCCAGCATGGCATGGGCGTCCAGGCCGAAGCCAACCGTGCCTTGGGTGTAGCCTGATTCGAATTTTCCGAGAAAACCCTGTCCCCATTCCCGACTATCACGCACACCGCGGTCCAGCTGGTTGCGGTTGAGGTAATAGTTGCGTGCGTGCACGTTCAGGCTGGAACCGTTGATAAAGCCTTCAGCTTTTTCCTCTTCAGCCTGGGCGTTGAACGGGATCGTTGCAGCAACTGCAACGAACAGGGGGGTGAAGCGTAAAGCGGTGTTCACCGGTGTGGACTCCTTGAGGTGAAGGTAGGGCAATTTTTATTGTGCGAAAGCTGATCTTTTTATGAACAAATGGGCCAGTGCGATGGCACTTTTCGACACGCGAAAAAAAAGCCGCTGATTATCAGCGGCTTTGAAAGACAACCGCACAAGCGCACAAGTCACCTGTGTGGGAGCCAAAGGAGTCGAGGGGAGAAACGCAGGGGCGGTCAGCTGTCTGCTGCGTCACTCGAGGAAACCTGAGAAGCTGTCTGTTCTGCGGCTTCTGGCGATTGCTCAGATTGGCTGGCAAAGGCTTGGCGCGCCTGTTCGTGGGCGGCGGAAAGTTCTGCATTGCGAGCGACAAACGCTGGCGATTCCTCGGCCATGGCCAGAGGCGACAATAACAGGGAAGACAGGATAAATACGCTGGCTACACCCATACTATTGGACATTTACAACAACCTTCTTGCGGGGCAAGTGTTAAGTAGGTTTGACTAAATTAGTCGGAAATGCCCGTGAGAAAAAGTTACTTTTTCGAGAAGTACTGTTGCGTCTGAAGCAATAGTCATGGCGGTTCCCACTGATTCCTTGTGGGAGCTGGCCTTGCCGGCGATGAGGCCCTCAAGCCGGCAACAGAATCCCGAAGGTATTGGCCCCGGCCTGGCTGCGCACAAAAACGCTGCCACCATGCATCAGGGCAATGGCCTTGACGATGGCCAGGCCCAAGCCATGGTTGCCACTGCCGCTGTTGCGCGCCGCATCGACCCGGTAGAAGCGTTCGAACAGCATCGGCAGATGCGCCTCGTCGATTGCCGGGCCTGGGTTGCTCACGGCGATGCTGATCTGTCCGTCGCGCTGTTCGATGCTCACCTGGATGACCTGCTGGGCGGCGGTGTGCTGCACGGCGTTGTTGATCAGGTTGATCAATGCCCGGCGTAATTGGGCTTTTTCAATGTGCGCTTGCGCGTCGCCACTGACGTCGACACGCACCTGCGCGTCCTCAAGGATGTAATCCAGGTAGTCGAGGGTCGCCGCCACTTCTTCGGCCAGTGAGCTGCAGGTCAGTGCCGTGGCCTTGCTGCCTTGGTCGGCGCTGGCCAGGAACAGCATGTCGTTGATGATGGTGCGCAAGCGTTCGAGTTCTTCCAGGTTCGACTGCAGCACTTCGAAGTAATGCTCGGCACTGCGGCCGCGGGTCAGGGCGACCTGGGTCTGGCCGATCAGGTTGGTCAGCGGCGAGCGCAATTCGTGGGCGACGTCAGCATTGAAGGCTTCCAGGCGGCTGTAGGCCTGGTCGACCCGCTCCAGGGTGGAGTTGAAGGCACTGGCAAATTGCGCCACTTCCGGCGGCAGGTCCGAGAGCTGCAGGCGGCCGCTCAGGCGCGGTGGCGCCAGTTTCTGGGCTTCGTCTGACAGCCTGCGCAGCGGCCGCAAGCCAACGCGCGCCACCCAGTAACCGAGCAACGAGGCGAGCAACACGCCAAACACCGACAAACTGATAATCGCCACCAGCAAGGTGTGCTGGGTCTGCCAGAACGTTTCGGTGTCGATGGCGATCAAGAAGCGCAGTGCCGGGCGCGCGCCCATGGCGGGCAACTCACTGACCAGCACCTTGAACGGGTAGGGGTTGTCGGCCAGATGCAAGTCACGCATGCCCAGCGAACCCTGGGCGAAGGCGCGGATACTGGCATCGGGATGACCGTATTCAAAAGGGAGTTGGCCGCTGACCACCCAGAAGCGAATACGCCGGTCTTCTTCGCTGAGCAGGTTGAGCTTGTTGGTGATCTTGGCCCAGTGCTCGGTGGTGTCATAACGGGTGAGCGACGACTCCAGGATGCTGAAGCGTGCTTCCAGCTCCGCGACGGGCAGCAGGTCCAGGCTCCGGTCGACCTGCTTGTACAGTGCGCTGCCAATCAGCAGGAACACCCCCAGCGCCACCAGGGTAAACAGAGCGCTCAGGCGCAAGGCAATGGAGTTAGTCGGCACGGTTTTCCAGAACATAGCCCATGCCTCGGATGGTATGCAGCAGCTTGGTTTCAAAAGGGCCGTCGAGCTTGGCGCGCAGGCGCTTGATCGCCACTTCGACGACGTTGGCGTCGCTGTCGAAATTGATGTCCCAGACCAGCTCGGCGATGGCGGTCTTGGAGAGGATTTCGCCATGGCGTCGGGCTAGCACACTGAGTAGCGAGAATTCCTTGGCGGTCAGTTCCAGGCGCTGGCCGGCACGCGTGGCCTTGCGGCTGATCAGGTCGACCCAGAGGTCGGCGACCTGGATTTGCACCGGCTCGTGATTGCCACTGCGGCGGGTCAGTGCTTGCAGGCGTGCGACCAGTTCTAGGAACGAGAAGGGCTTGCCCAGGTAGTCATCGGCGCCTTCGCGCAAGCCATGAATGCGGTCTTCGACCCGTTCACGTGCGGTCAGCATGATCACCGGTGTTTGCTTGCGTGCCCGCAGTGCGCGCAGCACGCCATAACCGTCCAGGCCGGGGAGCATGACGTCGAGTACGATCACCGCGTAGTCACCTTCCAGGGCCAGGTGCAGGCCATCGATGCCGTCACGCGCCAGGTCGACGGTAAAACCCTGTTCGCTCAAACCGCGATGCAGGTAGTCGGCGGTTTTTTGTTCATCTTCGATAATCAGCACACGCATGATCGGTTCTCAACTGGCAGTGGGCTGCGCCCCGCTTTGCGGCGCCTGACGCCGATGGAACAGACGCTCCAGGGCCAAGTATATGATTGGCGTGGTGAACAGTGTCAGCGCCTGGCTGACCAGCAATCCGCCGACCACGGCGATGCCCAGCGGTTGGCGCAGCTCGGCCCCGGCCCCCATGCCGAACATCAACGGCACGGCACCGAGCAAGGCGGCGAGGGTGGTCATCATGATCGGTCGAAAACGCGTCAGGCAGGCTTGGTGGATGGCCTGCTCAGGGCTCAAGCCGAGGGTGCGCTGGGCATCCAGGGCAAAGTCGATCAGCAGGATGCCGTTCTTCTTGACGATACCGATCAGCAGCACGATGCCGATCAGGCCCATGATGCTGAAGTCCTGACCACTGAGCCACAGCAGAGCCAGCGCCCCGAGCCCGGCGGAGGGCAGGGTGGAGATGATGGTCAGCGGATGGACGAAGCTCTCATAGAGCACGCCGAGGATGATGTACACCGCCACCAATGCCGCGAGGATCAACCACGGCTGGCTCGACAGTGAACTCTGGAACGCCTGGGCGGCACCCTGGAAATTGCCGATGATCGAATCGGGCATGCCCAGTTCCCGCTGGGTGCGTTCGAGGATCTGCACGGCATCGCCCAAGGCCACGCCTGGGGCCAGGTTGAACGACAGGTTGGCCGCCGGGAACAGGCCGTCATGGCTGATCGATAATGGCCCGGTACTTGGCGGCGCAACCTTGGCCAGCACCGACAACGGCACCATTTCGCCGCTCAGCGGTGAGCGCAGGTAGAAATAATTCAGGCTTTCGGCTTTGCCGCGCTGGCGGGCATCGAGCTCAAGGATCACCTTGTACTGGTTGGTCTCGGTCTGGAACTCGCTGATCTGGCGCTGGCCGAAGGCGTCATACAGCGCCTGGTCGATGTCGGTGGTGGTCAGGCCGAAACGTGCCGCGGCGCGGCGATCGATTTCGATGCGGGTGACACTGGCGCCCAGTTGCAGGTCGTTGGACAGGTCGCGAAAGGCCGGGCTGTCTTTCAGGCGTTCGGTCAGGCGTTGGGTCCACAGGTTCAGGGCGGCGCCGTCGTTGCTCTTTAGCACGTACTGGTACTGGCTGCGGGTGGGGCCGGAGCTCAGGTTGATATCTTGGCTGGCACGCATGTACAGGACGATGCCCGGCACCTTGGCCAGTTTTGGACGCAGGCGGTCAATCAACTCGCTGGCCGAAACATCGCGTTCGTCACGGTTCTTGAGCGTGATCCAAAAACGGCCATTGGCGATGGTCTGGTTGCTGCCAGTGACGCCAACTGCATGGGAAAACGCTCGCACGGCTGGATCGGCCTCGATAATTTTGGCCAGCGCTTGGTGTTTTTTGATCATGTCAGGATAGGAAATGTCAGCAGCACCTTCAGATGTGCCAAGGACAAATCCGGTGTCCTGCAACGGGAAGAACCCCTTGGGAATGGCGACATAACCGGCTACAGCCAAGGCCAGGGTGATGCCGAAGATGCTCATCATCAGGCGCTGATGAGCCAGCGCCTTGACCAGGATGCGCTCGTACCAGGCCAGCAGACGATCGCCAAAGGTGACCTTGTGTTGGTCATGGTGGTCGGGACGCTCCATGAACAAGGCGCACAGGGTTGGCGCCAGGGTCAGCGAGACCACCACTGAAATCAGGATGGTCGAGGTGGCGGTGAGGGCGAACTCCTTGAACAGACGACCGACCACACCGCCCATGAACAGCAACGGAATAAACGCCGCCACCAGGGAGAAACTGATCGAAACCACGGTGAAGCCGATCTCGCCAGCACCCTTGATTGCCGCCTCGCGCTTGCTGTCGCCGGCTTCCAGGTGCCGGTGAATGTTCTCCACCACCACAATCGCGTCATCGACGACAAAGCCCACGGCGATGACGATGGCCACCAGCGTCAGGTTGTTCAGGCTGAAACCGAACAGGTACATCAGGGCAAAGCTGGCAATCAGCGACACGCCGAGCACGCTGGAAACGATCAAGGTCGCCGACCATTGGCGCAGGAACAGCGCCATCACCCCGATCACCAGCATCACTGCAATCATCAGGGTGATTTCCACCTCATGCAATGAGGCGCGAATGGTCTGGGTGCGGTCGTTGAGCACCGAGACCTGGACCGCCGCCGGGAGCATCTGCTCCAGCCGTGGCAAGGCCTCCATGATGCCGTCCACGGTCTCGACGATGTTCGCCCCGGGTTGGCGGAACACCACCAGGTTCAGGCCTTGCTGTTCACCGGACCAGGCTTTGACGTAGGCGTTTTCGGCACCGTTGATGACCTTGGCGACGTCCTTGAGGTGGACCGGCGCGCCGTCGCGGTAGGAGACGATCAACTGGGCATATTCGTCGGGGTGAAACAGTTGGTCATTGGTTGCCAGGGTCGAAACGCTGCTTTCACCATACAGTGCGCCTTTGGCCAGGTTCAGGCTGGTCTGCTGGATCGACTGTCGCAGATCGGCCAGGGTCAGGCCGAGGGCGGCGAGTTTTTCCGGCTGGGCCTGGACGCGGATCGCCGGGCGCAATTGGCCGGTAATGTTGATCAGGCCGACCCCATTGATCTGACTCAATTGCCGGGCCAGCAGGGTTTCGGCGTAGTCGCTCAGTTCGTTGGCCGGCATCTGGTTCGAGCTGACCGTGAGGATCAGCACCGGGCTGTCAGCTGGGTTGACCTTGCGCCAGGTGGGTGGGCTGGGCATGTCCTGGGGCAGACGCGCAGTGGCCGTGTTGATCGCTGCCTGGACTTCCTGGGCGGCGGTATCGATGCTTTTTTCCAGGGTGAACTGCAAGATCAGGTTGGTTGAACCCAAAGCACTGCTGGAGGTCATCTGGGTCATGCCGGGAATGGCGCTGAACTGCACCTCCAGCGGTGTCGCCACCGAGGAGGCCATGGTTTCCGGGCTGGCCCCTGGCAGTTGGGCGGTGACCTGAATCGTCGGAAAGTCAGCCTCGGGCAAGGGCGCGACCGGCAGGCGCGGAAAGGCAATGACGCCGAGCAGAACCAGAGCGAAGGTCAGCAGCAGGGTGGCGATCGGGCGGTCGATGCACCAGGCCGAGATCGAGCCGCGAGCGTTCATGGTTGCTCCCGGCGCTTGGCAACTTCTTCGGGGGCGGCGGTTTCAGCCGCCACTTCAACGGTGGCGCCCGGTTTGAGCCGCGACTGACCATCGGAGACCAGTTTGTCACCCTTGCGGACCCCGGCAATGATGTTCAGGGTGCTGTCCTGATACACCACGTTGACCGGTACGCTTTCGACTTTATTGTCGACCAGGCGGTAGACGTAGTGGCCATCGATGCCGCGCTGCACCACTTGTGGGGGGACCACCAATGCGTCCTGTTCAAGGGCAGTCTGCAGTTTCAGGGTAACCAGTTGGCCAGGCCAGAGACGGGCGTCGGCATTGGCAAATTCGGCCTTGACCCGAATGGTCCCGGTGTTGGCCGCGACCTGATTGTCGATCAGGGTCAGATGACCTTCCGCCAGCAAGGTACCGCTGCTGTCGCCATCGCCTTCCAGGTAGGCCTGAACCACAGCTGCGGGTTGGGCTTTAAGCAGCCCTTGCAAGGTCGGCAGCATGTTTTGCGGTAGTGAGAACTCGACGCCGATCGGGTCGATCTGAGTGACGCTGAACAGCCCTTGAGCATCGGCTACGCGTAGAAAGTTGCCTTCATCGACATTGCGGATGCCGACCCTGCCGGTCACGGGTGAGAGGATCCGGGTATAGGATAATTGCACCTGTGCGGCGGCAATCGCCGCCTGATTGCCCAGCACTGTGGCTTGCAACTGATTGAACAGCGCCTGCTGTTGGTCCAGGGTCTGGCGCGATACGCCGTTGTCGGTGCTGAGCAGTTGGTAACGCTTGAGGTCGACCCCGGCGACCTTCAACTGCGCCTGGCTCTGACCCAGCTGCGCTTTGGCCTGCTCGAGGCTGGCGCGGATCGCCCGATCGTCAATGGTGGCCAACAGATCACCTTGCTTGACCCACTCACCTTCTTTGACCAGTAAGCGCGTCAGCACGCCTTCGACCTGCGGGCGGATTACCACGCTGTGCAGTGACAGTACCGAACCGATGCCGCTGACATAGCGCGGCACGTCCTGTTGTTTGACCGCAACGACACGCACGGGAATGACGCTGGTACGAACGGTTTTTTCCTCGCCCGAGCGGCCGAACAACCAAAAGGCGACACCTGCCAGTGCAAACAAAGCAATGCAGATCACAAGAGAGCGGGGGTGGATACGCATAGGTGAGATCTCAGGGCGATGCCTAGTTTATAGCTGGCAGATCGGGTCAGCAGGGTGACGGCTAGCTGACAGCGCTGTCAGCAAATTCCGCGAATCCTGTAGGAACTATGTGGGAGCTGGTCTTGCTGGCGCTGAAATGGGCGCGGTGTCAGCGATTGCGCGGTGTCTGTATCGCTGGCAAGGCCAGCTCCCACAGTAAAAACTCGCTGATGGCAAATTGCCAATATCCTGCGTTGGATCAAGGAATCGAGTCAATTTGCCACTAGAGTCGTACGCCCTGCCGATTCTCCAAACAACAACGAGTGCCTCCGATGAAGAGCAATATGCCTGTGACCGGTCGCAATATGGATTATCCCGGTGACGCCAATATCCTTTCCACCACCGACCTCTCCAGTGTGATCACCTACGCCAATGACGATTTCGTCAAGATCAGCGGGTTCAGCCGTGAAGAGCTGTTGGGTAACGCGCACCATATCGTCCGTCACCCGGACATGCCGCCACAGGCATTCGAGCAGATGTGGCAAACCCTCAAAAGCGGCCAGTCGTGGATGGGGCTGGTGAAGAACCGTTGCAAGAACGGCGATCATTACTGGGTCAGCGCTTTTGTTTCGCCCATTGCCAGTCAGGGCCACACGGTGGAGTACCAATCGGTGCGGACCAAGCCTAGCGCCGAGCAGGTGGAAGCGGCCGAGCGGTGTTATGCACAGTTGCGTAGCGGTCGAAAGCCCTGGTGGCAGCGTTTGCCGGTGCTTGGGCTAGGTGGGCAACTGTGGGCGGGGGTGACCCTTGGCCTGGTGTTGGTATCGGTGCTCAGCCGCCTGTTGTTACCGGTGCTGCCCTGGCAAGGCCTGTTGGAGGTGTTGCTCGCCAGTGGTTTGAGCGCGTTGGTGATTCTCGCGGCGCTCAAACCGTTCCAGCGTCTGTGTGCCGAGGCGCTGGCGATCGCTGATAATCCGTTGAGCCAGCAGCTGTACACCGGCCGGCGTGATGGCATCGGTCAGATTGATTTTGCCCTGCGTATGCTCAAGGGCCAGCTCGGCGCAGTGGTCGGACGCATTGGCGACACTTCTCGACGCCTGGCCGGGCACAGCGGTTCGCTGGCGCAGTCGTTGCAAAGCAGCCATAGCAATAGCCTGGAGCAGCAGGGTGAAGCCGACCAGATCGCAACGGCCATCAACCAGATGGCCACCAGCGTCGCTCAGGTCGCAAGCAACGCTCAGCAAGCGTCCCAGGCCGCTGATCAAGCCGAAGGGGAGACCCGTGCCGGCCATCAGTTGGTCGACCTCAACCGCTGCGCGATTCAGGAACTGGCCAATTCGCTGACTGTGGCCACTGAGGTTATCCACAATCTGCAGAGCCACAGCAGCGAGATTACCGGGGTGGTGGAGGTGATCCGCGAGATTGCGGAGCAGACCAATCTGCTGGCGCTTAATGCCGCCATCGAAGCGGCCCGCGCCGGTGACCAGGGTCGTGGCTTTGCCGTGGTCGCTGATGAGGTACGCGGTTTGGCGCAGCGCACGGCACAATCGACCCATGAGATTCAGCGCATGATCAGCGTCCTGCAGAACAGCACCCGCGATGCCGTGCAGGTGATGCAGCAGAGCAGTGAGCATGCCGGGCACAGTGTCGATCAGGCCAAGCGTGCAGCCAGCGCGCTGGATGGCATCAGCCTGCGGGTCAACCAGATCAGCGAGATGAGTGTGCAGATCGCCGCGGCGGTGGAGCAGCAGAGTCAGGTCAGTGAGAGCATCAACCGCAACATCATCAGCATTCGCCAGGCCAGTGAGTCAACCGTGCAGGTCGGTCAGCAGAGCCACCTCAGCGCCAGCGACGTGGCGGCACTGGCCGAAGACCTGCGGCGCTTGGCCGCCGAGTTCTGGCGGCGTTGTCACTGAGCGTGATCAGAAGCCGATGAAACTGTAGTGATCGGCTGCTTCGCTGCGTATCTGAGCACCGCACGCTTGCAGTTGCTCGCACAGGTGTGGGTCGAGCACATGCAGGGTCCAAGTGCTGATCTGGCCTGCTGTCTGCACCTGTTGCAGGGCCTGGGCCAGAGCCTGGGTATCGGGTAGGTAGGCGGTAAAGCCATTGCCCTTCAGGGCGCTGGTGTCGATGCCCAGGGCCTGGCAGATGGCGACCTTGCCGCGGATATCGTCACGGTCAGCCTGGCGCGAGCGTTCGATCAGTTCGGCTAGACGGCGGTCGACCAACTGCTGGCCATGAATCAGCGGCGGGCCGCTTTGCCAGGCCTCGCTGGGGCAGTCCTTGGCTTCGGGGCGCAAGGGGATATGCGGGTTGATCTCCATCGGGTAGATACGGCAGACCAACGGGCGGGTTTCGTAGATCGTGCAGCGGTCATCAACATCCAGATTGCGGCAGCGCTCCGGGTTGAAGGCAGCAAAGGTAATCGCCACATGGGCCTCGGTGCTGCCGCAAGGCACCGGCCAGGAGCGACGCATCGCATGTTCATGTTGATCGGCCGGCAAACCCAGGCCATTGGCCAGGAATGCTTCGATGAGGACGATGACCTGGCCACCTGAGCCAGCCCACTGACGGGCCTCGCTCAGGGTCAAAGGCACATGGTGGCCGGTGCAGCATTTGCCGCAGCCGGTGCAGTCGAAGCGGATATCGTGGGCTTGTACAGTGTTCACGGTTTGGCGGGGGCCCATTCGGTGACGAAGGCGGCTTTACGCTGGCGTTCGTACAGGCACAGCTCGGTGCCTTTGCGGTTGTTCATGTGCTTTTGCGGGTAATGGCCTTCGAGCAGCAGTGCGCTGTAGCCGACACGGTCGTCGAACTCGGCAGGCTTACCCAGGACCGTGACGTTTTTCAGCCCACTGGCGGCGATGCAGTGTTCGTTCATCTGCGCGTAGTACGCGTTCCAGGCCTGATCGCTGGAGGCCTGGGCGAGGGACGTGAACGCAGCGCAGCCGAGTAGGATGAATCCGATGGCTTTCATGGCAGTAACTCGATAGTCAGTGGCTCGATTGTGCCTGAGGTTCAGGCACATTCAAGCACTGCACGCATCGGTTATGTGTCAGTTCTCTTCGAACGCCACTGCCCGGGCAGCGACGATCAGGCAGTCGGTCAGTTCAGGCGAGGAGAACTTGGTCAGTACAGCGTTGGCCCCGGCGAGCCTGGCTTTTTCGCTGTTCATCGCGCTGTCCAGCGAGGTGTGCAGCAGTACGTAGAGGTGCTTGAAATCCGGGGTGTCGCGCAGGGTGCGGGTGAAGGCATAGCCGTCCATCTCGGACATTTCGATGTCCGAGACCACCACGTTAATCTCCTGATCGGTGCCTTGCAGTTCGAGCAGGGTGTTGATCGCATCCTTGGCGCTGCGTGCGGTGTGGCATTCGATGCCGAGGTTGCGCAGGGTGTGCACCGATTGTTGCAGCGCAACCTGGCTGTCATCGACCACGAGGATATTGGTGGCGGCAAGCACCGCAGCGTCATCTGCGTTCAGTTCGCTGTTGACCACTTCAGGGGCAGGCGGGGCGATACCGTGGATGACCTTTTCGATATCCAGCACCTGAACCAAGGTGTTGTCGACCCGGGTTACCCCGGTGATGAACGATTTGTTGCCCGAGCCATAGGGCGGCGGCTTGATGTCGGTGCTCAGGCAATGGACGATCTTGCTCACCGCCTGTACATGCAGGCCCTGCTTGGAACGGCTGATGTCGGTGACGATCAGGCAGCCGCCCTGGGGATCTTCCAATGGCCGTTCGCCGATGGCGCGCGACAGGTCGATCACCGACAGGGTGTTGCCGCGCAGGGTGGCCACGCCTTTGACGTGCGGGTGCGACTCCGGCAGTTTGGTCAGCGCCGGGCAGGGGATGATTTCACTGACCTTGAGCAGGTTGATTGCCATCAGCTTGCCGCTGCGCAGGGTGAACAGCAGCAGCGACAGCGAGTCGGCGCGGGCATTGTGCGAGGCCATAGGCACCTTCAGGACAGGTTGAATTAGGCGGAGATGCCAGGTTATCGACCCGCCATCCCCTGGCTTTAATCTCAAATCAGCGTAGACCCAAGCGTTTGGCCAGGCGACCAAGGTTGGCCCGGTCCAGGCCCAATTCGCGGGCGGAGCTGGCCCAATTGTGCTGATGGCGTTCAAGGCACGCCTGGATCAGTTGACGCTGGTAGTCATCCAGGGCCTGACGCAGGTCGCCACCCGGCAGCGCTGCATCGGCAGGCAACGCCGCCGGGGCGTGGTTGAGCACCGGTTCGAGTGGTTTAAGGTCCAGGTCAGTGGCGTCCAGGGTCAGGATTTTCGGGCGCTGGCGGTGCTGACCAAGGGCTTTGAGCGCCGAGCGGCCGATCAAGTGCTCAAGTTCGCGCACGTTCCCTGGCCAGTCATAGGCCAGCAGGGCGGCTTGGGCTTCGCTGCTCAAGCGCAGGCTGCCCAGGCCCATGCGCGAGCGATTCTGTTCGAGAAAGTAACCGCTGAGCAGCAACACATCGCGCCCGCGTTCGCGCAGCGCAGGCACCAGCAACGGGTAGACACTCAGGCGGTGATAGAAGTCGGCGCGATAGCGCCCGGCCCGCACTTCATCAGCCAGGTCGCGATTGGTGGCGGCGATCAGGCGCACATCGACGCGGTGCTCCTGGTCCGAGCCCAGACGCTGTAACTGCCCGCTCTGCAGTACGCGCAGTAGCTTGGCCTGTACCGTCAGGGACAGTTCGCCGACTTCGTCGAGAAACAGCGTGCCACCGTTGGCCAATTCGAACTTGCCGCGTCGCTCGCCCACCGCACCGGTAAAGGCACCCCGGACATGGCCGAACAACTCGCTCTCCACCAGGGTATCGGGCAAGGCAGCGCAGTTGAGGCTGATCATCGGCTTGTCGGCACGGCTCGAGGTCTGGTGGATGGCCTGGGCGACCAGTTCCTTGCCGACCCCGGTTTCCCCAGTGATCAGTACGGTCAGATCGCTGCTGCCGACCAGCTGAATCTCCTCCAGCAGGCGCTTATGCGCTTTACTCTGACCGATCAGTTCCTTGTGTTGCTGGCCGCTGGCCTGGCGATAGACCTCGGCCCGTTCGTGCTCATCTTCGGCGCGCAATGCCAGGCGTTCGATGCGCTCGGCGACATTGACCGTGGCTGCTGCCAGGCTGGCAAAAGCCTGCAGGGCATCAAGTTCGACCTGCTGGAACTGCTCCGGATCCAGGGCGTCAAGGGTGATCAGGCCCCACGGCTGCTCATCGACAAAAAGCGGGCAGCCCATGCAGTCATGGACCTCCAGGTGCTGGTGCAGGCCTTCGACCAAGCCGTCGTAGGGGTCGGGCAGTTCGCTGTCGCTGGCAAAACGAGTGGGCGCGTCGTTGCTGAGAATCGCCGCGAAGCGTGGGTGTTCGTTGACTTTGAAGCGTCGGCCAAGGGTGTCGGTGCTCAAGCCATCGACCGCCAGCGGCACCAGCCATTCGCCATCCAGGCGCAGCAGGGCGGCCGCATCGCAGGGCAGCAGGCTGCGCATGGCGTTGAGCAGGCGTCGGTAGCGCTCGCGCTCGGGCAAGTCGCGGGCCAGATCGCTGACCAGCGGCAGCAAGGCGGTAAGCAGTGGTTTTGTGGTCATAAAGACTCCAGTTGGTCTAATTGACTATATATCAGGTGTGGTCTTTATGACTCATTACTTTATAAGTAGCTGATTTATATAGATTTTAAAGTTGGCATGGAAACTGTAATAGCAAAGGCATTCATCAAGAAGCCACAGGCTCAGGAGTCATCCATGCTCAATGCCCAGGATCGTGCGATCGTCAAAGCCACTGTTCCCCTGCTGGAAAGCGGCGGTGAAGCGCTGACGACTCACTTCTACAAGTTGATGCTCAGCGAATACCCCGAGGTGCGTCCGCTGTTCAACCAGGCGCACCAGGCCAGCGGCGACCAGCCGCGGGCCCTGGCCAACGGTGTACTGATGTACGCCCGGCACATCGACCAGCTCGAACAGCTGGGCGGTCTGGTCGGTCAGATCATCAACAAGCATGTGGCCTTGCAGATCCTTCCGGAACATTACCCGATCGTTGGTAGCTGCCTGCTGCGCGCCATCGAAGAAGTCCTCGGCAAGGAAATCGCCACTCCTGAGGTGATCGCGGCCTGGGGCGCGGCCTATCAGCAATTGGCCGATATCCTCATCGGTGCTGAAGGCGATATGTACGATCAAAAAGCTGCTGCCCCTGGCGGCTGGCGTGGTGCGCGCGATTTCAAACTGGTGCAGCGCGTCGAAGAAAGCAGTGAAATCACCTCCTTCTACTTTGCCCCGGTCGACGGTGGCGCGATTCTCAAGGCGCTACCGGGCCAGTACATTGGCCTGCAGCTGTTCATCGATGGTGAGGAGCAGCGTCGTAACTATTCGTTGTCGGCCCTGAGCGATGCCGGTCAGTACCGCATCAGCGTCAAGCGCGAAGCGGGTGGCAAAGTCTCCAACTACCTGCACGAGCAGTTGGTCGAAGGCGACACTATCAAGCTGTTCCCGCCAGCGGGCGAGTTCACCTTGAGCGCTAGCGACAAACCGCTGGTATTGATCAGTGGCGGCGTCGGCATCACCCCGACCCTGCCGATGCTCGAGGCCGCACTGGAGAGTGGGCGCCTGGTGCACTTTATCCACTGCGCGCGCAATGGCGCGGTGCATGCTTTCCGCGACTGGGTCGATGAACTGGCGGCGCGTCATCCGCAAGTCCAGCGTTTCTACTGCTACGCCGAAGACGATGGAGTCAGTGAGCCTGCCGATGCCGTCGGCCTGCTCAGCGCCGAGCAACTGGGTGAGTGGTTGCCACAAGAGCGTGATGTGGATGCCTACTTCCTTGGCCCTAAAGGCTTCATGGCGACGATCAAGCGCCACCTCAAGGGCTTGGGTGTACCTGAGAAGCAAAGCCGCTACGAGTTCTTCGGCCCAGCGTCAGCCCTCGAATAACGCGTTTTTCCCGCGTTACGCTGAATAGGACAAGGCACAGCCAGCAATGGCTGTGCCTTGCGGCATTTGGTCGCCTTCTCAACTAGGGTGCCTGGCCTTTTTACTGCATGCAGACAAAGCGTCATGCGCATGCCGCATCATCCTTCCAGCCGTATCAAGGAAACCGAAATCGTGAACATCAAATGGGCTGACAAACTGCGCAAGGGCCTGCATGGCTCGGCGGACTCGCTGGGCAATCTCTGCGTCGAAGCGTTTCACTACCTGGCCCTGTTCGGTATTGGTGCAATCACCGCTTATGCGGCGGTGGCGACCTTCATCGATATGCTCAGCAAGGGCGGTATCAGCGTCGATGACATCCTACTGCTGTTCATCTACCTCGAGCTTGGGGCGATGGTGGGGATCTACTTCAAGACCAACCACATGCCGATCCGCTTCCTGCTCTATGTGGCGATCACTGCATTGACCCGCTTGCTGATTGGCGACGTCTCACACCACAAGGCGCCGGATGTCGGCTTGCTGTACGTGTGTGGTGGCATCCTGCTGTTGGCGTTTGCCATTCTGGTGGTGCGCTATGCCTCGTACCAGTACCCGTCGACCAAGGCGATTGATGCTAGTGGCAAGGAGATTGAGGAAGGCAAATGACCTTTCCGGCCTGACGTTTCGCCGTTACATGGGAAAGGGGCACTGGCTTTGTGGGGTAGCCGCTGCCGTAAGGCTGCGATCGGGCGTGAAACGGCCGCAAAACCAAGCCGTCGCAATTCGCCGGGCCCAACGAGGTGCCCGAGTTGCGACTGCTCTGCAGTCGATCGCAACCTCGTGCCTCGGCAGCGGCTACAGCACGTGCTGATTGCCAGCGGATAATTCGTGAACAACCAAAAAAAAGGCGAGCCCTGAGGCTCGCCTTTTTACCGTCTGCGTTATGTCATTCAACTAATACTGCGAGCTTGCTCGTTTTCCAGGAACTCTTCCTGTAGCAGGCCGTCATTCTGGGCGTCGTCAGCGGTTTGCTGGGCAACGGCGCGTTTGCTGCGCAGTTTGCCGTAGAAGTGCTCCAGGGCATGATTGAGCTTGATGGCAGCACCCTCGACAGCCTGGTCGAGCGATGCGGATTTATGACTCACGGAAATCGGTTGATGGCCTTTTGGGCGTGCCTCCATCTGGCAGCGTTTGTCGTGCGGACCTGGCTTGTCGCCATTCTCGTCGCGCAGGTGGACCTCAACGCGGGTGAGGTCTTCGTCAAAACGTTCGAGCGTGCTTTCTACGGTGCTGCGGACCCACTCTTCCAGTCGAATGTTGCCTTGAATATGGTTGTCGCTATTGACTTGGATTTGCATAGTTCAATCCCTTATTCAGCTAGCTCGCAAGAGAATCGATGGGGCCTTTGCGGCCTGTGAGAACCATCGCCTCTTGACTACAAGGTCAGGCACTTGGCGCGAGATTTCAACCCCTTTGCAAAGATAAATTTCTTGTTGCAAAAAGCCCGGTCTCGGCCGGGCTTTTGCATGCCGTGGATCAAAACGCGACAGAGGTCTGCAGGTATACCGTACGAGGTTCACCGACATACTTGCCCTTGTTGTTGTCATCAAAGGAGCGCGTGTAGTACTGGTGATTGAAGATATTCTTCACGCCAACAGCAACGTTCAGGTTCGACAGTTGCGGGCCGAAATCATAGGCCGCGCGGCTGCTGAACAGCATGTAGCCAGGGATGCGGCCGTTGCTGCCATCGGCACTTTCGCTGGAGGTGTTGGCGTTGTCGGCGAACTGGTCGCTCTGGTAAGTGCTGTCCAGGTTCAGTTGCCATTGACCTTCGCTGTAGCCAACGCCCAGTGTGCCTTTGTGACGAGAGG
>Ga0247821_10000264_pt1 | contig 29712 bp, 28 predicted proteins | sample 13C_Glycerol_Day_FD_192481 | JGI IMG/M metagenome (GOLD analysis project Ga0247821, IMG submission 192481) | Soil microbial communities from agricultural site in Penn Yan, New York, United States - 13C_Glycerol_Day14 | ecosystem: Environmental > Terrestrial > Soil > Agricultural land | place... | reverse complement strand
CACTTCGTTCTCCAGCAGGGCTTTTGGCACTTCGATCGGGTTGGCAGCCAGCAGGCCGTCCATTACCTGGTTCTTGACCTTGGTCTTGATGGCCTGGCGCAGTTCACGCTCCATGTTCTTGCGAACTTCGGCGCGGAAACCGTCGACGCCGCTTTCCTTGATACCGAACTGGGCGAAGAACTCTTCGTTCAGCTCAGGCAGCTTAGGCTCGGAAACGCTGTTGACGGTAACGGTGAACTCGGCGGTTTTGCCGGCCAGGTCCAGGTTCTGGTAGTCCTCTGGGAATGCCAGGTTCAGGACGCGCTCTTCACCGGCCTTGGCGCCGACCAGGCCTTCTTCGAAGCCCGGGATCATGCGGCCGGAGCCCAGTACCAGCTGGGTGCCCTTGGCCGAACCGCCAGCGAAGGCTTCGCCGTCGATCTTGCCGACGAAATCGATGTTCAGCTGGTCTTCGTTCTGGGCAGCGCGCTCGGCGGCTTCGAAACGAACGTTCTGCTTGCGCAGCACTTCCAGCATGTTGTCCAGGTCGGCGTCGGCCACTTCGGCGCTCAGGCGCTCGACGGCGATCGAGTCGAAACCGGCAACGGTGAACTCAGGGAACACTTCGAAAATAGCGACGTATTCCAGGTCCTTGCCCTTCTCGAAGGACTTTGGCTCGACGGCAGGTGCGCCAGCCGGGTTCAGCTTCTGCTCGACCACAGCTTCGTAGAAGGAAGCCTGGACCAGGTCACCGAAGGCTTCCTGACGGGCGGCATCTTCATAACGCTGACGGATCACGCTCATCGGCACCTTGCCAGGACGGAAGCCTGGAACCTTGGCGCGACGGGCAGTCTGTTGCAGACGCTTGTTGACTTCGGTCTCGACGCGCTCTGCCGGAACGGCGATGGTCATGCGACGCTCGAGAGCAGAAGTATTTTCAACAGAAACTTGCATGGATATTCCTCGTTGCACAGACGTTAGCCGGCGATACCCGACTCCAGAATCAAGGGCAAGCATTCTAGTGGCTCACAGGCCAGAAGTCACCCCGTTCAGGACGACGGGAAAGTACGCCGGTCCATTTCATTCAAAGCCCCCGGCAAAAACCTTGCCCAAAGGCGCTCAAGACCCGCCGCCCAAGGCCTGGACGCCCTCTTTGCAAGAGGACCGACCAGGCGTTGGACAGCCAGAAATTCTTGTCAAAACACTACAGCGCAGGTCTTCGGCACTCAGTGTGCCGAATCGTCGATTTCATTGACGCTGCAATACTCTTCCCACTCCATGCCCAGTGCCTCGGCCACTTCCCGATGCACTTCCAGGCGCATGGCCCTGAGTTCCTCATCGGACCCGGCGATCAATTGCAGGGTCAGTTCCCAGGGCTCAAGGCCCTGCTCCTGCGCGGCATCCTCGAACGCCCATTCGATCTGCTGGTGCTGCTCCTGGGCACTGAGCCCGGCAATCTCTTCAAGCAGCTGCGGATTGGCCTCGGCAAAACGCTGCAGCGCGCTGTCCTGGCGTTCTTTGGAAATCATGACGCGGTCCTCATTGCATCTGCCGTTGATTACGGCCTCAACCGGCTGAAATCTATCAGCTTTTGCCCCTTTGTCACCAGCCCGTCGCAACGGCCATCCACCTGCCAGCGTGCCTTGCGCCGCCTTTAATAAAAATCAGAATTATTAAAAAAATAATCGAGCGCGCAGACGGACTGGGTGAACAGCAATGGAAGGAAGGGAGGGGAGAGGAAAATCGAAAACGCAGAAACGAAAAAAGCCGCACCAGGCGGCTTGTTTCTGGCTTTCTCGCACCCCAGTGAAGGGCGGCGAAAGCGTGGATGGTGCAAAAGCAAAGGCGCCGGATTTTCATCGGGCGCCTTTGGAATATGGGGTGGACGATGGGTTTCGAACCCACGACACCAGGAATCACAATCCTGTGCTCTACCAACTGAGCTACGCCCACCATAGTGCAGTTACGGCCATTTTGCTTCAGGCTTTCTCGCGCTTCAGCAAAGGGCGGTGAAAGCGTGAATGGTGCGGACGAAGAGACTCGAACTCTTACAGCTTGCGCCGCTGGAACCTAAATCCAGTGTGTCTACCAATTTCACCACGTCCGCGTGAAGCGTTTAAAGCAAAGGCGCCAGATTTTCATCGGGCGCCTTCTGGAATATGGGGTGGACGATGGGTTTCGAACCCACGACACCAGGAATCACAATCCTGTGCTCTACCAACTGAGCTACGCCCACCATATTGCAGTTACCGCTTTACTTGTGCCTAAGCTGCCTGATGGCGCACCCGGCAGGACTCGAACCTGCGACCATCCGCTTAGAAGGCGGATGCTCTATCCAGCTGAGCTACGGGCGCATATTTAATCTGCTTTCTGTTACGATTACAAATTAACTTTTAGCCGTACTGAACAAGCAACAAATCCGCTTATTCTGCCCGACCTTGCTAACCAGTGCTAGGCTCCGCCCGACAAGTGCGACGAATCTTATAGACGAGCGGACAGACCGTCAACTTTTTTCTGAAAAAAACTCATTTTATTTAAGGGCTTAGGGCAAATCCCGGACCAAGCGCCTTTGCCCTCGCCCCCCTTCATGCGAGAATGCGCGCTCTTTTATTTCCACTCGATGGTTAATCACGCGTCATGACTGCACACCTTATCGACGGCAAGGCGATCGCCGCCAACCTGCGCCAGCAGATCGCCCAACGTGTCGTGGAGCGTCGCCAGCAAGGCCTGCGTACGCCTGGCCTGGCGGTGATCCTGGTCGGCACCGACCCCGCCTCTCAAGTCTATGTCTCGCACAAGCGCAAGGATTGCGAAGAAGTCGGCTTTATCTCCGAAGCCTTCGACCTGCCCAGCGAGACCACCCAGCAGACGCTGACCGATCTGATCGATCGCCTCAATGACGATGCCAGCATCGACGGTATCCTGCTGCAGTTGCCGCTGCCGGCGCACCTGGATGCTTCGCTGCTGCTCGAGCGCATCCGTCCGGACAAGGACGTCGATGGTTTCCATCCTTATAACGTCGGTCGCCTGGCCCAGCGCATCCCGCTGCTGCGTCCCTGCACCCCGAAAGGCATCATGACCCTGCTGCAAAGCACCGGCCAGGACCTGTACGGCATGAACGCGGTGGTGGTCGGTGCCTCGAACATCGTCGGCCGCCCGATGGCCATGGAACTGCTGCTGGCCGGCTGCACAGTGACCGTGACCCACCGTTTCACCAAGGACCTGGCCGGCCACGTCGGCCGCGCCGACCTGGTCGTGGTGGCCGCTGGCAAGCCGGGCCTGGTCAAGGGTGAGTGGATCAAGGAAGGCGCGATCGTCATCGACGTCGGTATCAACCGCCAGGAAGACGGCAAGCTGGTGGGTGACGTGGTCTACGAGACCGCCCTGCCCCGCGCCGGCTGGATCACCCCGGTACCGGGTGGCGTCGGGCCGATGACCCGTGCCTGCCTGCTGGAAAATACCCTGTATGCGGCCGAAGCGCTGCATAAGTAAGCGGTGATGAGGCAATGAAAAACGGCACCTGTGAAGGTGCCGTTTTTTTATGCCCCGCGACGCCTTGGCCGCCTCGCTTTGTAGCCGCTGCCGCCAGGCTGCGATCGGCCGTGAAATGGCCGCAAACCTGGCGACACCTTACTTCAGGCCGAACGACTTGAGCGGATTGCGACTGCTACGCAGTCGATCGCAGCCTCGTTCCTCGGCAGCGGCTACTGGCGCGCAGCTTCCCAGGACTTGAGCAGCTCGCTGTAGCTCACCGTTTCGCCCTTGGGCTTCTCGTTGGCCAGTTTCGGCTTCGGCGCCCCGGGCTGGTCGTACCAGTACTGGGCATCACGCTCCTTGTTCAGCTTCGGCGCGCAGGTGGCCTGGGCCTTGGAGCGCTCCAGGCGTTCGAGGATGCGGTCCTGGTCGCGGGCCAGGCCATCGAGTGCCTCCTGCGGGGTCTTCTCGCCGCTGGCTGCTTCGGCGATATGGCTCCACCACAGTTGTGCCAGGCGCGGATAGTCAGGCACGTTGGTACCGGTCGGGGTCCACTGCACCCGCGCCGGGCTGCGGTAGAACTCCACCAGCCCGCCCAGTTTCGGTGCCAGGTCGGTCATGGCCTGGGAGTTGATGTCCGACTCGCGGATCGGCGTCAGGCCGACGATGGTCTTTTTCAACGAGACGGTCTTGGAGGTGACGAACTGGGCGTAGAGCCAGGCCGCCAGGCGCTGTTTCTCCGGGGTCGATTTGAGGAAGGTCCAGGAACCGGCATCCTGGTAACCCAGCTTCATGCCCTCCTCCCAGTACGGGCCCTTGGGCGACGGCGCCATGCGCCATTTCGGCGTGCCGTCGGCATTCATCACCGGCAGGCCCGGCTTGGTCATGTCGGCGGTAAAGGCGGTGTACCAGAAGATCTGCTGGGCGATGTTGCCCTGGGACGGCACCGGGCCGGACTCGGAGAAGGTCATGCCCTGGGCTTCCGGCGGAGCATAGGCACGCATCCAGTCGACGTATTTCTGCGTGGCATAGACCGCCGCCGGGCCGTTGGTGTCGCCGCCTCGGGTGACGCTGGAGCCCACCGGATGACAATCCTCGACACGAATCCCCCACTCATCCACCGGCAAGCCATTGGGCAGGCCCTTGTCGCCGCCCCCGGCCATGGAGAACCAGGCATCGGTGAAACGCCAGCCCAGCGACGGGTCTTTCTTGCCGTAGTCCATGTGCCCATAGACGCGCTTGCCGTCGATTTCCTTGACGTCCTCGCTGAAGAACTTGGCGATGTCCTCGTAGGCCGACCAGTTGACCGGCACCCCCAGGTCATAGCCGTACTTCTCCTTGAATTTGGCCTTGAGGTCCGGCCGGTCGAACCAGTCGGCGCGGAACCAGTAGAGGTTGGCGAACTGCTGGTCGGGCAGCTGGTAGATCTTGCCGTCGGGTGCGGTGGTGAAGGAGATGCCGATAAAGTCCTTCAGGTCCAGGGTTGGCGAGGTGTAGTCCTTGCCTTCATTGGCCATCAGGTCGGTGATCGATTCGGTCTTGCCATAGCGAAAATGCGTGCCGATCAGGTCCGAGTCGTTGACCCAGCCGTCATAGATGTTCTTGTCCGACTGCATCTGCGTTTGCAGCTTCTCCACCACGTCGCCTTCCTGCAGCAGGTCGTGGGTCAGCTTGATGCCGGTGATCTCGGTAAAGGCCTTGGCCAGCACCTTGGACTCGTACTCGTGGGTGGCGATGGTTTCCGAGACCACGTTGATCTTCATGCCCCGGAACGGCTCGGATGCCTTGATGAACCACTTCAGTTCCTCAAGCTGCTGCTCCGGGGTCAGGGTCGACGGCTTGAACTCGCTGCCGATCCATTTCTTTGCCGCATCCTCATAGGCGTCGGCCCAGGCGCTGGCGTGGAAGCTGCCCAAGACGAGCAAGGCCGCCAGGGTCAAATGTCGCCGGTTCTTGTTGTTGTCGAACATCGTGATCTCCCGATTGAGTATTCCCCTGGAGCCTGGCCGAAACCGATCGGCTAACCCCAACGCATCACCACCAACAGCCACACCACCGACAGCAGCGAGGCCACCCAGAGACTCCAGTCGCTGGCCCCGATGACCAGCAGGTGCACGTAGGCGCTGACCAGAAGCCCGATGAACAACCGGTCGCCACGGGTGGTGGCGATCGGCAGGAAGCCGCGACGTTCGGCACAGGGCCTGCGCAGCTCGAACAGGGTCATGCCCAGCAACAGCACACCAATGCCGGCAAAGAACAGCGCCGTCGGCAGGGTCCAGGCCATCCAGTCCATCGCGCCCCTCCTCAGACCCGGCCCAGGGCAAAGCCCTTGGCCACGTGGTTACGGACAAACCAGATCACCAGCATGCCCGGCAGGATGGTCAACACCCCGGCCGCCGCCAGCACGCCCCAGTCGATACCGGAGGCCGACACCGTGCGGGTCATCACCGCCGCGATCGGCTTGGCGTTGACCGACGTCAGGGTGCGCGCCAGGAGCAGTTCGACCCAGGAAAACATGAAGCAGAAAAACGCCGTGACGCCGATGCCCGAGCCAATCAACGGGACAAAGATCTTCACGAAGAACCGCGGGAAGCTGTAGCCATCGATGTAGGCGGTTTCGTCGATTTCCTTGGGAACACCGGACATGAAACCTTCAAGAATCCACACCGCCAGCGGCACGTTGAACAGGCAATGGGCCAGGGCCACGGCAATGTGGGTATCGAACAGGCCGATGGACGAATACAGCTGGAAGAACGGCAGCAGGAACACCGCCGGTGGCGCCATGCGGTTGGTCAGCAGCCAGAAGAACAGATGCTTGTCGCCCAGGAAGCGGTAGCGCGAGAAGGCATAGGCGGCGGGCAAGGCCACGCTCAGGGAGATCACCGTGTTCAGGCACACGTAGTACAGCGAGTTGATGTAGCCGCTGTACCAGCTCGGGTCGGTGAAGATCACCCGGTAGTTGTCGAGGGTGAACGCCTGCGGCCACAGGGTCAGGCCGCCGAGGATCTCGGTATTGCTCTTGAACGACATGTTCAGCAGCCAGTAGATCGGCACCAGCAGGAACAGGATGTACAGCAACAGGGGCAGCGTCTTGCGCGGGTTCATGGCCGCCTCCTAGTCTTTGTCGGCATGGGTCATGGCGGTGTAGAACAACCAGGACACCAGCAGGATGATCAGGAAATACACCAGCGAAAACGCCGCCGCCGGGCCCAGGTCGAACTGCCCGACCGCCATCTGGGTGAGGGTCTGGCTGAGGAAGGTGGTGGCGTTGCCCGGCCCGCCGCCGGTCAGCACGAAGGGTTCGGTGTAGATCATGAAGCTGTCCATGAAACGCAGCATCACCGCGATCAACAGCACGTTCTTCATCTTCGGCAGCTGGATATGGCGGAACACCGCCCAGGCCGAGGCGCGGTCGATGCGCGCCGCCTGGTAGTAGACGTCGGGGATCGCCCGCAGCCCCGAATAGCACAGCAACGCCACCAGCGAGGTCCAGTGCCAGACATCCATCACCAGCACCGTGACCCAGGCATCCATGGTGTTGGCCGCGTAGTTGTAGTTGATCCCCAGCTGGTTCAGCGAAGCGCCGAGCAGGCCGATGTCGGCGCGGCCGAAGATCTGCCAGATAGTGCCGACCACGTTCCAGGGGATCAGCAGCGGAATGGCCATGACGATCAGGCACGCCGACGACCAGCGCCCCTTGGTCGGCATGGTCAGGGCGATGGCTATTCCCAGGGGAATCTCGATCAGCAGCACGCAGCCCGAGTAGATGAACTGGCGCAGCAGCGAATCATGCAGACGCGGGTCCTGGAGTACCTGGCGATACCAGTCGGCGCCGACGAAGTAGCGGCTGGACTGGTCGAAGATGTCCTGCACCGAGTAGTTGACCACGGTCATCATCGGCACCACGGCGCTGAAGGCCACCAGCAGGAACACCGGCAGTACCAGCCACCAGGCCTTGTTGTTGGGCACCTTGTTCATGGCGCGGCCTCCAGCAACACGTCATCGGCGTAGAGCATCAGCCACTGCGCCGGAAAACTGATCCAGGCGTCCTCCACCGGCACCACCCGGTCTTCGCCCAGGCGCACCTTGAGCGCCACCCCCTCAAGGTCCAGGGTCAGGATCCGGTAGGTGCCCAGGTCTTCGACATCCACCACCCGGGCCCTGAAGGCATCGTCGAAGGCCGCCTCGCGCACCTGCACGAACTCCGGGCGGATGCCGACCTGCAGGCGCGCTGCCGGCGTGCTGGCCAGGCGCGCTTGCAGATCGGCGGGCAACGGCAAGTGGACAGAAGCAAAACCGACCCCGCCCGGCTGCGGCTGCACCTCGATCAGGTTCATCCCCGGGCTGCCGATGAAATAGCCGACAAAGGTGTGCCGTGGACGCTCGAACAGCTCCCGTGGCGTACCGAACTGGACGATCTGCCCGCCATACATCACCGCGATCTTGTCGGCGAAGGTCGAGGCCTCCAGCTGATCGTGGGTGACGTAGATCATGGTGATGTTGAACTGCTCGTGGATCTGCTTGAGCTTGCGCCGCAGCTTCCATTTCAGGTGCGGGTCGATCACCGTCAGCGGCTCATCGAACAGGATCGCCGAGACATCGTCGCGTACCAGGCCGCGGCCCATGGAGACCTTCTGTTTTTCGTCGGCGCTGAGGTTGCGCGCCTTTTTCTTCAGCGCCGCCCCCAGCTCCAGTACGTCGGCGATTTCCTCGACCTTGCGGCGCACCTGCGCTTCATCCAGGCCCTGGTTGCGCAGCGGGAAGGCCAGGTTGTCGAACACCGTCATGGTGTCGTACACCACCGGGAACTGGAACACCTGGGCGATGTTGCGCGCCTGGGGCGACAGCGCGTTGACTTCCTTGCCATCGAACAGCACCTGGCCCTGGGACGGGCTGAGCAAGCCGGAAATGATATTGAGCAAGGTCGACTTGCCGCAGCCCGAAGGCCCGAGCAAGGCATAGGCGCCGCCCTGGGCCCAGACATGATCCAGCTCGCGCAAGGCGTAGTCATCGGCGCCTACCGGCGTACGGCTGTAACTGTGGGCCAGGTGCTGCAGGCGGATCCCGGCCATCAGGCGACCCTCGCTTCACGGGCGCCTGGCGCCTGCACCAACTCCCCGGCACTGTCGAAGACGAACAACTTGTGGGTCGGGATGAACACCCGGATCGGCGCATCGACGTTGTACTCATGCACGCCGGGCAGGTGCAGGATGATGCGAAAGTGCTCGTTACGCACATGCAGGAAGGTTTCCGAGCCGCTGATTTCCGCCAGTTCCACCACCACCGCCAGCTCCAGGTCGTCGTCATTGGAGGGCACCAGGCTGATATGGCTGGGGCGCACGCCGAAGCGGTACTCGCCATCACCGATGCGCTGCAGGTCGGCGTTCATGGCGAAGTGCACGGCACCGGCAAAACTCACTTCATTGCCGCTGATGCGCCCGGGAATCAGGTTGATCGGCGGTTCGGAAAACAGCTCGGCGGCCAGCACCGAGCGCGGCTGGTGATAGACCTGGGCCGTCGGCCCGCTCTGCACGATGCGCCCCTCATGCAGGATCGTGGTGGTGCCGCCCAGGGCCAGGGCCTCATTGGGCTCGGTGGTGGCATACACGGCAATGCAGTGGCGCTGGGCGAACAGCGCGCGCATTTCCTGGCGCAGTTCTTCGCGCAGCTTGTAGTCCAGGTTCACCAGTGGCTCGTCGAACAGGATCAGCTCGGCATCCTTGACCAGCGCCCGGGCCATGGCCGTGCGCTGTTGCTGGCCACCGGAGAGCTCCAGCGGCAAGCGCTCGAGAAACGGTTCGATACGCAGCATCCGAGCCGTTTCATGGACCTTGTGGCGGATCTGTTCCTCGCTCACCCGCGCCTGGCGCAACGGCGAGGCGATGTTCTCGAACACGCTGAGCGTCGGGTAGTTGATGAACTGCTGATAGACCATCGAGACATTGCGTTGGCGCACCGGGCGGCCGGTCACATCCTCACCATTCATCAGCACCCGCCCGCGATCCGGACGGTCCAGGCCGGCCATCAGGCGCATCAGGCTGGTCTTGCCGGACAGGGTGCGACCGAGCAGGACGTTGAAGGAGCCCGGCTCGAAACTGAGGGTGGCATCGACGATCCAGTCCTGGTTGTCGACGGTGCGGCTGACGTGCTCCAGCGTAAGCGACATAGGCGGCCCTGATTGTTGTTATCGGACAGGCCAAGGCATTAGAGCCAGATTCATGCCAGGGTCACAACGAACCTCCAAGCCATTGATATTCGGCTGTTTTTTCCTGATGCGCGGCTCAGGGCAATTCGCTACTGAACACAAATGAACAGTATTCGCTGAACAGTTGAACAGCCGCGAATTGACAATGAACAGGACTGAACAACACTGGATCACACAAAAACAACAACACTGCCCCGGCAGAGGACAGGCCCATGGCCGCATCCATTCCGACCCATGCCCAACTGATCCAGGCGTCCTGGGCGCGCTGCCGCGACTATGGGCTGGAGCATCAATCGGCGCCCGACTTCGGCAACCTGGACGGTGCCAGGCTCAGTGAACTGCTCGAACACCAGCACGCCTTGCTGCGCACCACCCGCGACGAAGTCATGCCGCAGTACCAGCACCTGCTGGGCAACTCCAGCTACCTGATCATGCTCAGCGATGAACAGGGCCAGCTCCTGGACACCTGGGGCACCCGGCGCTTCATCGACCCGCGCCAGCAGCATGGCTTCGAGGCAGGCGCCCGCTGGCTTGAGCAAGGCGTCGGCACCAACGCCATCGGCACCGCCCTGGCCTGCGCCCAGGCCGTGCATGTGGGCCAGGACGAACACTTCCTCAAGCTCAACCGCTACATGGCAAGCGCCGCGGCGCCGCTGTTCGATGCCGAGCGGCGTCTGATCGGCGTGCTGGATGCCTCCAGCGACAGTTACCTGCCCGCCTCGCAGACCCTGGGCATGGTGCGGATGATGAGCCAGAGCCTGGAAAATCGCCTGCTCCTGGCCCGCTATGGCGGACAGTACCGGCAACTGAACTTCAACACCGGCTCGAACAACCTCGACAGCCCATGGGCCGGGCTGCTGCTGTTCGATGACCGTGGCCGCATCCAGGCCGCCAACCACCGGGCCGACAGCCTGCTCGGCAGTACACCCCTGCAGCAGAACCTTGAGCAGGTGTTCCAGACACCGCTGGCCGAGCTGCTCACGCATGCCCCGGGGCAGCCCTTCGCCGTGCAGGTGGCCGGGCGCAACCGCTTTCATTGTCTGTTGCACGAGCCGCCGGCCCCTCTCTCGATGCCGGTACGACAGCGAACAGCGGGCGATTGTGATCCACGTATCGACAAAGCCCTGCGCCAGGCCCGGCTGCTGCTGGAAAAGGACATTCCGGTGCTGATCCAGGGTGAGACCGGCGTCGGCAAGGAAGTCTTCGTCAAAGCCCTGCATGAAGCCAGCAGCCGGTGCGAGCAGCCGCTGATCGCGGTGAACTGCGCGGCCATCCCGGCCGAGCTGGTGGAGTCGGAGCTGTTCGGCTACGAGAAAGGCGCCTTCACCGGCGCCCATCACAAGGGCAACGCGGGGCTGATCCGCAAGGCCGAGCGCGGCATTCTGTTTCTCGACGAGATCGGCGACATGCCGCTGCCGACCCAGGCTCGCCTGCTGCGTTTTCTCCAGGAACGCAGCATCCAGCCCCTGGGCAGTGGCGAGCCGGTCGCGGTGGATATCCGCGTAGTCTCGGCCACCAACCAGGACCTGCAGGCCCAGGTGCGCGCCGGGTTGTTTCGCCAGGACCTGTATTACCGTATCGCCGGCCTGAGCCTGGTGCTGCCGCCGGTGCGCGAGCGCAGCGATCGACGGGCGTTGATCGAGCAGTTGTACCAGCGCTATCGCGAACCGGGACAGCCGAGGGAGCTGAACACAAAAGTGCTGGAGGTGCTGATGCGTCATCCCTGGCCGGGTAACGTGCGGCAGATGGCAAGTGTGCTGCAGATCGCCCAGGCACTGGCGGGCGAGCGTGCGGTGGCCCTGGAGCATCTGCCGGACAGCTTCTATGCCGAATTGCCCGGCAGCGTGCCCGCCGCGCCTGCCAGCGACGACCTGCAGGCGCAGCTGCGGGCAGCCGACGGCAATGTCTCGCAACTGGCGCGGCAGCTGGGGGTCAGCCGTACCACGCTGTACAAGCGCTTGCGTAGCGTCTGAGGGCGCTCCCCCTGTAGGAGCTGGCGAAGCCTGCGATCGAGCGAATAGCGCTCGCCATCCCTATGTTGTGTCAGTGCTGTCCTCTCGCCGGCTGCGCCGGCTCCCACAGTAATCCAGCCGCTCCGGTAAGCGGCTACAACGGCAGGGAAATCCTCGGAAAATCACCAACAGCCGAATCCGCTGTCAAACCCCGCTTTTCAGCTTTCCCGGCTGAACGCCCACCGCGCTTCAGCCGGGATTTATCCGCCTTCGCATCGACAATAGTCACACCGCCAACCCCGGATGCGTGCCTCGATGCAAACAACAAATACAGTCTTGATGATCCGCCCGGCGCGGTTCGCCTTCAACCCGGACACCGCCCTGAACAACCGCTTCCAGCAAGCGCTGCTCGACCCTGAGCAGGCGCAACAGAAAGCGCTGGAAGAATTCGATGGTTATGTCGACACCCTGCGCCAGCATGGCGTCGAGGTGCTGGTGGTGCAGGACACCCCGGCGCCCCATACCCCCGACTCGATCTTTCCCAACAACTGGTGGAGCAGCCACGCCGACGGCAGCCTGGTGCTCTACCCGATGGAGGGCCAGAACCGCCGCCTGGAGCGCAGCAAAGGCGTGCTCAAGGTCCTGGAAGAGCGTTTCGCCGTCCGTCAGACCATCGATCTGAGCCCCCTGGAACAGCAGAGTATGTATCTGGAAGGGACCGGCAGCATGGTCCTCGACCGTGAGCACCGGATCAGCTACGCCTGCCACTCCGGGCGCACCCACACCCAGGCCTTGCGCCAGTTTGCCGAACAGCTCGACTACCGCCTGTGTGTGTTCCACGCCCTGGACCGCCACAAGGCGCCGATCTATCACAGCAACGTGATGATGAGCGTCGGCCGCGGGCTGTCCCTGGTCTGCCTCGATGCCCTGCCCGACGCCGACGAGCGCCGCGCCCTGGAGCATTCGTTGCGCGACACCGGCAAGGACATCCTGGCCCTGGACTTCGACCAGCTCGAAGGCTTCGCCGGCAACATGCTCGAGGTCCACGACAAGCAGGGTCAGCCGCTGCTGGTGATGTCACGCAGTGCCTGGCGCGCCCTGTCCGCCGAACAGCGTCGGCAAGTCGAGCAGCACAGCCATCCGGTGGTGGTGAACATCGACCATATCGAACGCATCGGTGGAGGCAGCGCCCGCTGCATGCTCGCCGAAGTGCACTTGCCCGTCCGTCACTGATTACAACAAAGGAGTTCATCATGACCCGTTACATCGACGTTACCGACCTCAGCCACCTGGTCGCGCGCAAAGGCCTGAGCACCTGCATCAGTGAGATGGCCGAGTACATCCGCGAGGACTACCTGCGCTGGCAGGACTTCGAGAAATGCGCGCGCCTGGCCAACCATTCGCCCGATGGCGTGATCGAGCTGATGCCGGTGTCGGACGCCAACCTGTATGCCTTCAAGTACGTCAACGGCCACCCGAAGAACACCAAGCGCGGCATGCTCACGGTCATGGCCTTCGGCGCCCTGGGCGATGTCGATACCGGCGCACCGGTGCTGCTCAGTGAAATGACCCTGACCACGGCGATCCGCACCGCCGCCACCTCGGCCCTGGCCGCACGCTACCTGGCCCGCCCGGACAGCCGCCGCATGGCGCTGATCGGCAACGGTTCGCAGAGCGAATTCCAGGCCCTGGCCTTCCATGCACTGCTGGGCATCGAGGAAATCAGCCTGTACGACCTGGACCCCAAGGCCAGCGCCAAGCTGGTGGCCAACCTCAGTGCCTTCCCGCAACTGCGGGTGAGCGTCGCAGGCTCCGTGGCCGAAGCGGTGCGCGGCGCCGACATCGTCACCACGGTCACTGCCGACAAGGCCTACGCCACCATCCTCACCCCGGAGATGATCGAACCGGGCATGCACCTCAATGCCGTCGGCGGCGACTGCCCGGGCAAGACCGAACTGCACCGGGACATCGTCGAGCGCGCCCGGGTGATCGTCGAATACGAACCGCAAAGCCGCATCGAAGGCGAGATCCAGCAAATGCCGGCCGACTCGCCGACCACCGAGTTCTGGCAAGTGGTCAACGGCCAGGTGCAAGGCCGTGAGAACGCCGAGCAAGTGACCCTGTTCGACTCGGTCGGTTTCGCCCTGGAAGACTACTCGGCCCTGCGCTACGTGCTGGATGTGGCCAAGGCCCTGGACATCGGCCATGACATTGCCCTGGTGCCCGAGCTTGCCGATCCCAAGGACCTGTTCGCCCTGCTGCGCCAGCCGCTGGCCAGCGCCCAGAAAAAACGCGCCTGAGTGACCCCGGATCCGCCGCGCACCGGCGCGGCGGATCGGAAACCGCTGTATGTCGAACCAAAACAGGAGATAGCGCAGCAGATTCCGCTGCAGCCCACCACTTAACAGCAGAATCCGGCAGCCGACGCCGGCAGAAACGACAAAAAAAACTCGTCGCCATCGCGCATTCTGATCCCGACCAAAGAGTCATTAACGGACCTGTGCGCTCCACTGCCCTACATCAATCATAAAAATCAGGGATACCTCCATGACTTCACTGCGCAAGCTCCTCGGCGTGCTGCTTCTTCCTCTGTGTGCAACCAGCGTCCAGGCCAAGGAATGGACCGAAATCCGCTTCGGCGTCTACCCCGAATACCCACCCTTCGAATCCGTGGCCGCCGATGGCAGCCTGCAAGGCTTCGACATCGAGTTGGGCAACGCTATCTGCGCCAAGCTGCAGGTCAAGTGCACCTGGGTGCACAACGAATTCGACGGCATGATCCCGGCCCTGCGTGCGCGCAAGTTCGACGCCATCATGTCGTCCATGGCCGTCACTCCGGCGCGACTCAAGCAGATCGATTTCAGCGCACGGCTGTTCCTCAGCCCGACTTCGGTGATCGTGCGCAAGGGTGCCGACTTCGGTGACACCCCCGAATCGCTCAAGGGCAAGCAGGTCGGCGTGCTGCAGGGCTCGCTGCAGGAAGCCTACGCCCGCGCCAAGCTGACGCCGCTGGGGGCCCAGGTCAAGGCCTACCAGGCCCAGGACCAGAACTACGCCGACCTGATCAACGGCCGCCTGGACGCCACCCTGACCGACAAACTCGAAGCCCAGCTCAATTTCCTCTCCCGGCCCGAAGGCGCCGACTTCCAGAGCGGACCGGCGATCAAGGACCCGAGCCTGCCGCTGGACATCGCCATGGGCCTGCGCAAGAACGACACCGAACTCAAGGCCCTGATCGACAAGGGCATTGCCATGGTCCACGCCGACGGCACCTTCGCCGCGATCCAGAAGAAATACGTCGGCGACCTGGATATCTACAACGATTGAACCGTCGACCACCGGCCAGGGCTGACCTGGCCGGTGCCGTTGCTTGTCTTGCGCCTTTGACGAGATTTCTCCCGTGAACAACTTCCTCCATGCTACCGGCTTGCATGCCTTGAGCCTGCAGGGCTTCGGCCCGCTGTTGCTGCAAGGCACCTGGATGACCCTCAAGCTTGCGCTGCTGTCACTGGTGCTGAGCCTGGCCCTGGGCCTGCTCGGTGCCAGCGCCAAGCTGTCGCGCCTGCGCCTGTTGCGCGTACCGGCGACCCTCTACACCACCCTGATCCGCAGCGTGCCCGACCTGGTGCTGATCCTGCTGATCTTCTACACCCTGCAACTGTGGCTCAACGACCTGACCGAGCTGCTGGGCTGGGATTACTTCGAGATCGACCCCTTCACCGCCGGCGTCATCACCCTGGCCTTCATCTATGGCGCCTACTTCACCGAAAACTTTCGCGGGGCGATCCTCAGTGTCCCGGCCGGGCAACTGGAAGCAGCGACCGCCTATGGCCTGAGCCGTGTGCAGCGTTTTCGCCTGGTGCTGTTCCCGCAGCTGATGCGCTTCGCCCTGCCGGGGCTGGGCAACAACTGGCTGGTGTTGCTCAAGTCCACCGCCCTGGTATCGATCATTGGCCTGGCCGACCTGGTCAAGGCCGCGCAAAACGCCGGCAAGACGACCAACAACACCCTGTACTTCCTGATCATCGCCGGCCTGGTCTACCTGCTGATCACCACCTTGTCCAACCGCCTGTTCAAGCACCTTGAGCGGCGCTACAACACCGGCATCAAGGAGCTGGCACGATGATCGAGCTCATTCAGGAGTACGGCCTGGCCTACCTCTACCACGATGGCGCCGGGCTCTCGGGCCTGGCCATGACCTTGTGGCTGTTCATCGTCACCATGGTCCTGGGCTTCGTTCTGTCGCTGCCCCTGGCCCTGGCGCGGGTGTCGCGCAGCCTGTGGCTGCGCTGGCCGGTGGAGTTCTACACCTTCGTGTTTCGCGGCACGCCGCTCTATATCCAGCTGCTGATCTGCTACACCGGCCTGTACGGCCTGGAAGTGGTGCGCGATCACGCCCTGCTCGACCAGTTCTTTCGCAACGCCCTGAACTGCACGCTGCTGGCCTTCGTGCTCAACACCTGCGCCTACACCGTGGAGATCTTCGCCGGGGCCATCCGCAACATCCCCCACGGCGAGATCGAGGCGGCCCAGGCCTACGGCCTGCATGGCTGGCGGCTGAACCTGTTCGTGGTACTGCCCGCCGCCCTGCGCCGCTCGCTGCCGGCCTACAGCAACGAACTGATCCTGATGCTGCATGCCACGTCGCTGGCCTTTACCGCCACCATCGCCGACATCCTCAAGGTCGCCCGCGATGCCAACGCCGCCACCTTCCTGACCTTCCAGGCCTTCGGTGTCGCGGCCTTGCTGTACATGTTGCTGTCCTTTGCACTGGTCGGCGGTTTTCGCCTGGCCGAACGACGCTGGATGCGTTTCCTTGTCCCTGCCCGAGGCTAATCCATGACCACTTCCGCACACGCCTTGTCGACCGGCACCGCCAGCCGTCCAGCCCCCCGCCTGAACACCGCAACCCTGGAGGCCACGGTCAAGCTGAGCGTCCAGGACCTGCACAAAAGCTATGGCGAGCACCAGGTGCTCAAGGGCGTTTCGCTCAATGCCCGCAAGGGCGACGTCATCAGCCTGATCGGCGCCAGCGGCTCGGGCAAGAGCACCATGCTGCGCTGCGTCAATTTCCTCGAACAACCCGACGCCGGGGTCATCACCCTCGACAACCAGCGCATCGAAATGCGCCAGGGACGTGCCGGCACCCGCGCGCCGCACCCGGCGCAACTGCAGAACCTGCGCACCCGCCTGGCCATGGTGTTCCAGCACTTCAACCTGTGGAGCCACATGACCGTGCTGGAAAACATCTGCCTGGCGCCCCGTCGTGTGCTGGGTGTCAGCGCCGAGGAAGCGCAGGCACGGGCGCGCAAGTACCTGGACAAGGTCGGCCTGCCGGCCCGCGCTGCCGACCAGTACCCGGCGTTCCTCTCCGGTGGCCAGCAACAGCGGGTGGCCATTGCCCGGGCCCTGGCCATGGAGCCGGAGATCATCCTGTTCGACGAGCCCACCTCGGCGCTGGACCCGGAGCTGGTCGGTGAAGTGCTGAAAGTCATACAGACGCTGGCCGAGGAAGGTCGTACCATGCTCATGGTGACGCACGAGATGGGCTTTGCCCGCCAAGTGTCGAGCCAGGTGCTGTTTCTGCATCAGGGCCGGGTCGAGGAACAAGGAAGTGCCGAGATACTCGACCAGCCGCAGAGCGAGCGCCTGCAGCAATTTCTCTCCAACCGTTTGAAGTGAAGCCGAACCTGCATGGATACCAAGGTCAACAGCCCACACACCGCACCGCCCCTGGACCGGATCGATGAAGCGATCATCGACGTGCTGCGCCACAACGGGCGCATCACCTACGAGAAGCTCTCCTCACTGGTGCACCTCACCCCCCGCCCCTGCCTGGAGCGGGTGCGCAAGCTGGAACGACGCGGGGTGATCCGTGGTTATGGCGCGATCATCGACGTGCAGATGGTCTCGCCGGGGTTGTCGCTGCTGGTGCTGGTGGCCTTGTCCAACCAGAGCGGGCGCGCCGCGCAGAAAGCCTTCGAGGCCTGCGTGCGCGCCTGCCCGCAGGTCTTCGACTGCCAGCTGATCAGCGGCCATTTCGACTACAGCCTGCGCATGCGCTGTCGCGACATGGAGCACTACCGGGTGCTGACCGAGACCTGGATGAACAACGATGAGTTGCACATCGACAAGCTGGTGGCCCACCCGGAGCTGGCGGTGGTCAAGAACACCGCCCCGCAGCTCTGACCCTCAAGGACGGCATCAGGCCTGCGGCGTAGGCTGCGGGCCGCGCGACCAGTCCAGCAACAGGCTGTAGGCCACGGCCAGCAGGGTCGGGCCGATGAACAGGCCGATGAAGCCGAAGGCCAGCAAGCCGCCGAACACCCCCAGCAGCACGATCACCAGCGGCAGGTCACCGCCCCGGCTGATCAGGTACGGCTTGAGCACGTTGTCCACGCCACTGATGACGAAGGTACCCCAGATCCCCAGGAACACCGCCATGCCGTACTCGCCCTGCCACACCAGCCACGCCGTGGCCGGCACCCAGGCCAGCGGCGGGCCCATGGGGATCAGGCTGAGCATGAAGGTGACGATGGCCAGCACCAGCGCTCCCGGCACACCGGCGATCAGGAAGCCGATCAGCGCCAGCACCGCTTGCGCCGCGGCCGTACCGATCACGCCGTTGACCACCCGCTGCACGGTGCCGGCCACCAGCCCCAGGTAGTAATCGGCACGCTCGCCGACCAGCCGCTCCAGCAAGCGCAGCACGAAGGCGGCCAGCCGCGGCCCGTCGCGGTAGAAGAAAAACACGAAGACCAGGCTCAAGGTCAGTTCGAGCACACCGCCGCCGATCTGCGCGCTGCGCGCCAGCAGCCAGTTGCCGACCTGGCCCAGGTACGGCTTGACCGTGGTCAGCAAGGCGGCGCCCTGATGATCGAGGGTGTCCCACCAGCTCACAAGGCGCGGCCCCACCAACGGCACCCCGCCCAGCCAGGCCGGGGTATCCGGCAGGCCGTCGACCTGCACATCACGCACGAACGCCGTGGCATCGCGAACGTGATCGGCCAGGTTGAAACCCAGCCACACCAGCGGCAGGGCCACCAGCAGGATCCACAAGGTGGTCAACAGGCCGGCGGCGAGGGTCTCGCGCCCACCCAGCAGACGCGTCAAAAGGCGCATCAGCGGCCAGCTGGCAAATGCCAGGATGGCCCCCCAGAGCAGTGCCGAAATGAACGGGGCCATCACCCACAGCCCCGCTCCGAGCAGGCCCAGGAGAACGATCTGTACCAGCAGGCGGTCATGATTAGGCATGCTGTTCTCGCTCATCGAATCAGTTCGACGTGGAAACCGTCGGTCTTGGCATCGCCCACTTCCAGGCGGGCGGTGCGCACCCCGGCCTTGCCCAGTTGCTCGCGCCAGGCCTCGGCCTGGGCGCCGCTGAGGCTGACCCGCAAGGTGCTGTCCAGGTTCAGGCTGCGTCCCAGCAACGTCACCCAGGCCGGCTGCGGCTCGCCCGTCAGATCAGGGTAGTCGAGCTTGCCGGTGTCCCGCAGCTCACGCAGCACGGTCGCCGGGGTCGGCAGCAGTTCGCCCAGCGGCGCCTGGGCCACGAATTCTTCCACATGCAGGTAGGCACGCTTGTTGCCGCGGGTGATGCTGTACAAGGCCACCAGGGTATTGCTCTGCTCGGCCGAGCGGCGCAGGAGGATGAACGCCTGCTGGTCGTCCGATCCGCCCAGCCGGTTGTTCTTGAACACTTCGTTGGCCCACAGGCTGTTTTCACCGCAATCGCGGGCCTGGCACCAGAACAGCGGGTAGCCGCCGTCTTTCTGCAGGGCTTCGCGGGCCGTGGTGAAGGCTTCGTTGGCGGTACGCTCGCGCGGCAGCTCATAGGTGACCGAGCTGACCTGGCCACGGCTCTCGATCTTGCCTTCGGCGCGCAGCTGGCCGCTGATCTTGCGCAGGGCGCCGAGCGGATAGATCCGCTCCTGGTCGGTCGCACTGTTCTCGACCACCACCTTGGCGTCGACAGGTACCGGCAGGCCATCGGCCAGCAACGGGGTGCTCAGGCACAAGGCCAGGCCGGCCAGCGCCACGTGCAGGGTACGCTCGATAGTCATCGGCAGACCACGCTGTACGACGCGCTACGGCTGGAATGGAGTGAAGCGGTGTCTTGCTTGTTCATGGTTGTCTCCCTGTTCAACCCGCCAAGCCTCGACAGTTGCCCGCCTCAAGTCAAGAAATGCCAAAGAAGCGATTGAAACAGTCTGCAACAAGGGTTGCGCCGGATTCGTCGTTCAGGTGCAGGTGGTGGCCGCCAGGCAGTTGCTCATGCCCAAAGGGTAGCTGCTCGAGCAACTCGCCGTGGCGGGCCAGCATGCCATCGGCCGCAACGATCAGGTGCGCAGGGCAGGCGATGCGTTTGACGAAGCTCAACGCCTGGGCTTCGCTCAGGCGGGTGGGCGACGGCAGGGTCAGGCGGCTGTCGCTGCGCCAGGTGTATCCACCCGGCACCGGCATCAGGCCGCGCTGGCCCAGCAACTCGGCGGCCTCGCGACTGACCGCGACCAGGCCCTTCATCCGCGCCTCCACCGCCCGCTCCAGGGTCGGGTGCACGGCCTTGCGCTTGTTGTCCAGCTGCAACTGCGCCTGCAGGGCCATGCCCATGCGCTCGGCGGCGTCCTGCGGGCCGCTGGTGGGCGGGATCACCCCGTCGATCAGGGCCAGGTGCGTCACCCGTTCGGGCAGGGAACCGGCCAGTACCACCGAGACGATTGCCCCCAGCGAGTGACCGAGCAGGGCAAAGCGCTCCCAGCCCATTTGCTCGGCGACCCGCAGCACGTCATGGGCATAGTCCCACAACGCGTAACCGGCGCCGGGCGGACGATGGTCGGAGTGGCCATGACCGGCCAGGTCCAGGGCCAGGATGCGCAGGCCGCGCAACTTCGGCGCCAGGCGGATGAAGCTGTTGGCGTTGTCCAGCCAGCCATGCAGGGCGATCACCGGCAGCCCGTCGGCGGGACCGAACAGGTGCGCGCCCAGCTCGATATGTCCCAGGTTCAGGCGGATCTCTTGCATTTCAGTGCTCATGCGGGCTCCTGTTGCCAACGATCGAACAGGCCCTTGATCAGGCTCGCCGTATCGACCGGCCGCTCCAGGGGAAACATGTGGCTGCCGGGCACGCTATGGTACTCGCCCCGGGGCAGGCTGCGCACGGCCAGGGCATGATGGCGCCGGACCACGTCGCTGCGGCTGCCGCGGACCATCGCCAACGGCACTTCCAGGCGCTTGGCCGGAACCGGGCGGGTATGCGGCAGGTTGCGGTAGATGCTGATTTCGGTGGCCGGGTCGAAACGCAGGCGCAACCCCTCTTCACTGGGTTGCAGGCCATGGTCGATGTAGGCGTCCAGGCACTCCGGATCGAAATGACGGAACAGGGTCTTGCCGGCGAAATAGGCCCGGGCAGTGTCGCGGTCGGCAAAGGCTTCGCGCCGCCCCAGGGTGCGTCCGGCCGGGGTGATACGGTCGATGAAGCCCATGCGCTTGGCCGCCTGGATCAGCCACTGGTCGACGCGGGTGAGCACCGGTGAGTCGAGCATCACTACGCCCCGGTAGAACTCCGGATGACGCAGCGCCGCATGCAGGTGCAGCAGACCGCCCAGGGAGTGGCCGACACCCCAGACCGGACCGGGTTGCGCGTGCAGGTGGTGGATCAGCTCATCGACCAGGTTCTGCCAGTTGTCGTTGACCGGAAAGCGCGGGTCATGGCCGTGCTGCGGCAGGTGCGTCACCTGGTAGTCAGGTGCCAGCGCCGTGAAGAGCTTGCCATAGGTGCCCGAAGGAAAGCCGTTGGCATGGGCGAAGAAGATGCGCTGCGACATGGCCGCCTGTCCGTAGGAGAGTGTCGGTCCATTGTCTGCAAGCCGGTCACGCCCGGCAATGTCCGGAAAAGCCATCGGCGAGGGCAATCAGGTCAATACTCGCCGAAACTGGCCATGGAGCGGCGCAGGCACGCCTGGATATACGCCAGTTGCTGCTCCAGGGCGTCCCGGGCACGGCGCTTGTCTTCGGCGTCCATGTCGAGCCGGCGCAGGGCCAGGCAACTGGTCTGCAGCAGATGCGCCATACGGATACCGGCCTGGCGCAGGTGCTCCAGCTCCTGCGGCCCGTCGAACTTGCGCAGCAGGTAGTCGAGCTTGGCCTCGGCACTGTCCTGCAGCAGGCGGTACTCGGCGAAATCCAGGACCTGGTCGCCCTGAACCTTGTCCAGGGTCGGTTGCAGGTTGGCCGAGTACGCCAGTTGCAGATAGCTCTTGCTCATTGCCTGATCCCCAGGGGCACCCTGCCCCGCGACGTATGGCGAACGCTAGCAAGCCTGCGCAGGCGTCGACTACTGACAAAAATACCAGGTCGGTCAGCGCGCAGGCGGCTCGTCACCCAGGGCGATCACCGCGATGGTCAGGCGCGAGACGCAACTGGCCTTGCCCTGGTCATTGCTCAAGCGAATGTCCCAGACATGGGTGCTGCGACCGATATGCACCGGGTGGGCAGTGGCCGTCACCCGGCCACTGCGAACCCCGCGCAAATGGTTGGCGTTGATCTCAAGGCCAACGCAGTAGTACTTGCGCGGATCGATGCACAGGTAGCTGGCCATGGAACCGACGGTTTCGGCCAGCACCACCGAGGCCCCGCCATGCAGCAGGCCGAATGGCTGGTGGGTGCGGTGGTCGACCACCATGCTGGCGCTCAGCGAGTTGTCGGTGAACGCCTCGAAGCGGATATCCAGCACTTCGCCGATGGTGTTCTTGTTCAAGGCGTTGAGCTGCTCGAGAACGGGTTGGGTGTGCCACAGGCTCATCGGTCGCTCCTCTTCTTATTGGTGGGGTCGCCCCCACCACTCACGGGTGAAACAGGCTGCTCAGGGTCATCAACCCGGCCAGCGGCCAGTCGCCGTCCAGCCCGGCCAGGCTGGCGGTGCTCATGGGCGGCTGATTCTGGTAGTTGCCGTTCACCAGCAACCCCACCAGGGCGCTGACCAGCGGCTGGTGACTGACCAGCAGCACCTGGTCCAGGCCCAGCTTGTCCAGCTCACCGATCACCTGCTGGGGATCGGTGTCGGGCGTGAGCCAGGGCACGGTCCGCACCAGCTCGCCGACCCCCAGCGCGTCGTGCACCAGCGTAGCGGTCTGCTGGGCACGCACATAGGGGCTGGCAAGGATCACCTGCGGTAGCTGACCGAACAACTGCGCGGCACTGCGCATTACCTGATCGCGCCCGTGGGCGGTCAGCCTGCGCTCGGCATCCGTGCGGGCGCGCGGCTCGGCTTCGCCATGGCGCAGCACCCAGAGCTTCACAGCTTGGGCTCCTCGTCACGCACCGGATGAGCTGCCGGCGGCACGCTGTGAGGCGCTTCGCCTTCCGGTGCACGGGGGGTTGGCCAGTCGGCGAACGGCCAGGGCTTCTGGTCGCTGTGGAAGCTGCCGAAGCGGCCGATCTGGGCGAGGAACTGGCTGAGGCTGTCGCCAAAGTTCATCAGGCTGGCGCTCGGCGCGCCGTAGATCAGGCGGTAGATCAGCTGTACCAGCACCAGGCCGCCCAGTAGCAGCTCGGCCAGTTGCCAGGCCACCAGGAACACCAGCATCCACAGCACGCGCAGGATGATGGATTCGCGCTGGGCCTGGTTCGGGGATTCGTTCATGTCTTGCTCCTGTACTCAGTTGAAACCGCTGGTGGAGATGAAATCGACGTCGGTTTTCGGTTCGGCGCGCATCAACAGTTCGATCACCTGGGTCAGGGTCCGGCCTTCGAACAGGATAGCGTGCAGGCCGGCCACCAACGGCATGTAGACCTGGACCTCCTGGGCCTTGACCTTGAGCACCTTGAGCGTGTTGACCCCTTCGGCGACTTCGCCCAGGCGATTGACCGCCTCTTCCAGGCTCAGCCCCTGGCCCAGGGCATGGCCCACCTGGTAATTGCGGCTCTTGGGCGAGGAGCAGGTGACGATCAGGTCGCCGACCCCGGCCAGGCCCAGGAAGGTCATGGGGTTGGCCCCCTGGCTCACGGCAAAGCGGGTCATCTCCGCCAGCGCCCGGGTGATCAGCATGCTCTTGGTGTTCTCACCCATGCCCAGGGCGACTGCCATGCCGGCGATGATTGCATAGACGTTCTTCAACGCCCCGCCCAGTTCGACACCGAAACGGTCGCTGCTGGCGTAGACGCGGAAGGTGCGCCCGTGCAGTACCGCCTGCACGCGCTGGCAGAGCGCTTCGTCTTCACTGGCGACCACGGTGGCGGTCAGTGCGTGCTCGGCCACTTCGCGGGCCAGGTTCGGCCCGGACAGCACGCCGATGCGCGCCTCTGGGGCGATTTCTTCGAGAATCTGGCTCATCAGCTTGAAGCTTTGCGCCTCGATGCCCTTGGTCAGGCTGACCAGCATCTTGCCGCTCAACAGCTGCGCGTGCGGCGCCAGTACGCTGCGCAGGGCACTGGATGGCAGGGCGACGAAGATCAGCTCGCAGTCGCTGAGGGTCGCCAGCAGGTCATTGACCGGCTCGACCAGTGCATGGACCTTCACCCCTTTGAGGTAACGCGGGTTTTCCCGGTTATCGCGCATGGCCTGGGCCTGCTCGGGATCGCGCATCCACTGGCGTACCCCGAATCCGTTTTCCGCCAGCAGATTCGCCACGGCGGTGCCGAAACTCCCGCCTCCAAGCACTGCAACAGGCTGCTGTTCAGTCATATCCAATCCGTTAAAACCAAAAAAGTGGCGACTCCCGCATTATACGGAGCGGCCGTGCCAGAGCCAGCGCCAGATGCGCGATTTGACCACGGCAAAGGCCTGTCCACGACTGAAAAATGCTGGCCACTCGGTTAACATGCCCGGTTTGAACCTGCAACCAAGGCCGCACCGTGCCATCCGGCTCTCCAGCTTCTCGCCCCCTGCTCCTGCTGACCGCCCTGTTGAGCGGCCCCACGGCGGCCGACGACCTGTTCGTCGATAGCCAGGCCATGCCACAGGTGCTGACCGCGACCCGGCTCAAACAGTCGCCGGCAGCCGTGCCCGGCAGCATGACCGTGCTCGACAACGAGTTGATTCGCGCCAGTGGCGCCCGCGACATTCCCGAACTGCTGCGCCTGGTGCCGGGCATGATGATCGGCTACGGCGCCGCCAATCAGCCCACGGTCAATTACCACGGCAGCAACGTAAACTTCGCCCGGCGCATGCAGGTGCTGATCGACGGCCGCTCGGTGTACCGCGCAGGCCTGGCCACGGTGGACTGGAGCGATATTCCGCTGGCCATGGAGGACATCGAACGCATCGAGGTCTTTCGTGGCCCCAATACCGTCAGCTATGGCGCCAATGCGCTGATGGCGGTGGTCAACATCCTCACTCGCAAGCCGGCCGACAGCCACGGCACGCGCCTGAAAGTCACCCGCGGCCAGCGCGGCATCAACGACTGGTACGCAAGCCAGGGCAGCGGCTGGGACGGCGGCGACCTGCGCCTGTCGCTCTCCGGCATGCAGGACGACGGCTTCGATGAACATAAAAACGGCCAGGACTACCGCGACAGCCGCCGGCTCAACCGCCTGAACATCAGCGCCAGCCATACCCTGGCCAGCGATCAGAGCCTGGACTGGCAGTTCGCGGCCAAAGAAGGCAGCAACCAGCGCCCCTACACCTATCAACCGGTGTTCTACGGCGTGACCGCCAACGGAGACAACTCCGATGTCAACGCCAAGGACTATGCAGGCTCGGTGCGCTGGAACCTCGACCTGAGCCCCGAGCACAGCCTCTACCTGCAGGGCTCCGCCCAGCACTGGGACCGCCAGCAGGTCTGGCGCGCCTGTGACGCGGCGCTGTCGTTCAGCCCGCAGCTGACCCGGCTGTGGCAACTGGACCCCAACTTCACCGAGCAAGTGGCGCGCAACATCCTCGCCCCCCTGCCGGCCAGCGGCGGTGAACGCCAGGCACTGGCCGCCCAGGTCAAGCAGCAGTGGCGCCTGGGCGGCTCCAGCCAGGTCTGCGGCGACATCGACCAGAGCACCCGCGAAACCCGCTACGACCTGGAACTGCAGGACACCCTGAGCCTGTCCGACAGCCTGCGCCTGGTCAGCGGCGCCAATTACCGCTACGACCGCGCCGATTCGCAGACCTACTTCAACGGCAGCGTCGATGACAGCACCTGGCGCCTGTTCGGCCACCTGGAGTGGCGAGCCGACGAACACTGGATCCTCCAGGGCGGGGCGATGTTCGAGGACACCCAGCTCTCCGGCAGCTCGCTGACCCCGCGCCTGGCGGTCAACTACCTGATCACCCCGCGCCACGGCTTGCGCGCGGTGTACTCCGAGGCCGTGCGTTCGCCCGACATGTTCGAGAACAACGTCAACTGGAGCTACCGGGTCGACAACCTGACCCCGGCGGCCTTCGGCCAGCGCAGCGCCCAGTACTTCGTCAAGACCCGTGGGCCCGGCGACCTGGAACAGGAACACATGCGCTCGCGGGAACTGGGCTATAACGGTTACTTCGCAGGCGCCGACCTGAGTATCGACCTCAAGCTGTTCTACGACGAAATCACCGGCATGATCAGCGAGCCCTTGCGCAACAACCAGTACATCGCCAGCAACAGCAACAAGGCCCGCTTCAGTGGCAGCGAGGCCCAGCTGGACTGGCAGCTGAATCCGGCCGACCGCCTGCGCCTGACCTACGCGTACGTCGACGCCTGGGCCAGCAACCCCGCCGACAGCGACCTGAGTGCAAGCAACAGTGGCTCGGCTGGCTGGCTGCGCGACTGGGGCCAGGGCTGGTCCAGCGCCCTGTTCTACTATGGTGACGATGCGCTGAACCAGTACCGCTTCGAGCGCGTGGACCTGCGCGTGGCCAAGCGCCTGCGCTGGCAGCGCACCCAACTGGAACTGGCGGGCATGCTGCAACAGCGCCTGGACGACGAACCCACCACCCACGACGACAACCGCTATGACAGCCGCCATGTCCTGTACTTCAGTGCGGAGCTGGCATTCTGATGCGCAGGCTGCGGCGCTGGCTGCTGCTGGCCTGTCTCTGGCCGCTGGGGGTCCTGTCGGCGAGTGAAGTCCTGCTCACCGGTAGCCAGGACAGCCCCGGCGTCGAGCACTTTGTCCAGGCCCTGCGCGAGCGCCGTCCAGCCGATACGGTGCGATTCGTACCGGTAAACGAACTGCCCCGCCCCGCCAGGCTGAGCCCGAACATCCGCCTGGTCCTGCTGGACAGCGCCAGCCTTGAGTGGCGCCTGGGTGAAACCGCAGGACCTCCAGCGCTGGCCTTGCGCGTCAGCCGGGTCCAGGCCGAAAAGCGCCTGGGCAGCCTGCGTCCGCCCTACCTGAGCCTGCTCTGGAGCGATCCGCCACTGGACCGTCAGCTGCGCCTGGCCCGCTACCTGCTGCCCCAGGCCCGGCGCGTCGGCGTGCTCTATGCCCAGCACAGCCAGTTCCTGATCGAGGAGCTGCGTCGCGCCGCCAAGCCCATGGGCCTTGAGATCGTCGCCGAAGCCTGGCCGGACCTGCGCGACAGCCGCCCGTTGCAAACCCTGCTGCAACACAGCGACGTGCTGCTGGGCATCGACGATCCCCAGCTATATAACTCAAAGACCGCCAAGAATCTGTTGCTCAGCAGCTACGCGCGGCAGATGGCCTTGATCGGTCCGAATGCCGGGTTCGTCAGGGCCGGCGCCCTGGCCAGCACCCTGAGCGACCAGAACGACTGGCTGGCGGTGCTCGACCGCCTGCTCGACCAACCGCCAGGACGATGGCCACGCGCCCTCTACCCGGATCATTTCAGTGTCGTCGGCAACCAGCAGGTCGCCCGCGCCCTGGGCATCGAAGCCATCGACCCCGAGCAAGCCGCGTTGGCACTGGCTGAAGGAGAACGCAGACCATGAGGCGTCGTCTGAGCTGGGACATCCACACCCGCACACAGATCATCAGCCTGGGCCCTGCCCTGCTGCTGACCCTGCTGCTGATCAGCTTCTTTACCTTCGTACGGATCCAGGACCTGCGCCAGGAGCTCAATCACACCGGCCAGTTGATCGCCAACCAGCTGGCACCGGCATCGGAATACGGGGTGATCGCCGGCAACGACGAAGTGCTCGAAAGCCTCATGCGCGCCACCTTGAGCATTCCCCACGTGCGCTTCCTGGAAGTGCAGGACAGCAGCAACCATATCCTGGTGTACGTCGAGCAACCCGACGAGCACACCAATCGCGCGCAACAGGTCGAGGTCTTCCAGGCGCCCATCCGCCTGCAGCAGATCCGCCTGGACAACGACTTCCTGCACAACGGCGGGCAACCTGCGAAGAACATCGGTGACGACTACCTGGGCAGGGTCATCGTCGGCATGTCCAACGATGCATTCAGCGAGCGCCAGCAGGAAATCATGATCAAGGCCGCGATCCTGGCCTTGTTCGCCCTGCTGTTCACCTTCCTCCTGGCCCGGCGCCTGGCCAAGAGCCTGGCCCAGCCGATCAGCGAGATGGGCCATGCGGTCAAGGCCATCCAGCAGGGTGAATACAATGCCCCGCTGCCGGTGGTCGACGACAGCGAACTGGGCCACCTGGCCCGGCACATCAACAACCTGGCCAGCGCCCTGGGCCAGGCCAGCCACGAGCAGCAGCAGGCCATGTCGCAGCTGATCCAGGCCCGTGAAGAAGCCGAGCAGGCGAACAGGGCCAAGTCCGACTTCCTGGCCATGATGAGTCACGAGTTGCGCACGCCCATGAACGGTGTGATGGGCATGCTGCAACTGCTGGAAACCACCCCCTTGAGCGAAGAGCAGGCCGAGTACACCGCCGTGGCCAGTGAATCGACCGGGCACCTGCTCAAGGTGATCAACGACATCCTCGACTTCTCGCGGATCGAGCGCACCCACCTGGAACTGGAGCAGATCGACTTCAACCTGGGTGAACTGATCGGCAGCAGCGTGCAGTCCTTCCAGCACCTGGCTGTCCAGCGCGGCCTGGACCTGCAGTTGCAATTGCCGGCGGGCATGGCGCAGCTGCAGGTGACGGGCGACCCGACGCGGATCCGCCAGATCCTGCTCAACCTGATCGGCAACGCCCTGAAGTTCACCGAACGCGGCAGCGTGCGTATCGAACCACGCTGGCAGGCGCTCGATGCGCAACTGATCTGGTTTACCTGCGCGGTGCAGGACACCGGCATCGGCATCGACAACGCCCACCTGGAGATGATGTTCGTCGCCTTCCAGCAGGCCGACAGCTCGATTTCCCGGCGCTACGGCGGCACCGGCCTGGGCCTGTCGATCGCCCGCACCCTGGCCGAACGGATGGGCGGCACCCTGCGCGCCGAAAGCCGCGAAGGCCTGGGCTCGACCTTCACCCTGGAAATGCCCCTGGCCCTGTCGACGGCCCAGGCGCCGCAGCTACCGGCCTCGAACAGCGCCAGCGCAGGCGAAGGCCAGGGTCGGCGGGTCCTGCTGGTGGAAGACAACCCGGTGAACCAGACAGTGATCGAAGCCATGTTGCGCAGCCTGGGTTTCGAGGTGTGCACGGCCGTGGACGGCGCCCAGGCAGTGGCCCAGGTCGCTCGCCAGCGCTTTGCCGCGATCCTGATGGACTGCCGCCTGCCGATCATCGACGGCTATGAGGCCACGCGGCGCATCCGCCAGTTGCCCCTGGCCGCCGCCACGCCCATCATCGCCCTGACCGCCAATGCCTTGCAGGGTGATCGCGAGCGCTGCCTGGGCGTCGGGATGAACGATTACCTGGCAAAGCCGTTCAAACGTACTGATCTGCAGCAGATTCTGCAGCGATGGCTGCCCGATCAGTCAGCTGCGACTGGCGATTAATCTGAAATTGCGGCAGTCTTATGGACTGGACAGGTCCCTCGAAGGACCTGAAAATAAAATTTCAGTGCACAAGTGTACTTCTTTGCCCCGTGCGCTGTGACTTTCACTACAACGCAATAGTCTATGTGTAGGCTACCGCCCCAAGCACAAGGGTCTTGGGTCGGCCGGGAAGATTTGCCCCCTGCCGCACGGGGACTATTGAGGAGCTCGCATGACCAAACAAAACGCCTTTACTCGGGAAGACCTGCTGCGCTGCAGTCGCGGTGAGCTGTTCGGCCCAGGTAACGCGCAACTGCCCGCCCCGAACATGCTGATGGTGGATC
>Ga0247821_10000262_pt1 | contig 29843 bp, 24 predicted proteins | sample 13C_Glycerol_Day_FD_192481 | JGI IMG/M metagenome (GOLD analysis project Ga0247821, IMG submission 192481) | Soil microbial communities from agricultural site in Penn Yan, New York, United States - 13C_Glycerol_Day14 | ecosystem: Environmental > Terrestrial > Soil > Agricultural land | place... | reverse complement strand
GTCTGCGCCTGGAACAGCAAGTCATTGAACGGTTGCTGGAACAGCGCCTTGACCTCGGCCAGGGTCCAGTCGTGACGTGTTGTTGCAGTTGTGCTGGCGCTCATCGGCGGTTCCTTGTTTAGGCTTTGACTGGCGCCGGTACAGGATTGCCGCCAGCGCATCACGGATAGCTCGCATAGTTAAGGAAGCCCGATGCACTGTCAACCACCACTCAAAACCCTGGTTTACAACTGGTTAAATAACAACCAGGCATGCCTGCTCTGCAGTGAGCCCGCCGAACAGCGCTATCCCCTGTGCGTGGCCTGCGAGGCGGAGTTGCCCTGGCTTGAGGATGGCTGCCAGGTATGTGCCCTGCCCTTGCCGATGAACGGCCTGACCTGCGGCCAGTGCAGTCGTCGGGCACCGGCCTTCCACAGGGTCGAGGCGCCCTGGCACTACGGCTTTCCCCTGGATGCGCTGATCAGCCGCTTCAAATACCAGCGCCAATGGCCGCTGGGGCGCTTGCTGGCACAGTTGCTCGGGCGCTGGCTCATGCACCGCTACAGCGAAGGCCTGGCTCGGCCGACCGCGCTGCTGCCCGTGCCCCTGGCCCGCCGCCGCTTGCGCCAGCGCGGCTACAACCAGGCGGCCATGCTGGCACGCTGGCTGGCCGGTCAGATCGACATCCCCTGCAACGAGCGGGTACTCAGGCGCCTGGTCGATACCCCGGCACAACAAGGCCTCGCGGCACGGGCACGCAAGCGCAACCTGCGCCAGGCCTTCATCGTGGAACACGCCGAGGCGATCGAAGGCCGCCACCTGGCGCTGGTCGACGATGTACTGACCACCGGTGCCACGGCCCAGGCCCTGGCCAGCCAACTACTCAAGGCCGGCGCCGCACGGGTCGATGTCTACTGCCTGGCACGCACGGCAAAGCCCGGCAACGCTTGACTTGCCGCCGGGGTGCGGGCACTTTCGTGACTGAATCTTTCCTCGTCCCCGTGCCGCTCATGTCCTTGCCCGCCTTGCTCACCCAACACATCGTTCGCCGTCCGCAGCGCATTGCGTTGTTGCAGCATATCGCCGAACAAGGCTCGATCACCCGCGCGGCGAAGAGCGCCGGCATGAGCTACAAGGCCGCCTGGGACGCCATCGACGAACTCAACAACCTGGCCGCCAGTCCGCTGGTCGAGCGCAGTGTCGGGGGCCGTGGCGGCGGTGGCGCCAAGCTGTCGCAGGAAGGCCAGCGGGTGCTGCGCCTGTACCAGCGCCTGCAGGCGTTGCAGGCGCAGATCCTGGAAGCCGCCGAAGACGCCAGCGACCTGGACCTGCTCGGACGCCTGATGCTGCGCACCAGTGCCCGCAACCAGTTGCACGGGCGGGTCAGCACCATCCAGGCCGAGGGGCATTACGACCGCATCAGCCTGGCCCTGGCCGGGGACTTGAACATCGACGCCCTGATCACCCGCGACAGCACCCAGCGCCTGGAGCTGACCCCGGGTACCGCCGTCTGCGCCCTGATCAAGGCCGGCTGGTTGACCTTGCTCGAGCCACAAGAGCAGCCGCAGCCAGACTGCAACTGCCTGCAGGCCAGGGTCGAGGCCTTGCTCGAGGATCCCGAGGGGCCGACCGAAGTGCGCCTGACCCTGAGCAACGGGCAAACCCTGTGCACCTTCGCCGAACCCGCATGGCTCAGCGCTCACGCCGTCACAGTCGGAAGTGACCTACGCGTTCAATTTCAACCGTCCTACGTGCTTATCGGAACACCGTTATAAAAACGGACACAAAACCGTCACAAGCCCTGACTAAGGTGACTGCCAAACCCGCAGGAAGCCTGTCATGCACCTACTCGAAGAACACCAGAAAACCGACCTTGAAGACCTGGTCAGCCTGAGCCGTCGTCGCTTCATCGGCGCTGGCGCCCTGTGCGGCGCCGCCCTGTTCCTGGGCGGCAACCTGCTCAGCCGCAGCGTCATGGCCGCCACTGCCGGCGCCGCCAACAGCAGCCTGCTCGGCTTCACCAGCATTCCCAGCGCAACCGCAGACAGCATCAGCCTGCCGCCTGGCTACAAGGCCTCGGTACTGATCAGTTGGGGCCAGCCGCTGCACACCGACTCGCCCGCCTTCGATGCGTCCGGCAATGGCAGCGCCAGGGCCCAGGAACTGCAGTTCGGCGACAACAACGACGGCATGAGCCTGTTCCCCTTCCCCGGTGACGACAATCGGGCGTTGATGGCCATCAACAACGAGTACACCAACTACCGCTACCTGTTTGCCCATGGCGGCCAACCCGCTTCGGCCGAAGAAGTGCACAAGGCCCAGGCCGCCGAAGGCGTGTCGGTGATCGAGGTCCAGCGCAAGGATGGCCAGTGGCAGTTCGTCCAGGGCTCACCGTACAACCGGCGCATCCACGGCAACTCGCCCATCCGGGTCAGCGGCCCGGCAGCAGGCGACGCCCTGCTCAAGACCGCGGCGGACAACAGTGGCCGCAAGGTGCTCGGTACCTTCCAGAATTGTGCCAACGGCAAGACACCCTGGGGCACCTACCTGACCTGCGAGGAAAACTTCACCGACTGCTTCGGCAGCAGCGATCCGGCCCAGGCCTTCGACGCCGGACAAAAACGCTACGGCGCCTCGGTCAGTGGCAAGGAAGTCGGCTGGCACCAGCATGACCCGCGCTTCGACCTGGCGAAGAATCCCAACGAACTGAACCGCCACGGCTGGGTCGTGGAGATCGACCTGTTCGACCCGAAATCGACACCGGTCAAGCGCACCGCCCTGGGCCGTTTCAAGCACGAGAACGCCGCCCTGGCCGAAACCCGCGATGGCCGCGCGGTGGTGTACATGGGCGACGACGAGCGTGGCGAGTTCATCTACAAGTTCATCAGCCGCGACCGCATCGACCACAAGAACCCCGGTGCCAACCGCAACCTGCTCGACCACGGCACCCTGTACGTGGCGCGCTTCGACGATGGCGACAAGAACGCCGACCACCCGCGAGGCAAAGGCCAGTGGCTGGAGCTGAGCCATGGCAAGAACGGCCTGATCGCCGCCAATGGTTTTGCCAGCCAGGCCCAGGTGCTGATCCATGCCCGCCTGGCCGCCAGCCAGCTCAAGGCGACGCGCATGGACCGTCCGGAATGGATCGTGGTCAGCCCCAAGGATGGCCAGGTCTATTGCACCCTGACCAACAACGTCAAACGTGGCGAAGAAGGCCAGCCGGCAGGCGGCCCCAACCCGCGCGAGAAAAACCTCTACGGGCAGATCCTGCGCTGGCGTGAAAGCGGTGACGACCATGGCAGCATGACCTTCGACTGGGACCTGTTCGTGGTCGCCGGCAACCCTGCCGTGCACGCCGGGGACGCCAAGGGCGGCTCCAGCAACATCACCCCGCAGAACATGTTCAACAGCCCCGATGGTCTGGGCTTCGATGCCGATGGCCGACTGTGGATCCTCACCGACGGCGACTACAGCAACAGCGGCGACTTTGCCGGCATGGGCAACAACCAGATGCTCTGTGCCGACCCGGCCAGTGGCGAGATCCGCCGCTTCATGGTCGGCCCGGTGGCCTGCGAAGTGACCGGCATCGCCTTCGCGCCGGACCAGCGCACGTTGTTCGTGGGCATCCAGCACCCCGGTGAAACCGGCGGCTCGACCTTCCCCGAGCACTTGCCCAATGGCAAACCACGTTCGTCGGTGATGGCGATCCGTCGCGAGGATGGCGGCATCGTCGGGACCTGATCTGCGAAGCGACTGGCTCACTGTCGCCGCTGCCGCCAGGCAGCGGCTACGTGATGCGTGTATATCAGTCGCGGAACCTGATGTGCGTTACCATGCAGGGAACCTTGCGGCCACCTGCCGCACAGCAGGAGCGAACATGTCCCACCCCTTCGATACCCTTACCCCAGACCTGGTGCTCGACGCCGTCGAAAGCATCGGCTTTCTCAGCGATGCCCGCGTCCTGGCGCTCAACAGCTACGAGAACCGCGTCTATCAGGTAGGCATCGAAGGGGCCGAACCGCTGATCGCCAAGTTCTATCGTCCGGATCGCTGGAGCGATGCGGCGATTCTCGAAGAACATCAATTCACCGCCGAACTGGCCGACTGCGAAGTGCCCGTGGTCGCGCCACTGGTCCACAACGACGCAACATTGTTCGAACACAGCGGCTTTCGCTTCACCCTGTTCCCCCGTCGTGGTGGCCGGGCGCCAGAGCCTGGCAATCTGGACCAACTCTATCGCCTGGGCCAGTTGCTCGGACGCCTGCACGCGGTCGGTGCCACCCGCCCTTTCGAGCACCGCGAAACGCTGGCAGTGGATAACTTCGGTCATGCCTCGCTCGACACCCTGCTCGAAGGCAACTTCGTACCGAAAAGCCTGGTGCCGGCATTCGAGTCGGTGGCCCGTGACCTGCTCAAGCGGGTCGAAGCCATCTACGCCGACACCCCGCACCAGACCATCCGCCTGCACGGCGACTGCCACCCGGGCAACATGATGTGTCGCGATGAGGTGTTCCATATCGTCGACCTCGACGACTGCCGCATGGGCCCGGCGGTCCAGGACCTGTGGATGATGCTCGCCGGCAGCCGCCAGGAGCGCCTGGGACAGTTGGCCGAACTGATGGATGGCTACAACGAGTTCCATGACTTCGATCCCCGCGAGCTGGCCCTGATCGAGCCGCTGCGCGCCCTGCGCCTGTTGCACTACAGCGCCTGGCTGGCGCGGCGCTGGGACGATCCGGCGTTCCCACGCAGTTTCCCCTGGTTCGGCCAGGAGCGTTATTGGGGCGACCAGATTCTCGCCCTGCGCGAACAGCGGGCGGCCCTGGATGAAGAGCCGCTGAAATTGTTCTGAAGTGCAGGCAAGTCTGTCTACAATATCTACCGTTTTAGTTAGCTGCCTAAGCAAGGACTCTGCATGCAAGCCGCCAACCCGCGCCGCGGGTACATCCTGGGCCTGAGCGCCTACATCATCTGGGGCTTGTTCCCGCTCTACTTCAAAGCGCTGCAAAGCGTGCCCGCCGTGGAAATCATCGTCCACCGGGTGCTCTGGTCGGCGCTGTTCGGCTCGCTCCTGCTGCTGGTGTGGAAACACCCGGGCTGGTGGCGCGAGCTGCGCGACAATCCGCGACGACTGGCGATCCTGGCCTTGAGCGGGTCGTTGATTGCCGGTAACTGGCTGACCTATGTCTGGTCGGTGAACAACGGACGCATGCTCGAAGCCAGCCTGGGTTACTACATCAACCCACTGATCAACGTGTTGCTGGGCATGCTGCTGCTCGGCGAGCGCCTGCGCCGGCTGCAATGGCTGGCGGTAGGGCTGGCGACCGTGGGCGTGGCGCAGCAGGTGTGGCAGGTCGGCAGCCTGCCCTGGGTATCGCTGGTGCTGGCCTTGAGCTTCGGTTTCTACGGCCTGATCCGCAAACAGGCACCGGTGGCAGCGCTTCCCGGCCTGGTGGTGGAAACCTGGATGCTGGTGCCCCTGGCCGTTGGCTGGCTGCTGCTCAACCCGCTGGCCGCCAGTGCCCAACCAAGCTTCTATACCAGCAGTGAAGCGCTCTGGCTGGTGGCCGCCGGGCCCGTCACGCTGGTCCCGCTGGTGTGTTTCAACGCCGCAGCCCGGCACCTGCCCTACACCACCCTGGGCTTCCTGCAATACCTGGCGCCGACCCTGGTGCTGCTGCAAGCCGTGTTGCTGTTTGGCGAGCACCTGTCGAGCAGTACCCTGGTCGCCTTCATGTTCATCTGGGCTGGTCTGGCCATCTACAGCGTCGATGCCTGGCTGAGCCTGCGTCGACGCGCCTGATCAAAAAACAGACAATCTTCTACAGGCCACGTAAATCGTGGCCTGCAGCAAGCTCTCCCAAGGTTATCCACACCCTCATCCCCGCGCTTTGTGCACAAGCCACTGATTATTGGTGATTTTTTGCTCAAAGCCGGCAAAGCCGCGGCCTGCCTGGGCTGGCAACGGCTTCCCCCAGCTTATCCACAGGCCGGTCCCCGGCAATTCGGGATAACTAGTCTTCCGGGCGCAGATTCAACTCCACCATCAGGTCGTCGGCCAGTGCCTCAAGCTTGCGTTGCAAGTTGTCCAGAGGCAGGGTCAGGGGCACTGCCAGCAAGGCATCGGCATGAAACAGTGGTTCACTGCTCATGGGAGCCGGCTTCACGTCGGTGTTCAGATGCTCGACATTGACCCCCAGTTCAGCCAGCAAGCGCGTGATATCAAGGACGATACCCGGACGATCATTGCCCACCAGTTCCATGGCGATCGGCTTCCAGGTGCAGGACGGCTCGATGCCGCTTTTGGCAATCAGCACGCGAATATCATGCTTGCCCAAGTCCTGCAGGGCCTCGTTCAGCTCATCGTAGTTCTCAGCCGGCACCGCCACCTTGAGGATCCCGGCAAACTGCCCGGCCATCCGCGCCATGCGGCTCTCCAACCAGTTACCGTTATGCTCGGCAATGCATTTAGCGATACGTTCGACCAGGCCAGCCTTGTCGGGAGCGATCACTGTCAGTACGAGATGATCCACACGGTAACCCTCTGCGTTTAAAGGTTAGGCCCCTGAAATCAAAGGGCGCGCAGAAAGTATAGGCAAGGCGCGGCAACCTGCCGCAGCGGGTTCGCAGAACAAATCGTGTACTGTTTCAAGATTTATCTGGAACAATCCGCCACTTTTTTGAGAACATACTGTCTCCCAGCGTGACCTTCTGCGACTAATTGGTCGCAGAACGACGTATTTAGTCTGATTTTCACAACCGCTGCGCATCATGTAGTATGCCGCAGCGCGGACTACAAAACGTCGAATCGATGTCTGCCAAGGCGCCTGTGAAAATACGCCAATGCCCGCCAGCCTGTCTGGCAGGCCGCACCCAGCCGCCCATCGGGCATGTTCTGGTGCCGTGTTTAGAGAAGCGCGCAAGGCTTAAATAGAAGAGCTGAATAGCTGAGCAGAGTGAGGCAAGCAATGACTGAACACGTTCAAGTCGGTGGCCTTCAGGTCGCCAAAGTCCTGTTCGACTTCGTGAACAACGAAGCCATTCCCGGAACTGGCGTCAGCGCCGAGCAATTCTGGGTCGGGGCGGAAAAGATCATCAACGACCTCGCTCCAAAGAACAAAGCACTGCTGGCCAAACGTGACGCACTCCAGGCCCAGATCGATGCCTGGCACCAGGCGCGCAAAGGCCAGGCCCACGATGCCGTGGCTTACAAAGCCTTCCTCCAGGACATCGGTTACCTGCTGCCAGAAGCTGCAGACTTCCAGGTCTCGACCCAGAACGTCGACGACGAAATCGCCCGCATGGCCGGCCCACAACTGGTCGTGCCGGTGATGAATGCGCGCTTTGCGCTCAACGCCTCCAACGCCCGCTGGGGCTCGCTGTACGATGCCCTGTACGGCACCGACGCCATCAGCGAAGAGGGTGGCGCGGAAAAAGGCAAAGGCTACAACAAGGTCCGTGGCAACAAGGTCATCGCCTTTGCCCGCGCCTTCCTCGACGAGTCCGCACCACTGGCCGCCGGCTCCCATGTCGACTCCACCGCCTACCGCATCGACGCCGGCAAGCTGGTCGTCGCCCTCAAGGGTGGCAGCAACACCGGCCTGCGTGACGATGCGCAGCTGATCGGCTACCAGGGCGACGCCTCGGCACCGACCGCCATCCTGCTCAAGCACAATGGCCTGCACTTCGAAATCCAGGTCGATGCCAGCACCCCGGTCGGCCAGACCGATGCGGCGGGCGTCAAGGACGTGCTGATGGAAGCCGCCCTGACCACCATCATGGACTGCGAAGACTCGGTGGCCGCTGTCGACGCCGACGACAAGGTCGTGGTCTACCGCAACTGGCTCGGCCTGATGAAGGGCGACCTGTCTGAAAGCGTCAGCAAAGGTGGCCAGACCTTCACCCGGACCATGAACCCGGACCGTGAATACGCCGCGCCCAACGGTGGCTCGGTAACCCTGCACGGTCGCTCGCTGCTGTTCGTGCGTAACGTCGGTCACCTCATGACCATCGACGCCATCCTCGACAAGGACGGCAACGAAGTGCCCGAAGGCATCCTCGATGGCCTGGTCACCAACCTGGCGGCGATCCACAACCTCAACGGCAACACCAGCCGCAAGAACAGCCGCACCGGTTCCGTGTACATCGTCAAACCGAAGATGCACGGCCCTGAAGAAGCTGCGTTCACCAACGAGCTGTTCGGTCGTATCGAAGAAGTGCTGGGCCTGGCGCACAACACCCTGAAGGTCGGCATCATGGACGAGGAGCGCCGTACCACGGTCAACCTCAAGGCCTGCATCAAGGCCGCCAGCGAGCGCGTGGTGTTCATCAACACCGGCTTCCTCGACCGTACCGGTGACGAGATCCACACCTCCATGGAAGCCGGCGCCGTGGTGCGCAAGGGCACCATGAAAACCCAGAAGTGGATCGGCGCCTACGAGAACTCCAACGTCGACATCGGCCTGGCCACCGGCCTGCAGGGCCGTGCCCAGATCGGCAAAGGCATGTGGGCCATGCCGGACCTGATGGCCGACATGCTCGAGCAGAAGATCGCTCACCCGCTGGCCGGTGCCAACACCGCCTGGGTGCCGTCGCCGACCGCTGCCGCGCTGCACGCGCTGCACTACCACAAGGTCGACGTCTTCGCCCGCCAGGCGGAGCTGGCCAAGCGTGCACCGGCCTCGGTGGACGACATCCTGACCATCCCGCTGGCGACCGACACCAACTGGTCGGCCGAAGAGATCCGCAACGAGCTGGACAACAACGCCCAGGGCATCCTCGGCTATGTCGTGCGCTGGATCGACCAGGGCGTGGGCTGCTCGAAGGTACCTGACATCAACGATGTCGGCCTGATGGAAGACCGCGCCACCCTGCGTATCTCCGCCCAGCTGCTGGCCAACTGGCTGCGCCACGGTATCGTCAGCGAGGCCCAGGTGCTGGAAAGCCTCAAGCGCATGGCGCCGGTGGTGGACAAGCAGAACGCCAACGACCCGCTGTACCGCCCACTGGCACCGGACTTCGACAACAACATCGCCTTCCAGGCGGCGGTCGAACTGGTGGTAGAAGGCACCAAGCAGCCAAACGGCTACACCGAGCCAGTGCTGCATCGTCGTCGTCGTGAGTTCAAGGCGCGCAACGGCCTGTAATTTCTGCCGTTGACCATTAAACCCTGTATGTTCCGACATACAGGGTTTTTTATTGCCTGCCTGATCGCGCAGATCATCCAGGACAATTAACTTTTAGCCAACCAACAAGCCTTATAAACCAAGGAAACAATATATTAAGGCACCAGAGAAAGCATCTATCCATGTAGTCCACGACAACAAAACCCCAGTGAAAAAAGGAGACAATCAAACTAACAATTAAACCCTTTCAATCAACATCCTGCGCTTGCAAGTATAGAGCCCGCTGAGTGCTCAAGCACCAGCCACTGTTTGCTTTAATCTTCAAGGACGCCAGGATGGCCTGCCAAAAAATAGCGGCGAAGGATATCTACACCCTCATTGCGATAACCCTGCTTTGGGGCGCCAACTTCTCGGTCATTGGCGTCAGCTTGAACACCGTGGATCCCTACATGCTCACAGCGCTTCGCTTCACCTGTTGCGCCTTTCCGCTGGTCTGTTTTCTCAAGAAACCCGAGTCCGTGAGTTACCTCAGCATTCTGCTCTATGGGCTGTTGTTCGGCGCTGGCATGGCCGGTTTTCTCAATATCGCCATCGCCTGGGGAACCAGCCCCGGGGTTGCCTCGCTGGTGCTTCAGTTCAGCGCATTCTTCACCGTTATCTGGGGCGTGCTGCTGTTTCGGGAAAAGCTCAATGCCATCGAGGTGGTGGCGATCCTCATCGCATTGGCCGGCCTGGCGCTGGTCATCCATGCAAGCGACGATGATCGCTCGCTGATCGGTACAGGCTTTGTGCTACTGGCTGCCCTGTGCTGGAGCCTGTGCAACATCATGGTGAAGTCCATCCCCCTCCAGGATGCTTTCGCCTTCCTGGTCTGGTCATGCCTGTTCGCAGTCCCCCCAGTGTTTGTTGCAACCTACCTGATCCAGGGAGCAGCACCCTTCATTGCATTGACGCAAGGCTATTCAACGGATGTTTACCTTGCTGTCTTTTACCAGGCCTATATATCCACGTTACTCGGTTACTGGGTCTGGAACCAGCAAATGAAAAAGCACCCTGTCAGCCAGATAGCCCCCTACTCTATTATTGTCCCGCTCAGCGGGTTGTTTATTTCATGGTGGATTTTCAATGAAGATATCAGTACTGAGAAAGTAGTGGCCGCCTTGATAACCATCATTGCCCTTGGCTTGTTCATGAACTCCAGGCGCCTCGCTGCCTATATCGACAGGAGCGCCAGATTCTATGCTCGCCCATCATCTTCCACACCCGACAAGCGATAACGCGAACAAAACTGACTTCTATTTAATACCCAGCTCTCGCCACACCAACCCAATCAGCTTATCCAGATCGATTGGTTTGAGTAGAAAGTCGACAACACTCAAGTGCATCGCCGCAATGGCGTCCGGCACGTCGGCGTCGCCTGAGACAATGATGATCGGCAATGCTGCCTTTTCCGACTCGCGAATCTGGCGAATCAACTCCAGACCATCGAAAGGCCCCATGCGCAAGTCAGTGATCAGCAAACCGATGCCACGCTCGCCTTTGAGGTACTTCAACGCCCGCTGGGGACTCTCCGCCGTCACGCACTTGATACCTTTGACCTTCAGGTAGCCGGCCAGCGCTTTGCGGGCTATCCGGTTGTCGTCGACGATCAATACTTTCTGCGGCGCAGCCGCAGGTGCGGTCACCGTAGCCAGCGCTTCACGCTCGGCGTCACTCAGTATGTCGTCTGGGTCGGGCATGGCAGTCCTATCGTCAATGACTTGAAAAAATGTCCCTTGAATCAAGTTCAGACTGCTTTTGATCCACTTGCAACCTGCCTTTTGTCGTGTATTTGACACCTGTCGCCTGGCCCACGCTGCCTGCCGCCTCTTATAGACTTACGTCCAATGGGCACTGGCCGGTTGGCGACCGACCATGAAGGTCGAAAACAACAAGGTCGGCACCCGGTGCCACGATAAAGACGCGGTAAGGTTCATGAGCAAAATGGACGCCTTCACCCAGGCCGGAAAAACTGCAGTACTGCAGAATATCCAAGGGACCCTGCAGTTTCTGCAACGCTTTCCACCCTTCAACCAGATGGAGAACGCCCACCTGGCGTTTCTGGTGGAACAGTGCCAGCTGCGTTTCTACGCGGCCAACGACAGCATCATCAAGCCCGGCGACGGCCCGGTGGAACACTTCTACATCGTCAAGCAGGGCCGGGTGGTCGGTGAGCGCCAGCACGTGACCCGCCCCGGCACCGAAACCACCTTCGAGATCACTACGGGCGAATGCTTTCCCCTGGCCGCCCTGCTCGGCGAGCGCGCCACCCGCACCGAGCACCTGGCCGGTGAAGATACTTTTTGCCTGCAATTGAACAAGGCCGCGTTCATCCGCCTGTTCGCCCTGTCCGAGGTCTTTCGCGACTTTGCCTTGCGCGGTGTCAGCAGCCTGCTCGACCAGGTCAACCAGCAGGTCCAGCGCCGGGCAGTGGAAACCCTGGGCACCCAGTACTCGCTCAACACGCGCCTGGGTGAACTGGCCATGCGTCATCCGGTGGCCTGCGATCGACAGACGCCCCTGCGTGAAGCCGTGGCCCTGATGCACGAACAGCAGGTCGGCAGCATCGTGATCGTCGATGAACAACGCTTTCCCATCGGCATCTTCACCCTGCGCGACCTGCGCCAGGTGGTGGCCGACGCCAGTGCCGACTTCGCCGAACCCATCGCCGGGCACATGACCGCCGAGCCGTTCTACCTGAGCCCCCAGGCCAGTGCCTTCGACGCCGCCATCGCCATGACCGAGCGGCACATCGCCCATGTCTGCCTGGTCGAGGACAAGCGCTTGTGCGGCGTGGTCTCCGAGCGCGACCTGTTCTCCCTGCAGCGGGTCGACCTGGTGCACTTGGCCCGGACCATCCGCCACGCCACGCGGATCGAAAGCCTGGTGTCGCTGCGCGGCGAGATCGGCCAGCTGGTCGAGCGCATGCTGGCCCACGGCGCCTCCTCGACCCAGATCACCCAGATCATCACCCTGCTCAACGATCACACCGTATGCCGGGTCATCGAACTGGCCATCCAGGACAAGGGCGACCCGGGCGTGCCCTTCAGCTGGCTGTGCTTCGGCAGTGAAGGCCGCCGCGAGCAGACCCTGCACACCGACCAGGACAACGGCATCCTCTTCGAAGCCCGCGATGCCGCCCATGCCGCCGAGATCCGCGGTCGCCTGCTGCCCCTGGCCCAGTACATCAACCAGGGGCTGGCCCAGTGCGGCTTCACCCTGTGCAAGGGCAACATCATGGCCGGCAACCCCGAGCTGTGCCTGTCCCGTGCCGAATGGGCCCGGCGCTTCGCCGCGTTCATCCGCGAGGCCACGCCGGAAAACCTGCTGGGTTCGAGCATCTATTTCGACCTGCGGGTGGTCTGGGGCGACGAACGAGCTTGCGAGCAGCTGCGCCAGGGCATTCTCGAGCAGGTGGCCGACAATCGCCTGTTCCAGCGCATGATGGCCGACAACGCCTTGCGCCAACGGCCACCGGTGGGGCGTTTCCGCGAATTCGTGCTGACCCGCCAGGGCAACGACAAGGCGGCCACCCTGGACCTCAAGGTGCAGGGGCTCACCCCCTTCGTCGACGGCGCACGGCTGTTGGCCCTGGCCAATGGCATCGGCGCCATCAACACCCTGGAGCGTCTGCGCGAGCTGGTAAGTCGTGAAGTGATCGATCCGCTGGACGGCGCCGCCTATGAGGAGGCCTACCACTTCATCCAGCAGGCCCGCATGCAGCAGCACCAGTTGCAGAGCCGGCAGAACCTGCCCTACTCCAATCGCGTCGACCCGGACAGCCTCAACCACCTGGACCGGCGCATCCTGCGCGAGTCGCTGCGCCAGGCCCAGCGCCTGCAGAGCAGCCTGGCCCTGAGGTATCAGCTGTGAGCCTGTTCACCTGGCTGCGCCCGCGGCAGATCAACGACCAGGTGCGCCAACGGGTGAGCCGGCTGACGCCGCCGGCGCCGCTCGGCGAACGCACCCTGCGCAACCAGCGCTGGGTCGTGCTGGACCTGGAAACCAGTGGCCTGAACACCAACCGTGACCAGGTGCTGGCCATTGGCGCGGTGGTCATCGAAGACGGCGCCATCGACTTCAGCCAGCAGTTCGAACGCACCCTCTATCAACGCGACCACAAGCTCACTTCCAGCGTACTGCTCCATGGCCTGAGCCCCAGCGCCATCGCCGCCGGCTGTGATCCGGTCGAAGCCTTGCTCGACCTGATGGATTTCATCGGCGACAGCCCGGTGCTGGCCTTCCATGCCCCCTTCGATCAACGGATGCTGGCCCGGGCCTTGAAGGACCACCTGGGTTACCTGCTGCAACATCCCTTCTTCGACCTTGCCGAACTGGCCCCGCTGCTCAACCCGCAGATCACCTTGCGCGAAGCCGGGCTGGACGACTGGACCGCCTGTTTCGGCCTGGAGGCCATCGAACGTCACAACGCCAGTGCCGACGCCATGGTCACTGCCGAACTTGCCCTGATATTGTTCAGTCAGGCCCGGCGCCAGCACCTGGACAGCCCGGCGCTGCTCGACCAGCACCTGCAGCGCTGGCGGCGCCGACGGCAACAGAGTCACGGTTTCTAGCGTCATCCGATGAGCGTCAATTGCGTCCTGCGAGTAGATTCTGCAACAATCGCGAATAATTCTCGTTAGTTAACGCATCTTTTTCGGGGAACGCCTTGTCGTCCGTGCAAAGCCCACACAGTGAGCTGGTCGGTAGCCTTTATCGCGATCACCGCAGCTGGCTGCTTGCCTGGCTACGGCGCAATATCGCCTGCGCCGAGCGCGCCGAAGACCTGAGCCAGGACACCTTCGTGCGCCTGCTCGGTCGCGACCAATTGCCGCCGCCACGCGAACCCCGCGCGTTCCTCATGGCCATCGCCAGGGGCCTGTTGTTCGACCACTTTCGCCGCGCGGCGCTGGAGCAGGCCTACCTGGCCGAGCTGATGCTGATCCCGGAAGCCGAACAGCCCTCCCCTGAAGAACAGCACCTGATCCTCGAAGACCTCAAGGCTATCGACCACCTGCTGGGCAAGTTATCGAGCAAGGCCCGTGCAGCCTTCCTGTACAATCGCCTCGATGGCCTGAACCATGCCGAGATTGCCGAACGTCTGGGGGTTTCCGTTTCCCGGGTACGCCAGTACCTGGCCCAGGGCATGCGTCAGTGCTACATCGCCCTGTACGGAGAGCCTACATGAACAGCAAGCCGGTCAGTGCCCGGGTCCTGGACGCCGCGATCGCCTGGCAACTGTGCCTGGACTCGGGCAGTGGCAGTGCCGAGGAACGCGCCGAATTCGCCCGCTGGCACGCCGCCGATGAGGAACACGCGCGCGCCTGGATGCAGCTGCACATGCTCGACCAGCGCTTCAGCGCCGCCGCAGGCCCTGCGCGCCAGGCCTTGCTGCAATCGCGCGCGGGGATGCGCCAGCGTGTGCGCAGAGTGGGCAGCGGCCTGGCCAGCCTGGTGCTGGTGGCCGGCCTGCTCAGTTGGGTCAGTGCCTACCAGTCGCTCGGCTACTGGCTCGCCGACCAGCGCACCGCCACCGGCGAGCAACGCAGCCTGCGCCTGAGCGACGGCACCCTGATCAGCCTCAACACCCATTCGGCGGTGGACATCCGCTTCGATGAGAAGGAACGCCTGATCGTGCTGCACGAAGGCGAGATTTCCATCGAGACCGGGCACAAGGACGATCGCCCGTTCATTGTCGCCACCGAAGACGGCCGCCTGCGTGCCTTGGGCACCCGCTTCCTGGTGCGCATGGAAGAGCAAGGCACCCGCCTGAGCGTGTTGCAGTCGGCCGTGGCCGCCAGGCCCCAGGACAGCGGCGACGAGCAGGTTCTTCACGAAGGCCAGCAGGTGCTGATGAACCACGACCGGCTCGGCACGATTGCCGGCCTGCCCCTGGGCGTCGATGCCTGGACCCGCGGCATGCTGGTGGTCGACAACGTGCGCCTGAGCGAACTGGTCGGTGAACTCGGCCGTTACCGCAGCGGTTACCTGGGCGTGGCGCCGGAAGTGGCGAACCTGCGCATTACCGGCAGTTTCCCGCTCAACAACACCGATCTGGCCCTGACCTCGCTGCTGCCGACATTGCCGGTGCAGATCGAGCAGCACACGCCCTGGTGGGTATCGGTGGTGGCCAAATCCAACAAGCCTTGAGGGGCTCATCGCAGGCTTCGCCAGCTCCCACCGGTGTGTGCTGACCCTGTGGGAGCTGGCGAAGCCTGCGATAGGCTGCAGCGCATCCGCACTTACAATAAAAATCGAAATAATTTTCACTAACCCCTGTCACTTTTTCTCTCTCGCTCGGCAAGGAAGCTAGTTAGCACTTATCCGTCGAGGAGCCGCTGCATGACCCGCGCTTTTGAAACCCTCCTGCGCCCCAGCCTGCTGGCCATGGCCATTGCCCTGTCCGCCCCGCTGGCGAGCAGCCCGCTGCTTGCCGCCGAGCAATCCGCCGGCCTGCGCAGCTACAACCTGCCCGCCGCGCCGCTGTCCACCACCCTGAACCAGATTGCCAGCCAGGCCGGCATCGCCCTGGCCCTGGACCCGAGCGTGACCAGCGGACGCACATCGGCACCGGTCAACGGGCAATTCAGCGGCGTCGACGCCCTGCAGGCCGCCCTGCGCGGCACCGGTCTGCAATTGCAGCAAAGTGGCGCAGGGACCTTCACCGTGGTCGCTGCTCCCGAAGGGGCAATGTCATTGCCGGTGACCGATATTCGTGCCGAAGGCGACCTGGAAAGCGCCTGGGGCCCGGTGGAAGGCTATGTCGCCAAGCGCACCGCGGTGGGCACCAAGACCGATACCGCACTGGTCGAAGTACCACGCTCCATTTCCGTGGCCACCCGCGAGCAAATGGACGACCGTAGCGTCCACAGCCTCGATGACGCCGTGCGCTACATGCCGGGTATCGTCTCCGCCAGCTTCGGCAGCGACACGCGCTTTGACTGGATGCGCGTGCGCGGCTTCGAGCCGACCCAGTTCCTCGACGGCCTGCCGCTGCCCAAGGGCGTGTACGCCAACCCGAAAGCCGAAACCTGGAACCTGGACCGGCTCGCACTGCTGCGCGGCCCAGCCTCCTCGGTGTACGGCCAGACGCCACCAGGTGGCCTGCTGGACATGGTCAGCCGTCGCCCGCAGGCCGAAAGCAGCAGTGAGGTCGAACTTCAGTACGGCAGCGACAACCACCGGCAAATCAACTTTGCCAGCACCGGCAAGATCGATGATGAAGGCCAGTTTCTCTACAGCCTCAGTGGCGTGGTGCGCGATGGCGGCACCCAGATCGATCACATCGACGACAAGCGCTACAACATCGCTCCGAGCCTGACCTGGAACATCGACGAAGACACCACGCTGACCTTCCTGTCGCAGTTCACCCGCGATGATACCGGCGTCACCAGTCAGTTCCGCCCGATCCAGGGCACCAAGATCGACATGCCGTTCGGCGACATCTCCCACCACAAGAACCTGGGCGACCCGAACTACGAGTTCTACGACCGCACCTACTACGCGCTGGGCTACGCCTTCGAACATCGCATCAACGATGTCTGGCAGTTCCGTCAGAACCTGCGCTACACCAAGTCGGACCTTGAGTTCCAGACCATTACCGTGAACAGCTACATTCCCGAGTTTGCAGACTTCGGCTTTGTCGTGGACGACGATGGCAACACCGGGCGCGGGACCACCAACGTCGACGAAGACATCAGCCAGTTCGCGGTCGACAACAACTTCCAGGCCGACTTCGCCACCGGCGACATCAGCCACACCCTGTTGCTCGGCCTGGACCACCAGCGCAACAACACCAACTACCTGTCGATCTTCGGCTCGGCACCGGACATCAACGTCAATCACCCGGAATACGGCTTGCCGATCACCCGCCCGCCACGCTCCGACGCCTTCTACGACTACAACCAGAAAACCCGTCAGACCGGCCTCTACGTCCAGGACCAGATGGCCCTCGACAACTGGCGCCTGACCCTCGGCGGGCGTGAAGACTGGGTGCATACCGGTACCAAGTTCTTCAACAAGGGCGATGCCACCAACACCGAGCGCGACACGAATTTCAGCGGCAACGCGGCGATCAGCTATGTCTTCGACTCGGGCTTCGTGCCTTACCTGTCCTACGCCGAGTCCTTCCAGCCGACCAGCAACGCCACCGCGGATCCGGAGAAGTCGTTCAAGCCGACCGAAGGCGAGCAATGGGAGCTGGGCATCAAGTACCAGCCGCCAGGCTCCAGCACCCTGCTGACGGCTGCGGTGTATGACCTCACCCAGAAAAACGTCTCGGTCACCAACAACGTCGGCAACGTCACCGTCACCAGCCAGACCGGCGAAGTGAAAGTCCACGGCCTTGAACTTGAAGCCGTATCCGACGTCACCGAAAACCTCAAAGTGATTGCCGCCTACACCCTGGCCAAGTCCGAAGTGCAGGACGGCGAGTTCAAGGGCAACCGCCTGCAACTGATGCCGAACCAGCAAGCCTCGCTGTGGGCCGACTACACCTGGCACGACGGCGTGCTGGACGGCTTCGGTATCGGCGGCGGCGCGCGCTACACCGGCAACACCTATGGCGACCAGGCCAACACCGAACTGGGCAAGGCCGATGCCTACACCGTGTTCGACGCCTCCGTGCACTACGACCTGGGCCGCCTTGATAACAGCCTCAAAGGTGCATCGCTGGCCGTCAACGCCAACAACGTGTTCAACAAGGACTACATCTCCACCTGCGACGGGTTCTACTGCTACTACGGCGACCTGCGCAGCGTCGTCGCCAGCGCCACCTACAAGTGGTGATGGCCTGACTGTGTACGCGTGACAACCAGGCCGTCCCACCGGGGACGGCTTTGGTTTTTCTGAAAGCCGAGAAATAAAATGAAATGAAAAGCTCAACCATACGCCGCTGGTCCTCGGTCCACACCTGGACCAGCCTGATCTGCACCCTGTTCCTGCTGATGCTGGCGCTGACCGGTTTGCCGCTGATCTTTCACCACGAGATCGACCATTTGCTGGGCGATGCGCCGGAACTCAAGGAAATGCCGGCCGACACCCCGAAGCTGGACCTGCAGGAACTGGTGCTCAAGGCCCAGGCCCACCGTCCCGGTGAAGTGATGCAGTATTTCGGCTGGGACGAGGATGACAGTAACGGCGTGGTGACGATCATGGCGGCCACCGCCGGCACCGAACCGAACTCGTCGCACACCTTCATGCTCGACGCCCGTAGCGGCGACGTGGTGGAAATGCCCTCGGCCAACGGCGGGTTCATGATGACCATGCTGCGCCTGCATGTGGACATGTTCGCCGGCCTGCCCGGCAAGCTGCTGCTGGCGTTCATGGGCCTGCTGTTCGTGGTGGCGATCATCTCCGGCGTGGTGCTCTATGCCCCCTTCATGCGCCGCCTTAAGTTCGCCACGGTGCGCCATGACAAGTCCTCGCGGCTGCGCTGGCTCGACCTGCACAACCTGATCGGCATCGTCACCCTGACCTGGGCCCTGGTGGTGGGCGTGACCGGCGTGATCAGCGCCCTGTCGGACCTGGTGATCGCCGCCTGGCGCAACGAAAGCCTGGCCGCGATGGTCGCGCCCTACCGCGATGCGCCGCCGTTGACCGAGCTGGCGCCGGTCAGCCGGGTGCTGGACATCGCCGCCGACGCAGCACCAGGCATGCAACCGGACTTCATTGCCTTCCCCGGCACCCGCTTCTCCAGTGAGCACCACTACGCGGTATTCATGAAAGGCAGCACCCACCTGACCGCCCACCTGCTCACGCCGGTACTGATCGATGCCAGCACCCTGAAGGTCACGGCCATCGGCGATCGCCCCTGGTACATGGATGCCATGGGCCTGTCGCAGCCGCTGCACTTTGGCGACTACGGCGGCCGGCCGATGCAGATCCTCTGGGCGGTGCTGGATGTGCTGACCATCATCGTACTGGGCAGTGGGGTGTACCTGTGGGTGGTACGGCGTCGCGCCATTGCGACCGTTTCGGCCGCGCGGGCGGAGGTGGCGGGATGAAGCGTCAGTCGTCAAGCCTGTGGACGGTGTTCGCCATGCCCGGCTTCATCGCCCTGCTCGGAGCGCTGGGGCTGTTTGCCGCGTTGCTGGGCGATGGTGGCTGGGATGCGCTGGCCTGGGTCGGGCTGGGATTGCCGGCCTGGTATGGGTTGCGGGGGTTCTTCAGGTAGTCATCGCGGGGCAAGCCCGCTCCCACAGGGTTCTGTGGGAGCGGGCTTGCCCCGCGATAACGGTCTATCAGTCAGCCAGCTTCGGCAGGCACGCATCCAGCCGCTTGTGCAGCGCACTGTCACTCGGCCAGTTGCGCAACAAGCGTGCCCGGTCACGGGCAAAGGCTGGCGCGAAACTGAGCTGGGTGGCGTGCTGGCACATCGCATCGAGGTCGATCAGCGACCACTGGCCATCCTGCCAGAACAGATTGTGACCCTTCATGTCGCCATGGCTGATGCGCTCATGGATCAACTGTTCCAACACATGCTGCAGCGCCTGCAGCTGTTCTTCAGGCACCTCGCCCGACGCAACATAGGGCGCAAAGCATTCCAGCAGGTCCGGCCCGTCGGCATACTCGGTGACCAGGTAGGCGCGGCTGCGCAGCCCCATGAAGCGCAGCTCCTGCACCGCCAGCGGCCTGGGCGTGGCAATGCCGAGGAACTCCAGGCGATGCCCTTCGATCCACGAATGCCAGGCCCGGCTCGGGCGCCAGAACCGCTTGAACCAGTGGGCGGTGTTCTTGATGTTGTAGCGCTTGAGCACCAGCGATCGGCCGTCCACCTCGACCCGCGCGACGCTGGCCGCACCACCGGTCTTGTACAGGTGGCCCTGGTCGATCAGCGTATCGGCCTGTTCCAGCACCGGCAGCATGGCCGCAAGCTCCGGGCGCCGGATCGAGCGCAGGCCGGACGGACCACGCTCGACACTGAACAGCGTGCACTCGCGTCCGGCCTTTTCCAGGTAGTCCTTCAGGCGCCAGCTGCGCACCTTGTCGATCTGCTTCTGCAGCGCTTCCAGTGGCAGGGCATGCTCGGCGTTGGCCAGCAGGTAATGCACCAGCAGCTCTTCGATGAAGGGCTCCAGGCGCTTGGGCAACTGGGCGAAGAGCACGCCGAGGTTCTGCAGCACCTGGGGGCGCGACAGCGGCTTGCCCGGGGTCTCGGCCTTGATGCCGGCGCCGTCGATCAGGTACAGCTGGCCGCCATGGCGCAGCAGGTTGTCCAGGTGCAGGTCTTCCTGCCACAGGCCCTTGGCGTGCATCCCGGCCACGGCCGCCAGGGCTTCGCCGAGCACCTGTTGCTGCTCATCGGCCAGTGGCTTCAAGGCTTCGACCTCAGCCCAGGCGTCGGCCAGGCTCTGGGCATCTTCGAGAAACTCGAACAGCAGCCAGCCACCCTCGCCCTCGCGCAAGCCATCGGCCAGCAGCAACGGCGTGGTCAGCCCTTGCGCCGCCAGCAGACGCGCACCGTCGAGCTCACGCTGGAAATGCCGAGCGGCACTGTTGCCCACCAGCAACTTGGCCAGCACCGGCTTGCCGCGCCAGATCCCGGCGCCCACATAACGCTGCCCGGGCAGCACCCGCAGCAGGCTGAGCAACTGCAGCTCGGCACTGCCGGCGGCGTCGGCCAGGCTGATGTTCAGCGGCAGGTCCGGGCTGCGCCCGGCTTCCTTGAGTTCGGACAAACGCATCAGCGAGCCTCTTTCTCACGGCGGCGGCGCGTCAGGCGCTGCAGCCAGGTGTCGACCAGCGGGCTGTCGGCGGGCTGATCCAGGTAGGACGACAGCAGCACGCGTACTTCAGCTTCGCTCCAGACCGGTGCGCGACGCAACAGCGGCTCAAGGTCCTTGAGGCGGTCGCGCATGCCCAGCCACAAGGGCCGGGTCTTCTCCAGGTCGATCAGTTGCGCCTGCCAGCCGTCGCTGCGCGCGCGCAGGAAAATATGCTTGGGGTAAAAGCAGCCATGCACCTGGCGTGCGCGGTGCAGCGTACGCGCCAGCAGGCCACAGGCGCGCAGGATGCCCTGGCGCTGGCCGATGTCGAGCTCCGGCCACTGCCCGAGCAGGCTGTCCAGGTCGTTCCAGTCATCCAGGGCGCGGGTCATGAGGATGGCCCGACGTTCGCCATCGACCTTGCGCTCGCCGTAATACACCGCCTGCAAGGCCGGGATGCCGAGCTTCTGGTAGCGACTGATGTTGCGAAACTCGCGGGCGAAGGTCGGCTCGCCGAACGGCCGGTGCAAGGTGCGCGTCAGGTAGTCGCTCTGGCGCTTGAGGTAGTACCCCTTGCCTTCGAGCTCCAGGCGATAGACGCTGCTCCAGCCACCACGGCCGGTGTTGGGCTCGTCCACCGCATCGAGTTGCAGCGCCCAGAGCTGGTCGAAGCCATTCAGGCCATGGCGCTCAAGCAGTGCCATGTCGGCACTGGCGAGAAAATCAGTCATTCGCGTCCCTCGAAAAACGTCACGATATGCCGGATGCGGCGCTTGTCCGACGCATTCAGGCGTTCGCGCCTGCGGTACTGCAGGTAGAAGCGCAACCGCTGGGTGGCCGACAAATGATACTTGGCCACTTTGTCCAGGCACGCCAGGTCCTTGGTGATGCGGTAGCGCAGCATGAAACTGCGCCAGAAATCACCGGTCGGGCAATCGATGAAAAACAGCATGGCCCGGTCATCCACCAGCAGGTTGCGCCACTTCAGGTCGTTATGGGTGAAGTGGTGATCGTGCATCATCCGGGTATGCCGGGCGAGCTGGTGACTGATGTGGTCGACCCAGCCGCGATCGGCCAGGCGCGGGTCCTTGCGTTCGGCCAGGGCCGAGAGGTCTTCGGTACGCGGCAGCTCGCGGGTGATCATCGCCCCGCGGCCAAACGCCAGGCCCCTGCGCTCAAGGCCCCAGGCCACCACCTCGGCGGTGGGAATGTCCCACTTGGCGAACTGCTTGAGGTTCTGCCATTCAGCCTTGATCCGCGGGCGCCCCAGGTAACGGCGCAGGCCCTTGCCGGCACCGATGTAGCGTTTGACGTAATAGTTGACCCCGTCGCGCTCGACGCGGATCACTTCACTCAACGGGTCGTGGGTCAGGCGCTCGCCCTTGAGGGCGAAGACCGCCTCGAGGCTGCCAAAGTCCGCTGCCAGTGCCTGGTAACCAGGCGCCAGTGTCCACCCCGCCATCAGAGCGCGTCCCCGTATCGTTGTTTACGCGCATAGAGTTTGCGCGCCTTGCCTTCCAGCCAGCGCATCAGCGTGGCTTCCTCGGCCAGGATCCGGCGCAGCGGCTGCTGGAAGTAGCCACGCAGGAAGCGCAGTTTGTCGCGCCGGGTCAGGCCGATGTCCAGCGCCGAGAAATACAACGCCGCCAGGTCCTTGTTGCGCCAGCGCCGGGAGATGCTCGCACGGGTCTGGGCACGGTGCAGGTCGATGACCGACAGCTTGAAGTCATCGGCCGTCACTTCACGATCGGTGTGCAGGAGGAAGTGGCAGATATAGCAGTCGCGGTGATTGACCCCGGCGCGGTGCATCATGCCGGTCATGCGCGCCACCTCGGCGATCAGCGCACGCTTGAGGCGTGGCACAGGCGGCTGCTTGACCCAGTCGATGCTGAAGTCTTCCAGGCTGATGGTCGGCGCCAGTTCTTCGGTGACGATGAACGAGTGCTGCTCGGCCGGATTGCTGCCGCGCTCGCCATAGGCGACGGCGGTCATGGTCGGCACGCCAACTTCGTGCAGGCGCTGGATCGCCTGCCACTCCTGGCCGGCACCGAGCACCGGCAACTTGGCGGTGAACAGGTTCTTGAAGATCTCGCCCCAGCCGATGCCGCGGTGAATCTTGACGAAGTAACCGCGCCCCTCGACTTCGGTACGCAGGGTGCGACGCCCTTCCAGCTCGCGGTACACCTGCCCTTGCAGGCCCTCCACGGCATCGAAGGCATCGCGCCCGGCCCACAGGCGCTTGAACGGCTCGGCCAGTATCAGTTTCATGGGCGCTCCGGGGCCAGGATCACATCGGCGGCATGCTCGGGCATGCTGTAGAGGTCGGCGGTCTCGGCGAACGCCAGGCCGTTGCTCGCCCAGGCGCCACGGGCCGCATCGTCTTCGAGCATGCGCTGCAGGTAGCGGTTGAGCTGATCCTGCTCGAACGGCTCGTCGAGCACCAGGCCGCTGTCGGCCTCGGCGATGTAATGGGCGTAGCCGCAGACCGCCGAGACCAGCACCGGCAGACCGGCCACCAGCGCTTCGAGCAGCACGGTGCCGGTGTTCTCGTTGTAGGCCGGGTGGATCAGCAGGTCGGCGCCCAGCAGGAAGCGCGGGATATCGCTACGACCCTTGAGGAACTGCACCTGGTCGGTCAGGCCCAGCGTCGCGCTTTGCAGCTGGAATACCTTGGGGTCGTCCTGGCCGATGACCATCAGCCGGGTGCGCTTGCGCAAGGCCGAGGGCAAGGCTGCCAGGGCCTTGAGGGTACGATCGACGCCCTTGGTCTTGAACCCGGAGCCGATCTGTACCATCAGCAGTTGATCGTCTTTCAGGTCGAATTCGCGACGGAACTCGGCGCGGATTTCGGCGGCATTGGCCGGCGCCCGGCGATCCTGGCTGATGCCCGGTGGCAACAGGTGGAAGCGTTCGATCGGCGTGTCGTAATGCTTGATGAACAGCGGCTGCTGGACCTCGGAGATCATCAGGACCTCGGTCTTGGCCTCCCTGGCGAACACCGCCCGCTCGTACTCGGCGAAGTGCCGGTAGCGGCCCCAGCGCCGGTACAGCGAGTTGCGCAGGTTCTGCGCCTTGTCCTCGAAGCAGCCGTCGGCGGCGTAGTAGACGTCCAGTCCGGGCATCTTGTTGAAGCCGATCAAGCGGTCCACCGGACGCTTGGCCAGGTCCGCTTCCATCCAGGCACTGAGTTTCTCGTTGCGTCGATGGTTGAACAGCGCCTTGACCGGCGCCACCAGCACCTCGAAGCCCTCAGGCACGTCGCCTTCCCAGATCAGGGTGTAGACGCGGATCTTATGGCCACGGCGCTGGCACTCCAGGGCGATGCGCATGAAGTCGCGCTGCAGGCCACCGAAGGGAAAATACTTGTACAGAACAAAAGCCAGTTGCATCAACGAACATCCTCAGCCAGCAGCAACGCGCGCAATTGGCTCGCCACACGCTCGGGATTCAGGCGAGTGAAGCACAGCGGCCACTCGCGTTTGAGATCGAACCGGCGCTGGTCGTCAGCGCTCGGTTTGTAAGTGCATTTTTTCTGCAGGCACGGGGCGCAGGCGAAATCGCTGGCCAGGTGCACCTGGGACTTGCCATAGGCGCCGGTCAGCCCCGGGTTGGTCGGGCCGAACAGCGACAGGGTCGGCACATCCAGGGCCGCGGCCAGGTGGCCAAGGCCGGTGTCCACCGCCACGCAGGCCTTGGCGGCCGCCAGCACACGGGCGACACCTGCCAGGTTTAACTTGGGCAGTACCTGGCAGTTATTCAAGCCCTTGGCGATGCGCTCGGCGCGGGCCTGCTCGGCCGGGTTGCCCCACGGCAGGCGTACTTCCAGGCCTTGCTGGCCCAGGCGCTCGGCCAGCTGGCGCCAGTAAGCCTCCGGCCAGTGCTTGGTCGCCCAGGTGGTGCCATGCAGGAACACCACGAACGGCGCGGCCGGTGGCAACTGCAGGCGATTGAGGTCCAGGCCGTAGTCGCCCAGGCCTGCCGGCAAGTCGTAACCCAGGGCCAGGCCGAACAACTGGCGCACCCGCTCCACCGCGTGTTGCCCGCGCTGCACCGAGAAACGTCGGTCATAGAAGCGGCTGGACAGCCCTTCACGGGCCGAATAGCGGTCGAGGCCGGCCACCGGCGCCTTGACGTAGCGGGTCAGCCAGGCCGACTTGACCAGGCCCTGGGCGTCGATCACCAGATCGTACTTGTTTTCCCGCAGGCGCTGCTTGAACTGGCGCCACTCGCCGTTCTTGAAGGTCTGCCAGAGGTTCTTGCGCCAGCGGCGGATCGCCACCGGGATGACCTTGTCCACCGCCGGGTGCCAGCTGGGGATTTCGGCGAAGCCTTCCTCGACCACCCAGTCGAAGCGGATGCCGGGAATCGCCCGGGCCGCATCGGTCAGCGCCGGCAGCGCATGAATCACATCGCCCAGGGAGGACGTCTTGATCAGCAATACCCGCACTTAGTCGACCTCGGCCATGACATCGATCAGGGTCGGGCCGTTCAGGCGCTGCAACGCGGCCACCACGACATCCGGCTCAAGCTGGCGCAGGCAGTTGTAATGACCGTAGCGGCAGGTGCGGTCGAAACACGGGCTGCATTCGAGCCCCAGGCGCACCACTTCGACCTGGTCGGCCAGCGGCGGGGTGAAACCCGGCGAGGTCGAACCGTAGACCGCCACCAGCGGCCGGTTCAATGCTGCGGCCACGTGCATCAGGCCCGAATCGTTGGACACCACCGCGTCGCTGCACGACATCAGGTCGATGGCCTCGGCCAGCGACGTTTCACCGCTGAGGTTATAGGACTCTTCGCGCAAGCCCGGGATCAGTCGATCACGAATCGACTCGCCCACGGCGTGGTCGTTCTTCGAGCCGAACAGCCAGACCTGCCAGCCTTCACGGATCTTGGCTTCGGCGACCTTGGCGTAATGCTCCGATGGCCAGCGCTTGGCCTCGCCGAACTCGGCCCCCGGGCACAGCGCCAGCACCGGACGGTCCAGGCTCAGGCCGAACTTGGCCAGAGCCGCGTCACGGCTGGCGGCTTCGATCTGCAGGCTCGGGCGCGGGTACGGCTTGGGCAGCTCGGTGCCCACCGGGTAGGCCAGGGCCATGAAGCGCTCGATCATCAGCGGGTAGCGGGCTTTGTCGAGCTTGCGTACATCATTGAGCAGGCCGAAACGCAGCTCGCCGCGCCAGCCGGTACGCTTGGGAATGCCGGCAAAGAACGGCACCAGCGCCGATTTCAGCGAGTTGGGCAGCAGGATCGCCTGGTCGTACTGGCCAGCCAGGGACTTGCCGATGCGTCGGCGGGTCGCCAGTTCCAGTGCGCCGTGGCCGAGCGGAAAGCTCAAGGCCTGGCGGACTTCAGGCATGCGCTCAAGGATCGGCCGGCTCCACTCGGGGGCCAGCACATCGATCACGCACGCCGGGTGCTGTTGCTTCAGGCACTGGAACAGGGTCTGCGCCATTACCATGTCGCCCACCCAGCTGGGGCCAATGATCAAAATTCTCATGCTTTATCCAGAAACGATCAGGGAGGCTGCAGCCTGTCCGCGAACAGCCTGGCCTCCCTTCTTTATATTCAGGCTATAGGTAGACCAGTGTACGCCACTCGGACTGCACTGTGGTCAAGGCTGGCCTCCTGCCGCCTGATTCGCCTGGTTCAACCGCTCAGTTCAGGCCCAGTTCGGACCAGATCCGCCGTACCTCGCCGCGCTCCTGTACGAACTGTCCGGCATCGATCACCCCGGCCTGTTTCTGCAGGGCCTGGCGGTGCGCAGCCGAACGGAACGCCTTGTACACCTCCCGCAGCAGTACCGCGTCGCTGGCGGGCATCAGCCCGGCCTGCTCGAGCTCTTCGAGGATGCGGATGTTGTCGGTCCAGCGCAGCAGTTCCGGATGGTCGTGAGACCAGGCCAAAGCGGCGTATTGCACCATAAATTCGATATCGACGATACCACCGGCATCCTGCTTGATATCGAAGGGCACCCCGGCCTCGAAGGCATTGGCGCCGGTGCCGGCAGCCGTGACCTTGGTCCCCAGGTTGTCACGCATCTTGGCGCGCATCTCGCTGACTTCCGCCTGCAGTTTCGTCAGGTCGCGCGCCTGGCCGAGGATCCGCGCACGCACCGCCTCGAAGGCCGCGCCCACCTGCGGGCAACCCACCAGCACCCGGGCACGTACCAGGGCCTGGTGTTCCCAGGTCCAGGCCTCGTTCTGCTGATAGCGCTCGAAAGCACCCACAGAGCTGACCAACAGACCCGAAGCTCCGGAGGGACGCAGGCGCATGTCCACGTCGTAGAGCTGCCCGGAGTTGGTCTGGGTGGCCAGCAGGTGAATAATCCGCTGCCCCAGGCGGGTGAAGAACTGGGCGCTGTCGATGGGCTTGGCGCCGTCGGTCTCGGCCTGCGGGTCGCCGTCATGGATGAACACCAGGTCCAGGTCCGAACCATGACCCAGCTCGATACCCCCGACCTTGCCGTAGCCGACGATGATGAAGCCCGGATCGCACAGGCTGCCGTCACTGCGCTTGGGCTGGCCGTGACGGGTGACGGTCTGGCGCCAGGCCAGGGCCAGCACCTGGTTGAGGATGGCCTCAGCCAGCCAGGTCAGGTAATCGCTGACTTTCATCAGCGGCAGGTTGCCGGCGATTTCCGAGGCGGCCACCCGCAGGCTGTGCGCCAGCTTGAAGTGCCTCAGGGCTTCCATTTGCTGCTCCAGGTCGTCCTCGGGAATCCGCGTCAGCCGCTCGCGCAGCTCGGCGGCCAGTTCCGGCGCCTTGGGCGGGCTGAACAGGCGACCTTCGTTGAGCAGCTCATCGAGCAGCAGCGGGAAGCGGGTGATCTGCTCGGCGATCCAGGGGCTCGCGGCGCACAGGGTCAACAGCCGACGCAGCGCCCCCGGGTTCTCGGTGAGCAGCACCAGGTAAGCCGAACGCCGGGCAACCGCCTCGACCAGCGGCAACACCCGCTCCAGCACCAGGTCGGGATCGGCATGCTCCACCGCCTGGGCCAGCAGGCGTGGAATAAAGGCATCCAGACGCTCGCGCCCCAGGCGCTGCATGGCCCGCAACTGCGGACTGCTGCGCAGCCCGGCCAACTGTTTGAGCGCCTTGCCCGGATCGGTGAAGCCGGCGTCCTGCAACTGACGGCAGGCGGCGTCTTCATCCTGGGCTTCTTCCCAGAGCGGCAGCCATTCACCGCCGACGATGACTTCGCCCTCTTCTTCATCCTCGTCCGGATCGGCAATCACCTGGCGGAAGTGCCAGTCGATACGGCCGCGCCAGTGCATCAGTTGGGCATGGAAGCCCGGCCAGTCGGCAAAACCGAGCATGAATGCGATGCGCGCGCGGTCCCGCTCGTCGTCCGGCAGCATCTGGGTCTGGCGGTCGGCGATGGCCTGGATGGCGTGCTCGGTGTAACGCAGGAACTCGTAGCCCTCGCGCAGCTCGGCCACCACCGCCGGCGGCAGGAAACCCTGGCCTTCCAGGGTCGCCAGCACCTTGAGCAAGGGCCGCTGTTGCAGGCTCAGGTCGCGGCCACCATGGATCAGCTGGAACGCCTGGGCAATGAACTCGACTTCGCGGATGCCGCCGGCACCGAGCTTGATGTTGTCGGCCATGCCCTTGCGCCGCACTTCCTGCTGGATCAGCTGCTTCATGGTGCGCAGCGCTTCGATGGCCGAAAAGTCCAGGTAGCGCCGGTAGACGAACGGCCGCAGCAGCTCCAGCAACTGCGCCCCGGCCACCTGGTCGCCGGCCACCACCCGCGCCTTGATCATCGCGTAGCGTTCCCAGTCACGACCCTGGTCCTGGTAGTACTGCTCCAGTGCATTGAAACTGAGCACCAGTGCGCCGGACGAGCCATAAGGACGCAGGCGCATGTCGACGCGGAACACGAAGCCATCGACGGTGATCGGGTCCAGGGCCTTGATCAGGCGCTGCCCCAGGCGGGTGAAGAACTCCTGGTTATCCAGCGAGCGCTTGACCCCTTCGGTCTCGCCGCCTTCGGGGAAGGCGAAGATCAGGTCGATGTCCGACGACAGGTTCAGCTCCACTGCACCGAGCTTGCCCATGCCCAGCACCACCATATGTTGTGGCTGGCCGCTGCGGTGACCGATGGGGGTGCCGAACTGCTGGCAATGACGCGGGTAGAGCCAGTGGTAGGCCTGGTCGATGCACGCGTCGGCAAGGTCCGAAAGATCGCGGCAGGTCTGCACCAGGTCAGCCTGGCGGTTCAGGTCGCGCCAGATGATTCGCACCTGCTGGCGGTTGCGCTGGCGGCGCAGATTGCGCGCCAGCTCGTCTTCGCTTTCGGCCGCCTGGCTGGCCGCGGCGATCTGCGCGCAGAGCTCACCGGCGCCGAAGCTGCGGTCGAGTTCGCCGCTACTGGCCAGCTCGACCAGCATCGCCGGATCGCGCACCACTTGTTCAAGGACAAAATCGCTGGCGGCGGTGACCCGGGCAAACTGCGCCCAGCGCTCATCGCTCCAGTCGTCGACCGTCAAGGCAGCATGTTCGGCCAGCGCATTGCGAAACGCGTGCTCGTTGCGGCTGACCAACGGTGCGAGGGTGGCGGGCAGTTCAACCAGCAGTGGCAGGCTCATGGTCTATCCTTGATCGGCGAGAAAAGATTGGCGGTTGTGGGAGCGGGCTTGCCCCGCGATGCGATTTGCCGGGCAAAAGAGGTAATCGCGGGGCAAGCCCGCTCCCACCACCCACGGTTGGACTGTCATACAAAAGTTAGAAATAGCTGAAAATTCTGATTTTATGGCAGAAACCATCGCAGCAAACCTTTTCTTGACTGGTTTTTAACCACCGGTATCGTTTTTTCCCACAACCCGAACAGAGGCCACGAGCCATTTTTCTGTAGTTTTACTACTGTCTTTTCACTTCAAAAGCATGAAATGGTGATTCATTTGTAGTAAAACTACACAACGCCGGTACACTCTCCGGTAATCCAAGAATTTCATGTCGTCTGCCCAAAAGGCCAGTCGCAAACTCAGGCAACCGA
>Ga0247821_10000260_pt1 | contig 29897 bp, 32 predicted proteins | sample 13C_Glycerol_Day_FD_192481 | JGI IMG/M metagenome (GOLD analysis project Ga0247821, IMG submission 192481) | Soil microbial communities from agricultural site in Penn Yan, New York, United States - 13C_Glycerol_Day14 | ecosystem: Environmental > Terrestrial > Soil > Agricultural land | place... | reverse complement strand
GCAAGATGTCCAAGTCGCTGGGTAACACCATCGAGCCGCAGAAGGTCAACGACACCCTGGGTGCCGACATCCTGCGTCTGTGGGTTTCGGCCACCGACTACTCCGGCGAAATGGCGGTTTCCGAGCAGATCCTGCAGCGCAGCGCCGACGCCTACCGGCGTATCCGCAACACCGCGCGCTTCCTGCTCTCCAACCTGTCCGGCTTCGACCCGGCCCGCGACCTGCTGCCGGCCGAAGACATGCTGGCGCTGGACCGTTGGGCGGTCGACCGTACCCTGCTGCTGCAGCGCGAGCTGGAAGAGCACTACGGCGAATACCGCTTCTGGAACGTCTATTCGAAGATCCACAACTTCTGCGTGCAGGAGCTGGGTGGCTTCTACCTGGACATCATCAAGGACCGTCAGTACACCACTGGCGCCAACAGTGTTGCCCGTCGTTCCTGCCAGACCGCGCTGTACCACATCAGCGAGGCGCTGGTGCGCTGGATCGCGCCGATCCTGGCGTTCACCGCCGACGAGCTGTGGCAGTACCTGCCGGGCGAACGCAACGAATCGGTGATGCTCAACACCTGGTACCAGGGGCTGACCGAGCTGCCGGAAGGCTTCGAGCTGGGTCGCGCGTACTGGGACCGCGTAATGGCGGCCAAGACTGCGGTCAACAAGGAACTGGAGAACCAGCGTTCGGCCAAGGCCATCGGTGGCAACCTGCAAGCTGAAGTCACCCTGTTCGCCGATGACGCTCTGAGCGCCGACCTGAACAAGCTGGGCGACGAGCTGCGTTTCGTGCTGATCACTTCGGCCGCCAGCGTGGCACCGTTCGTCCAGGCGCCAGCCGATGCGGTCGAGACTGAAGTGCCTGGCCTTAAACTGAAAGTGGTCAAGTCCGGCCACGCCAAGTGCGGTCGTTGCTGGCACTTCCGTGCTGACGTCGGGGCGAACCCGGAGCATCCGGAAATCTGCGCCCGTTGCGCCGACAACATCAGCGGCAACGGTGAGGTGCGCCACTATGCCTAACCCCGCTGCAGGGCGCTTCGGGCGCCTTGGCTGGCTCTGGCTGAGTCTGCTGGTCCTGGTCCTCGACCAGGCCAGCAAGTTCTACTTCGAGGGCGCGCTGAGCCTGTACCAGCAGATCGTGGTCATTCCTGACTACTTCAGCTGGACCCTGGCCTACAACACCGGTGCTGCCTTCAGCTTCCTGGCGGACAGCTCCGGCTGGCAGCGTTGGTTGTTTGCCCTGATCGCCCTGGTGGTCAGCGGTGTGCTGGTGGTCTGGCTCAAGCGCCTGGGGCGCAACGAGACCTGGCTGGCGGTAGCACTGGCGCTGGTGCTTGGCGGTGCGCTGGGCAACCTGTACGACCGTATCGTGCTGGGCCATGTGGTCGACTTCATCCTCGTCCACTGGCAGAACCGCTGGTATTTCCCGGCCTTCAACCTGGCCGACAGCGCCATTACCGTGGGTGCGGTGATGCTGGCGCTGGATATGTTCAAGAGCAAGAAGTCCGGAGAACCTGTCCATGACTGATACCCGCATTGGCCAGAACACCGAAGTGAAACTGCACTTCGCGCTGCACCTGGAAAACGGCGATACCGTCGACAGCACCTTCGACAAGGCGCCGGCGGTGTTCAAAGTCGGCGACGGCAACCTGCTGCCGGGCTTTGAAGCGGCCATTTTCGGCTTCAAGGCCGGTGACAAGCGCACCGTTACCGTCGCGCCGGAAAACGCCTTCGGTCAGCCCAATCCGCAGAACGTGCAGATCATGCCACGCTCGCAGTTCAACGACATGGAGCTTTCCGAAGGTCTGCTGGTGATCTTCAACGACGCTGCCAATGCCGAGCTGCCGGGTGTGGTCAAGGCTTTCGATGACGCCCAGGTGACCATCGATTTCAACCATCCACTGGCCGGCAAAACCCTGAGCTTCGAGGTGCAAATCCTCGAAGTCACAGCGCTTTGAGCCCGGAGCCGAGCATGCAAATCAAACTCGCCAACCCTCGCGGCTTCTGCGCGGGCGTGGATCGGGCGATCGAGATCGTCAACCGCGCCCTGGAAGTCTTCGGCCCGCCGATCTATGTGCGTCACGAAGTGGTGCACAACAAGTTCGTGGTCGAAGACCTGCGCGCCCGCGGCGCCATCTTTGTCGAAGAACTGGACCAGGTGCCGGATGACGTCATCGTCATCTTCAGCGCCCACGGTGTTTCCCAGGCTGTGCGCCAGGAGGCAGCCGGCCGCGGTCTGAAGGTGTTCGATGCAACCTGTCCGCTGGTCACCAAGGTGCATATCGAAGTAGCGCGCTACAGCCGCGACGGCCGCGAATGCATCCTGATCGGCCACGAGGGCCATCCGGAAGTCGAAGGCACCATGGGCCAGTACGACGCCAGTAACGGCGGCGCAATCTACCTGGTCGAAGACGAGGAAGACGTAGCCCAGCTGCAGGTCAATAACCCGGAAAAACTGGCCTTCGTGACCCAGACGACCCTGTCGATGGATGACACCAGCCGGGTGATCGATGCCCTGCGTGCGCGCTTCCCGAGTATCGGCGGACCGCGCAAGGACGACATCTGCTACGCCACCCAGAACCGCCAGGACGCGGTGAAACAGCTGGCCGACGAATGCGATGTGGTCCTGGTAGTGGGCAGCCCGAACAGCTCCAACTCCAACCGCCTGCGTGAGCTGGCCGAGCGCATGTCGACACCGGCTTACCTGATCGACGGCGCCGAAGACCTGCAGAAAAGCTGGTTCGACGGTGTCGAGCGCATTGGTATCACTGCCGGCGCCTCGGCGCCGGAAGTACTGGTGCGCGGAGTGATCGAGCAACTCAGGGCGTGGGGCGCCACCGGCGCCGAAGAACTGGATGGTCGTGAAGAGAACATCACCTTCTCGATGCCCAAGGAACTGCGCGTTCGTTCACTGACCTGACCCAGCGGCCGCGCACAGCGGCTGCTTGATCAGCGCATCACGCAGGCTGACTCTGCCGGTGTGCGACAGCACCACCTGATAGTGACTCAGCGCTTCGGGACGTTGGCAAACATGCAACGTCCCGGCCTGAAAGGCGCCGCTCTCGCGCAGCGGTAAACCCAGGCCATTGAAGCGCACCTGCCGGGCCACCGGCTCGTTTCCAACAATGATCGTTCGTCCATTGCTGCGCCATTCATGCAGCAGTTGTGGGCTGTCGTGCTCGGCAATCATCTGCCAGCCATTACTCCAATCTGCCTCCAGAGCTTGCAGACGCACGTTGCTATTGCGTAGCAGCGCCTCACTGCGCGCGGTGCGTAGCGCCTGGGCCAGGTCTTTGGCCGCAACTTGCCGCTGTAGTCCGGTACTCATGGTGTGGTAAGTCGGTACGCTCATCTGTGTAAGCAGCCCGAGTAGGGCTGATGCGAACAAGATTTGAATCAGTGTTACGCCCTGTTGCTTCACCGTGCATTCCTCCCTGGAAGTGCTTCGCTATAGGTTCGAAGCTCGTGTCGCTGGCGTCCAGTCGGCCGGGTTGGCAAAGGACTGTGGAAAAGTCGCGGAGGTTGGCCATGGATGGCTGGCAGCAACAAGGCATGACGTTGATTGAAGTGCTGGTGGCGATGGCTGTGTTGGGGGTGGGCTTGTTTGCCGCCGCCGGTTTGCAGGTGCGGGCCTTGCAGGCCACCGAAAGTGCATTGCGTAGTACCCAGGCGACCTATCTGGCCCATGGCGTGCTCGAGCAGGCCCGTGCTGGCGAGACGTTACCCAATCAGGACTCCGGGCAATGACCAGGCAAGCGGGCTTCAGCCTGCTGGAAGCGATGCTGGCCCTGAGCCTGGGATTGCTGGTGTTGCTCGGTGGCAATCGCCTGTTTATTGCTGCAAGCCAGTCCTGGCAGGCACAAGAGGCGGCGGCGCGGATGCAGGAGGATGCGCGTCACGCCCTGCAGCGCCTGGCCCAAAGTCTTCGCATGGCAGGAATGTTCGGCTGCCTGCGTCACGATGCCATAGTCTTCGACGCCCCCTTGGCTGCCGATGCATTCGCACAGCCTGTGCAAATCACTCGCGGCGCGGACGGGCGCCTGCAGCGTCTGAGCCTGATCAGTGCCGAGGTCGTGCCAGCCAGCGGCCGGCCGGACTGGACCTTGGTCACCGACTGCCGAACGCAGGCAAATGTGTATGCGGGTATTCGGGCGCCTGAAGCGGGGCAGTTTGCCGTGCTCATCCGGCGTCAGGATTACCGACTGGTAGCCAGTGAGCTGCGCCTGCGTAGCGGGGCAAGTGATGGCGCACTGGTAGACGGGGTCGGTGAGTTGCAGCTTGAACTGATCAGGGGCGGTTCCTCAGGTATTTCCGCTGTGCAGCTCGCCCTGACCCTGATCGACCCACAGCAACGCGTCAGGCCACAGACGTATCGAACGAGCATTGCCCTGGGCAATCCGCTGGACGGGTCATGAGGCAACGTGGCCTGGTTCTGCTGCTTAGTCTGACGCTGGTGTTGCTGCTGGGATTGCTTGGGTTATCGGCGCTGGGCAGTGCGATCCAGCAAGAGCGCATTGCGCGCAACCTGTCGAACACGTTGCAAACGTTCGAACAGGCGCAACAACTGCTGCAGCAGGCAGAGTCCAGAGCGTTGGAGCTGGCAGGCCCACGCTGCGAATTTTGCCTGCCGCCCCCTGAAGCTGGCTTGATTACCACGGGCGGAGTGTATGCAGGTGTTGGCGCAAGCTCCGGTCTGGCTTGGCAGGCAGGCGATCGCGGCTTCTATCTCATTCAGTCCCTGGGGGAGAGCACCAAGGCCAGGCAGATACCGCCAGAACTTAAGGTAAGGCTGTATCGAATCACTGCCGTGGTGCGCTATGGCACTGCCCGCAGTGTGCTGGAGAGCGTGATTGCGCAGCCTGTCGAGCCAGCGTCGCAACCCTGGCGGCGGATCCTCTGGCGACAAGTCTATTAAGGAGCGGGTGCATGAGGCCGCAGAAAGGATTGAGCCTGATCGAACTGTTGATTGTCATCGCTGTGGTCGGCATTCTGGCGAGCATTGCCTACCCCGGTTACAGCGACCAGGTCAGAAAAACGGCTCGCACGGAAATTGTCGGCTTGCTGTTCACCAGCGCGCAGCAACTGGAGCGCCATTACTCTCGTGCGGGACAGTACAGCGATAGCGAAACACAGGTGACGCTATTGGCGAGCGGCACCGCTCACTATCGCTTGCAAGCGGTACGCGACAAGGAGTCGTTCACCCTGTTGGCACGACGCCTTCCCGGTGGCCTGATGATGGCTGATCCGTGCGGTGACTATGTGCTTGACCAGACGGGTGTGCGCGGCAATCCCGAAAGCATCGGGGATGCCGGCAATGGTTGCTGGGGTAGCTGAGGCCTTTCGCGATTTACTTCAGACGTTGGATCGATAGATGACCAAACAAGTAGTGATAGTCGGCGGCGGAGTGATCGGCCTGCTGACGGCGTTCAACCTGGCGGCCGAGGTCGAGCAGGTGGTGCTGTGTGATCGCGGTGAGCTGGGGCAGGAGTCGTCCTGGGCCGGTGGCGGCATTGTTTCGCCGCTTTACCCCTGGCGCTACAGCCCTGCAGTGACAGCATTGGCGCACTGGTCGCAGGATTTTTATCCACAGTTGGGTGAGCGCTTGTTTGCCAGCACCGGGGTGGATCCCGAGGTGCATACCACCGGCCTGTACTGGCTGGACCTGGACGACGAAGCCGAGGCCCTGGCCTGGGCCGAGCGGGAAGGGCGGCCATTGAGTGCGGTGGATATCTCTGCCGCCTATGATGCGGTGCCGGTACTCGGCGCCGGTTTCCAGCGCGCTATCTACATGGCGGGCGTGGCCAACGTGCGTAACCCGCGCCTGGTCAAATCGCTCAAGGCGGCGTTGCAGGCGATGCCTAACGTGAGCATTCGCGAGCACTGCGAAATCACCGGCTTCAGCCAGCAGGACGGGCGTATCACTGGGGTCGAGACGGCTGACGGGATGATTGCTGGCGATCGCGTGGTGCTGACTGCCGGTGCCTGGAGTGGCGATCTGTTGCGTCCCCTGGGCCTGGAGTTGCCGGTCGAGCCGGTCAAAGGGCAGATGATTCTGTTCAAATGCGCCGAAGACTTCCTGCCGAGCATGGTGCTGGCCAAGGGGCGTTACGCCATCCCGCGTAGAGACGGCCACATTCTGGTGGGCAGTACCCTGGAGCATGCCGGGTACGACAAAACCCCGACCGCCGAGGCTCTGGAAAGCCTCAAGGCTTCAGCTATCGAGTTGCTCCCGGCGTTGGCCAACGCCACGCCGGTTGGCCATTGGGCGGGTTTGCGTCCGGGCTCGCCCGAGGGCATCCCTTACATTGGTGAAGTGCCGGGCTGGCAGGGTTTGTGGCTGAACTGCGGGCATTACCGCAACGGCCTGGTGCTGGCGCCAGCGTCCTGCCAGCTGTTTGCCGACCTGCTACTGGGCCGTGAACCGATCATCGATCCACGGCCTTATGCGCCAGCAGGGCGATTGACCGGAGAGTAAGGACTCACCGCAGGGCAAGCCCGCTCCTACAGAGGCTCGGTGGGGGACGGCGGGCTTGCCCTGCGATAAAACGGCTGATTCAGCGCTGATCGCCGGGCCCTTGCTCCAGATGCGCCTGGCTGCAATACCACTGGCTGCCGAGACGCAGGGCGCGGTCATTGGGCAGGTGCACGCCGCAATGGGCACAGCGCACCATTTTCAACGGGTCTTCGAGGCTGTTGTCGGGTTTGGCAGCGTTGCTGGCCTTGAACTTGCGCCACAGCCAGAAAGCGGCGGCGATCAGGGCGATCCAGAAAAGTAGGCGAACCATGGTGTCCAGCTTTATCAGTGAAGAGCCTTTAGTCTAGGGCTCGGGCATGAAAAAAGGGAGGCCTTGGCCTCCCTTTATCTGTTGCATGATCGATCAGTCGAACACGCCAAAGGTCATGTAGCTGAACCAGGAGCGGTCGTCGTTGTTGCCTTCCGCTTCGTGTTGCTCTTCTTCGACGGCGTCGCTGTTCTCTGGCAGCAGTTCGGCCGGAATCGCTTCCTTGGCGTCTTCGTACTGGCGGATCACGTCCTGGTTGGCGCGGGTTTCGCCCGGCGGCAGCGGCGCATCGGTCTCGATCAGGCCCAGGGTAGCCTTGGACAGCCAGGAGCGGTTGTCGGCTTCATCCTGCTTGGGCTGGAACTGGCCGTCGACCAGGCTTGGGTGATCCGGGTAGTTGAGCTTGAGGGTTTCCAGGCTGGTGGCAGCCAGTTCGTCCAGGTGCAGACGCATGTAGGCTTCGGTCATCACCGCCAGGCCGTCGCCGACCGATGGGGTTTCCTGGAAGTTCTCGACCACGTAGCGGCCACGGTTGGCAGCAGCGACATAGGCCTGACGGGTCAGGTAGTAGTCGGCGACGTGGATTTCGTAGGACGCCAGCAGGTTGCGCAGGTAGATCATGCGCTGCTTGGCATCTGGCGAGTAACGGCTGTTGGGGAAGCGGCTGGTCAGCTGGGCGAACTCGTTGTACGAGTCGCGGGCAGCACCCGGGTCACGCTTGGTCATGTCCAGCGGCAGGAAACGCGCCAGCAGGCCACGGTCCTGATCGAAAGAGGTCAGGCCCTTGAGGTAGTAGGCGTAGTCGACGTTCGGGTGCTGGGGGTGCAAGCGAATGAAGCGCTCGGCGGCCGACTTGGCGGCTTCTGGCTCGGCGTTCTTGTAGTTCGCGTAGATCAGCTCGAGCTGGGCCTGATCGGCATAGCGGCCGAACGGATAGCGCGATTCCAGGGCCTTGAGCTTGCTGGTGGCGCTGGTGTAGCTGTGGTTGTCCAGATCGGCCTGCGCCTGCTGGTACAGCTCGGCTTCGCTCAGGTTTTCGTCGACGACTTCCTTCGAAGAACAAGCAGCGGTCAGTCCGAGGATGGCGATCAGCAGCAGGTGTTTCACTTGCATGGCGGCTTGCGTCCCTATGACGGCCGCTGTCTTGGGCGTGGCCGTCCTGTTATGATGAGCACCCCGATGTAACTTGCGGGGCAAAAGACGTCGTATTTAACCACAAGCGTGCAGTCGAAACCAAAGGCTGTGCCGCCCGCTGATTCGAGCATGTCCGAGATCATTCAACTTAGCGCAGAGGTGCCGTCCGAATTGGGCGGGCAACGCCTCGACCAAGTCGCCGCCCAATTGTTCGCTGAGCACTCGCGCTCGCGCCTTTCCACCTGGATCAAGGAGGGGCGCCTGACGGTCGATGGCGCCGTCCTGCGTCCGCGCGATATCGTCCACGGCGGCTCGCTGCTGGCCCTTGAGGCCGAGCAGGAAGCCCAGGGCGAGTGGGTGGCCCAGGACATCGAGCTGGATATCGTCTATGAAGACGACCACATCCTGGTGATCAACAAGCCCGCCGGGCTGGTGGTCCACCCGGCTGCGGGCCACGCTGATGGCACCCTGCTCAACGCGCTGCTGCACCATGTGCCGGACATCATCAATGTCCCGCGCGCCGGCATCGTCCACCGCCTGGACAAGGACACCACTGGACTGATGGTGGTGGCCAAGACCATCCAGGCGCAGACCCAACTGGTTGCCCAGTTGCAAAGCCGCAGTGTCAGCCGCATCTATGAATGCATCGTGATCGGTGTGGTCACCGCCGGCGGCAAGATCAATGCCCCGATTGGCCGCCATGGCGGGCAGCGCCAGCGCATGGCCGTGACCGAAGGCGGTAAGCCGGCTGTCAGTCACTACCGCGTGCTGGAGCGCTTCCGTTCGCATACCCATGTACGGGTCAAGCTGGAAACCGGGCGTACCCACCAGATTCGTGTGCACATGGCTCACGTGAACTTCCCGTTGGTCGGCGATCCGGTCTACGGCGGTCGCTTCCGCATTCCGCCAGCCGCCAGCCAGACCATGGTCGAAGCCCTCAAGACTTTCCCGCGTCAGGCCCTGCATGCGCGCTTCCTGGAGCTGGATCACCCGGTGACCGGCGAGCGTATGGGCTGGGAGTCGTCGCTGCCGGACGATTTCGTCTGGCTGCTGTCGCTGCTCAAGCAGGACCGCGAGGCGTTCGTCGGATGAGTGAGCTGACGCACGCTCTGTTGATCCCGGACTGGCCTGCGCCAGCCGCGGTTCGCGCGTGCGTCACCACCCGTTCTGGCGGGGTCAGCCTGCCGCCATATGAAAGCTTTAACCTCGGCGATCATGTCGGCGATGCGCCGGATGCGGTGGCCGAGAACCGTCGTCGCCTGACCGCCGAGTTTGGCATCCAGCCCGCCTGGCTCAAGCAGGTGCATGGCGTCGTGGTGGCGGATGCCGACCCTGGCGAAATCGCCGAAGCCGATGCCAGCTGGACCGCCACCCCAGGTATTGCCTGCACGGTGATGACCGCCGATTGCCTGCCGTTGCTGTTCTGCGACCGTGCCGGCACCCGTGTCGCGGCTGCCCATGCTGGCTGGCGCGGTCTGGCCAACGGGGTCATCGAGGCCACCCTGGACCGCCTGAACTTGCCACCTGAAGAGGTGCTGGTGTGGCTGGGCCCGGCCATTGGCCCGCAAGCCTTCGAAGTCGGTCTGGAAGTGCGCGATGCCTTCACGACCGTTCATCCGGAAACTGCCCAGGCCTTCGTGCCCGGTGTACGCCCGGATAAACTGATGGCCGACATCTATACCCTGGCGCGTCTGCGTCTGGCCGCCCGTGGCGTAAATGCGGTGTATGGCGGTGGCTTGTGCACCGTCAGCGATCCACGCTTCTATTCTTATCGGCGTACTCCGCAAGGTGGACGCTTCGCCTCATTGATCTGGCTGGCCCCGCGCTGACCTGAATCAACCCCGCTAAGCTTGAATCCTCCAGAATCACCCTCATCTAATGGGGTATCTCAGGCAGGTTTATCTTCATCAGGTGTGTCCATCGCTCCGGCCTGCCCATAAAAGGAAGGTAACTTATGCGAATAGACCGTTTGACCAGCAAGTTACAGCTGGCGTTATCCGATTCCCAATCCCTGGCCGTTGGTATGGACCATCCCGCCATCGAGCCTGCGCACCTGTTGCAAGCGTTGATCGACCAGCAAGGTGGTTCGATCAAGCCGCTGCTGATGCAGGTGGGCTTTGACGTCAACAGCCTGCGCAAGGCGTTGAGCAAAGAGCTCGACCAACTGCCGAAAATCCAGAACCCGACCGGTGACGTGAACATGTCGCAGGATCTGGCGCGTCTGCTCAACCAGGCCGACCGCCTGGCCCAGCAGAAGGGCGACCAGTTCATTTCCAGCGAACTGGTGCTGCTCGCCGCCATGGACGAGAACAGCAAGCTCGGCAAGTTGCTGCTGAGCCAGGGCGTGACCAAGAAAGCCCTGGAAAACGCCATCAGCAACCTGCGTGGCGGTGAGGCGGTCAACGACCCCAACGCCGAGGAGTCGCGTCAGGCCCTGGACAAGTACACCGTCGACCTGACCAAGCGTGCCGAAGACGGCAAGCTTGACCCGGTGATCGGCCGTGACGACGAAATCCGCCGCACCATTCAGGTGTTGCAGCGTCGGACCAAAAACAACCCGGTGCTGATCGGTGAGCCTGGCGTCGGTAAAACCGCCATCGCCGAAGGCCTGGCCCAGCGCATCATCAATGGCGAAGTGCCAGACGGCCTTAAAGGCAAGCGTCTGCTGTCGCTGGACATGGGCGCGCTGATTGCCGGTGCCAAGTTCCGTGGTGAGTTCGAAGAACGCCTCAAAGCGCTGCTCAATGAACTGTCCAAGCAGGAAGGGCAGATCATTCTGTTCATCGACGAACTGCACACCATGGTCGGCGCCGGTAAAGGTGAAGGCTCCATGGACGCCGGTAACATGCTCAAGCCGGCCCTGGCCCGTGGTGAGCTGCACTGCGTCGGTGCCACGACCCTGAACGAGTACCGCCAGTACATCGAGAAAGACGCGGCCCTCGAGCGGCGCTTCCAGAAAGTACTGGTGGAGGAGCCGAGCGAGGAAGACACCATCGCCATCCTGCGTGGCCTCAAAGAGCGTTACGAGGTGCACCACAAAGTGGCGATCACCGACGGCGCGATCATTGCCGCGGCCAAGCTCAGCCATCGCTACATCACTGACCGGCAGTTGCCGGACAAGGCCATCGACCTGGTTGACGAAGCGGCCAGCCGCATTCGCATGGAGATCGACTCCAAGCCGGAAGTGCTCGATCGCCTGGAGCGCCGTCTGATTCAACTGAAGGTTGAATCCCAGGCGCTGAAGAAAGAAGAAGACGAAGCCGCAATCAAGCGTCTGGAAAAACTGACCGAAGAGATTGCCCGGCTGGAGCGTGAGTACGCTGATCTGGAAGAAGTCTGGACCTCGGAAAAAGCCGAAGTGCAGGGCTCTGCGCAGATCCAGCAGAAAATCGAACAGTCGCGCCAGGAGCTGGAAACCGCACGGCGCAAAGGCGACCTCAGCCGCATGGCCGAGCTGCAGTACGGGGTGATCCCGGACCTGGAGCGCAGCCTGCAGATGGTCGACCAGCACGGCAAGGCCGAGAACCAGCTGCTGCGTAACAAGGTGACCGAAGAGGAAATCGCTGAAGTCGTCTCCAAGTGGACCGGTATTCCGGTGGCCAAGATGCTTGAAGGCGAGCGGGAAAAACTGCTGAAGATGGAAAGCCTGCTGCATCAGCGCGTGATCGGTCAGGAGGAAGCCGTGGTTGCGGTCTCCAACGCCGTTCGTCGTTCGCGCGCCGGCTTGTCCGACCCGAACCGGCCAAGTGGTTCGTTCCTGTTCCTCGGCCCGACCGGTGTCGGTAAAACCGAGCTGTGCAAGGCCCTGGCCGAGTTCCTGTTCGACACCGAAGAGGCGATGGTGCGTATCGACATGTCCGAGTTCATGGAGAAACACTCCGTGGCCCGTCTGATCGGTGCGCCACCGGGCTATGTCGGTTACGAGGAGGGCGGTTACCTGACCGAAGCGGTACGGCGCAAGCCTTATGCCGTGGTGCTGCTCGACGAGGTCGAGAAGGCGCACCCGGATGTGTTCAACGTGTTGCTGCAGGTGCTTGAAGATGGTCGCCTGACCGACAGCCACGGACGCACGGTGGATTTCCGCAATACCGTGATCGTGATGACCTCCAACCTCGGTTCGGCACAGATCCAGGACCTGGTCGGTGATCGCGAAGCGCAACGGGCTGCGGTGATGGACGCAGTGGGCTCGCATTTCCGCCCGGAGTTCATCAACCGTATCGACGAAGTGGTGGTGTTCGAGCCGCTGGGCCGCGATCAGATCGCTGGCATCACCCAGATCCAGTTGGGCCGTCTGCGCAGCCGTCTGGCTGAACGCGACCTGAGCCTGGAACTGAGCGACGAAGCGCTGGATAAGCTGATCGCTGTCGGTTACGACCCGGTCTATGGTGCACGGCCGTTGAAACGGGCGATTCAGCGCTGGATCGAGAACCCGTTGGCGCAGCTGATCCTGGCTGGCAAGTTCCTGCCAGGCACCGGAATCACCGCCAAGGTCGAGGGCGAGGAAATCGTCTTCGCCTGATTTTTCGGGTGGTTACGCTAAGGCCTCGAATTTCGAGGCCTTTTTTCTTTGCATTTTTTCTCGAGTGCTTGTAAAGTGCGCCCCGCTGTATGTCACCCCGCAGGTTTCCAGCAAAATCGGGAATCTGAAAAAAAGTTGCAAATCAGTAAGTTGAATGCAAATTAGGGGTTGACAAGGGTTTTGAAGGTTGTAGAATAGCGCGCCTCAGAGACATGAACGCAGCGATGCACAAGGTCGAAGAGTTCGAAGCGGTAGTGATACAGTTTTCGAAATTGCAGTAATTGAAATTGATAGTTCCGCGATAGCTCAGTCGGTAGAGCAAATGACTGTTAATCATTGGGTCCCAGGTTCGAGTCCTGGTCGCGGAGCCAAATTTCAAACCGGGGTATAGCGCAGTCCGGTAGCGCGCCTGCTTTGGGAGCAGGATGTCAGGAGTTCGAATCCCCTTACCCCGACCATTTTTGGGTCGTTAGCTCAGTTGGTAGAGCAGTTGGCTTTTAACCAATTGGTCGTAGGTTCGAATCCTACACGACCCACCATTTTTGAACCCGGTACGCTGGGTTCAAATCTTAAAAGGTTGGTTTGCCATTAGCAGCCAGCCGTAAAAAAGGCGCCTTAATTGGTGCCTTTTTTTTACCGGGGTATAGCGCAGTCCGGTAGCGCGCCTGCTTTGGGAGCAGGATGTCAGGAGTTCGAATCCCCTTACCCCGACCATATTCAGAGAAAAGGGCACCTTTAAAAGGGTGCCCTTTTTTCGTTTCTGCAGCCCTGAATATTGCCTGCTACTATCCGCCAATATTCTGCAAGGGAGCTGCCCCATGACCCTCAAAGCCTCCGTATACATCGCCACCAGCCTCGATGGCTTCATCGCCCGCGAGAGCGGTGAGCTGGACTGGTTGATGGTTGCCACCACCTCCAGCGACGACCACGGCTATGCCGCTTACATGGCGACGGTCGATACCCTGGTCATGGGGCGCAACACCTACGAGAAAGTACTGACCTTTGGCGAATGGCCGTATCCGCACAAGCGCGTTGTGGTGCTGAGCAGCACCCTGGGCCAGGCGGAGGGTGTCGAGGTGCATCCCGGGCCGATTGCCGACCTGCTCGAGCATCTGCGCGACACAGGCGCCAGGAGCCTGTACCTCGATGGTGGCCAGGTGGTGCAAAGCTTCTTGCGTGAAGGGCGGGTAGATGAACTGACCATCACTCGGATACCGGTGTTACTGGGCAGCGGGATTCCCCTGTTCGGGGCATTGGCGGGGGATGTGAAGCTGCAGCATGTGCGCAGCACCACATTCGAGAATGGTTTTGTGCAGAGTACTTATCGAGTACTCCGTTAATGGGGCTGCTTTGCAGCCCATCGCCGGCAATGCCGGCTCCCACATGCCTGGTGTTCACACAGACCTGTGGGATCTGGCCTTGCCAGCGATGATGTCAGTGCAGCTTCAGGCGCGGCTCGGTGCCACGGCCAATGCGGCTACCCAACATCAGCATCAGCGTACGGAACGTGCCATACAGCGCCATCTGGTGCATGCGGTACAACGACACGTAGAACATCCGCGCCAGCCAGCCTTCGAGCATGACGCTGCCGGTCAGGTTACCCATCAGGTTACCCACCGCCGAGAAACGCGACAGCGATACCAGCGAGCCGTAATCGCGGTAGGCGTAAGTCGGCAACGGTTTGCCTTCCAGGCGTGCCTTCAACGATTTGGCCAGCATCGAGGCCTGCTGGTGGGCGGCCTGGGCCCGCGGCGGTACATTGCGGTCGCTGCCCGGCTGAGGGCAGGCGGCGCAATCACCGAAGGCGAAAATGTCGTCGTCCAGCGTGGTCTGCAGGGTAGGGCGAACCACCAGTTGGTTGATCCGGTTGGTCTCCAGGCCGTCGATGTCCTTGAGGAACCCCGGCGCACGGATACCCGCTGCCCAGACTTTGAGACTGGCCGGGATCACATCGCCATTGCTGGTTTTCAGCTCGGTGGCCGTCACTTCACTGACTGAAGCATTGGTCATCACCGTGACCCCGAGCTTTTCCAGGGTCTGGTGCACCGGCACGCTGATACGCTCCGGCAACGCAGGCAGTACCCGCGGGCCCGCTTCGATCAGGGTGATGTGCATGTCCTTGGGCTGGATGCGGTCCAGGCCGTAGGCAGCCAGTTCGTGTGCCGCGTGATGCAGTTCGGCAGCCAGCTCCACGCCCGTGGCACCGGCACCGACAATCGCCACGCTGATGGTTTCGTTGGCCTGATCGCCGGCATGGGCGCGCAGGTAATGGTTGAGCAACTGCTGATGAAAACGCTCGGCCTGCTTGCGGGTATCCAGGAACAGGCAGTTCTGCGCCGCGCCAAGGGTACCGAAGTCGTTGGTGTTGCTGCCTACGGCGATTATCAGGGTGTCGTAGCCCAGAGTGCGCGCAGGCAGCAGCTCGCGGCCTTCTTCGTCGAGGGTCGCGGCCAGCTGGATCTGTTTGCTCTCGCGGTCCAGGCCACTCATGCGGCCGAGCTGGAACTGGAAGTGATTCCACTTGGCCTGGGCCACGTAGTTCAGTTCGTCTTCCGAGGAGTTCAGCGAGCCTGCGGCTACTTCGTGCAGCAATGGCTTCCAGATGTGCGTCAGGTTGGCGTCGACCAGGGTGATGCTGGCGCTGCCCTTCTTGCCCAGGGTTTTACCCAGGCGGGTCGCCAGTTCCAGGCCGCCGGCGCCGCCGCCGACAATCACAATACGGTGAGTCATGGGGATATCTCATAAGGTTTACGGAATTCTGGTCGTGAGTCATCGGCCGCTCAGGGCGGGCGGTTTGGGCGAGCGCAAGGCAGCTCATAGCACCAGGTTACTCAGGAGGCGGCTCAACAGGCCCAGGCCAACAGTCACCAGCACCACCATGACAAGGAGCAGCCAGGGCCGGAAAGGCTTGCGCTCGACTTGATGTTGGGGGGCTTGCAGGTATTGATCGACACGACGTTGGTCTTCGGGATTCAGGCGGCTGGTCATGAGGGCCTCGTCAGGTAGACGCTTGTGACTGAAAGGAAGCTACAGGGTTCACTGTAGTTGTTTGAGCAAGGCCCATGGCGCAGTCACGCGGCGGTCATTATGACGAATGATTGCGCTTTGTATCACCGCCACGCAATTTATGCCATTACGCGTTGGCAGGGGGCCAGCTCAAAGGCTGATGCCGACATCGAAAACAATGCTGCGGCCGAGGTTACCGCGCAGAAAGTCCGGCGCATCCGGGTGGGCGAACAGCACCCGGGCGAAGGTCGGCCCCACCAGCGACAGCGAGCGCCAGCCCTGGCGCAGGTATTCGGTGGGCGGCGGGAAGTGGCTGTTGAGGTCGAGCACCTCACGCTTGAGGCTGGCGAAGGCGATGATGTCCAGTTCGCTCAGGTCGAGCCCGCGTTCCTGGTAGTTGTGCGATTTTTTGCGCAAGGTCGGGGCCAGACGCTGCAACAGCTCCTGGGCACTGATCCGCCGCGGCCGCGCTTCGCGCCGCACCAGCTGGCTCAGGGAAAAGGCGCTGCGCCGCCGTTGTAGCTCTTCGCGCCACTCGTCGTTGAGCCGACGGCCTTCATCGAGGACGAAAAACACCTCGAAAGCAGCATCGCGAAACAGCACGTCAGGCGGCTCTTGACCGGCGGGGGTAAAGTCCTCGCTACGGTAAGGAATGTTCAAGCCTTGCAGCAGGCGCTGGCAGACCCAACGCTCACGTTCCCATTTACGGGCATTGGAAAGAAACGCATTGGCTTGTTCGGCCTGAATGGTTAGCAGGCGCAAGTAGTCTGAGTCGTCCATGGGGACAAGCTTAGCGTCCAATTGTGTCTTCAGAAATAAACCCGTTAACCAAGCGTGGGTTACAGCGGCGGCAGGGCTATCTCGCTGAACGGCTTGGGCATCACGATCTGCGATGCTTGCGGCAATGTGGTGCGCACGATCCGGTACAGGGCGTATTCGTCTTTTTCGCCGCGTAACACTTTGAGGTCATCAGGATCGCCACCGAAAAAGTCCTCCCAATGGCACAGTACAACCAGCTTGGGTTGAGTCGCTTCGATCAGGGCCTGTGGATATCTTTTGACTTGAATCCACGACGCCACCGGCAGGATCACGACATCGATACCTCTGTTATCGCCAGGATCGGGAGGAAATCCATAAGGTTCTTCACTTGAACTGTCCTGAAAGTGGATGCGGTAGACGGTTTTGCCGTTTTCATCCAGCAGGTCCACCAGCCAGGCCAGGGTCTGGCCTTCCTTCCAGTTCCGGAAGCTTTTGGGCAAAGTTTTCAGGTCTTGTTGGTAACTGCCACCCATCAGGTCAATTTGTGTGACGTTTGGCGCGTGGCTGCTCTGAATCGGCATGGCCCGGAAAGCGCCTTTTTTCGACTTGAACCAGCCATCTTCCCGGGCAATCGGGCGTGGGCCGTTGGGGCCTGGTAGCCAGGCCATTTTCTGCTCGGCATCTTCGAATTCGCGCTCTGCACTGACTTCAGCACGCAAGATATGCCCGGCAGTACGCGAGCCATAGAAGGTCGCGTTTGGGGTTTTATGGTTCAAAACCCAGGCCACATCGAGCAGGTGATCATAGTGAGCGTGACCGACCAACAGCATGGTCGCTTCCGGCGTTCTGGGCATACCATCGTTGATTCTTTTGACATCGGGTGTGAGCCAGAGCAGTTGGAGTGGAGACGGGCGGCTGAAAAAAGGGTCGAACACTACCGCTTCATCACGCCAGCGCAGCCGAAACCCCGCCACCCCGAAATACTCCAGTTTTGGTTGTGTCAGCTTGTGCTCGTCCGATAGCTTGATCGGGCCGAGTTGGCTCAGGTCCTGGGCACAGCCGGCCGTCATCAGCATCAGCACCAACACCATCAGCATCCAGCGCATCGCACATCCTCCATGCTCGCGTTCAGCGCCAAGGCATCGGCGTTACTGTTGTGATTCGGTGATTGTGACGCGCGCGCAGCCCTGGTTATTGCGGTAGAGGAGATCCCCCAACACCGACCCGCCCCCCACATCGTTCACGTAGAAAAACAAAGGACCGTCGCTGCGGGCGGTAAAACTGCTGTTGAAGATTCGGCCGCCTTCCACGGCAACCGCATCAGGAGGGCAGCGCCACGCTTTGGGCCACTCCTCGATCTCCGGTTCAGGATCGCAGTGTTCTGACGGTAATAGTTGTTCCGGCTTGATGGGCAGCGCGTAAATGTCGTCGCCAGCAGTGCCGATACGCACCATGGTCTGAAACCAGGGCAGATCCGGATGCCGGCGCATAGACGTTGAGAGTGCCATTAGCCACGAAAGCGGAAACTCCAGCGGACATTCATAGCCGCCAGGGTTGGCCGGAATCTGCCGGTCACTCCAGCGCCACTGATCAGGCACCTGCATCTTCACCTGATAAGTGCGGCCTTGCTGAACCTGCATTCCGGAGTAGGCGCAGAGTGAGCGCGTGTCGAACCAGAAGGTCGCCGTATTGCTGGCGCTGCCCTCCTTTACCTGACACAAGGTTTGATAGTTCGCCGCCGAAGCGGGCAGAGGCTGGCCCAGCAGTGTTGCCAGAGCAATCACCAAGGGAGCGGTAATGAGAGGCTTGGGCATGACTCACTCCGTTTCAGGAGCGCCAGGGTCGCTTGCGTTTGAGCATAGCTGAAGGCCAGCACCGGCGTGGCTCACTGCTTGAGGTGTAGACTGCCAGCAAAGTCTTGTCTGAAGGGCTCTGCTGCCGTGATTGATGCTCAAGTGCTGTCTGACCACAGCCTGACCCTGGGCTGGGTCGGCTATGTCGTGCTGTTGGTGTGGGCGCTGGCGCGTACGCGTTGGGTCGAGTTGTTCACTGACAGTCGTCGCCAGCATCTGCTGTTCGGCACCGTGTTCGCCTTGTTCGCGCTGTGGTTGGTGCGCCGCGATTTCGACAACGGAGTGTCGTACCACTTCATCGGCATGACTGCGGTCACGTTGCTGCTGGATTGGCCACTGGCGATTGTCGGCGGCCTGCTGGCGCAGGTCGGGTTGATCTTGCTGGGGCGTCAGGACCTGGCCGCCATGGGCGTCAACGGCCTGTTGTTTATCGGCCTACCAGTGCTGGTCACCGAAGTCTGCGCGATCCTGGTGGAACGGGCGCAGCCGAAAAACCTGTTCGTTTATATTTTCTGTTCGGGATTTTTTGCCGCAGCCCTGGCGGCACTGCTGTGCCTGTTGCTCGGGCTGGGTTTGCTGTGGCTGGACGGGCGCTTCGTGATGCCGGAGTGGATCGAAGACTTTATCGGCTACCTGTGGCTGATCATCTTTCCCGAAGCCTTTATCAACGGCATGATCGTCAGCGCCCTGGTGGTGTTTTGCCCGGAGTGGCTGGAGACCTTCAACCGCACCCGCTATCTGCAGGCACCGTGGAAGGACGACGACGCCGGGCGCTGAGGCTCAATGGTGGGCGCGTGGATCGAGCTCGCCGGAAAACAGTTCGTCTTCAGCATCCGGCGCGACCGGGATCTTGTGCTCTTCAGCAGCCCACGCCCCCAGGTCGATCAGCTTGCAGCGATCGGAACAGAACGGCCGGAACGTGCTGGCGGCGTTCCATTCAACGGGGGCGCCACAGGTCGGGCATTCTACGGTCATGGGTTGGCTCATGCTTGGCCTCCTCGCAAAGTCAGATAAAAGTGATGCAGGCGGTCGACCTCCGAATGCAGCCAGGTCAGGTCGCGATCATTGACCAGCACATCGTGGGCATGGCGCAGGCGCTCTTCGCGGCTGGCCTGGGCCTTGAGAATGGCCTGCACCTGTTCCGGGCTGGTCTGGTCGCGCAGCAGGGTGCGCTGGATCTGCAGCTCCTGCGGGGCATCGATCACCAGCAGGCGCTGGGTGCGCTGAAACTGGCCCGATTCGACCATCAGCGGCGACACAAACACCGCATAAGGCGACTCGGCCTTGGCCAGGTAACTGAAAATCTCCTGACCGATCAACGGATGCAGCAGGGCTTCCAGCCAGCGCCGTTGCTCGGGGTCGCTGAAGATCAGCTCGCGCAGTGCCGCACGGTTCAGTTGGCCATCTTCCTGCAGCACACCGGCACCGAAGCGCTCGACGATACGGGCCAGTGCCGGACGCCCGGGTTCGACCACCCAGCGCGCGGCCTGATCGGCATCCACCAGGTGCACACCCAGCTCGACAAAGCGCTGGGCCGCAGCACTTTTGCCACTGCCGATGCCGCCGGTGAGGCCGAGAATCCAGGGAGTGAAAGCAGCGGTGGTCATCACATTCCAGAAAGGTTCAGGTAAGAAGTGGTTATTTGACCACCCCAGAGCAGTGCGATCCAGCCCGCAATGGCCAGATAGGGACCAAAGGGGATCGGCGTGCTGGTCTTCTGGCCTTTGGCACGCAGCATGATCAGCCCGATCACCGCGCCAAGTACCGACGACAGCAGCAAGGTCAGCGGCAGGATCTGCCAGCCACCCCAGGCACCGATCAGCGCCAGTAGCTTGAAATCGCCGTAACCCATGCCCTCTTTGCCGGTGATGATCTTGAACAGCCAGAACACCGACCACAGGCTCAAATAACCTGCGACGGCGCCCCACAGAGCATCTGACAAGGGCACGAAAAGCTCGAAAGCGTTGACGATCAGTCCCAGCCACAACAGCGGCAACACCAAAGCATCGGGCAACAGCCGGTGCTCGATGTCGATCAGGCTCATGGCCAGCAGTCCCCAACTGAACAGCATCAGGGCCAGCGCAGCGGTATTTGCCCCCAGATACCAGGCGACAAACACCGTCAATGCCGCGCAGCCTAGTTCCACCAGCGGATAACGGGCACTGATGGCACTGCGGCAACTGCTGCAGCGCCCGCGCAGCAGCAGGTAGCTCAAAACCGGAATGTTTTCCCAGGCGCGAATGCGATGCCCGCAGTGCGGACACTGTGATGCGGGCAAGAACAGATCGTAACGCTCGGCTTCAGGCTCGCTGGGCAGCTCGAGCACCTCCCGCGCTTCAGCCTGCCACTGGCGTTGCAGCATGATCGGCAGGCGGTGCACCAGCACATTGAGAAAACTGCCGACGACCAGCCCCAGGAGCAGGGCAAAGCTCAGGTATAGCAGCGGCTGGCTGGCCAGCGTATCCATCAGGTCCATGTTCAGATCACACTACCGAGCTGAAAGATTGGCAGGTACATGGCGATCACCAGGCTGCCCACCAGCAGCCCGAGAATCAGCACGATCAGAGGTTCGAGCAAGCTGGCCAGGTTATCGAGCAAGCGTTCAATGGCGCTTTCGTAATGGCTGGCGACTCTGGCGAGCATATCGTCCAGCGTACCGCCTGTCTCGCCGATGGCGCACATCTGTTGCATCAAGCGCGGAAACAAACCGTTTCTGGCCATCGCCTGGCTCAACGACTGGCCGCTGGCGAGGTCCTTGCGCAGGCGCAGCACCGCTTGCTCATACAACGGATTACCGCACGCACCGGCCACCGGCCCCAGCGCTTCCACCAGCGGCACACCGGCGGCGAACGAGGTGGACAGCGTGCGGGCGAAACGGGCGAGGGCGGCGTTGCTCAACAAGTCGCCAACCACCGGCAGCTTCAGCGCCAGGCCCAGACACCACAAACGAAACGCCGGCTGGCGCCGGTAAGCCCGACACAGTCCCCAGGCACTGCCGATCGTGAACAGCAACAACCAGCCAAAGTACTGCCCCAACCAATCGGACAAGCCAATCACCCATTGGGTAAAAGCAGGCAGCTCTGCGCCGAAGCCGTTGAACATTGTCTGAAACTGCGGCACCACCTCAAGCAGCAACAGGCTGGAAACACCGAGCCCGGTCAGCAGCACGATCAGTGGATAGGTCATGGCCTTTTTCAACCGCGAGCGCAGCGCCTGGCGATGCTCCTGCAGACTGGCGACCTGCTCAAGCACGCTTTCCAGACTGCCGGACTGTTCCCCGGCAGCAATCAGATTGCAGTACAGCGCATCGAAATACCGCGGATGCCGACGCAACGCATCCGCCAGATTGCAGCCCGCGCCGATATCGGTTCTCAGCGTACCCAGTAGGCGGATCAGCACCGGGTTGCTGCTGCTCTGGGCAATCACCTCAAGCGCTTGCAACAGCGCGACACCGGAACAGATCAAACTGGCCAGCTGGCGGCTGAACTGGCTCAACTCGCGGCTACCCAGCGTGCCTTGCCTGCGCCACAACCTGGCCTGTACCCGTTCGACACTGAGCGGGCGAATACCGCGTTTACGCAACTCGGCGCGCAGCAGGGCAGGGCTGCGCCCACTGCTCTGGCCACTGACCAGCGCCCCTTGTGCTGTAGTGCCTTGCCAGCTGTAGCTATAGGTTTTTTCGGTCATCGCGACATCCTTGTGGCGTGGCCCGCACAAACCCGGAAACAGCTTCAGGGCCCGTGCAGCGGGCAGGAGTGCCCGCTGCTCACTAGAGTAGTCGAGCCGGCATCAGCGAATGACCGGCGCAGGGTGACAAAAGGTGTCCATTCGGGCCTACTGGCGCGCCTGTTGGTGGCCCGATGCTGAGCGCTGCTGACCAGAACCGATTTTGCGAGGGAGAACGTCCATGAAAGGACAACGCGGCATTACCTTGATCGAACTGATGATCGTCGTAGCGATCATCGGCATCCTGGCGACCATCGCCTTGCCCATGTACACCAACCATCAGGTGCGGACCAAGGCGACTGCTGCCCTGGTCGAGATTTCCGCTCTGAAAACCCCGTTTGATCTGCGCATGAACGAGGGCAAAGACGTCACCGACGTCACTGCTCTGGGCGGTCAGGCGACTACCAGCAACTGCGCGATCACCGCCACCGGCACGGCTGCCACTGGCGCGGGTAGTATCGTCTGCACCTTGGTCGATGCCCCGGCTACGGCTTTGGGCAAAACCCTCACTCTGACCCGCTCGGCCAGTGGCTGGGCGTGTGCTAGCACCCTAGAAGAAGACCTCGCCCCAGCTGGTTGCAAGCCTGCTGGAAGTGCCCCGGCGAAGTGAGCATTAGCTGTTATTAAACAGTGATTTGCGTAAGCGATCCGGCAGTGGTAGCGTTGGTGCCACGCCGGTGTAGCTCAGTCGGTAGAGCAGCGCACTCGTAACGCGAAGGTCGCAGGTTCGATTCCTGTCTCCGGCACCATTCAGCTGTTTCGATACGTCTCTCCTTGTATGCGAAACCCTCAGAAAAGCCCGCCATGTGCGGGCTTTCTTGTTTCTACCTATCTCGTTATGTCTCTAGCTGGCGGCAATCGTTCGCTATCGCTGCCAGTGGCAAGGTGCTCAATGGACATCGCTTAGATGAATGGCAGTTCCTTAGCCTGCGGAACGTTCGGAAATCAGCTGTACTTAGAATTCGACATCGAGCTCCTGGAGATCAGATTATGAGAACGCACAGGACGTTTGGTTGGGTAGCCATGATTTTTCTTCTGGTGGCCAACGGGACATCTTGGGCGGCCACCGAACGAGCCGAGACACGTCGTGCCGCGCGCGATGTCAGGCAGGAAACGCGCCAGGATGCGCGTGAGACGAAACAGGACTGTCGAGCGGCCGATGCCCAAAGCAATCCCCGTTGTCGACAGGACAAGCGGCAAACGAAGCAGGAAGGACGTCAAAAAGCCCGGGATATCAAGTACTGAACGTGGACGCTCGAACGGCGGAAACTGACCGATAGCTGCCCGTCTCTGAACAATTTCAAAAAGTCCACGGCTCTCTACAGAACACCCCCCATAAAGCCCGCTCACTGCGGGCTTTATGGTTTTCACCCGCCTCACATCGTCTTCAGCCACATCCCCCACCAAACGCCATCAACCACCCCCTCCGCCCCTCAAGGTTTCCCCCCTACAACCGATATCAATCAAATGTCCCGGTAAAAAGACTACTGAACACACCATGAATAAAAATCTGCGTTTCAGTCACAAAATTCTTTTGGTTGCGTCATTGATCGTGATGCTCGCCTTTACCCTGTTCACCCTGTACAGCGACTACCTCCAGCGTAATGCGACGCGCATTAATCTGGAAAATTACCTGGCAGAAATGGGTGCCTCGACGTCCACCAATATCCGCAACCTGCTGGAGGGGCGGATCAGTCTGGTGGAAAACCTGGCACAGAACATTACCCAGGACCCAGCCAACGCTGAGACGCTGATGGGCCAGAACGCCCTGATCTCGAGCTTTCTCACCGTCTACCTGGGCAAGGTCGATGGCGGTTTCAGTGTGCGTCCAGACGCCAAGATGCCCGACGGCTATGATCCGCGCACCCGCCCCTGGTACAAGGACGGTATGAGCGCCAACGGCGCGATGCTCACCGAACCCTATATCGATCTGACCACCAACAAGATGGTCATCGGCATCCTCAGCAAAGTCTCCGGCAGCATCGGTGTGGTCGGGGGCGATCTGGCGCTGGATGGCCTGGTGGAAATCATCAACTCGCTGAACTTCGGCGGTATGGGTTATGCCTTCCTGGTCAACGACCAAGGCAAGATCCTTGTCCACCCGGACAACGCGCTGGTGATGAAGTCGCTGTCGGATCTGTACCCGGCGAACACACCGAGGCTGTCTGCCGAGCTGACCGAGGTCGAGGCCAATGGCCAGGCCCGTCTGCTGACCTTCGCGCCTATCAAGGGCCTGCCCTCGGCCAATTGGTACATCGGCCTGTCCGTCGACAAGGACAAGGCCTACGCGATGCTCAGTGATTTCCGCACCTCGGCAATCATTGCCACGCTTATCGCGGTGGCCATTATTATCACGCTGCTCGGCCTGCTGATTCGTGTTCTGCTGCAACCGTTGAACACGATGATCCGGGCGATGGAAGATATCGCCGAAGGTGAAGGGGATCTGACCAAGCGCCTGACCATCCACAGTCAGGACGAGTTCGGTGCTCTGGGTACTGCGTTCAACCGTTTCGTTGAGCGTATTCATACCTCGATCCGCGAGGTGTCTTCAGCCACCGAGCAGGTCAACGAAGTGGCACTGCGGGTGGTCAGCGCTTCCAACTCGTCGATGGTCAATTCCGACGAGCAGTCCAACCGCACCAACAGCGTTGCGGCGGCCATCAACCAGCTCGGCGCCGCCGCCCAGGAAATCGCCCATAACGCCGCGCAGGCTTCGCAACAGGCAAGCTCGGCGCGTCACCTGGCCGAAGAAGGCCAGCAGGTGGTCGATCGCAGCATTGCCGCGATGAATCGTCTGTCGGATCTGATCAGCACGTCCAGTTCGCACATCGAGACGCTCAATAGCAAGACCGTGAACATTGGCCAGATCCTCGAAGTGATCACCAGCATCTCCCAGCAGACCAACCTGCTGGCGCTCAACGCCGCGATCGAAGCGGCCCGCGCCGGTGAGGCCGGGCGCGGTTTCGCGGTGGTCGCCGATGAAGTGCGTAACCTTGCGCACCGTACTCAGGAGTCGGCACAGCAAGTACAGAACATGATCGAGGAGCTGCAGGTCGGCGCCCGCGAGTCGGTTGACACCATGGGCCAGAGCCAGCGCCACAGCCAGGACAGCGTCGAGATTGCCAATCAGGCCGGTGAGCGTCTGGGCAGCGTGACCCTGCGCATCGGCGAGATTGATGGTATGAACCAGTCGGTGGCCACCGCCACCGAGGAGCAAACCGCTGTGGTTGATTCGATCAACATGGACATCAATGAAATCAACATGCTCAACCAGGAAGGGGTGGAAAACCTGCAGTCCACCCTGCGCGCCTGCACCGACCTGGAGCAGCAAGCCGCTCGCCTGAAACACCTGGTGGGCAGCTTCCGTATCTGATCCGCGCCTGTCGAAATTCCGTGCCTACAGAAACAAGCCCTGTAGGCGCGGGATTTGAACTCACTCGCCGTCATCCTCGGGGAGTTCATCGGTAACCATGACCCGCGCATGCGCGCTGTGCTCGTCTTCGATGCGTAAGCCGAAGTAGCGGGAGTCATTGGCGTCCCAAAACGCCTCGACCTGTGTCATGAGTGCGTTGTTAAGCAGCACCTCAGCACTACGCTCCAGGATGATTGAGTAACGTCTTTCGGTGTTCATTACAAAGGAGGCTCGCAACAGCTGAGGGAAGAGGCTGGGGTGAACCAGCATCGTTGCCATTATGCCGCCTCACTCATTTTCGACCGCAACCGCTCATCGTTTCATTGAGTTTTTTGTCTGTCGCGTGGTGGGCTGGGCGTTGTCATCGAAGCCCGATGCCGACCTGGAGATCAAGGCCTTGGACATGGCCTATGAGCAGCGTGGCCAGCGGGCTGGCGCCTGCTGTGGCCGAGGAAAAACTCAACGCAGTGTCCGGGATTAGTTGACCACTACATTTCGCCTGTTCTGATTGTCTTTTTTAGCCTAAGTAAAATCATGCAAAGCCCATCTGCTGAGGGTTTTGTTGTTTCCTGCTGCCTTGTTTTTACTTTTAGGTATTTCCCTATAGCGCTCACCCAGACGCCACTTTAGGCTGGCGGGCCGGGTTTCCCGGAACCTTTGCTATTCTGACCGGCAATCTCATCGCAGCTGGAGTGTGTTCATGGGCTCTATCTTGTACAACTTTATCGCCTTCATCATTTTTGTCCTGGATATCTGGGCGATTATCAATGTGGTGAGGAGCAATAGCGAAACCCTGAAGAAAGTGCTCTGGGTAGCGCTTGTTGCATTTCTTCCGGTGCTCGGTCTGATCATCTGGGCGTTGGCCGGCCCGCGCGGCAACGTTCGTCTTGGCTCATCACACTGATCAACGCCACGGTTTTGTGCGTTTGAATCGCCATGCTTTGGCGCACGAGCAGCGTGCTCGGATTTGGTATTTCCGGCGCTGCTCGGTCAACCATCCAATGTAAAGCAGCCCTATGAAATCACTTCGCTCTGTCGTCCATGCTGTTGCCCTCGTTTCGCTTGTAGCCACTGCCAGCTTTGCCGCCCGTGCGGCCGAAGTACCGTTGAACAGCGAGGCCGAGAATGAATACTTTGAAACCCAGGTACTGGCCGTTGATCCGGCAAACTACCAGGTCACCATCGAAGGCCTTGATAAACGCCCGGTTCCCATCCAGCTCACCGACCAGGCCAAGGCGCTGCGCAACCTGAAGGTCGGCGACAAGGTCGACATCAACGTAACTCGATCGATCGACTACGTACTCGATACCAACGTGGGTGGTACGCCGGGTGTCACCAATGATGCCTGGATCAATCGCGCCACCGATGACAGCGCGCCGGGTGGTGAGGTGTATCGCACGGCCAGAGTTACTTCGAAGATCACCCACGTCGATAGGCTGAAAAACGAAGTGACCCTGCTGCGTCCGGATGGAAAAGAGCAGGTCGTTATTGTCAAAGACCCAAAAGTGCAGGCGCACTTAACGGACCTTGAGCCCGGTCAAACGGTCGACGCTATTTACACAGAAGTGTTGAAGGTCGAAACATCGCGTTAGAGTCGATATCAAAGCAGTCGCCTAGCCTGCGCGCTGGGCGCGCTCCGATTCATCCAGGTGCTCCAGCAGCATCGCTATCGTCGTATCCCGTAGCTTGATTGCCTGCAGCCAGTCCGGCCCTTGCGCCAACAGCGGGGGGCAGACATTGACGTGGATTGCACCGTAGCGCGGGAACCACTGACCGTCGCGCAGCACCCTGCGCGTGCCGCAGATTGCGACCGGCAGCAGCGGCACGCCGACACGCGCGGCGAGCACGAAGGCACCCATATGGAAGGTTCGCAAGCCTGGTTCGCGGGTGAAGGTTCCCTCAGGGAAGAACACCAGGGACTGGCCAGCCTCTAGCGCCTCGGCCAGGGGCGCGGCGTCTGCGGCGCTGCGTTGCAGGTCGAAGCGTTCGACGAAGTGTGCACCGAGCTTGCGCAGGAAGCGGCCGGCGATCCACTGGTCAGCCAGCTCGCGCTTGGCAACAAAGCTGAACTGCGGCGGTAGGGCCGCGCAGAGTATGACACCGTCCAGATAGCTGGCATGGTTCGCGGCCAGTACGCTCGCTCCAGCTTCAGGCAGGTGCTCCAGCCCGGTGACGCTGAACGGCACACCCGTCAAGCCCACGAACAGCCGTGCGGCCATACGGGTAAAGCTGCGGCACCAACGCTGGCGCGGCAGGACCGCGACGCCCAGCCAGGTCAGGGGTGTGACCAGGCAGAACAGCAGCCAGATGTAAGCGGCATACAGCGCCGCGCGACAGGCCCGCCAGCGCCGACCGATATGCCGGCGTACGGCCTGCACCACAAGGCGCAGAAGCTGGCGCCACACGGCGAGATGTGGCCGCCCCAGCTCGCCACGCTCATACAGTTCGCGACTGGCAGCACGGCGAATCTTGCCGCTGGAGGTCTTCAGTACGCTGTGCGGTGGTGCCAGAACAATATCATCGGGCGACACACCGGTGAGATCGACCACAATGCGGTTGACCTCCTGCTGCAGCTGTTGCCGCACGGCAGCGTCTTTTTCGTAGCTTTCCGCCAACACCACCAGGCGCTCGGTGCCGGTGGCCAGGTCGGGACTGCCGAACACCGCAATGCAACCTTTGCGCAGACCGGGCAAATTGCCGACCGCCGCTTCGACATCGTAGGGATAGATATTGCGCCCGGCACGGATGATCAGATCCTTGGCGCGGCCGGTCAGGTAGACCTCTCCGCCGGCCATGTAGGCGAAATCGAGTGAGTCGAACCAGCCATCGCGCAGTACCCGGCCAGTCTCTTCAGGGTTTCGGTAGTAGCCATCGGTGGTGGATGGCCCGCGAAATTGCAGGTGGCCTTCGTTGCGTTCGGGGAGTTCGACTGCGCTGCTGTCGACGATGCGAATCTGATGGCCCGGCAGCGGCCGGCCGCTGGAGACAAAGCGCAGCACTGCGCTGGCATCCGCCGCCGCAGGCAGTGCTGTGCCGTGGAGCTGAAACGCCTCGCGCTGCACCCGGTCGATCAACGGCCCTCGGCCCAAGGGCGGAAAGGCCACACCCAACGTGGCCTCGGCCAACCCGTAGACGGGGGCCATCGCCGTAGGTGCAAAGCCGTAGCGCGCGAAACGCTCGGTGAATCGCTGCAAGGTCTCCGGGCTGACCGGCTCGGCACCGTTGAAGGCTATGCGCCAACGGCTCAGGTCCAGGCCCTCGAGGTCTTTGTCGGCAAGTTTGCTCAGGCACAGTTCGTAGGCGAAGTTGGGCGCCGCCGACAACGTGCCGTGCAAGCGATCGATGGCCCATAACCAACGCGCCGGTCGCGCCAGGAAAGCCAGCGGCGACATCAGCACCAGGCTGTAGCCGTAATACAGGCTGCCCAGCCACGCGCCGATCAGGCCCATGTCGTGGTACATCGGCAGCCAGCTGACGAACACATCCTGCGGCCCCACTTTCAGCACCCCACCCATGGTGCGCAGGTTGGCCAGCAGATTGGCGTGGCTGACCATCACGCCTTTGGGCTGGCCGGTGCTGCCCGAGGTGTACTGCAGGAAGGCGATGTCATTCGCTAGCCGTGGCGGTGTGAGGCACTCGCCGCCCTCGGCTGTCAGCTCGGCCACGCTGGCAATGTGAGTAAGGCTCGGAACCTGTGGTTGGAGCAGCCGGGCAAGCAGCTTGGCTTGCGTCACGGTAATCAGCACTTTGGCTTCGGCGTTGCGCAGGATGCCGGCCTGACGCTGCAGATGATCCTCTATCTGCGACAGGCGGAGCGGTGGGTAGATGGGCACCGGCACACCACCGGCCAACAGGATGCCGAAAAAGCCATGGAGAAAATCGCGGCCGGTGGGCAGCATCAGGGCCACGGTCTGACCGGCGAGCAAGCCACAGCGTTGCAGCCCGGCGGCAACGGCCAGGGCGCCCTGGTGCAAGGCGCCATAGCTGATATCGTCCTGCTGGTCATTTTCGCCCAGCAGGCGCACATGGAGACGCTGCGGCTGCTGGCGTACATGCCAGTCCAGTACTTCGATCAAGGTTTGCGCTGCGTCCGGCGTCTGCGCTGTTGTTGTCAGGGCCTCGATGGCGTCGCTGGAGGGCAACGGACGTATGGCCTCGGCGCCATGCCTGCTGTGCAGCACGTACAGCACGTCGGCGGGGGTGTCTGCCGAGGCGAACAGGTTTTCCGGTAGGTGCACACCGAACTCATGCTCGATGCGTGACCACAGTTCGACCCGGGCCAGACTGTCTATGCCCAGGTCCCGATCCAGCACACTGTGCAAGGTAACGGATAAACCTTCTGCCTGCGGACGCAGCTCGACCACGGTGCGCTGGACAATTTCGAGCAATTTTTCCGCATCCCCACTGGCGCGGGGAACGGCGCGAGTCTCTAAAGGCGTATGAGACATCAGAGGCCCCTCATGACAGGACGCTCGACTTCTATTATGCGCCTATGGCGGTGGCTGGGAATGCCCTCATCAACGGCAGCGCTCGCAGGATGAGTGAGCCGGGGCTAGGCTCTCAGGACGCAGTGCCTGCAGGGAAATCACCATGCCAGCCAGCCTTGCCCCCGGAGTGACACGCCGAGAAATCTGGGCCTGGGCGATGTTCGATTTCGCCAACTCCGGCTACACGACAGTAGTGATCACCGCCGTATTCAACGCCTACTTCGTC
>Ga0247821_10000259_pt1 | contig 30043 bp, 21 predicted proteins | sample 13C_Glycerol_Day_FD_192481 | JGI IMG/M metagenome (GOLD analysis project Ga0247821, IMG submission 192481) | Soil microbial communities from agricultural site in Penn Yan, New York, United States - 13C_Glycerol_Day14 | ecosystem: Environmental > Terrestrial > Soil > Agricultural land | place... | reverse complement strand
GGATGGCGAAAACGTGCAAGGTACCAGCCTGGAGCGGGGTCTTGTGTTCCAGGACCATCGCCTGTTCCCCTGGAAAACCGTGGAGCAGAACGTGGCCCTGGCACTCAAGCCCCTGCGCCTGAGCAAGCGCGAAAAAGCCGAGCGGGTTGCCGAGCACTTGGCGTTGGTGGGCCTGCAAGGCTTCGAGCATGCCTACCCGCACCAACTCTCCGGCGGCATGGCCCAGCGCGCCGCCATTGCCCGGGCATTGATCACCCGGCCCAAGCTGCTGTTGCTCGACGAGCCTTTCGGTGCTCTGGATGCCCTGACCCGTATCCACCTGCAGCGCGAGTTGCAACGCATCTGGCTGCAACAGGGCAGCAGCATGATCATGGTGACCCACGATGTGGAAGAGGCACTCTACCTCGGCGACCGGGTGATCGTCATGGACCCTCGCCCCGGGCGCATCCGTTTTGAGGTGCGCGTGGACCTGCCGCATCCGCGCGAGCGGCACGCGCCGCGTTTGCAAAAGCTGCGCGACGAACTGCTGGCCGAACTTACCGGCGCCTGATCATGTTGGGAGATCCAGTCAGCCGTTGAGGAGACTTACGCCAGTTGACCGCTGCTCCCCGTTTCCCCGGGGCAGCACCGTTGTCAGAAGGCGAAGCAGGAGCAGCCCAGCGCCCCCCAGAACCCCTGGAAGTCACTCACCGGCACGCTGGAATACCGCGCCTTCTCATGGCTGTGAGCATGTACCCCGCAAGGCCCCACGCACTGGTGCACCGCTGCCGCCAACGGCGCCCCGGCCCGCCAGTGCCCCGGCACCTTGACCACCGGCGACCACTCGGGCAGCACCGGCAGCACAGGCGGGCCCAGCTTGTCGAACTCGTCGGCGGCATACACCACCTTGCCATCGACCACGGTCAGCACCGACTCGATCCCCTTGATCGCCTCTTGCTCGACACTGAAGAAATCCTGCGACAACGCCGCCAGGTCCGCCAACTGACCGACCTTGATCTGCCCCTTCTTGCCCTGCTCGCTGGAAAACCAGGCGCTGCCGTGGGTGAACAGCTGCAACGCGGTCTCGCGGCTCAACCCTTGCGGGTACAGCGCCAGCCCGCCAACGGTCTTGCCGCTGACCAGCCAGTACAGCGAAGTCCAGGGGTTGTAGCTGGACACCCGGGTGGCATCGGTGCCCGCGCCGACCGGCACGCCTTCGGCCAGCATGCGCTGGATCGGTGGCGTCTGTTCAGCGGCCTTGGCACCGTAGCGGTCAACGAAGTATTCGCCCTGGAAGGCCATCCGGTCCTGGATGGCGATGCCGCCGCCAAGGGCGCGTACCCGCTCGATGTTCTTCGCCGTGATGGTCTCGCAGTGGTCGAAGAACCACGGCAGGCCATTGAACGGCATGTCGCGGTTGACCTTCTCGAACACGTCGAGCATGCGCGAGATGGACTCGTCGTAGGTGGCATGCAGGCGGAACGGCCAGCGCTGCTCCACCAGGTGGCGGACCACCGGCTCCAGCTCCTGCTCCATGGTCTGTGGCAGGTCCGGGCGGGGTTCGAGGAAGTCCTCGAAATCGGCGGCGGAGAACACCAGCATCTCGCCAGCACCGTTGTGCCGGAAGAAGTCATTGCCCTGCCCCGGCTTGACCTTCTGCGCCCAGTTCTTGAAATCGGCCAGTTCTTCCCTGGGCTTCTGGGTGAACAGGTTGTAGGCGATGCGCACGGTCAGCTGGCCCTGCTCGGCCAGTTCCTGGATCACCTGGTAGTCGTCCGGGTAGTTCTGGTAACCGCCGCCTGCATCGATGGCACTGGTCAGGCCCAGGCGGTTGAGCTCACGCATGAACTGGCGGGTGGAGTTGACCTGGTACTCCAGCGGCAGCTTCGGTCCCTTGGCCAGGGTGGCGTAGAGAATGGTGGCGTTGGGACGGGCGATAAGCATGCCGGTGGGGTTGCCGAACTTGTCGCGCTGGATTTCACCTCCCGGCGGGTTGGGCGTGTCCTTGGTGTAGCCCACGGCCTTGAGCGCGGCGCGGTTGAGCAAGGCGCGGTCGTACAGATGGAGCAGGAACACCGGGGTGTCGGGCGCGGACTGGTTGATTTCTTCCAGCGTCGGCAGGCGCTTTTCGGCGAACTGGAACTCGTTCCAGCCACCGACCACCCGCACCCACTGCGGGCTCGGCGTACGATCGGCCTGGTCCTTGAGCATGCGCAAGGCATCGGCCAGTGAGGGTACGCCCTCCCAGCGCAGCTCCAGGTTGTAGTTCAGGCCGCCGCGGATCAGGTGCAAGTGTGAGTCGTTCAGACCTGGGATGACCGTGCGCTGCCTGAGGTCGATCAGCTGTGTACCGGCGCCTTTGTGAACCATGGCCTGGGCGTCGGTGCCCACGGCGATGAACTTGCCGCCCTGGATGGCCACGGCACTGGCCGTGGGCTTATCACGGTCGACCGTATGCAAGCGCCCATTGAACAGGATCAACTCGGCGTCCATGGCGTTTGTCGATGGTGTGGCGAAGGATGTACCTGGCAAGGCCGAGCACAGCACCCCGGCAGCGCCGAGCACGGAACTGGCGGTCAGGAAGTGGCGGCGACTCTTGCTGGCGGGGTCTTCGTTCATTGTGTCCCTCCGGTACTCAACCCACTGGCGCAACCGAACGCCTGTGCTGTGCCCGTAAACACTAGCAGGTACTCGCCTCAGTCGCGTGGCCGGGTGGTGTCAACCATTCTGCTGACGCCCCCAGAACTGCGCCGACAGCAGCTGCAGGCGCTCGGCCAGGCTGGCGACATGGGCAGCCGTGGTGCGGCTGCGGTTGCTGGCCAGCACATTACTGTCGGTCGCCTGACTGATACCATTCAGGCTGCACTGGATACTCTCGCCCACGCTGCTCTGCTGCTCCACGGCCGCGGCTATCTGCACGCTCATGTCGCTGATTTCACCCACGCGCTGGGTGATGCCGTCCAGCGCCCGGGCGGCAGACAGCGCCTGCTCGACACTGGCCTGGGCCTTGCTGTGGCTGCGTTGCATCGCGCCTACCGCATCCGTGGTGGAACGTCGCAGGGTATCGATGGTGCCGTGGATTTCGGCGGTCGACTGCTGGGTGCGCGATGCCAACGCGCGCACCTCGTCGGCAACCACGGCGAAACCGCGCCCCGCTTCGCCTGCGCGCGCGGCTTCGATGGCGGCGTTGAGGGCGAGCAGGTTGGTCTGTTCGGCGATGTTCTGGATGATCTCAAGTACGCGGTTGATGTCCTGGCCATGCTGTTCCAGTTGGTGAATCACCGCACTGGTCTGCTGCACCTCACCGGCGAGGCTGTCGATGTGCTGGCGGGTTTGCTCGACCAGTTGCCGCCCCCGATCGGTTTCCTGATCGGCCAGGCTTACGGCGCTGGCCGTGAGCTGGGCGTTGCGCGCCACGTCCTGCACACTGCTGGCCATCTGGGTGATGGCGCTGGCCACCTGGGCCGTTTCGCCTTGCTGCTGCAGGGTCGCGCAGTTGCTGGTGTCCACTGCCGCCACCAGCTCGTCGGCTTCCTGGTTCAACTGGCGGGCCGAGTCGGCAATGCGACCGACCACGGCCCGCGTCTCGGCATCGAGCATTTGCAAGGCGAAGTCGATTTGCCCGAACGGGTCCCGACGGCGGCTGTAGAGCAGTTGGCTCAACGGGTTATCGGCGATCTGTGTTGCCTTGCGGGCAAGCGCGTCGAGGGGGCGCAGGCCTTGGTGCAGCAGGCCCGCGAACAGGACGCTGAGCAGCGGCGCGGCGGCGGCCGCATGGTTCCAGGCGAGTGCGTCAACCAGGCCAAGGACAGTAAACCCCAGCAGGTTCAGGCCGGCGCCTGCAAGCGCCAGGCGCATACTGACGGACAGTCGCGAGGCACGCAGGCAGTGTGTTTTCTTACCGTTGCGCAGCTGCCCATAGAGCTGTTCGGCAGCCTCTACCAATGCCTTGGGCGCCAGTGTGCGAACCGACTGGTATTCCACGATTTCGCCGTTGCGTTGGATCGGCGAGACATAGGCGCTGACCCAGTAGTGGTCACCATTCTTGCAGCGATTCTTTACCAGCCCCATCCATGAGCGCCCGGCCTTGAGGGTCTGCCACAGGTGGGCGAACGCTTGCGCCGGCATGTCCGGATGGCGCACGATATTGTGATTGACGCCGAGCAACTCGTCCTCACTGTAGCCGCTGATGTTGATGAAATCCGGATTGACGTAGGTGATGGCGCCCTTGGGGTTTGTGGTTGTAAGAATGTTCGCATTGGCGCTGACCTGGACTGCACGACCACTGACCGGAAGATTGATTTTCATTCTTTGCCTTCTGAGCTGATGGATAATCGCGGGGTGCCACAACCTCAACTACACCAATAGGCATCAATGCCCTTCGAAACAGTCCTCTCCACTCAATAACCCTTGCATCTGCACGACGGATCGCGGTCGGCTGAACCAGTAGCCCTGGGCGTAATGGCAGCCTTCAGTGATGACGAAATCGAGTTGTGCCGGGTTCTCGATCCCCTCCGCCACCACTTCCAGGCCAAGGCTACGCCCCAGGCCGATGATCGCCTGGCTGATAGCGCTCTGCTTGTGGTCATGCGGGATGCCACCAATGAAGCTCTTGTCCAGCTTGAGGATGTGCAGCGGAAAGCGCGCGAGGTATCCCAGGGAGGAGTAACCGGTACCGAAATCGTCCAGCGCCAACAGCACGCCAAGGCTGGCCAGTTCACTCAGGCTGGCCAATGTGACCCGGTCGTCATGCATCAGCTGGCTTTCAGTAATCTCCAGGATCAGGCTGGCCGGTGGCAGGCCGCTTTCCTGGAGGATGTCGATCAGCCGCAGGGCGAAATCGACTTGTTGCAACTGGATACTGGAGATGTTGACCGAACAGCGCAGATGTTCGTGTCCGGCCTGTTGCCACAAGCGGGTTTGCTGGCAGGCCTGGCGCAGTACCCACTCGCCAACGCGGATGATCTCCCCTGATTCCTCAAGCGCGGGAATGAACTCCAGGGGTGAGATCAGGCGCTCACCCTGGTGCCAGCGCAACAATGCTTCGACCCCGGTCACGCGGGGGACGCCCTGCTCAAGGCGATAGATCGGTTGGTAGTGCAGCTCGAACTCATTGTGCTGCAGTGCCAGGCCCAGCGCGGACTCCAGTTCCAGATGGTGCTGCGCGGTATCCTGCAAGGCTTCGCTGTAGTGGGCGAAGCGCGCCTTGCCGGCCGACTTGGCGCTGTAGAGGGCAAGGTCGGCAGCCTGCAAGGCATCCAGTGTCTTGCCGTCGTCTTGCAGCGGGGCGATACCAATGCTGGCACTGACCACCAGGGTCCGATCATCCACCTGCAGCGGCTGATGCAGACTGTCGAGAATGCGCTGGGAGACACGCTCGGCGTCACGGCCGCAGGTGAGGTCATGCAGCAGTACGATGAACTCGTCCCCGCCGAAACGAAACAACTGGTCGCCTGGTCGCAGCGAGCCTCGCAAACGCTGCGCCACTTCGATCAGGACACGATCACCCACGCTGTGGCCGAGGCTGTCGTTGATCAACTTGAAGCGGTCAAGATCGATGAACAACAGCGCCTCGTGGCTGCCACCCTTGCGCTTTTCCACCAGGGTCTTCTGCATGTGCTCGTCAAGGCGCATACGGTTGGCCAGGCCAGTCAGGGCGTCATGATGGGCGGCATGTTTGAGGCGCTGCTCGACGTCCTTGCGTGCACTGATATCGGTCTGTGACCCGGCCATGCGCAGGTGCCCCGGCGTCGTCGCTTCGGCGACCCCCCGCACCAGGACCCACCTGTAGTCACCGTCATGTTGGCGGATGCGGTACTCATGGTGGACAGAGGACGTCTGCCCTTGTAGGTGGGCATCGATGGCGTGGCGAAAATCCGGCAGGTCGTCAGGATGCACGCGCCCGAACCAGCTTGCACTGGTTTCGCCGATACTGTCGCGGCTGAGGCCGAGCATGCTGGCCCAGCGCTCGGAAACGTACAGTCGGTCCTGATCGACATGCCAGTCCCAAAGCCCGTCATTGGCACCGCGCAGGGCACGGGCGAAACGCGCTTCACTGTCCTCCAGCGCCTTGTTCTGCGCCGCACTGTAGGTGTCGATGGCCAGGGTCATGTCGAAGAACACCGCTTTCAACAGACTGGCGTAGAGCCTGGCGTCGGAGTCGTCACCGAACAGGCTGGCAAGCATGTCATTGAGGTACAGGCGATAGGCGCCCATGTACCACTTCAATTCCAGGCCGACCTGCTGGTGAATCACACCGATGCGCAGTCGGCCATTGACGTAGTCGTCATCGTAGGGCCCGCCCCACAAACAGTGGTAATACTCTGTCTGGCTGTGCTTCAGTCGGGCAGTAACCCCGGGCACGCGAAGGAGCGCGGACGGCGTGGGAAACTTCGCCAGATGGCCGTACAAATGATCGACGAAAACCTGCTGGGCAGGCCCCATGCGCTGAGCCGCCTGGCCAAGTCGCTCGGCATCTTCGGCCCCCCAGTCCAGAAAACGGAAACGCTCGATGATCTCTTCACGATCAAGGCGGATGCGTCTGAGCAACTCCGTCAGATCTCTTGTCACCTTCATTCTCATGCCCCTGGATGTGTACAGACGCCTTTTCTCTGACAAAAAAAAACGCCGTGGCACCGCGTTCTGGACAAGAACGGGTGTCACGGCGCTTCGTCTTTCAGGCCCTATGTCCTGCTCGGCAAAGCCGGTTCCCGCGTTGACGCGGAACCTACTGATGGCATATTTACATCATTCAGAATTCTCTGACAACTTTTCCAGCAGTACCTTCAAGCGCTGCCTCAATTGCCCCAATTCCCGGGACTTGAAGGAGTGCCGCGTCTGCTCCAGCACCTCGGTGGCCTCGACCAACGCGGCGTACACCCAGCCCGCCGGGCCCAGTTGTTGCTCTCCGAGCCAGCGGCAAAAAGGTGCCCTGCTGCAGTCACCCGGTGCGCTCAACACCTCGCAATCGGGTGCTACGACCTGCAACTGCTGGCGCAGTCGGTCGGCAACTTCACGATCGCTGCACAGGATCCGGGTTGTCTGGTTGGACTGGCACATCGACTACACCCCAATGAAAAGTGAGCAGCTGTTTACACCATTGGCGGTCACGATCCATTGATCGGAATCAACACTGACAACCCCGCGCCTGGCGCCGTACAACCAGACTTCGGGGGTGATCGTTTGCGCGTAGCGTTACCCCTGGAGCTGCCCCAACCAGTACCCTACATCCACCTCGTCGATCTGCTCGGGCCGAAGGAACCGCTCGGCATACTGGCGATACACCCCGCTGCTCAGGAACAGGTGCAGCAGCTGCCCGTCGATGTGGTTGTCGCGGGCCATGAAGACCAGGATCTTCACCGACTCGGACAAGGTCTTGGGCGCCTTGTACGGTCGGTCGGCGGCCGTCAGCGCTTCGAAGATGTCGGCGATCGCCATCACCCGCTCGGGAATGCTCAGGTCATCCTTGCCCAGCCGACGCGGGTAGCCGCTGCCGTCCATCTTCTCGTGATGGTTGCCGGCAATGGCCGGTACGCGCCGCAGATGGCGTGGAAACGGCAGGGATTCGAGCATGATGATGGTCTGCACGATATGCTCGTTGATCTTGAATCGTTCCTCTTCGTTCAGCGTGCCGCGTCGAATCGACAGGTTGTACAGCTCGCCGAGGTTGCTGGCATTGGCTGGCAGGCGCATGTCGAAACCCCAGACATTGCGCGGGTCGTCCCGGGTCACCGGCGGCTTGCGCGGGCCCCAGGGCACGCGATGCTCGCTGCGATCGGCGAGCAACGGTTCATCCACCGGCAATGGCACCGGCGGCGCGCCGGCAAAGCGCGCCTGTTCTTCATGAGAGATGCCCAGACGGTTGTCAAAGTGTCGCCGCCAGCGGCGCTGGCCGATCCGTTGCAAGCGCTCGACGTCCTCCTCCTGCATGGACTCGCCGCCGACATTGGCCTTGGCGACGAAGCTGAATTCCTCCTGCAGTTCGGCCCGGCTGCGCTCCAGTGTTCGTTGCAACGCCTGCTGATCCGCGCCTTCCACCAGGCCTTGCCAGTACGCCAGCTCGGCATCGCGCCAGAGCACCTCGAAACGCATGCGTACCTCATGGATACGGTTGTACAGGCTCTCCAGCTTGGTCGCCTTGTCCACGACATGCTCGGGGCTGGTGACCTTGCCGCAATCGTGCAGCCAGGCGGCAATGCCGAACTCGTAGCGCTGCGCCTCGGTCATGCTGAAGTCGGCATAGGGACCGTTGTCGGCCTGCGCGGCCTGGTCCAGCAGCAGCTGCGCCAGCTGCGGCACCCGTTCGCAGTGGCCACCGGTATAGGGACTCTTGGCATCGATGGCATCGGCCAGCAACTTGATCATGGCATAGAGCAGTCGTTGCTGGGCTTCGACCAGCTGGCGCGTCTCGATGGCCACGGCGGCGGCGCCGGACAACTCCTCGACAAAGCGGCGGAACGGTTCGCCAACCGCATCGTGCGCAGGTTCACTCTCCAACTGCAGGACCAGGATGCCGAGCAGCGCCTGGCCACGGTCGTTGAGCACCACCGCGAGGCTGCGTCCCTGCAAGGCCAGGGCTTGCGTCACCGTGGCCGCCAGGTCCTCGTGATCATGCTCGCCGATGGCCAGTTCATCGGGATAGCCCTCGCCCTCGCAGGAAGCGGCCAGGCGCAGCAGCGCGCGCTCGGCATCGAACAGGTACACCGCGCCGGCACGGACTCCGGCGGCGGCCACCAAATGGCTGAGTACTCCGTCGAGCATGCGCTCCAGCTGGGTCTCGCGGCTGAGCGTGAGGGTGATCGCCTGGAAGTGGCGGATGGCTCCACTCATGCGGCTCAGCACCCGGCTCAGTTCACTTACCTCGGACACCCGCGAGGTGACCCCCACCTCGCGGCTGAAATCGAAGCCGGCCAGGGCTCGCACCTGGTCGGCCAACATGCGCAGCGGGCGGCCGATACGTCGGCCGAGCAGCCCGCCGAGCACCAGCAGCACCGCCATCAACACCGCCGTCCAGAGCAATTGCTCGAACAGCACCTTGCGCGCATCGGCCAGCAGCTCGCGGGCCGGCACGGCGGTCAGCACCTGCAGGTCCTGTCCGGCCAGGTTGGTGAGCTGCACGCGCATGCCATACCAGGTTTCCCCGTCCACCTGGTACGACTGTGGCCGGGTGTCCTGGGGCAGATCGGCGTAGAGACGTTCCAGGCTGGGTATGCCCAATTCGTTGATGCGCGACAGGCGCACCGCCTCCCCGTCGCGGACGATGACCCGCTGCAGCTCCGGGTACGCCACCACACTGCCCTGATCGTCGATCACGGCGATCTCGGTGCCCGCGGTCATGCGCAGGTCCCGGCTCTCACTGGCCAGGTCGTTGACCGAGACATCCATGCCGATCACCGCCGCGCCGTCGACACTGCGCTGCGCCATGGTCAGGCCGATCTCGCGGGTGGTGAAAAACACATAGGGGCGGGTCAGCACGGTGGCCGGCTGCCCGGAGGCATCGACGAACCAGGGGCGCGAGCGTGGGTCGTAGTGATAGTCCGGCATGACCTGCGCCGTGAGCAGGGTCAACGCCTGGTCGTAGAATCGCCACTCGCCCAGCAGCGTACCGTCGCCGCCGGCGCTGATGCTCTGCACCAGGAATGTCGTGCCTGGGGGCGCGGCGAAGGACTGGCGCTGCTGCTGATCCCGTAGCCGGCGGACCAGGAAGAACTCGCCATTGGGGTAGCCGATGTACGCGGCACTGAGCATCTTGTTGGCGTCCAGGCTCTCGACCAGCTGCGGCAGCCGTTCCAGACGCTGCGCCAGGTTGCCGGCGGCCGGGTTGAAGGCGAGCAGCCGTATGCTGCTCTGCACCGGATCGACCAGGCGTCGGGCGCGTTCGTCGATCGTCTTGCCGATCTGCTGGGCCGAATCACCAGCGGCCGCCACAAGCGTCTGCTGTATCCCGCGATAGCCCTGCCAGGCCAGGCCCACGCCAAGCAGCAACATGCCCAGGATAATGGCCAGCGCCACCAGCCATTGCAGGGAAATGCCACGTCCATGGCTATTCATGGCTGCGGGTCCCTGCCCTGCGAAGGTTCGATCGCGCGAACCGGGAATAGTCCTGCCAGCCAGGTATCCTGACCCATCGAAACGCAGCCCATTGCAGGTACTCCCTGAGTGGCGGTTTCAACAGTGTAATCAGCCAGAACGAACCTGCCGGCCTGATCGCACCTGCCGGCCTGATCGCACCTGGTACACCCAGAAAAGCAGGGCCAGCACACTGAGGCTTGCCCCCAGCGCACAGACCGCCGCCCAGCCCCACTGGGCATAGGTACAGGTGGCGGCCACCGCCCCCAGGCCACTGCCCACCGAGTAGAAGCCCATATAGGCACCCACCAGGCGACTCTGGGCATCGGGCCGGGCCGCGAAGATCAGGCTCTGGTTGGTCACATGCACCGCCTGCACGGCGAAATCCAGCAGCACGACCCCCGCCACCATGGCCAGCAGCGAGTGTTCGCCGAACGCGGTCGGCAGCCAGGACAGGGTCAACAGCGCCAAGGCGACCCCCGTGGTGCGCTGGCCGTGCCCCTGGTCAGCCAGGCGTCCGGCGCGGGCTGCGGCCAGCGCACCGGCCACCCCGGCCAGACCGAACAGGCCGACCTGGGTGTGCGACAACGACAGGGGCGGTGCACTCAGCGGCAGCACCATCGACGTCCATAACACACTGAACGCGGCGAAGATCAGCAAGGCCAGGATGCCCCTGTCCCGCAGCACGCGTTCGCTGCGGTACAAGTGCAGCACCGAGCCCAGCAGCTGCCAGTACCCTACCCTGGCCCGCGGCGTGTGCGAGGCCGGCAGGGTGCGGTACAGCACCAGCGCCATCGCGACCATCAAGGCCGACGACAGGAAATACACGCCCCGCCAGCCGGCGAAGTCCGCCACCACACCGGAAACCAGGCGCGCCAGGAGGATGCCCAGCACCACACCACTGGTCACGGTCCCCACCGCCTGGCCACGCTGGTCAGGGCTTGCCAGGGTGGCGGCACAGGCCACCACCACCTGCACCACCACCGCCATCAGGCCGACCAGTACCATTGCCCCGAGCAACAGGCTCCAGGACTGGGCCAGGCCCACCACACTCAAGGCCAGGGCCGACAGCAGCAGTTGCGTGAGGATGAGCTTCTTGCGGTCGAACAGGTCACCCAGCGGTACCACCAGCAGCAAGCCCACGGCGTAGCCGACCTGGGTTGCGCCGACCACTGCGCCGATTCGGCTGGCAGGCACCGAGAGGCTGGCCGACATGGACGCCAGCAACGGCTGGGCGAAATAGACGTTGGCCACGGCCAGGGCGCAGGTGATGGCAAACAGCAGCGTCAGCTGAGGGCTCAAGGCGGTCACTACGCGCTCAGTGCCGCCATCCGGGTTCACAACCGCACGACTGTCCATTGGCATCGATGCTCCCTTCCGAATCTGGTTTCACAATGAAACCAGTTCGTTGATTTCTAGCAAATGAGGTTTTAATCTGCAACCACTTTGCCGGAATTCCATGCGGTCGATACGAGAGAGCCATGAACGGACAGACACAACAGGCACAGCGCGAATGCCCGGTGGCACGGGCACTCGAGATCATTGGCGATCGCTGGGTGATGTTGATCATTCGCGACGCCTTCGACGACGTTCGCCGTTTCAATGATTTCCACAAGCGCCTGGGCCTGGCCAAGAACATCCTGGCCACGAGGCTCAAACTGTTGGTCGAGTTGGGCGTGTTCGTCGTTCAACCGGCGTCGGACGGCAGTGCCTACAAGGAATACGTGCTGACCGAGATGGGCCGCTCTGTCTTTCCCATCGTGGTCGGCTTGCGCCAATGGGGCGAACGCTTCCTTTTCAGCGCGGGCGAGCGGCATTCGGTGCTGGTGGACAACGAGCTGGCGCAGCCGGTCGAGACCCTCACGGTCCGCTCGAAGTCCGGCAAGGTGTTGACGCCAGAGGATTGCCACCGACGTCTGGTCGGCGGTGATGCCTGAGCCGCACGGCATTGACTAGACTCACAGAGCCAGCAACACACACGCCTGAGTCCCTGGGGAAACCGGAATGAACGCAACGTCCACTTGCCGACCGCTGCCATTGACCATTGCGTCGCTGCTGGCCATCGCCATGGTGCTGTCGGTCGGGTGTTCCAGCAAGACGGCCAAGACGCGTTACGTGACGGCGCAAACCGGGTCGAACTGCTATGCCAAGGCCCTGCCCACGGTCGGCGAAGGCGGCCTGGCCTGGGGCTCCACCCTGCAGACGGCGCGGCAGAAGTCGTTGAACAACTGCATTCGCTATGCGGGGCGCTCCGGGGGGACGCCCGGGACCTGCAAGGTGGTGCTGGCCGAGTGCAAGAATTAGCCTGTAGCCGGATGACGGCTGCTACGCAACCGATCGCAGCCTGACGGCAGCGGCTACAACGCGATCGGCTCATATCATTCGTGGTGATAATAACCTTCGCCCCGTTCGATTCGTCGTTGATAGTTCCAAAACGCAGAATCCGCCCATTCTCAATAAATTGGCGGATACACCATGGAACAGTCACTCAAACCCTTGCGTTACCCCCTGGCCTTACTTGCAGTGCTGGTGATGAGTGCCTGCGGTCGCACCCCGGAAGCCGTACAGGCACCGGCAGCGGCCAAGGTCAGCGTGGCCAAGGTGCTGGAGCAACCGATCAACGAATGGGACGAGTTCACCGGTCGCCTGGAAGCGCCGGAAACCGTTGAGGTCCGTCCACGAGTCTCGGGACAGATCGACCAGGTGGCCTTCACCGAAGGCGCCCAGGTCAAGAAAGGCGACATGCTGTTCCAGATCGACCCGCGCCCGTTCCAGGCCGAGGTCCGCCGCCTCGAAGCCCAACTGCAGCAAGCCCGTGCCACCGCCATCCGCAGTGAAAACGAAGCCAGCCGGGGCGAACGCCTGCGCAGCAGCAATGCCATCTCGGCCGAGCTTGCCGAGTCGCGCAGCAGCGCCGCTGCCGAAGCCCGTGCCGGTGTCGCGGCGATCCAGGCGCAACTGGACCTGGCACGCCTGAACCTGAGCTTTACCCGGGTCACCGCCCCCATCAGCGGCCGCGTCAGCCGGGCCCAGTTCACCGCCGGCAACATCGTCACCGCCGATGTCACGCCGCTGACCAGTGTGGTCTCCACCGACAAGGTCTACGCCTACTTCGATGCCGACGAGCGCGTGTACCTCAAGTACACCCAGCTGGCCCGCGACGGCCAGCGTGGCCAGAGCACCCCGGTGTACCTGGGCCTGTCCAACGAGCAGGGCAACCCGCACCTGGGCCAGATGAACTTCGTCGACAACCAGGTTAACCCCAAGACCGGCACCATCCGTGGCCGGGCAGTGTTCGACAACAGCGATGGCCAGTTCACCCCGGGCCTGTATGCGCGCCTGAAGCTGGTCGGCAGCGCCACCTATTCGGCGGTGTTGATCAATGACGAAGCGGTGGGCACCGACCTTGGCAAGAAGTTCGTGCTGGTCATGGACAAGGACAACAAGGCCGCCTACCGCGCCGTGGAACTGGGGCCCAAGCTCGAAGGCCTGCGCATCGTGCGCAGCGGCCTGAGCAAGGATGACCGCATCGTGGTCAAGGGCCTGCAGCGGGTGCGTCCCGGCTCGCCGGTCGACCCGCAGGAAACGCCGATGGCCAGTGAAGCGACCATCGCCACCCTCGCCCAGCAACGCCAGGCGCTGGAAGCCAGCACCCAGGACAAGGCTGTCGCCCCTGCCACCGTGAAACTCGCCAGTGCCTCGGCACCGCGCGGTTAAGGAACCGGACCGATGAATTTTTCCAAGTTCTTTATCACACGGCCGATCTTCGCCGCCGTGCTGTCGCTGCTGATCCTGATCGCCGGCGGCATCTCGCTGTTCCAGCTGCCGATCAGCGAATACCCGGAAGTCGTGCCGCCCACCGTGGTGGTGCGCGCCAACTTCCCCGGGGCCAACCCGAAAGTGATCGGTGAAACCGTCGCCGCGCCCCTGGAGCAGGCCATCACCGGGGTGGAGAACATGCTCTACATGTCCTCGCAGTCCACCGCCGACGGCAAGCTGACCCTGACCATCACCTTCGCCCTGGGCACCGACCTGGACAACGCCCAGGTGCAGGTACAGAACCGGGTGACCCGGACTCAGCCCAAGCTGCCCGAGGAAGTGACCCGCATCGGTATCACCGTCGACAAGGCCTCGCCCGACCTGACCATGGTCGTGCACCTGACCTCGCCGGACAACCGCTACGACATGCTCTACCTGTCCAACTACGCCATCCTCAACATCAAGGACGAACTGGCGCGCCTGGGCGGCGTGGGCGACGTGCAGCTGTTCGGCATGGGCGACTACTCGCTGCGCGTGTGGCTCGACCCGAACAAGACCGCTTCGCGCAACCTCACCGCCAGTGACGTGGTCGCCGCCATTCGCGAGCAGAACCGCCAGGTCGCCGCCGGCCAGCTGGGCGCACCGCCCGCCCCCGGCAGCGCCAGCTTCCAGCTGTCGATCAACACCCAGGGCCGCCTGGTCAACGAGGAAGAGTTCGAGAACATCATCATCCGTGCAGGCAGAGATGGCGAAATCACGCGCCTGAAGGATATCGCCCGGGTCGAACTGGGCTCCAGCCAGTACGCCCTGCGTTCGCTGCTGAACAACCAGCCGGCGGTGGCCATTCCGATCTTCCAGCGCCCGGGCTCCAACGCCATCGAGATCTCCGATGAAGTGCGGGCGAAAATGGCCGAGCTGAAGAAGGACTTCCCCGAAGGCATGGACTACAGCATCGTCTATGACCCGACCGTGTTCGTGCGCGGTTCCATCGAAGCAGTGGTCCACACCCTGTTCGAAGCCCTGGTGCTGGTGGTGCTGGTGGTGATCCTGTTCCTGCAGACCTGGCGCGCCTCGATCATCCCGCTGGTGGCCGTACCGGTGTCGCTGATCGGTACCTTTGCGGTCATGCACCTGTTCGGCTTCTCGCTCAACGCCCTGTCGCTGTTCGGCCTGGTACTGGCCATCGGTATCGTGGTGGACGATGCCATCGTCGTGGTGGAGAACGTCGAGCGCAACATCGGCCTGGGCCTCAAGCCGCTTGAGGCCACGCAGAAAGCCATGGGTGAAGTGACCGGGCCGATCATCGCCACGGCCCTGGTGCTGTGCGCGGTGTTCGTGCCGGCGGCGTTCATCTCCGGCCTCACCGGGCAGTTCTACAAGCAGTTCGCCCTGACCATCGCCATTTCCACCGTGATCTCGGCGTTCAACTCGCTGACCCTGTCGCCCGCCCTGGCCGCGGTACTGCTGCAGGAACACCACGCGCCGAAGGACCGCTTCTCCCGCGTGCTCGAGCGGCTGCTCGGCGGCTGGTTGTTCGGCCCATTCAACCGTTTCTTCGATCGCGCCAGCCATAGCTATGTCGGCACCGTCGGCCGGGTCATCCGCAGCAGCGGCATCGCCCTGTTCGTCTATGCCGGGCTGATTGTCATGACCTGGCTGGGCTTCTCCTCGACCCCGACCGGTTTCGTCCCGGCCCAGGACAAGCAATACCTGGTGGCCTTCGCCCAGCTGCCGGACGCCGCCAGCCTCGACCGCACCGAAGCGGTGATGAAGAAGATGAGCGAGATCGCCCTCAAGCAACCGGGCGTGGCCGATTCGGTGGCCTTCCCGGGCCTGTCGATCAACGGCTTCACCAACAGCCCGAACAGCGGCATCGTATTCACCCCGCTCAAGCCGTTTGACGAGCGCAAGGACCCGAGCCAGTCGGCGGGCGCCATCGCCGCCGCGCTGAACGCGCAGTTCGCCGATATCGAGGACGCCTACATCGCGATCTTCCCGCCGCCGCCGGTACAGGGGCTGGGCACCATCGGTGGTTTCCGCCTGCAGATCGAGGACCGTGGCAACCTGGGTTACGAAGCGCTGTATAAGGAAACCCAGAACATCATCGCCAAGAGCCATAACGTGCCGGAGCTGGCCGGGCTGTTCACCAGCTACCAGGTCAACGTGCCCCAGGTCGATGCCGCCATCGACCGGGAAAAAGCCAAGACCCACGGCGTGGCCATCAGCGACATCTTCGACACCCTGCAGATCTACCTGGGTTCGCTGTATGCCAACGACTTCAACCGCTTTGGCCGCACCTACCAGGTCAACGTCCAGGCCGAGCAGCAGTTCCGCCTCGAAGCCGAGCAGATCGGCCAGCTCAAGGTGCGCAACAACCTGGGCGAGATGATTCCGCTGGCGACCTTCATCAAGGTCAGCGACACCTCGGGGCCTGACCGGGTGATGCACTACAACGGCTTCATCACCGCCGAGATCAACGGCGCCGCAGCCCCGGGCTACAGCTCCGGGCAGGCGGAAAAGGCCATCGAGAAACTGCTCAAGGAAGAACTGCCCAACGGCATGACCTTCGAATGGACCGAGCTGACCTACCAGCAGATCCTGGCGGGCAACACCGCGCTGTTCGTCTTCCCGCTGTGCGTGCTGCTGGCCTTCCTGGTGCTGGCCGCCCAGTACGAAAGCTGGAGCCTGCCGCTGGCGGTGATCCTGATCGTGCCGATGACCCTGCTCTCGGCCATCACCGGGGTGATCCTCTCGGGCGGCGACAACAACATCTTCACCCAGATCGGCTTGATCGTACTGGTGGGGCTGGCGTGCAAGAACGCGATCCTGATCGTCGAGTTCGCCAAGGACAAGCAGGCCGAGGGCCTGGACCCGCTGGCTGCGGTGCTTGAAGCCTGCCGCCTGCGCCTGCGGCCGATCCTGATGACCTCGATCGCCTTCATCATGGGTGTGGTACCGCTGGTGTTCTCCTCCGGTGCCGGTGCGGAAATGCGTCACGCCATGGGTGTGGCGGTGTTCTCCGGGATGATCGGGGTGACCTTCTTCGGTCTGTTGCTGACGCCTGTGTTCTTTGTCCTGATCCGCCGTTATGTCGAACGCAGCCAGGCCCGCAAGGCGGCCCGTGTGCTGAAGCTGGAGAGCCATGCATGAACACGCACCTGAAACTGTGGATGCCGAGCCTGTTGGTGCTGGCCCTGGCGGCCTGCGCCGTCGGCCCGGACTACCAGGCGCCGGACACCGCGGCGGCGCAGTTGAGCGCTGCCAACGAACCGACAGCCAAGGCCACGTACGACCGCAGCCGCTTCGAGAGCATCTGGTGGAAGCAGTTCGACGACCCGGTGCTCAACCAGCTGGTCAGCCAGTCGCTGCAAGGCAACCGCGAGCTGCGCGTGGCCTTTGCCCGCCTCAAGGCGGCCCGGGCGATTCGCGATGACGTCAGCAACGACGCCCTGCCAACCGTGACCAGCCGCGTCAGCAGCGAGCTGGGCAAGGGCCAGATCCCGGGGCAGACTGACGACCGGGTCAACAGCGAGCGCTATGACCTGGGCCTGGACATGGCCTGGGAGCTGGACCTGTTCGGTCGCATCCAGCGCCAGCTGGAAGCCAGCGAAGCCCAGCAGGACGCCGCCCTGGCCGACCTGCAGCAGCTGCAGGTGAGCCTGATCGCCGAACTGGTCGACGCCTATGGCCAACTGCGCGGCGCCCAGCTGCGCGAGAAAATCGCCCTGGAGAACCTCAAGACCCAGCAGGATTCGCGCGGCATCACCGAAACCCTGCGCGATGCCGGCGTGGGCAACGACCTCGATGTGGTCAGGGCCGATGCGCGCCTGGCCCAGGTCGAGGCCACCGTGCCGCAGTTGCAGGCCGAGCAGGTGCGGGCGCGCAACCGCATCGCCACCTTGCTGGGCCAGCGCCCGGATGCCTTGAGCGTAGACCTGTCCCCCGCGCAGCTGCCGGCCATTGCCAAGGCCTTGCCGGTGGGCGACCCGGGCGAGCTGCTCAAGCGCCGCCCGGACATCCGCAGCGCCGAACGCCAGCTGGCGGCGGCCACCGCCAACATCGGTGTGGCGACCGCCGACCTGTTCCCGCGGGTCAGCCTCAGCGGCTTCCTCGGTTTTACCGCCGGGCGTGGTTCGCAACTGGGCTCCTCGGCCGCCCAGGCCTGGGCCCTGGGCCCGAGCATCACCTGGGCGGCCTTCGACCTGGGCAGCGTGAGGGCGCGCCTGCGTGGCGCCAACGCCGATGCCGAGGGCGCGCTGGCCACCTACGAACAGCAGGTGCTGCTGGCACTGGAAGAATCGGAAAACGCCTTCAGCGACTACAGCAAGCGCCAGCAACGCCTGCTGTCGCTGGTGCGCCAGAGCGAAGCCAGCCGCAAGGCTGCGGACCTCGCCTCGATCCGCTACCGCGAAGGCACGGTGGACTACCTGGTGCTGCTCGATGCCGAACGCGAGCGCCTGAGCGCCGAAGACGCCCAGGCCCAGGGCGAGGTGGACCTGTATCGCGGCATCGTTGCCATCTACAAGGCCCTGGGTGGCGGCTGGCAGGCGGAGAACGTCGCCACGGCGCACTGAGCCAACGACTCCTTTGGTTGGTTTCTGACCGGCCCTTTGCCCCGCCTGCCTGTGCTCGCGGGGCTTTTTTGTGTGTGCCTTATCGCAGGCTTCGCCAGCTCCCACAGTAAGAGCTGCCCCCCAATAACCTATGGGGTCATTTGTGGGAGCTGGCGAAGCCTGCGATCGGCCGCAACGCGGTCTCAACCGGACACAGCATTTGACGCCACCCCCCCACTGCCCCAAGCTGGTACCCTTGACTGCCGCGTGTCCCGGATCCACCCATGTCGAAACAGCGCCAATACACCCTGATCAGCCTGACCCTGATTATCATCCTGGGCCTTGGCGGGTACTTCTGGCGCGACGACACCCCGGCACCGGCGCCAGCGCTCAAGCACAGCTATGCCAAGGCCCTGGCCATGGCCCACAACGGCCAGCCCGGCGCCGCCCGGGTGCTGTACCAGCAACTGGGTCGCAACGACCTGTCCGCCATCCGCCGCGCCAGCCTGTACGCCGAACTGCCCAACTACCCCTCGCCACTGGCGCTGAAGCTGGCCAACCGCGACCTGCAGCACGATGACCCGCTGGTGCGCCGCGCCGCCATCGCCAGCATCCAGGCGATGCTGCCCGGCACCCAGCGCAGCCTGGTGCTCGGCCCGCTGCTGGACGACGAGGAGCAGAGCGTGCGCTTTGCCGTGGTCGATGCCCTGCTCGGCCTGGGGCCGGATGAGATCGGCCTGTACTTCGGCCCGTTGCAGCACACCCTGGAGCAGTACCAGCACATGCTGGCACAACGCACCGACGATGCCCCGGCACAACTGCACCTGGCGCAGCTCTACCTGCATGAAGACAACTTCCCCAAAGCCGCCGCCGCCCTGGACAGGACCCTGCAACTGGACCCGGGCAACCTGCAGGCCCTGGCCGGGCAGGTTCAACTGCTGGAGCGCCAGGGGCAGACCGAAGCCTCGCGCCAGGTGCTCGCCCGCGCCTTGCAACAACAACCGGATTCGGCCTTCCTGCAGCATGAACTGGGCCGCTGGCTGCTGCGCCACGGCCAGGACGAGTACGCCCTGCTCGCCTTCGCCCGGGCCCTGGAGCTTGAGCCGGACAACAATGACTACCGCTATACCCTGGCCACCAGCCTGCACCAACTGGAACAGGTAGGGCCGGCGCAGAAGCAGCTGGAAACCGTCCTCAGCCGCGATCCGGCCAACCGCAAGGCCAGGGTCCAGCTGATCGAGTACTGGAAGGAAACCGGCCAATTGCAGAACGTGCAGATCCTGCTGGCCCAGCTTGAGCAACTGAACCCGGATGACCCCCTGGTGCAGCAGGGCCTCTAGGCCGGGCTCACGACCATTGGGGGAAACCGGTTGAACCGCCGCATCGGCGCTGCGGTCCAGTGATAGTGCAACGACAGTAATTCCCAGGCATCACCTGTCCTTGCCCTACCACAGGAGATTCACCGTGGCCGATCTGTTGCCCAATGGCGAACGTGCCCTGATCCTGGCTCCGGCGCCGCTGAGCCGCCTGGCCTTCGATCTGCTCGACAAGGCTGGCATCCAGGCGCTGACCGCGGCGACCCTGGAAGAGCTGGGCTCGGCCCTTGACCATGGCGCAGGCTTGGCGATCCTCGACGAGCAGACGCTCGATCATGGCAATCTGTCGCCGCTGCAACGCTACCTGGAGCAACAACCCGCCTGGTCGGACTTGCCGGTGGTGTTGCTGACCCACGTGCGCAAAGGCCATGCGGCGCCCCGGGCGCGACCTATCGACCTGGGCAACCTCTTCGAGTTGCGCTGCCCGTTCGACCCGGCCTGCCTGCTGGCCCTGGCCCGTGCGTCATTGCGCGCCCGCCGCCGCCAGTACGCAGCGCGCAACCAGCAACAGGCCTTCACGGCCCTCCAGCATCGCGTGGAGCAGCAACTGCGACAACTGCGTGAAGACCCGCCGTATCTGCACCAGGCGCGGAAAATGGAAGCCATCGGCCAACTGGCCGGCGGCGTCGCCCATGACTTCAACAACCTGTTGACCGGTATCGGTGGCAGCCTTGAGCTGATCGACAAGCGCCTGCAACAAGGCCACATCGAGGCCTTGCCGGGTCTGTTCGACCTCAGTCGCCAGGCGCTCAAGCGTGCCGCCAGCCTGACCCACAGCCTGCTGGCGTTTTCCAGCCGGCAATCGCTGGACAGCCGCGCCGTGCGGTTACAGGACGTGCTGTCCGGGGAGCGGCTCAGCGCGATGGTCGATCCGCAGATTGTCCTGCGGGTCAGGACCGCCACGGACCTGTGGCCAGCCCATGCCGACCCCCAGCAGTTGCAGGAAGCGCTGGGCAACCTGCTGCGCAATGCCTGCGATGCCATGCCCAACGGCGGTCGCCTGACCGTCCAGGCACGCAACCAGCAGCTGGACGCCAACCGTTTCGGTCACCACGCCCTGCCTGCGGGTGACTATGTGCGCCTGAGCGTGGTGGACACCGGATGCGGCATGCCACCGAGCACCCTTGAACGTGCCTTCGATCCCTTCTACACCACCAAGCCCACGGGCCAGGGCACCGGGCTGGGGTTGTCGATGGTGTATGGCTTCAGCAAGCAGTCGCGCGGCCACGTGGCGCTCTCCAGCCGGATCGGGCACGGCACCCGGGTCGATCTATACCTGCCCCGCTACAACGAGCCACCGATGTCCGCCGCCAGCCCCACGAAGGCCACAGCGGTCACTGAAGCGCTCGATGGCACGATACTGGTGGTCGAGGACGACGCCACGGTGCGAACCCTGGTGCAGCAGAGCCTTGCGCAACACTGCTACCGCTGCACGGCGGTGGAAAATGCCAATGCCGCCCTGGCGCTGTTGCGCAACGACCCCTCGATCGTGCTGCTGGTCAGCGATGTCGGCCTGCCCGGCATGAACGGTCGACAACTGGCGGAGATCGCCCGTACGCTGCGCCCCGGCCTGAACGTGCTGTTCATCACCGGCTATGCCGAGAATGCCCAGGCACTGGGCGGTTTTCTCGACCCGGGCATGCAGATGATCAGCAAACCCTTCGAGTTCGCCCGCTTGCTCGACACGGTTGCGCAGATGCTGGGCAAGGCGACCTCGCCATGAGCCAGGCACTGCCCGTCGGCGCCTTGGCTGCGGCCCCCGCCGTGGACCATGTGCGGGTGCTGACCGTCAACGCGCACAAGGGCTTCAGCCCGCTGAACCGCCACTATGTGTTGCCGGAGCTTCGCGAGGCGGTGCGCAGCGAGGACGCCGACCTGGTGTTTCTCCAGGAGGTGCTCGGCAGCCACCGCCGCCATGGCCGGCGGCATCGCAACTGGTCGGACGTGCCCCAGTACGAGTTCCTCGCCGACAGCCTGTGGCCGGTGTTCGCCTACGGGCGCAACGCGGTGTACCCCGACGGCGAGCACGGCAACGCGCTGCTGTCCAAGTACCCGATCCTGCGCCACGACAACCTCGACATCAGTGTCAAAGGCAGCGAGCAGCGCGGCTTGCTGCATTCGGTACTGGCCTTGCCAGGCGCCGTGCACCTGCATGCCGTGTGCGTGCACCTGGGCCTGGACGAACGCCAGCGCCTGCAACAGCTGCGCCTGCTGTGCCGTCTGCTCGATAGCCTGCCGGACGCTGCACCGGTGATCGTTGCCGGCGATTTCAACGACTGGCGCCGCCGCGCCGATGCCCACCTGGCCGGTTGTGGCCTGAGGGAAGCCTTCACCCAGGCCTATGGCCGCCCGGCGCGCAGTTTTCCGGCGCGCTGGCCGCTGCTGTGCCTGGACCGCATCTACCTGCGCAATGCCCGGGCCCATGCGCCCAAGGTCATGGCGCGCAAACCCTGGACGCACCTGTCCGATCACTTGCCGTTGGCTGTGGAGGTGCACTGGTGAACGGACAATGGCGTGCCGACAACCAGGTTCAACTGCTGATCAATGGCGAGGACTACTTCCCCAGTGTCTTTGCCGCCATCGAGTGCGCCCGGGAAGAGATCCTGCTGGAGACCTTCATCATTTTCGAAGACAAGGTCGGGCGCCGCCTGCAACAGGTGCTGATCGAGGCGGCCGGGCGTGGCGTGCGGGTCGAGATGCTGGTCGATGGCTACGGTACTGCGGACCTCAGCCCCGACTACATCAAGGCCCTGGGCGATGCCGGGGTGCGCCTGCAGGCGTTTGACCCGAGTCCCAGGCGCCTGGGGATGCGTACCAACCTGTTTCGCCGACTGCACCGCAAGATCCTGGTGATCGACGGCGAAGTCGGCTTTGTCGGCGGCATCAACTACAGCGCCGATCACCTGGCCGACTTCGGCCCCATGGCCAAGCAGGACTACGCCGTGCAGGTGCGCGGACCGATCGTCGCCGACTTGCGCCAGGCCACCCTGGCCCTGCTCGCCGAATCGGCGACATTGCAACGCCGCAGCCGCCACTGGTGGCAGCGCGCCCTGCCCCTGGATGCCGACAGCGACCAGGCCAGCATGGTCCTGTGCATCCGTGACAACCAGGACCACCCCAACGATATCGAGCGTCATTACCTCAAGGCGCTGGCCGCTGCCCGTGAGCGCATCACCATCGCCAACGCCTATTTCTTTCCCGGCTACCGACTGCTGCGCACCTTGCGCGACGCCGCCCGCCGCGGCGTGAAAGTCACCCTGGTGCTGCAGGGCATGCCGGACATGCCGCTGGTACGCCTGTGTTCGCGCTTGCTGTACAACTACCTGCTGCGAGACGGGGTGAGGATCTTCGAGTACTGCGAACGGCCCCTGCATGGCAAGGTCGCCCTGATCGACCGTCACTGGTCGACCGTGGGTTCGAGCAACCTCGACCCCTTGAGCCTGGCGTTGAACCTGGAAGCCAACCTGATCATTCGCGATGCAACCCTCAACGAACGCCTGCACGACCACCTGCAGGACCTGTGCGTACACCGCTGCAAGCCGGTCAGCCTGCGACGCGTGTTGCGCGGATACTGGTGGCGTGCGCCGTTGATTTTCCTGACCTTCCACTTCATTCGCCACTTTCCGGCCATGGCCGGCTGGCTGCCGGCCCATGTGCCGCGCCTCAAGCCGCTGCTGCACGAGCGGCAAGCGACAGGAAAAACCATATGAGCCGGTCATCGAAGCGCTGGCGGCGTGCCAGGCAACTGCTGACCCTGGCCTTCTTCATCCTGGTGCCGGTGCTGGTGATCAGCCTGCTCAGGAACCTGGACTGGGGCGAGGTCCACGACGCCCTGGCCGCCTATCGCTGGCAGACGCTGGCCCTGGCGGTGCTGATCAGCGCCAGCAGCTTCACCCTGTTCAGTTGCTTCGACCTGTTGGGCCGGCGCTACACCGGCCACCCGTTGCCGGCCCGGCAGATCCTGCCCCTGGCGTTCGTCTGCTATGCCTTCAACCTCAACCTCAGCGCCTGGGTCGGAGCCATAGCCCTGCGCTATCGGCTGTACACCCGGCTCGGCCTCCCGCTGGTGACCGTCACCCGGATCCTGGGCCTTGGGCTTGTCACCAACTGGCTTGGCTATCTGCTCCTGGCCGGCGCGCTGTTCGCCTGTGGCTTGCCGCGCCTGCCGGCGGGGCTGGAAATCGGCAGCACCGGCTTGCGCCTGATCGGCCTGCTATTGCTGGTCGCGGCCCTGGTCTACCTGCTGGCCTGCGGTTTCGCCCGGCGCCGGCGCTGGCACCTTCGCGGCCACGCAATCACCCTGCCCTCACTGCCCATGGCCGCCCTGCAGGCACTGATGGGCGCCGGCAACTGGGCACTGATGGCGCTGGTGATGTACAGCCTGCTGCCGGGCAACGTCGACTATCCGACCCTCCTTGCCGTGTTGCTGATCAGCAGTATCGCCGGGGTCATCACCCACATACCGGCAGGTCTGGGGGTGCTGGAAGCGGTGTTTCTCACCCTGCTGCACGCAAGCGTTGGCAAAGGCACCCTGCTGGCAGCGCTGATTGCCTACCGGGCCGTCTACTTTCTCTTGCCGCTGATGGTGGCAGCTGTGGTCTACCTGGCGCTCGAACGAGTGGCCAGTCAGCGTGCCGGCGCGGCGCGGTCCGGCAGCAGCGGCTGATCGCCCGCCAGCATCGCATACACCTGCTTGATCAATGCCTGCAGGGAAAACGGCTTGGTCATCAGGGCAAAACCCGGCGTCGGCAACTTTGACTCAACCAGCCTGCGCTCGCTTAAACCGGTAATGAACAACACTTTCTGCAGAGGGTCGAGCATCCGCGCGGCATTGGCCACCTGATCGCCGTTGAACTCTCCCGGCAGACCGATATCGGTAATCAGCAGATCCACCGGCCCCAGCTCGCGCAGCAACCTGATGCCGCCATTGGCATCGCCGGCGTCGAACACGGTGTAGCCCTGTTCCTGTAGCGCTTCCTTGACCAGCGTGCGCAAGATCGATTCATCGTCGATCAGTACGATCCGCCCCCGCCTGGACCTGACCGCCTCAAGGACCCGTGCCTCCTGCTCCGGTGCGTGCTCATCGACACACCGCGGCAACAGCACCTTGACCCGCGTACCGGCGCCAGGGCTGGAGTCGATCCAGACCTGGCCTGCGGACTGGCGCACGAAACCGTAGACCATCGACAGGCCAAGCCCGGTGCCCTGCCCCGCAGGCTTGGTGGTGAAAAAAGGATCGAAGGCACGCTCTACGGTGCCGGCATCCATGCCCCGTCCGTTATCCTGGACCTGCAGGTAGTGATAATCACCTGGCGCCAGGCTGTCCGGTTCCCCGAGCTGGGCAGTGTGCCGTTCGTTGCCGGTGCTGATGCGCAGGCACCCGCCTGGCCCCATGGCGTCCCGGGCATTGAGGCACAGGGTGAGCAAGGCGTTTTCCAGCTGGCTGACGTCGACCAGTACGGACCAGGGGGCCGGCTCGAACTGCAGTTGCACCTCGATGGCCGGGCCCATGGTCTGCTCGATCAAGGCCGCCATGCCCTTTATCTGCTCGCTCAGATTGACCGGACGCGGGTCCAGCGCCTGGCGGCGTGAAAATGCCAGCAACTGCTGAGTCAGCTCGGTTGCACGGTCGCTGGCCTTTCGTGCCGCCTCGATGTAGCGGGGCAACTGCTCCAGCCGCCCTTGGGCAAGACGGTGTTCAAGCAGCTCGAGGCTGCCGATGATGCCGGTCAGCAGGTTGTTGAAATCGTGAGCGATACCGCCGGTCAACTGCCCCATGGCCTCCATTTTCTGGCTGTGGCGCAACATCGTTTCAGCGTGAAGCAGCGCCTCTTCTCGCTCCCGCTCCTGGGTGACGTCGTTACCCACTGCGGTAAAGCCTTGCTCGCCGGGCATCGCTGCCCAGTTGAACCAGCGGTAATGGCCATCCTTGTGACGCACGCGGCTGACCACATTCTCGCTGGAGAGGCCTGCGCGCAATTGCTCAACGATGGTCTCCACTTCCTTGACGTCATCGATGTGCACCAGGGACATGACCTCCGACCCCTGCATCTCGGACGGCGCCCAGCCCAACACCTGGGTCCAGGCCGGGTTGACGGCGGTGATGGTCAGGTCAGCCTCAAGCGTCAACATGACATCGGTGGACAATTGCCAGAAGCGATTGCGGTCGACCGTACGGGCCAGCACCTGTTGCTCGAAGGTTTCGGCCAGGGCCCGCCACTGCCGCGCCGCTTCGATACCGGCGGTGGTGTCGATCACGGTCTCGAGAAAACCCGCCACTTCACCGTTTTCATCACGCACGGGGCTGAAGCAGAAGGTCAGGTAGGCCTTCTCCAGGGTGCCATTGCGTGCCGTCATCAGGGGGAAGTTTTCGATGAAGATGGCCTCACCGGAAAACGCCTTGAACACCATCGCCCCGAGGCTGTCCCAGGCCTCGGCCCACACCTCGTCGAAGCTGCGCCCAAGCGCTTCGGGCCTGGTACCGAGGATCGGCTTGAAGGCGTCGTTATAAAGGGTGACCATCTGCGGCCCCCAGACCAGGCAGCCGGGAAACCTTGACGCCAGCATCATGTCCACGGCGATGCGCAGCACGGCTGGCCAGGTCTGCAGGGGGCCAAGGGCCGTCCTGCCCCAGTCATGAGCGCCGATTTTCTCGCTCATGCCTCCTTGGGCAGCAGACAAGGAACTCAGGTGAAGTACTTGCATGGCCTGGCTCGGTGAGTTCGGGAACTGCACGTCAGACCTGGCGACCGATGTCTTCGTTCCAAAGCTCAGGCCTGGCCGCGATGAAATCTTTCATCAGCGTGATGCAGGCCTCATTATGCTGGACGTCCAGGACCACGCCACGGGAGCGCAACAAGTCCTCTTCGCCCAGGAAGGTCTGGTTCTCACCGACGATGACCCGTTTGATTCCATACAAGAGGATCGCCCCGCTGCACATCGCGCAAGGCGACAAGGTGGTGTACAGGGTCGAATCGGCATACACCGCGGCGCTCTGGCGACCGGCATTCTCCAGGGCGTCCATCTCGCCATGCAGGATGGCACTGCCCTTCTGTACCCGACGATTATGCCCGCGACCGATGATCTTCCCCTGGTGGACGATCACCGAGCCGATCGGGATGCCACCCTCCTCCAGGCCCTTGCGGGCTTCGTCGATGGCGGCCTGCATGAATTCGTCCGTTGGCGTGTTCGAGCTGTTCATCGAATGGACTCCGGTGTCTGGCGAAAGTCCAGAAAGGCTAGCACATAGCCAGCAAGGAATGGCGCCTGCGCCAGCCGCTACTATGCTGTAGAGGTTTTCCTCGGCGATCCGGGCACCCCGGGTCCGATCCAGTGAAGGGAGCCTGGTGATGAGCAAGAAGATTCTGGTGGTCCTGACCAACACGGCCAAATACCCGACGCTCAAGCGCGCGACCGGGCTCTGGCTGGGTGAGGCGGTGCACTTCGTCGAGAAAGTCGAAAAGGCCGGCTACAAGGTCGATTACGTGAGCCCCGGCGGTGGCTACGTGCCCATCGACCCCCATAGCCTGAGCATGGCCCAGGATATCGACTGGGCCTGGTACAACGACAAGGCTTTCATGAATCGCCTGGGCACCACCTTGAACCCCGGACAGGTCAAGGCCCAGGACTACAGTGCGATCTACTATACCGGCGGGCACGGGGTGATCTGGGATTTTCCGGACAACGTCGGCCTGCAGGAACTGGCGCGCAAGATCTTCGAAGCCGGTGGTGTGGTGGCCTCGGTCTGCCATGGCGCCGTCGGCCTGCTGAACATCAAGCTCAGCGACAATTCCCTGCTGGTCAAGGACCGTGAGGTGACCGGTTTCTCCAACACCGAAGAACACCTGGCCGAACTGGACAAGGTAGTGCCCTACCTCACCGAAACCGAATTGGGCGCCCGTGGCGGGCTTTACCAGGCGACGGAGCCCTGGGAAGTCCTTGCCATTGCCGACCAGAAGGAAGGACGGCTGATCACGGGCCAGAACCCGGCTTCCAGTGGCGCAGTAGCCGATCTGGTGATCAAGACCCTGGAAGGCGCCCGGCGCAACTGACGGCCTCGTGCTGACGAGTACTACAACCGCTGATTATGGGGCCTACAGGCGTAGCAGGGGCCGCAACATTATGCTGGGTCGCCGATTCATCATAGAGGCGATCCCCCATGGCCCCATCCTCCCACGCAGGGCGCAGCCTGGTCGAGTTCCTGGTCACCCTGCTCATCGGACTCGCACCGGTTGCCTGTGGCTTGTTCGTGCTTTCGCTGCAGGTCGAGCGCAAGCAGGAAGAAACCATTGCAGTGACGGCCCGCGAAGCCATTTACGCCATCGACCGGGCGCTCGACACCCTGCACCAGTCCAGCAGTATGGTGCTGAACCTGGCCAGCCAGTCCTGCGACACCGCGCTGGCCGACTTGCGCCGGCAAGCGATCATGCAGCCGAACGTGCGGACCCTGGTGCTGGTCAAGGACAACCGGGCCTTCTGCAGTACGTTGTACGGTACATTCGACCGCTTGATCGACCCGGGGACGTTCCTCAACCAACGCCTGCGCGTCGACCCGGGCAATGACGCCACCCCGGATGCAGCCGTGCTTCTTTACCGCTTGCAGGAATTCCCCTACGGCGTGTTGGCCGTGGCCAACATCAATGTGCTGCAGAAAGAACTGCTCGGGTTTCAGAATGCCGTGGTCCTGAGCCTGCAGTTCGGCCAGCAGTATGTCTGGTCGACAGGCAACGGCGAGTACGCCCGGGTGCCCAACCATGAAGAAGACAACATGCGTCTGACTTCGGAGCAGTTCGGCTATACGGTGCATGCGGGCTATCCCGACGGCCACACCTGGCTGATGATTCGCCAGGCAAGCCTGGCAGCCCTGCCCTCCCTGCTGCTGGTTGGTATCCTGACTGCAACGGTGGCGTACTGGGGGCTGTACCGAAGGAACCGCAGGTCATCGTAGGCTTGAGCTCACAGCCTCACCCCCCAACCCCAAGGACCATCCCCACAGGACTCCGTGAAGCCCCCAAATAAAAAGGCCATCGAGATCACTCCCGATGGCCTTTCTATCACTCGGCGTCGTTATTCGACGTTCAACACGCCACGACGTACCTGGTCACGCTCGATGGACTCGAACAGTGCCTTGAAGTTGCCTTCACCGAAGCCATCATCGCCCTTGCGCTGGATGAACTCGAAGAACACCGGGCCCATCAGGGTCTCGGAGAAGATCTGCAGCAGCAGGCGCTTGTCCTCGGGCTGGGAGGAGCCGTCCAGCAGGATGCCACGGGCCTGCAGCTCGCCAACCGGCTCGCCATGGCCCGGCAGACGACCTTCGAGCATTTCGTAATAGGTCTCAGGCGGCGCGGTCATGAAGCGCATGCCCAGCTTTTTCAAGGCATCCCAGCTCTTGAGCAGGTCGTCGGTGAGGAAGGCTACGTGCTGGATGCCCTCGCCGTTGAACTGCATCAGGAACTCTTCGATCTGCCCGGCGCCCTTGGACGACTCTTCGTTCAGTGGGATGCGGATCATGCCATCCGGTGCAGTCATGGCCTTGGAGGTCAGGCCTGTGTACTCGCCCTTGATGTCGAAGTAGCGGATCTCGCGGAAGTTGAACAGCCGCTCGTAGAACGCCGCCCAGTAGGCCATGCGGCCACGATAGACGTTGTGGGTCAGGTGGTCGATGATCTTCAGGCCTGCACCGACCGGGTTGCGGTCGACACCTTCGATGAAGTTGAAGTCGATGTCATAGATCGAGCTGCCTTCTTCAAAGCGGTCGATCAGGTACAGCGGCGCGCCACCGATACCCTTGATCGCCGGCAGACGCAGCTCCATCGGGCCGGTTTCGATCTCCACCGGCTGGGCACCGAGCTCCAGTGCGCGGGCGTAGGCTTCATGGGCGTTGCGTACGCGGAAAGCCATGCCGCAGACCGAAGGACCATGTTCGGCGGCAAAGTACGAGGCGATGCTTTTCGGCTCGTTGTTCAGGATCAGGTTGATACCGCCCTGGCGGTACAGGTGCACGTCCTTGGAGCGGTGGGTCGCCACCTTGGTGAAGCCCATGATCTGGAAGATCGGCTCAAGGGTGCCGGGGGTCGGCGATGCGAACTCGATGAACTCGAAGCCCATCAGGCCCATCGGGTTTTCAAAAATGTCAGCCATGTTCCTTACCTCATCATCAAAGCGCTAATAACGGTGATCACTTGCTATCGATGTCGAGCGAAGATGGCGGCGCGCAGGAGATGCCCCTCACACTGCGTGCGAGGTAGTCACCATAGATCAGCTTGAACCCATGACACTTCATATGGACCCATTCTCGGCGGGTTG
>Ga0247821_10000258_pt1 | contig 30267 bp, 27 predicted proteins | sample 13C_Glycerol_Day_FD_192481 | JGI IMG/M metagenome (GOLD analysis project Ga0247821, IMG submission 192481) | Soil microbial communities from agricultural site in Penn Yan, New York, United States - 13C_Glycerol_Day14 | ecosystem: Environmental > Terrestrial > Soil > Agricultural land | place... | reverse complement strand
AGGCTTTTCGTACAGAGCTTAAGCTCACGTGGCTCGCCACTAGGCCTGCATGAAAAGTCTCAGGCTTTTCGTACAGAGCTTAAGCTCACGTGGGAGCGGGCTTGCCCCGCGATGCTTTTCATCCGAGCCAGTGATAAACCGGGGCATCCGCCCCGCTTTGCACCTTCACTTCACTGCTATGGCGCAAGCGCACCAGCAGGCGCTTGCCCGCCGCGGTACTGCCCGCCAGCCCTTCCAAGCGTTCCAGCAACTCTGGCCCACTCATCTGTCCAGCCGCGCGCAGCACCTCACGCGCCGCCGCCCACTGGCCATCGTCCTGGCGTGGCGCTGCACTCGTCGTGGAAACTACCGCCTCTGCCACCGGCACCTCCAGCTGACGCCCCAACTGCGCCCACTCCTCCGGTTCCAGCTCGATGCTCAGATCCACCGGCCAGTCACCAATCGTTCCGCGTATTCTCACGAAGCCTTCCTTCCAACAGGATCAATGGCGTCCATGGTCCCACGACATGAAACCTTCGCCAAGCGGCTGGCGTGGCCAAGAAAAGTTGTTATAACATTACCAAACCCTTCCCGCACGCTCCCGGAGTCGTCCATGCGCCGCCTGCTCCTCGCCCTGCCCTTCGCCTTGCTGCCCCTGGCCGTGGCCCATGCCCACGACGACCATGACCATGATCACGACCATGCCCACGGCAGCCTCGGCGCTCATGAACATGGTGTGGCCAAGCTCAATGCGGTACTCGACGGCAGCACCCTGGAACTGGAACTGGACAGCCCGGCGATGAACCTGGTGGGCTTCGAGCACGCCGCCAGCAGCGACGCCGACAAGGCCAAAGTCGCCGCCGTGCGCCAGCAGCTCGAACAACCCTTGAAGCTGTTCGGCCTGGCCAAGGCCGCCGGTTGCAGCGAAGACGCGCAAGAGCTGGAGAGCCCGCTATTCGGCGACCAGCCTGCAGCTGATGACGACGGCGACGCCCATGAGCACCAGCACAGCGATATCCATGCCCACTACCAATTGACCTGCGCCACGCCGGACAAGCTCAGCAGCCTCGACCTGACCCCGCTGTTCAAAGCCTTCCCGGCAACGCAGAAGATCAATCTGCAGCTGATCGGCCCCAATGGTCAGAAAGGTGTGGAGGCCACGCCGAGCAAAGCGGTGGTCACCTTCTAAATGAGTCAGCCGCTGATCGACCTGCAAGATCTGCTGTTCGCCTGGCCTGGCCAGCCGCCACTGCTGGAGATTGCCCAGTTTCGCCTGGAGCGCGGTGAGGCGATGTTCCTCAAAGGCCCCAGCGGCAGCGGCAAGACCACCCTGCTCGGTTTGCTGGGCGGGGTGAACCTGCCCGGCCAAGGCAGCATTCGCCTGCTTGGCCAGGCCCTCGGTGAACTGAGCCAAGGCGCCCGCGACCGCTTCCGGGTCGATCACACCGGCTACATTTTCCAGCAGTTCAACCTGCTGCCATTCCTCTCGGTGCGCGAGAACGTCGAGTTGCCTTGTCGCTTCTCACGCAGTCGCGCCGAACGCGCCTGCCAGCGCCACGGCAGCATCGACCAGGCCGCTGCGGTGTTGCTAGCGCACCTGGGGCTGGACGATCCGGCCTTGCTCGCTCGACGTGCCGACACCCTGTCGATCGGGCAGCAACAACGGGTGGCGGCGGCGCGCGCGCTGATCGGCCAGCCTGAACTGGTGATCGCCGACGAACCGACCTCGGCGCTGGACGCCGATACCCGCGAGGCGTTCATCCGGTTGCTGTTCGACGAATGCCGGGCGGCCGGCTCCAGCCTGCTGTTCGTCAGCCATGACCAAAGCCTGGCACCGCTGTTCGACCGTCACCTGTCCCTGGCCGAACTCAATCGCGCCGCCAAGCCCCGGGAGGCCTGATGTACCTGCTCCGCCTTGCCCTGGCCAGCCTGGCCAACCGGCGTTTCACCGCCTTTCTGACCGCTTTCGCGATTGCCCTGTCGGTGTGCCTGCTGCTGGCCGTCGAGCGCGTGCGCACCGAGGCCCGCGCCAGTTTCGCCAGCACCATCAGCGGCACCGACCTGATCGTCGGCGCCCGCTCCGGGTCGGTCAACTTGCTGCTGTACTCGGTGTTTCGCATCGGTAACGCCACCAACAACATCCGTTGGGACAGCTACCAGCATTACGCCAAGGATCCACGGGTGAAGTGGGCCATCCCGATCTCTCTGGGCGACTCTCATCGCGGCTACCGGGTAATGGGCACCACGGGCGATTACTTCAGCCATTACCAATACGGTCGGCGCCAGCACCTGGAACTGAGCCAGGGCCGGGCGTTCGCCGATGATCCCTTCGAGGTGGTGCTCGGCGCCGAAGTGGCGGATGCGCTGCACTACGGGCTTGGCGACAAACTGGTGCTGACCCACGGCGTGGCGGCGATCAGCCTGGTCAAGCACGATGACAAGCCGTTCACTGTGGTCGGTGTGCTCAAGCGCACCGGCACGCCAGTCGATCGCACCTTGCACATCAGCCTCGGCGGTATGGAGGCCATTCATATCGACTGGCACAACGGCGTGCCCGCACGCGGTGCCGGCAGGATCAGCGCCGAGCAAGCGCGGACCATGGACCTGCAGCCTGCTGCGATTACCGCGTTCATGCTGGGCCTGAACAACAAGATCGCCACCTTCAGTTTGCAGCGCGAGATCAACCAGTTCCGCACTGAGCCGTTGCTGGCGATCCTGCCAGGCGTGGCCTTGCAGGAGTTGTGGAGCCTGATGGGCACGGCCGAGCAGGCCTTGTTCGTGGTGTCGCTGTTCGTCGTGCTGACTGGGTTGATCGGCATGCTCACTGCCATTCTCACCAGCCTCAACGAACGGCGGCGGGAGATGGCCATCTTGCGTTCGGTCGGCGCCCGGCCTTGGCATATCGCCGGCCTGCTGGTGCTCGAAGCCTTGGCCCTGGCGGTGGCCGGTATCGTCGCCGGGCTGGGGCTACTGTACGCCGGGATCGCCCTGGCCCAGGGCTATGTGCAGGCTAACTATGGTTTATACCTGCCACTGGCCTGGCCCAGCGCACATGAGTGGACGCTGCTGGCTATCATCCTTGGGGCGGCATTGCTGATGGGTAGCGTGCCAGCCTGGCGTGCCTATCGGCAGTCGCTGGCCGATGGTTTGTCGATTCATCTCTGAGTAGTGGCAATGATCCAGAACCTTACACACCTGTTCGCTGCGGTTCGACAGTTCGACAAGCCCGCGCACAGGCGGGCAGCCACACAGCAAATCCTGTTGCTGCTGGTGCTGATAGTGCTGACGCCGCTAGCCTGGGCCGCAGAGCCGCGCGAGCTGGACTGGCCGGCGCTGATCCCGGAAGGCGCCCCGGTCATCCCGCCCCAGCTCACGCCACTGCACGACCTGTCGCAGATCGGCGACGCGCTGGCTGCCGAAGCCGCCCCCGCTGCGCGCCAACAAGCCCCCGCCGCGCCAGTGGTCAAGGCACTCGACAAGCAGCAGGTCAAACTGCCCGGCTACATCGTGCCACTGGAAGTCAGCGAAGAGGGCCGCACCACCGAGTTTCTGCTGGTGCCCTACTACGGCGCGTGCATCCATGTACCGCCACCCCCGTCGAACCAGATCGTGCACATTTTCAGCGAGATGGGCGTACGCGTCGAAGACCTCTATCAGCCCTATTGGATCGAAGGGCGCATGCAGGTCAAAGCCAGCAGCAGCGAGCTGGCCGACGCGGGTTATCAGATGGAAGCCGAGAAAATCTACGCTTATGAGCTGAAATGAGAACTGCTAGCGATTCGTGAAGCCAGTTCTTTGAGCTGGGTCAAACATTAGGTTTAGACGCCTCCGTACCATTGGACTACTCATTTAATAACGTCCTTTGGGAGCTTCCATGAACAAGTCCTTGCTCGGCGCCTCGCTCGTTGCCCTGGCGCTCGTAGCCCCTGTTGCCCACGCCCACCAGGCGGGCGATTTCATCCTGCGTGCCGGCGCCATCACCACCGCACCCAACGAAAATAGCGGCGACCTGAAGTTCGACGGCAACAAGGTCTCGGGCACCAAGGCTACTCTGGACAGCGATACCCAATTGGGCCTGACCTTCGCCTACATGCTCACCGATCACATCGGCCTGGAGCTGCTGGCGGCCACCCCGTTCCAGCACACCGTTGGCGTCAAGGGCCTGGGCGGCGGCCTGGACGGCAAGCTGGCGGACATCAAGCAACTGCCACCGACCCTGTCGCTGCAGTACTTCCCGATGGAGCCAAGCTCGAAGTTCCAACCGTACGTGGGCGTGGGCATCAACTACACCATGTTCTTCGATGAAGACCTGAGCAGCGAACGTAAACAGCAGGGCTTCAGCAACCTCAAGCTGCAAGACTCGGTGGGCCTGGCCGGCCAGTTGGGCATGGACTACATGATCACCGACAACCTGCTGGTCAACGCCTCGGTCTGGTACGTCGATATCGACACCAAGGCCACCGTCGATGGCCCAACCGCACTGGGCTACAGCAAGACCAAGGTCGACGTGGATGTAGACCCATGGGTCTACATGGTGGGCCTGGGCTACAAGTTCTGATCCATCGCCCTCACATGGCGGCTGCGGCCGCCATGTGTCGTTCTACTCCCCGCGTAGGCGCAGATACAGCCAATAACCCCAAGCCAGTGCACTGAACCCCGCCCCCAGTCCACACACCGCAAGCCAACCCCAGCGGGCATACACCCAACTTGCCGCCACTGCGCCCAGGCCACTGCCTACCGAATAGCAGCACATGTAGGCGCCGATCAAACGGCTGGCCATCTCTCCCCGCCCAGTCAACAGCAGCGTCTGGTTAGTGACATGCACCGCCTGCACGGCGAAATCCAGCAGCAGCACGCCCAACACCAGCGCCAGCAACGAGTGTTCGAGCAATCCACTGGGGATCCACGCCAGCGTCAACAGCGCCAGGGCCAGCCCCGTGGTGCGCTGACCGTGGCCTTGATCGGCCAAACGTCCAGCGCCCGATGCGGCCAGTGCCCCGGCAATTCCGGCCAGGCCGAACAGACCGATCTGGGTATGGGTCAACGCCAGTGGTGCAGCACTGAGCGGCAATACCATGGCACTCCACATCACGCTGAATGCGGCGAATATCAACAGCGCGAACGCACCGCGCTGACGCAACAGACGGTCGTGTCGATACATGCGCAGCACCGAAGCCAACAACTGCAAGTAACTTACTGACGCTGTCACCGGCTTGGCGCTAGGCAGCGTTTGCCAGAGCAGGCAGGCCATCAGCACAGTCAACCCGGCAGCGGCGAAATATACGCTGCGCCAACCGGCCAGATCGGCCGTCACACCTGCAACCAGGCGCGCTAGCAAAATCCCCAGCACCACGCCACTGGTGACCGTACCCACGGCCCGTCCCTGCTCGGCGGGGGTGGCCAAGGTCGCGGCATGGGCCACGACCACCTGCACCAGCACCGCCATCAGGCCGAGCATGCTCATGGCTACCAGCAGCAGCGCCCAGTCCATCGCCATGCCAACAGCCAGCAGGGCCAACGCCGAGAGCAGCAACTGCGAAAGAATCAGGCGCTTGCGGTCGAACAGATCGCCCAGCGGAACCACCAGCAGCAGCCCCAGCGCATAACCGGCCTGGGTCGCCCCCACCACCAGTCCGATCCGGGCTGTCGCTACGCCTAGGCTGGCAGCCATCGACTCCAGCAATGGTTGGGAGAAATACACCGAGGCCACAGCCAAGGCGCAGGTCGCGGCGAGCAATAGCGTCAGGGAGCGGCTCAGCGGGATTTGGCCGACGGTCGCAGACTGGATCGAAGACATGTGCACTACCTTGCCAATCCGGTTTCAAAATGAAACCACATGCTGGCTTTCTAGCAAACCTGGTTTTAATCTGCAACCAGAACTGATGAGAAGGCTTGGCTCATGCTCGACCCACAAAATAATCAATGCCCGGTAGCCCGTGCCCTGGAGGTGATTGGTGATCGGTGGGCGCTGATGATTCTGCGCGATGCTTTCGACGGCCTGCGGCGCTTCAGTGAGTTTCAGAAAAACCTTGGTTTGGCGAAGAACATCCTCGCCTCACGGTTGAAACTGTTGCTGGAGAGTGGATTGCTGCAGTTGCAACCGGCCTCGGATGGCAGTGCCTACAAGGAATACGTACTGACCGAGAAAGGCCGCTCGGTGTTTCCGATCGTGGTTGGAATGCGCCAGTGGGGGGAGCGGTATCTGTTCGAGGCGGGGGAAGTGCGATCGCAATTGGTGGACAGTGCTCAGGGGCAGCCGGTAGAGGTGTTACAGGTGCGGGCTAAGGATGGGCGGGCACTTGCGCCTGGGGATTGTCTGAGGCGTACGGTGCGGCATTAGGTTTTGGGGCCGCTCTGCGGCCCTGAAATCTCAGCCTTTACCCAATAACTGCGCCAACCCGACAACGATCGGCGTCGGCTCAGGAAACGCAAATCGCGCCAACAACCGCTGGTTATCCGCCCGCGAATGACGGATATCACCCGAACGCGCCGCGCCGTAACTGACCTCAGGCAAGCTGCCCACCACCTGCTTCAACGCCGCCAACAACTGGTTCAGCGAAGTCGCCTGGTTCAGTCCGATGTTCACCGCGCCCTCCTCGACCTGCTCCTGCTCCAGCGCCTGGACCATCACCTGGACCAGATCGCCGACATAGAGGAAATCGCGAGTCTGCTCGCCATCGCCGAACACGGTAATCGGCTTACCCTGCGTGGCACGCTCACTGAAGATGCTGATCACCCCCGAGTAAGGCGAGGATGGATCCTGGCGTGGCCCGAAGATATTGAAGAAGCGAAACACCACCGGCTCCAGGCCATGCTGGCGACGGTAGAAGTCCAGGTATTGCTCGCTGGCCAACTTATCCACAGCGTAGGGCGTCAACGGTGCCTTGGGCGTATCCTCGACAATCGACTGCCCTTCGCCATTGTTGCCATACACCGCCGCGCTGGAGGCGAACAGCACCCGGCGCACGCCATTCAGACGCATCGCTTCGCAGACGTTCAGCGTGCCGATGAAGTTGCTCTGGTGGGTTTTCACCGGGTCGTCGACCGAGGCCTGCACCGAAGCCACGGCGGCCAGGTGCACCACTGCACGGCAACCGCTGGCCGCGCGGGCAACCAGTTCAGCGTCGGCCACATCACCTTCGATCAGTTCAAGCTTGGGATGATCCAGGCGTAGGTTGGCGCGTTTGCCAGTGGAGAGATCGTCGACAATGCGCACGGCGTAGCCTTTATCCAGCAACGCATCGCACAAGTGCGAGCCGATGAAGCCGGCACCGCCGGTGATCAGGATGGGAGCATCAGCCATGTCGGTAGAAACGGTCCAGTAGGGGCGGCAAGCCGGCGCGCCAGGCGCGTGGCTTGATACCAAAGGTATGGAGGATTTTCTTGCAGGCCAGCACCGCATTCTGCGGCTCTTCGCTGGCATCCGGGCGGGCCGCGTGGGCCTGCGCGGTCGGCGCCTGCACGGCCAGCTTGTGCCACTGCTGCGCCTCACTGAGGATAGCCTGCCCCAGCGCCAGCGGCGTGGTCGCTTCGTTGCCAGCGTAGTGATAGGTGCCCCACAGCGGCGCATCGCAGTCGAGCTGCTTGATCACCGAGAGGATGACCCGCGCAGCATCGTCCACCGGGGTAGGATTGCCACGGCGATCGTCCGCCAGGAGCAACTCCTGCGGTTGCTCGGCGCGGGTCAGGAAGCGGCCCAAGGCCCCGTCGATGCTCTCGTCCAGCACCCAACCGAAGCGCAGCAGCACATGCTGCGGGCAGGTCGCCCGCACGCTCTGCTCGATGCGCCACAGCGCCTGGCCACGGGTGCCCAGCGGCACCGGCTCGTCTTTTTCGCTGTAGGCGGTGGCCCGCGAGCCATCGAACACACGATAGCTGGAAGGCTGGACGAGGATCATCTCGTGGTGCTGGCACAGCTCGGCCAGGCGCTCCACCGCGCGTTCTTGCTGGGCAAGCCGCTGTTCGCTGACCGACTCGGCCTGGAACCAGTCGAAGTAATAGGCGAGGTTGATCACCACATCGGGGCGATGCTCATCCAGCAGCAGGGTCAGGCTGGCCGGATCCCAGCCTTTTTCCGGCGGGCGCGGCGCCAGGAATCCGATGTCCTCCTCGGCCCCGAGACGAATCAGCGCTTGCCCGAGGGCATTGCCACCACCCAACAGCATCAGGCGCATACGCATAGGGTCTAAAGGTCCGCTCAGGTCGATAAAAGGAAAGAAAGCATTTTGCGGTTTCCAGCAGGGGAAGTCCAACTTGAGCGCGGTAACTGCGCAATCGCCCCTGCCGACTCAAGCCCCTGGACTTGCCACTTTGCACCGTAGGAAACGCCCTATAGCCCCAGCGGAATGAGCTGACTACCGCGCCAAGCATTTCCAGCGCCCAATAGTTAGTTCTCTCCCTTGACGGTATTTAGGCAGCCTGCCTAATGCTCGACAGGCCTCTGCGCTGATTATTACCGCGCGCTGGAACCCCGCCGATGAACCCACCCACATCATTCCGCTACGCGGCATCATCGAACAGCTAAGCAGCGTGCACAGCCTGGCGCTGACATCGGCATCTTTCGAGCTAAAAACCCGCCACCACGGGCAGACGCAGCAGGACGTTGAAGCCAGGGCTGCCACCTCCTTGCTGCAGTTCGACCCAGATGGTGGCTTCGCCATGCGCTACAACGCTAGCCGCTTTAGCCTCAGTAAGTACGCCAGCAAGGCGGCGGCGCAGGCTTTCGAGGCGCTTCAAACGCTGGTCAGCGAAGCCTTGCCAATTCCCTTCGTGCTGCATGCCGATACTGCCCTGTTGGTCAATAACAGCCGCGCACTGCACGGGCGCAACACGCTACAAGACGGCCGCCGTCTGTTAGTACGGCTGTTCGGCTATTCTGCGTTCGCCAAACCGCTGGTAATCAACGAAGATCCGCTGCTGGTACGCGGCTGAAACCTGTAGGAGAGAGGGATGGATCTCACAGCCACCGCTGAACAACGCGCTTGCTGGCAATACGACGAGCCTGCCCCCGGTGCGGAACGGTTCATCGAAGAGGCATTCGACAGCTACCGCCAGCAGGCGCGAATGCTGCTCGCGGATGCCGAACAGGCACCGTCAGTTTTTGTGGTCGGGGGTGCCCGCTCGGACTTCACCCGGCTCAACCCGCTGCTGTACCGCTTGCAGCAGCAGGGTATCGGCTCGCTGACCGGCAATCTGTCCGGCCATAGCCGGGCCAGCGAACCAGGCGCCCTGGCACCTTCGCTGGCCATCAACCTGGCCGAGGCGTTGCGCTTTCATCGGCATATCGCCGAGCAGTGCGACACCTTGATTGGCCACAGCCTGGGCGGGGCGATTGCCCTGAAGATGGCGGCGCAGCTACCCGCGGTGCGCAAACTGGTGCTGATCTGTCCTGCGGTGTATCCGGACGCCGCACACCAGGCGCCCTTCGGCCCGGCGTTCAGCGCCGCGATCCGCCAGCCCTACGCCTTCCTCGATTGCGACAGCTATGGGTTCCTGCGCCAGTTCCAGGGCCGGGTACTGCTGGTGATCGGTGAGTACGATGGGCTCAACTCCAAGGCCTTCGGCCAAGGCCCAGGCACGTCGGCAGGCACCCGCTGGTTGTCTGGGGTGCAGCGCTACAGCCCGATCCCGGAAGAAGTCACCCACGCGCTGGTGCGCTCGGTGCCGGCGCCACACGTGGAGTGTCTACTACTGACCGACTGCGACCATGGCATCGCCGCGCATCTGCGCGATGCGCCGCAGGTGGCCGATCAAGTCGCCGAAGTGGTGGCGGCGTTCATCCGCGATTGAGCACGCTCACTCGATCTCGAACAAGCCATTGCTCAACGGCCCGACGCTAAGCCGCTCGCGTACGTCGTCATCGATCCGTGGGTCATCCGGGCGATACAGTTTGACCTGGCGATAGGCGTTGATGCGGTTGATCTCCTCGCCGAGGAACTCCCACACCACCCGGGTACAGGCGGGGTTACGTCGGTCGCCACTGGAAACCCCGGTCTTGAGCCCATTGAGGCGGGTGATGCGGCTCTTGAAGCTGGGGATGAGGATGGTCTGGCTCATCTCGTTGAGGGTCAGCGACTCGTAGTCGATGAGAAATACCCGGTCCTGTAGTTGAAACGCCGCCCCCAGGTAGCGGCAGCGTACTTCGGCGTGCACGTCAGTGGCACTGCTGCGCTCTTGGCGCTCCTGGCGCTCGAACAAGAAGCTGCCGCGCTCTTCACGCAGGTGCACCAGCGAAACCAGGATCGAGCCCGGCACCGACATGCAGTTGGAGTATTCGAAGTAATAGCCGCAGTACCGCGACAGGTTGCCGGCATGCTCATGCAGCGGTTTGAACAGCTCGCTGATCGGGTCGTGCTGGCCGCTGTGCTCCGACGGAATGCGCGCGCCGATCAGCCGGGCGAACTGCTCGGGGGGCAAATTCAGCTCGTAATCCTCAACCCCGAAGAAATCGCCAATGCGCTTGAGGTTGTAAGCCGTCGGACGGCTCTGCCCACTCAGGTACTTGTTGAACTGCGCGCGGTTGATCGACAGCTGCCGGCAAACCTCCGAAATAGAGCGGTAGTGGCTGCAGGCCAATTTGAGGTTGTTAGCGAAATGATCGCTCATGAATCGAGTTCCAGCTGATGCGAGTGATGCAAGTCTAGCATCAAGTCGCATCAAGTCAGAGCAACCCGCGAAATTGTAACCACTCTTGTCATGGCCAACCATGCGCCCCAACGAAAAGCGGTACGTCGTTGCCGCCCGTGTCTTTCCACGCGAAGAATAAGAATCGAGGTCATTTGCCAATGCTCGAAGCACTTAACGATTTCCTGTCCGGGAAACTGCTCATCGTCCTGATCGTCGGGCTCGGTAGCTACTTCACCATCCGTTCGCGGTTCGTCCAATTCCGCCACTTCGGCCACATGTTTGGTGTGTTCAAGGAATCCCTGCGCGGCCAGGCTGGGCAACTGAGCTCGTTCCAGGCGCTGATGCTGAGCCTCGCCGGTCGCGTTGGCGCCGGTAACATCGCCGGTGTCGGCATCGCGGTGACCCTCGGCGGACCCGGTGCGGTGTTCTGGATGTGGGTGACCGCGCTGGTGGGCATGTCCAGCAGCTTCTTCGAGTGCACCCTGGCCCAGGTCTACAAGCGCGCCGATGGCGATGGCCTGTATCGCGGCGGCCCGGCGTACTACATCCTGCATGGCCTGAAGCGCAAGAACATGGCCATCGTGTTCTCGATCCTGCTGCTGGTCACCTACGGCTTCGCCTTCATCGGCCTGCAGTCGTACACCGTGACCCATTCGCTGCAGAACGCCTTTGCCTTCGATCCGAAACACACCGGTATCGTCCTCGCCGTGCTGCTGGCCCTGACCTTCATCGGCGGCATCAAGCGCATCGCCGCGGTGTCGGACTTGCTGGTACCGATCAAGACCCTGGCCTACATCGGCGTAACCCTGTACGTGATCGGCACTCAGATCGAACACGTGCCGGCCATGCTGGAAACCATCTTCAAGAGCGCGTTCGGCCTTGATCCTGCGTTTGCCGGCCTGCTCGGCAGCGCAATCGTCATGGGCGTGAAGCGTGGCGTATTCGCCAACGAAGCGGGCTTGGGCAGCGCACCTAACGTGGCGGCCGTCGCTGCCGTGAAGCACCCTGGCGCGCAAGGCGTGGTCCAGGCCTTCAGCGTGTTCCTCGACACCTTCGTGATCTGCACCTGCACCGCACTGCTGATCCTGCTGTCGGGCTTCTACACCCCGGGTTTCGAAGGTGACGGCATCGTCCTGACCCAGAACTCGCTGGCCGCCGTGGTCGGTGACTGGGGCCGCCTGTTCGTCAGCGTCGCGCTGTCGCTGTTCGTCTTCACCTGCATCCTCTACAACTACTACCTGGGTGAGAACAGCCTGCAGTTCCTCAGCCGCAATCGCGTTGTGCTTCTGGGCTTCCGTGGCCTGGTTCTGGCGTTGGTGGTGTGGGGTTCGATGCAGGACTTGTCGACCGTATTCGCCTTCGCCGATATCACCATGACCTGCCTGGCCTTCGTCAACCTGATCGCCCTGGCCCTGCTGTTCAAGATCGGCCTGCGAGTGATGCGCGACTACGACGCCCAGCGCAAGGCCGGGATCAAGCAGCCGGTGTTCGACTCCAGCAAGTTCCCCGATCTGGACCTGGATCGCGCCGCCTGGCCTGTACCCGCCCAGGCTGAAACAACCGCTGACAACGCAGTCGGCCAAGCGCAGACTCAGCACTGATATCCTCCCCTGCCAGCCGCCCCGTTCGCGGGCGGCTGCCCCTGCCCAGCTCACCGCTACGGAATGCTCCCATGCGTGCAGTCAAGAATCTTCTGGTCCTCTACACCGGTGGCACCATCGGCATGCTCGAGACCGCCGAGGGCCTGGCCCCGGCTGGTGGTTTCGAGGCGCGGATGCGTGAGCACCTGGCCCAGCGCAGCGATGCGCCGCAGTTGCAGTGGACCCTGCGTGAAATGAACCCGCTGCTCGACAGCGCCAACATGCAGCAAGCCAACTGGCTGGCGATGCGCGACGCCATCGTCGAAGCGGTGGAGCGCAATGGCCATGACGGCGTGCTGGTGCTGCATGGCACCGACACCCTGGCCTATAGCGCTGCGGCGCTGTCGTTTTTGTTGCTTGGCCTGCCCACGCCGGTGCTACTGACCGGCTCGATGTTGCCCGCAGGCGCCCCCGACAGCGATGCCTGGGACAACCTGATCGGCGCGCTGCGCCTGTTTGAAAGCGGTCTGGAAGAGGGTGTGCAGCTGTACTTCCACGGTCAGCTGCTCCATGGCTGCCGCGCCTCCAAGCTGCGCAGCGAGGCGTTCGATGCGTTTGCCGCCCTGCCCCGTCATCGTGATGGCGAGCGGGCCGAGGCGACTCCGGCGGTGCTGGATTATCGCCAGCCGCGCCAGCCGGTGAAGCTGGCCGTGCTGCCGGTGTTTCCGGGGTTGCAGGCCGAGCATCTGCGTGGGCTGCTCGACAGCGGCGTGCAGGGGCTGGTGCTGGAGTGCTATGGCAGCGGCACTGGGCCTTCGGATGATCAGGCGTTGCTCGATGCGCTGCATGACGCACGTCAGGGCGGGGTGATGATCGTTGCAATCAGCCAGTGTCCGATCGGCTCGGTGGTGTTCGATACCTATGCGGCTGGTAGCCGGCTGCGTGATACCGGCTTGGTCAGCGGTGGCGGCATGACCCGAGAGGCAGCGCTGGGCAAGTTGTTCGGGCTGCTCGGGGCCGGCCTTGATGTGCAGGCGGCGGAGCATTGGTTTGCCCTGGACCTGTGCGGCGAGCGGGCTTGAGCACCTGAAGTAGCGTGCATTTATCGCGGCGGCGGGCTTGAGCACCTGAAGTGGTATGAACCATCGTGGGAGCGGGCTTAAGCCCCTGAAGTGGTACTAACCTATTGTGGGAGCGGGCTTGCCCCGCGATAGCGCCTTTGCCAACGCCACTGTGGGCCCAGGCAAGCCCGCACCAATCTCTGCGGACAATTGAAATGGCGGAAGGCAGCGGGAGTCGAACCTGCCCGGGAACGGCTGCCGTCCCCAACCGGGTTTGAAGCCCGGCCGCGCCACCGGGCGCGATTGCCTTCCTTGAACTCAGTGCCCGTTCTGCTGCTGGGCCAAGCCGCTATCGAGACGAATCTGACGCTGATCGCCAACCCGGCGGGTCAGGCCAATCCGATCGAAATATTCCAGTATCTGCACACTGCGCTTGCGACCAATACCCAACCTGTCGCGAAACGCTGCCACCTGCACAATAGGATTCCCCGCCGAATGCTGCAACAGCAGGTCGGCCATGCGCCGCAGCGTCGCCTGAGGATAGAACAGATCGCGCACCACCTGATGTACCAGGCCCAACCTCGCCAGCTTGCGCAATAGCAAGCGCACCTCGGCCTCTTCGCCCTGCTCGGCTTGCGCGAGCGTCCTGACCCAGGGCGGATCGAACTCACCGTTGAGCATCAGCGGCTCTAGTTTCGCCCACAACGCCGCATCCGCCGCGCTCAGTTGCACTTGGTGATCCGGCAAGTGCAGCCACGGCCCACTGCTGGCGATGGCACCCTCGCTCAACAACTCTTCGAGCAGACTGACGAAGGCCGCTCGCTCCAACGGCAAGGCGACGAAACGGCGCAGGCGATCCCGGTCGGGGCCCAGTTGATCGGGCTCTTGCTCATGAAACCGCGCCAACTGCTCCCGCACGTGCTGTTTCAATGCTTGCCACTGGGCCTTGGCGAACAGCAGTGGCCCTTGCCGGGTAGCGATCACCTGCACCGCCTCAGGCAAGCACCAGCTGTCACGTCGACGATTGAACTGGCGTTCCAGCCGCTGCGGATCGAGGCCTGCGGGCGCTGCATCGAGCAGTGCCGGCAAGGCTTGCTCCAAGTTCTCGGCGTCGCGCAACACCGCCAGCTGACGCAGGCGCAGCTCACTGCGCCGCTGCCGGCTCGGCGCGAAAGGATCGAGCACCCGCCCCCCGCCCAAAGTCCGCTGCGCACGCTGGTCCCGCAGCACCAGACGATCACCCTGCACCGCCTGCAACGGTGCATTGAGCTGCAGCTGAGCGAACATGCGCTGGCCCGGCAACAGCTGCTCGCCCCCCAGCAAGGCCACCCGCGCAGTGACGTCCTGGGTGCCGAGGTGCACATGCACCGGGCTGAAATGCTCGAACGGCCGCGTCTCACCCGGCAGCAGGAAAAGCTCTATATCCACCCGTACGCTCGGTGCACGCAGCCAGTCGGCCACCAGCCAGTCACCGCGATGGATCTGCTCCAGGGCCAGACGCTCGCCGGCGATGTTCAACGCCACCCGCTGGCCAGCCTCGGCAACCAACGCGGGCTGATTCTGCGCATGCAGGCCACGCACCCGCACCGCTTTGGCCGACTTGCCGAGCAACAGGGTATCGCCCGCGCTGACCCGCCCGGCCAGCGCCGTGCCGGTCACCACGATCCCGGCCCCGGCAATGGAGAACGCCCGGTCCACCGCCAGGCGAAAACCGCCCTGGATACTGCGTTGGCTGACCCTTGCCTGCGCCGCTTGCAGGGCCTGGCGCAATTCAGCAATGCCTGCGCCGCTGATGCTGGAGACGACAAATTGCTGCGCTTGGGCATAAGGCCCCGGCGCCAGCAGCGCTGCCACCTGTGCCTGTACCTCATGCACCCGCTGTGGCTCGACTCGGTCGCACTTGGTAATTGCCACCAGCGCCAGGGGAATGCCGAGCAGTTCGATGATCGCCAGGTGCTCGCGGGTCTGTGGCATGACCCCATCGTCGGCAGCGACCACCAGCAACACCAGGTCGATGCCCTGGGCGCCGGCAAGCATGTTGTGGATAAATCGCTCATGTCCCGGCACATCGATGAAGCCGGTCAGTGGCGCACCGTCGGCCAACGCCGCATAGCGGTAGCCCAGGTCGATGGTCATGCCCCGGGCGCGCTCTTCCTGGCGCTGATCGCCCGCCTGGCCGGTCAGGGCTTGAAGCAGCGCGGTCTTGCCGTGGTCGATATGCCCGGCGGTGCCGACGATCACTGCAGCGGCCCTCCTTGCAATGCAGGCAGTTGCGCCAACCATTGCTGTTCGTCGTCCAACTGGCGCAGGTCGAGCCACAGCGCGTCGTCGTCGATGCGTCCAAGCACCGGCACCGGCAAGCTGCGCAAGGCTCGTTCAAGAGCATGCAGGCTGCGTCCGCGGAGCTTCTTCGAGGTTTGTGGGCGCAGGCATAACGCCGCACTGGGCAGCCGCGCCACAGGCTGGCTACCACTGCCGATCATGCCCAACGACGCTTGCACAGTTACCGTCCATTGCGCGCCTAACTGAGCTGCCAGTGCCGGTGCCAGGCGCTCGGCTTGGGCATGGATTTCAGCCTGCGGACGGGTCAGTAGGCGCAGGCTGGGCAGGCGTTCGGCCAGGCGATCAGGGTTGCGGTACAGCGCCAGCACCGCTTCCAGTGCTGCCAGGGTGATCTTGTCGACTCGCAGGGCGCGCTTGAGCGGGTTCTTCTTGATCTTGGCGATCAGCGCCTGGCGGCCGACGATGATGCCCGCCTGCGGGCCGCCGAGCAGCTTGTCGCCACTGAAGGTGACGATATCGGCGCCATCGGCCAGCGCCTGGCGCACGGTCGGCTCGGCGGGCAGGCCCCAGCGGGTCAGGTCGAGCAGGCTGCCGCTGCCAAGGTCTTCGAGCAGCGGCAGGCCGTGTTGCTGGGCGATCTGCGCCAGCTGTGCGGTGGGCACCTGAGTGGTGAAGCCCTGGATGCTGTAGTTGCTGCAATGCACGCGCATCAACAGGCCGGTGCGTGGGTTGATCGCCGCCTCGTAGTCGCGGGCGTGGGTGCGGTTGGTGGTACCGACTTCGTGCAGGCGCACGTTGGCGCGGGCCATGATATCGGGGATGCGGAAGGCACCGCCGATCTCGATCAACTCGCCACGGGAAATGATCCCCTCTTTGCGCGCGCCGAGGCTGTTGAGCGCCAGCAGCACGGCGGCGGCATTGTTGTTGACCACGGTGACCGCTTCGGCGCCGGTGAGCTCGCGGATCAAGCCTTCGATCAAGTCGTCGCGGTCGCCGCGCTTGCCGCTGGCCAGGTCGAATTCGAGGTTGAGCGGGTAGCGGGCGGCGGCCTGCATGGCCTCGATGGCCTCCTCGGGTAGCAGCGCGCGGCCGAGGTTGGTGTGCAGGACGGTGCCGGTGAGGTTGAACACGCGGCGAACCCGGCTTTGTTGCTGGATAGTCATACGCTCGCCTGCGCGGCCGAGGAGCACTTCAGCGGACAGCTCGGCGGGGCTGAGTTGGCTTAGCTGGGCGGGCTCGCGCAGGTCGTCGAGCAGTTGGCGCAAGGTGGCCAGGGTAGCGTCGCGGCCGTGGCGGTCGAGCAGCGGGTGACAGGCTGGATGGCGCAACAGCGTATCAACGGAGGGTAAGCGCAGGGTGTTTGCGGCGAAGCTGGCAGGCATGCGGGGACCTTGCTTGAGCGGTGTCTGTTCTGGCCCTATCGCGGGGCAAGCCCGCTCCTACAGGCCCTGTGCTGTATTCAAAATCAGCAGAAGCCCTGGGGCACCCTGATGTATTCAAAGTCAGTACAGATCCCTGTGGGAGCGGGCTTGCCCGCGAATGGGGCGACCCGATCCTGCAGTGTAGACACTCACCCTCAACCCGGCGCCAGCAGCAGGTTCGGCGCCAGCCGCTGGAAGCCTTCCTGATCCAGACGCATGTCCAGCGCCAGGCTGGCCAGATCATCGGCCAAGGGCTCAGCAACAGCGTCATTTTCCAAGTAGCACTGTTTCAAATAGACATTACAGCCAGGACAGCACTCCGCCCGCAGCGGCGCCTTGCCGGGGGCATGGCGGTCATCTTCCAGGCTGCTGTAGCGCAGATCCTTGCTTGAGTCGCAGTACACACACTTGACCCGCACCACATGCCACTCGCAAGCACACAGCGAGCACGCCAGATAGCGCAGGCCGTTATGCCGGCCGCGGTTGCGCACGACACCCGCCATCGCGGGCGAGCCACAGGCCGGGCATTGGCCGAGGCTGTCTGCGGGCTTGAGCTCATAGCTAGGCAGGTTCAGCAACCAATACGTCCATGCCGCCTGCAGCGCCGCGCCTATGAACGGCACCAGCGCTGCCGGCACCAGGTCGTACTGACCACCCAGCAAGGCAACGCCCCAGCTTTTGAGCTTGGGCTGATCGCTCAAGCGTAGCGCCTTCAACGCATCTGCCAGCGGGCCACTGCCCTGCTCGTCGAAGCGCTCAAGCAAGGCCTGCAGCCACACTAGCCAAGGCCCTTCACGCACCAGGCTGTCCGCCGCCAGCGGCGGCAGGCCATGGCTTATGCACAGGCGCTGGCGCTCCTCGGCCAGCGGCAGGCCGCTTGGCGGAGCCAGCAGCAGCTGTTGCTGAATCCGACACAGCCGAGCGATCAAGCGCAGGTAAGCGCCCAATGCATGCCCTTCAGCCAACTGCTCCAGGCGCGCCGCGCGTACGCTGAAGACATCGGCAGAGGGCAGATGGATGAACGGCGGGGTGGTCGCCGCCGCCTCGATCTGCCCAGGTTCAAGTATCGTGCTCAAGCGCTCACCCTTCTTTTCTGCCGGGCACTGGTGGCGGCTTGTCGCCGGTCACCTCCCGATACCACAGTTCATGATGCTTGCGTGCCCAGGCGCGACTGACCCAGCCATGCAGCATGGCGCCGACCGAGCCCTTGATCCAGATGCCGGCGTAGATGTGCACGATGATGCTGAGTATCAGCACAAAACCGGCAAAGGCATGGGCCAGGCTCGCCAGGCGAATCGCACCAATGTCGAAGAAATGGCTGAAGTACGCACGCCAGATCACCACGCCACTGAGCAGCAATACCAGCATGCACAGCAGCAAGGTCCAGAACAGCAGCTTCTGCCCGGCGTTGTACTTGCCAATCGGTGGCACCCCTTCTTCTTTGTTGAGCATCACCCGGTCGATACGCCGCAGCCACAGGCGGTCATTGGCGGTGATGAAGTTAGCGCGCCAGAAGCGCACCACCAGGCCGAGGAAGAACACGAACATCGCCACGCCCAGGAACGGGTGCAGGATGCGTGTCCACGGCCCGCCACCGAACAGATGACTGAGCCAGAACAGCGCCGGATGAAACAGCGCCAGCCCCGACAGCCCAGCCATGAAGAACAGGATCGCGACGATCCAGTGGTTGGTCCGTTCGTTGGCGTTGTAGCGCAGGATTGGTTTGTGCTCACGCTGGTTCATGGCCGCTGCTCCCCTGGTCCGCCGGGCTTGGTCGGGTCATACACGTGTACCGCCGGGTCTACCTGGTGGACGCTGTTATCCACAGGCGCAGGATGTTCATCCTCCTCGACCCGCTGCGGGCCGACCCGCACGTAGTGGAAGAAGCCCGCCAGCACTGCCGCGCCCATGGCCAGCAGCGCCAGCGGCTTGCTGATGCCCTTCCACAGCCCGACCAGCGGGCTGATCACTGGCTGGTCCGGCAAGCCGGCATACAACCGTGGCGTGTCGGCGTGGTGCAGCACGTACATCACATGGGTGCCACCGACGCCATCGGGGTCGTACAACCCAGCATTGTCGAAGCCACGTGACTTGAGGTCGACGATGCGCTCGGCGGCATGCACCTTCATCTCATCCTTGCTGCCAAACACGATCGCTCCGGTCGGACAGGTTTTCACGCAGGCCGGCTCCAGGCCCACGCTGACGCGGTCCGAGCACAAGGTGCACTTATAGGCCTTGTGGTCTTTCTGCGAAATGCGCGGGATATTGAACGGGCAGCCGGTGATGCAATAGCCGCAGCCGATGCAGTGGTCCTGGTTGAAGTCGACGATGCCATTGGCGTGCTTGATGATCGCCCCCGGGCTGGGGCAGGCCTTCAGGCAGCCGGGATCGGCGCAGTGCATGCAGCCATCCTTGCGGATCAGCCACTCCAGGTTGCCGTCGTCACGCTCGTGCTCGGTGAAGCGCATCAGGGTCCAGGTTTCAGCGCTCAGGTCTTGTGGGTTGTCGTAGGTGCCGTGGTTGTGGCCGACCTCGTCACGCAGTTCGTTCCACTCCGAACACGCCACCTGGCAAGCCTTGCAGCCGATGCACTTGGTGGTGTCGATCAGCTTGGCGACTTCTTCCAGCTGGCGAATCGAAGACGGCGCGGTGGTGGTGGCCGAGCGGGCGATGATGTCTTGGCTGGCCATCAGACTTTCTCCACGTTGACGAGGAACGACTTGGACTCCGGCGTCTGGGTGTTGCCATCACCGAGGAACGGCACCAGGGTGTTGGTCAGGTAGCCGTGGCGGGTGATGCCGGTGAAGCCCCAGTGCAACGGGATGCCGATCTGGTGCACGGTCTGGTTGTTGACCTTGAGCGGACGAATCCGCTTGGTCACCACCGCCACCGCCTCGATATGCCCACGCTTGCTCGACACCCGCACCCGATCGCCAGCCTTGATGCCCTTCTCATTGGCCAGCACCTCGCCGATCTCGACGAATTGCTCGGGCTGGGCAATGGCATTGAGCCGGCAGTGCTTGCTCCAGAAGTGGAAGTGCTCGGTCAGCCGGTAGGTGGTCGCCGCATAAGGGAACTCCTGATGAGTACCCAGGGTGTCCCACACCGAATCGAAGATGCGCCCGGCCGGGTTGCTGGTGGCCTTCTTGTTTTGCGGGTGCAGCGGATTGATGCCAATTGGCGTCTCGAACGGTTCGTAGTGCTCGGGGAATGGCCCCTCGGCCATCTTGTCGATGGCAAAGAAACGCGCCACCCCTTCGGGGTTCATGATGAACGGGTTCATCCCGGCCTCTGGAGGCGAGGCCACTGCGAAGTCCGGCACATCGGTACCAGTCCAAGCACTACCGTTCCACCACACCAGGCGTTTTTTCTCAGGATCCCACGGTTTGCCTTGCGGGTCGCTGGAGGCGCGGTTGTAGAGAATCCGCCGGTTGGCCGGCCAGGCCCAGGCCCAGCCTTGCGCCTGGTGCATGCCGAACGGATCACTGTTGTCGCGCCGAGCCATCTGGTTGCCCTGCTCGGTCCAGCTACCGCTGAAGATCCAGCAACCAGAAGCGGTGCTGCCATCATCCTTGAGCAGGCCAAACCCGGCCAACTGCTGGCCTGCCTTGACCAGGGTACCGGTCGCGTCGGTCTGATCGGTGATCGCCCAGCCGTTCATCTCCTTGGCCAGCTCCTCAGGCGAAGGCTCGTCGGCGATCTTGTACGGCCAACTGATGTTCAGCAGCGGATCAGGATAGGCGCCGCCCTCGCTCTGGTAACGCTGACGCAGACGCAGGAACAGCTCGCTCATGATCTGCACGTCCGTGCGCGTCTCGCCAGGGCCATCGGCGCCCTTCCAGTGCCACTGCAGCCAGCGACTACTGTTGACCAGCGAGCCATCTTCCTCAGCAAAGCAGGTGGTCGGCAGGCGGATCACCTCAGTCTGGATGTTGGCCGTGTCGACATCGTTGAACGGCCCGGCGTTGCGCCAGAACTCCGAGGTCTCGGTGGCCAACGGGTCCATGATCACCAGCCACTTGAGCTTGGCCAAGGCGGCTGTAACGCGGTTCTTGTCCGGCAGCGCGGCGATCGGGTTGAAACCCTGGCACAGGTAGCCGTTGACCTTGCCCTGGCTCATCATCTCGAACATGCGCAGCACGTCGTAGGAGCCCACGTCGAGCTTGGGCAGCCAGTCGTAGCCCCAGTTGTTTTCCAGCGTGGCGTTGGCGCCATACCAGGCTTTCATCAGGCTGACGTGGAACTTGCCGTAGTTCTGCCAGTACGACAACTGCCCCGGACGCAGCGGTTTCATCGCTCGTTTGTCGATGAAGGCGGCGTAGTCCTGCTCGGCATCGCCGGCCAGTGTCAGGTAGCCCGGCAGCGAGTTGGACAACAGCCCCAGGTCGGTCAGGCCCTGGATATTGGAGTGGCCGCGCAAGGCATTGACCCCACCACCGGGCATGCCGACGTTGCCCAGCAGCAACTGCACCATGGCCGCACTACGGATGATCTGCGCGCCGATCGAATGCTGAGTCCAGCCGAGCGCGTAGAGGATGGTCATGGTCTTGCCCGGCACCGAGCAGGTGGCGATCTCTTCCCAGATCTTCATCATCGCCTCCTGCGGCATGCCGCAGGTCATGCTAGCCAGCTCCGGGGTATAGCGGCTGTAGTGCTGCTTCATCAGCTGGTACACGCAACGTGGGTGCTGCAGGGTCGGATCGACCACGGCAAAGCCATCCGCGCCGAGCTCGTAGCCCCAGCCGGACTTGTCGGCGTACACCCGTTTTTCGGCGTCGTAACCGCTGAACAGGCCATCTTCGAAGCCATAGTTGGCTTTGACGATGAACGACACATCGGTGTAGTTGCGCACGTACTCGTGCTGGATCTTGTCGTTACTCAGCAGGTAGTTGATCAGCCCGCCCATGAAGGCGATATCGCTACCGGTGCGGATCGGCGCGTAGTAATCGGCTACCGAGGCGGTACGGGTAAACCGTGGGTCGACCACGATCAGCCGGGCCTGGTTGTGCGCCTTGGCTTCGGTCACCCATTTGAAGCCACAAGGGTGGGCTTCTGCTGCGTTGCCGCCCATTACCAGGATCAGATTCGCGTTGGCGATATCCGACCAATGGTTAGTCATGGCGCCACGGCCGTACGTCGGGGCAAGACTTGCCACCGTCGGTCCATGTCAGACACGCGCTTGGTTATCGAACCCCAGCATGCCCAGTGAGCGAACGACCTTGTGGGTCAGGTAGCCGGCTTCGCTGGAGGCAGCGGAAGCGGCGAGAAAACCCGTGGTGAGCCAGCGGTTGACGGTCTGGCCCTGGGCGTTCTTCTCGATGAAATTGGCGTCGCGGTCGGCCTTCATCAGCCCCGCCACCCGATCGAGCGCTTCGTCCCAGCTGACCCGCGTCCATTCATTACTGCCCGGCTTGCGCACCTCGGGATACTTCAGGCGGTTGGGGCTGTGGATAAAGTCCAGCAACCCAGCGCCTTTCGGGCACAGGGTGCCGCGGTTGACCGGGTGATCGGCGTCGCCCTCGATGTGGATGATGTTCTGTTTGACGTTCTTGCCTGCATCACCCTGGCTGTACAGGATCAGGCCGCAGCCGACCGAGCAGTAGGGGCAGGTATTGCGCGTCTCTTTGGTGTGCGCCAGCTTGAAGTGACGCACCTGCTCGGCGAACGCCGGTGTTGGGGCCATGCCCAACGCCGCGAGGCTCGAGCCTCCAAGGCCGACGGCGGCGACCTTGAAGAACTGCCGACGGTTGAGATCCATCGTGCACTCCTGATCAGGGTTCGGGCGCCTGTTGTGGAGTCGGCGCCTCTAGACTTCACGGTGATGGCTTGTTGAAGGCCGTCAATGGATAAGCCTAGTCAAGAATCGGCAAGCTGCGATGACCGTCTACCGCTGCGTGGCGGTGCAGAAACAAGAAAGCCCCGCAATGCGGGGCTTTCTTGTGAGACTAGAACAATGCTACGGCTCGTCAGAACGGAATATCGTCATCAAAGCTGTCGAAGTCAGCCGCCGGCTGCGGAGCGGGCTGCTGGGGCGCTGGGCGCTGCGGGGCCTGCTGTGGGCGAGGAGCCTGCTGACGCGGCGCCTGCTGGTTGTACTGTTGCTGCTGGCCACCTTGGTTGTAGTTGTTACCACCACCTTGGTTGTACTGGTCACCACCGCCCTGCTGCTGGTTCTGCGGGCGGCCGCCGAGCAGTTGCATGGTGCCCTGCATGTCGACGATGATTTCAGTGGTGTAGCGCTTGATGCCGTCTTTTTCCCACTCGCGGGTCTGCAGCTTGCCCTCGATGTAGACCTGGGAACCCTTGCGCAGGTATTCGCCGGCGATCTCGGCGACCTTGCCGAACATCGACACACGGTGCCATTCGGTACGCTCGACCTTCTGACCGGACTGCTTGTCGGTCCACTGCTCGCTGGTAGCCAGGCTCAGGTTGGTCACGGCGTTACCGTTGGGCAGGTAGCGGACTTCGGGATCCTGGCCGCAGGTGCCGACCAGAATGACTTTGTTAACCCCACGGGCCATAACGTTCTCCTAGGCTTCGCACGCCGAAGAGGCTGGGTTCACCAGGCGCTCGAGGGTCGTACGGTCCAAAATTTTCGTATCCAGTTTGATATAGATGGCGGCTTCTTCTGCCACCACCACGGCGTCGGTCACACCCGGCACTGCCATCAGGCGCTCGGTCAGCCCGGCTTCCCGGACTGCCTCAGGCGTCAGCGGCATACGCAGGCTGGTCACATAAGGCGGCTCGTTCATACTGAACGCAACGACCAGCCATACGGCACACAGCACTGCACAGCCCAAGAACACCATGCCCAGGCCACCGTGCTGGAACAACCAGCCACCGATGATTCCTCCCAAGGCGGCACCGAGGAACTGGCTGGTGGAGTAAACCCCCATTGCCGTTCCCTTGCCGCCGGCGGGCGACACCTTGCTGACCAGCGAAGGCAACGATGCCTCCAGCAGGTTGAAGGCAGTAAAGAATATCACGGTGCCGATCACCAGTCCGCGCAAACTGTCAGCCCACTGCCAGAAGAACACCTCGATCACCAGCAGGACACTGACCGCGCCAAGCAACACGCGTTTCATCTTGCGCTTTTTTTCGCCGTAGATGATGAACGGCACCATTGCAAAAAATGAAACCAGCAAGGCGGTCAGGTACACCCACCAGTGTTCTTCCTTGGGCAAGCCGCCGCGCTCGACGAACGCAAGCGGCAAGGCGACGAAGCTGGCCATGAGGATCGCATGCAGCACGAAGATACCCACGTCCAGGCGCAGAAGGTCCGGATGGCGCAGGGTCGGGCCGAGGGCCTGACGCGCCACGCCCGATTCGCGGTGCTGCAAAGCGCTGTGTGCGCTAGGCACGACGAAGGCCACCAGGGCGATGCCGATGACGGCAAGTCCTGCAGTGGCGAGGAACAATCCTGACAGGCCAAATGCCCGAGTCAGCAACGGCCCGACCACCATGGCCACCGCGAACGACAAGCCGATGCTCATGCCGATCATGGCCATGGCCTTGGTCCGGTGCTGTTCACGGGTCAGATCGGACAGCAGCGCCATGACCGCCGCGGAAATCGCTCCGGCGCCTTGTAGAACCCGCCCGGCGATCACGCCCCAGATCGAGTCGGCCTGCGCGGCCAGCACGCTGCCCAGGGCGAAGATCACCAGCCCCAGGTAGATCACCGGAAGACGCCCGATGCGGTCGGAAATCACCCCGAACGGAATTTGCAGCAGCGCCTGGGTCAGGCCATAGGCTCCAATGGCCAGGCCGATCAGCGCAGGCGTGGCACCGGCCAGGTCCATGCCGTAGGTGGCAAGCACCGGCAGGACCATGAACATGCCCAGCATACGAAAGGCAAACACCAGGGCCAGGCCGCTGGCGGCGCGGGTCTCGCTACCACTCATGCGCTCGTTGTGGGTGTCGTGCATGGATTAACCTCGTGTGAACCGGCGGCGATTCTATCAGTCCGACGCCTTGACGGCATATACGCGACGCTTTGCCGCGTAATGGCAGCGCGCCGTATACTTCCTTGTTTATGCCCGCCGAGCGAGGCCGTAGTGGACAAGATCCTGATTCGTGGGGCACGTACCCACAACCTGAAGAACATCGACCTGACCCTTCCTCGGGACAAGCTGATCGTGATCACCGGCCTGTCCGGTTCCGGCAAGTCGTCCCTGGCGTTCGACACACTCTACGCCGAGGGCCAGCGCCGCTACGTGGAATCGCTGTCGGCTTACGCCCGGCAATTCCTGTCGATGATGGAAAAGCCTGACGTCGACACCATCGAGGGCCTCTCCCCGGCCATCTCCATCGAGCAGAAATCGACCTCGCACAACCCGCGTTCGACGGTGGGCACCATCACCGAAATCTACGACTACCTGCGCTTGCTGTACGCCCGCGTGGGTACGCCGCGCTGCCCGGATCACGATATTCCGCTGGAGGCGCAAACGGTCAGCCAGATGGTCGACCTGGTGCTCGATCAACCAGAGGGCAGCAAGCTGATGCTGCTGGCGCCGGTGATTCGCGAGCGCAAGGGTGAGCACTTGGCGGTGTTCGACGAGCTGCGTGCGCAGGGTTTCGTCCGCGCCCGGGTCAACGGCAAGCTGTACGAGCTCGATGAGTTGCCCAAGCTCGACAAGCAAAAAAAGCACAGCATCGATGTGGTGGTAGACCGCTTCAAGGTGCGCAGCGACCTGCAGCAGCGCCTGGCCGAATCGTTCGAGACGGCGCTGAAGCTGGCCGACGGTATCGCCCTGGTGGCGCCGATGGACGACGAGCCGGGTGAAGAGATGATCTTCTCCGCACGCTTTGCCTGCCCGATTTGTGGTCATGCCATCAGCGAGCTGGAACCCAAGCTGTTCTCCTTCAACAACCCGGCTGGCGCCTGCCCGACGTGCGATGGCCTGGGGGTCAAGCAGTACTTCGACACCAAGCGCCTGGTCAACACCGAGTTGACCCTGGCCGAGGGCGCCATCCGCGGCTGGGACCGGCGTAACGTGTACTACTTCCAGATGCTCGGTTCACTGGCCGCGCAGTACGGCTTCAGCCTGGAAGTACCGTTTGCCGAGCTGTCCGCCGACGACCAGAAAGTCATCCTGCATGGCAGCGGCAAGCAGAACGTCGACTTCAAGTACCTCAACGACCGTGGCGATATCGTCAAGCGTTCGCACCCGTTCGAAGGCATCGTGCCGAACCTTGAGCGGCGCTACCGCGAGACCGAGTCGGCGACTGTGCGCGAGGAGCTGGCGAAATTTCTCGGCACCCAGCCTTGCCCTGACTGCCGCGGCACTCGTCTGCGCCGTGAAGCGCGGCACGTGTGGGTGGGCGAGAAAACCCTGCCGGCGGTTACCAACCTACCGATCGGGGACGCCAGTGAGTATTTCAGCGACCTGACCCTGACCGGTCGACGCGGGGAGATCGCGGCGAAGATCCTCAAGGAAATCTGCGAGCGCCTGCAGTTCCTGGTCAACGTCGGCCTGGATTACCTGACCCTGGACCGCAGCGCCGAAACCCTGTCCGGCGGTGAGGCCCAACGCATCCGCCTGGCCAGCCAGATCGGCGCCGGCCTGGTGGGGGTGATGTACATCCTCGACGAGCCGTCGATCGGCCTGCACCAGCGCGACAACGACCGTCTGCTGGGTACCCTCAATCACCTGCGTGATCTGGGCAACACCGTGATTGTGGTCGAGCACGACGAGGACGCCATTCGCCTGGCCGACTATGTGGTCGACATCGGCCCGGGTGCTGGCGTGCATGGCGGGCAGATCGTTGCCGAGGGTACGCCTCAGGAGGTCATGGACCACCCTGACTCGCTGACCGGCAAGTACCTGTCCGGCCGCAAGAAGATTGCAGTCCCGGCCAAGCGCACACCGCGCAACAAAAAGCTCTCGCTCAAGCTCAAGGGCGCGCGTGGCAACAACCTGCAAAACGTCGACTTGGAGATTCCCATTGGCCTGCTGACCTGCGTGACCGGTGTTTCCGGCTCGGGCAAGTCGACGCTGATCAACAATACCCTGTTCCCGCTCGCAGCTAGCGCGCTCAACGGTGCTACCAGCCATGAAGCGGCGGCGCACAGCAGCATGGACGGCCTGCAACACCTGGACAAGGTGGTCGATATCGACCAGAGCCCGATTGGCCGCACCCCACGCTCGAACCCTGCGACCTACACCGGTATCTTCACCCCGGTGCGCGAGCTGTTCGCTGGCGTGCCGGAGTCGCGTGCGCGGGGCTATGGCCCAGGGCGTTTCTCCTTCAACGTCAAGGGTGGCCGCTGCGAGGCGTGCCAGGGCGACGGCCTGATCAAGGTCGAGATGCACTTCCTGCCGGACATCTATGTGCCGTGCGATGTGTGCAAGAGCAAGCGCTACAACCGCGAAACCCTGGAGATCAAGTACAAGGGCAAGAACATCCACGAGGTGCTGGAAATGACCATCGAGGATGCCCGCGAGTTCTTCGACGCGGTGCCGGCACTGGCGCGCAAGCTGCAAACGCTGGTCGATGTGGGGCTTTCCTACATCAAGCTGGGGCAGTCGGCAACGACCCTGTCGGGTGGCGAGGCGCAGCGGGTCAAGCTGTCACGCGAGCTGTCCAAGCGCGATACCGGCAAGACCTTGTACATCCTCGACGAGCCGACCACCGGCCTGCACTTTGCCGATATCCAGCAGTTGCTGGACGTCCTGCACCGCCTGCGTGACCACGGCAACACCGTGGTGGTGATCGAACACAACCTGGACGTGATCAAGACGGCTGACTGGCTGGTGGACTTGGGGCCTGAGGGTGGTTCCAAGGGGGGGCAGATCATTGCCTCGGGCACACCGGAAGAACTGTCGAAGATGAAGCAGTCATATACCGGGCATTACCTCAAGCCGCTGTTGGAGCGGGATCGGGCCTAAAGACGGGCAATAAAAAACCCTGTCACGCGAGTGACAGGGTTTTTTATTATCTGAACACACTTACATCTGCGATTGCAGGTAGTTCTGCAGACCGATGGACTTGATCAGCCCCTGCTGTTTCTCCAGCCAGTAGGTGTGATCTTCTTCGGTATCGGCCAGTTGCGCGCGCAGGATATCGCGGCTGATGTAATCCTTGTGCAGCTCGCACAACTCGATGCCTTTGCACAGCGCGGCGCGTACCTTGTACTCCAGGCGCAGGTCGGCGGCGATCATCTCTGGCACGGTAGCGCCTACATCGAGATCGTCTGGGCGCATGCGCGGCGTACCTTCAAGCATGAGGATGCGGCGCATCAGGGCATCGGCGTGCTGCGCCTCTTCTTCCATCTCATGATTGATACGCTCATAGAGCTTGCTCAAGCCCCAATCCTCGTACATCCGCGAGTGGATGAAATATTGGTCACGCGCCGCCAGTTCGCCCGTCAGCAACGTGTTGAGGTAATCGATTACGTCCGGGTGACCTTGCATCGCCCTGCTTCTCCCTGTGAAAACATCAATACGACATAGTGTGAACCAGGACGGTCGAGAGGTCACTGAAAAACGCGCAATAACATGCAAAAAAACCGGCAAACAGTAGTGATATTCATTGAAAAACCGCCCAAATGAGGGCGGTTCTACTTATCATTCCGACTCAGGCGAGATCCACGCCCAATGCCTTAGCGACGCCTTGAGCATACGCTGGATCGGCCTTGAAGAAGTGCTGCAGCTGACGCTGCACGACATCCTCACTGACCCCCGCCATGGTCCCGGCGATATTGCTGATCAACAATGCCTGCTGTTCAGCGTTCATCAAACGGAACAGCGCACCTGCATGGCTGTAGTAATCGCCGTCCTCGCGATGATCGTAACGATCGGCCGCGCCGTTGAGTGAAAGGGCTGGCTCAGCGTGCTGAGGCGATTGCTTCGGGGCATCGCCGTAGCTGTTGGGCTCGTAGTTCGGCGCACTGCCGTAAGCGCCGTAGGCCATGGCGCCGTCACGCTGATAGGTGTTGACCGCGCTACGAGGGGCGTTCACCGGCAACTGCTGGTGATTAGTGCCGACACGGTAGCGGTGAGCATCGGCATATGCGAACACTCGGCCTTGCAGCATGCGGTCCGGCGACAGCCCTACACCTGGGACCATGTTGCTTGGCCCGAAGGTCGCCTGCTCGACCTCGGCGAAGTAGTTGAGCGGATTGCGATTGAGCTCCAGCACGCCAACCTCGATCAATGGATAGTCCTTCTGCGACCAGGTCTTGGTCACGTCGAAGGGGTTCTCCTGACGGTTGGCCGCCTCTTGCTCACTCATCGCCTGGATGCACACCGTCCAGCGTGGATACTCACCGCGCTCGATCGCCTCGAACAGATCGCGCTGGGCGTAATCTGGATCAGTGCCTGCCAGACGTGCGGCATCAGCCGGCGAGAGATTCTTGATGCCCTGTTGGGTCTTGTAGTGCCATTTGACCCAGGTGCGCTCGCCCTTGGCGTTGATCAGGCTGTAAGTGTGGCTGCCGAAGCCATGCATGTGGCGGTAACCGTCAGGTATGCCACGGTCGGAGAAGAGGATGGTGACCTGGTGCAGCGCCTCCGGTGAGTGCGACCAGAAATCCCACATCATCTGCGCGTTCTTCAGATTGCTCTGCGGATGGCGTTTCTGCGTGTGGATAAAATCGGGGAACTTGAGTGGATCGCGAATGAAGAACACCGGGGTGTTATTGCCGACGATGTCCCAGTTGCCTTCCTCGGTGTAGAACTTCAGGGCAAAGCCACGCGGATCGCGCTCGGTATCCGCTGAGCCGCGCTCGCCACCCACGGTGGAGAAACGCAGGAATGTCTCAGTCTTCTTACCGACTGTGTCGAACAACTTGGCACTGGTGTATTGAGTGATATCGCGGGTGACCGTGAAGGTACCGTAAGCGCCCGAGCCCTTGGCGTGCACGCGGCGCTCAGGAATGTTCTCGCGGTTGAAGTGGGCGAGTTTCTCGATCAGATGGAAGTCGTCGAGCAACAGCGGGCCACGCGGGCCTGCCGAACGAGAATTCTGGTTATCAGCTACGGGTGCACCGCTGGCGGTGGTGAGAATCTTGCTCATGGGCTCTCCTTATCGATCTTCAATGGCCGGCTAATCGGCTTGCTAAGCAGTATCGGGGAGATATGTTGCAAGAACTAATTCATTGATCCAGTTAGATCGATAGAAATTAACAATAGAGACAGACACAAAAAACCGGGCACTAGGCCCGGTTCTTTGTAGCAGACAGAACGTCTTACTCGGCAGCTTCTACAGCACCACCGACTGGACGATCAACCAGCTCGACGTACGCCATAGGCGCGTTGTCGCCAGCGCGGAAACCGCACTTCAGGATACGCAGGTAGCCGCCTTGACGGGTGGCAT
>Ga0247821_10000257_pt1 | contig 30336 bp, 29 predicted proteins | sample 13C_Glycerol_Day_FD_192481 | JGI IMG/M metagenome (GOLD analysis project Ga0247821, IMG submission 192481) | Soil microbial communities from agricultural site in Penn Yan, New York, United States - 13C_Glycerol_Day14 | ecosystem: Environmental > Terrestrial > Soil > Agricultural land | place... | reverse complement strand
GCTGACCGAGTCCCGGGGTGCGGCGAAGCCGCTCGACCTGGTCGGACTCGTGCTGGCGACCTCCGGTGTGCTGTCCGTCGTCTGGGGCGTCGTGCACGGGGCCGACGACGGGTGGACCTCCGCGGGCGTGCTGGGCTCGTTGGTTGCGGGCGGTGTGCTGCTGGCCGCGTTCCTCGGCTGGGAGCGCCGTACGCCGGCGCCGATGCTGCCGCTGCGGCTGTTCTCGGTCCGCTCGTTCAGCGTGGTGAACGTGGTGGCGTTCACGTTCGCGGTCGGGGTGTTCGGTGCGGTGTTCCTGCTGGCGCAGTTCTTCCAGGTGGTGCAGGGGTACACGCCGTTCCAGTCCGGCGTCCGGACGCTGCCGTGGACCGCGGCGCCGCTCGTCGTCGCGCCGATCGCCGGCCTGATCGTCGACCGCGTCGGTCCGCGCACGCTGATCGTCGCGGGGCAGGCGCTGCTGGCCGTCGGGCTCGGGTGGATCGCGCTGATCACCACGGCGACCACGCAGTACGGCGACATGGTCGCACCGTTCGTCCTCGCCGGGATCGGCATGGGCCTGACCTTCGCCCCGTCCGCGAGCGTGGTGATGGCCGGCGCCTCCGACGCCGACCGCGGCGTCGCCTCCGGCACCAACAACACGATCCGCGAGGTCGGCGTCGCGATGGGCGTCGCCGTACTCGCCTCCGTCTTCGCGTCCTCCGGCTCCTACGAGTCCCCGACCCAGTACGCCGCCGGCCTGGTCCCCGCGGTCTGGACCGGGGCCGCCATCGTCGCCGCCGGCACCCTCGTCGCGCTCCTGCTGCCCGGGCGTGAGCGCTCTAGAGTGTGAGCGTGCTGGACGCTGATGACGTACGACGGATTGCGCTGTCCTTCCCCGGGACCGTGGAGAAGCAGCGGTGGGGACATCCGACGTTCGACGTGGCGGGGCGGATGTTCGTGACGGTGCCCGACGACCAGACGTCGTTCGCGGTGCGGTGTCCGCGGCTGGAGCGGGACGAGTTGATCGCCGCGGAGCCGGAGAAGTTCTGGGTGCCGAAACACGAGGCGGGCTCGAACTGGGTTCGAGCCCGCCTCGAAGCACTCGAGGACGCCGACGAACTGCACGACATCCTCGTCGACTCCTGGCGGCAGGTCGCGCCGCAGGACCTGATCAGCTGACGTTGGCCGGTGAGGCCGAGAAGGTGTTGCAGCTGGCCGGGTTCGCCGTGTTGAACGACTTGCCCATGAACCGCGCCTGACTGGCCACACTTCCGTGGTCGCCCTCTTCGGGCTTGTCGCCCGCGGTGACGACGTACTTCTTCCAGACATACAGCAGGTTCCCGTTGATCGGGTAGCTGCGCTTGTTCGCGGCCAGGAAGACGCCGGCGAAGCAGTTCGCCTGCAGCTCCATCCGGCGCGTCATCCGGGTCCGGCCCTCGTAGTCCGGCTGCTCGTAGCGCAGGTTGCTGGACGCCTGCAGGATGCCGGTCATGAACTGCACGCTGTGGCCGTACTCGTGGGCGATCGACCGGCTGTACCACATCCGCGCGTACGCCTGACCGATCGGATCACCCGGGTACTGGGTGTACGCCTTCACGAAGACGTCCACCTTCATGTACATCATGTGGTTGCCCGAGCAGTAGAACGGCACGGCCACCGGGCCGTCACCGCACGGGGTCGACATCGACGTCCCGGACCAGTACGTCATCCGCGGCGCGGTGAACTTGTAGCCGGCCTTCGCGACCAACGGCGCCCAGGACCTGTCCAGGCACGGCTTGATCGCGGCCCAGTAGGCGGCCGCGCCGCTTGCGTTCGTCGGCCGGGCCTTCGGCTCCTTGCAGTTGACCGTCCGCATCTGGCCGACCTTGTAGAGCGCGTTCTTGCCGACCACGACCGCGTCCGACGGCTTGTTCGGCGTGCTCGAGGTCTCCGTCGTGGTCGGCTCGGTCGTGGTGGGCTCGGTGGTCGTCGGCTCTTCGGTCGGCGACCCGGTGGGCTCCTCGGTCGGCGACCCGGTCGTGGTCGGCTCCGGCGTGTACCGCGACGGGGTCACCGGCGGCGTGGTGACGTCGGTGGTTGCCTTCCGCACCAGACCGATGATCGCGCCGCCGACGACGGCGATCCCGACGATCGTCAGGATCGCGATCAGCGGCGCCTTCGACTTCTTCCGCGGCTGCTGCGGCTGCCACCCCATGCCAGGACCACCCGGACCACCAGCGCGGCCGGGACCACCAGGACCGCCCGCGCCGAAGCTCGGACCCCAGCCGAACCCGGGCCCCTGCTGCTGCGGCGGCGAGCTGTACTGCGGCGGACCGCCGTACTGACCAGGGGGCGGACCGCCGTACTGACCCTGCGGCGGCGGACCGTACTGACCGGGCGGAGGACCCTGCGGCGGCGGACCGTACTGTCCCGGGGGCGGGCCCTGCTGGTACGGCGGGTTCTGGCCGGGCGGCCCGTAGGGTGGCTGGCTCAACGCCGTTCCTCTCGTCCCTCGTGCTGGCATTCAGCGACCGCCACAGTATCGGCAACAAACAGGTCAGCCCCGCCGACCCTCGGCGGGTAGGGTCGGCGTGTGACCGATGTCAGTACGCCGAACAGCCCGATCGACCAACTCGCCGAGCGGCACCTCGAGCAGGAGATCGCGCTCGACCCGCTGCTGGCCACCGAGCTGGGCATCACCGGCCACGACCACGAGCTGCCGGACTTCACACCTGCAGGGTTTGCGGCACGCATCGAGCTGACCCGCGGGTCGCTCGCCGAGGCCGCGTCGATCGAGCCGGGAAGTCCGCGCGAGGAGGTCGCGAAGGACGCCTTCGTGGAGCGGCTCGGCCTGGAGTTCGAGCGCTACCAGGCCGGCGTACCGCAGCACCAGCTGAACTCGATCGCCTCGGTGCCGGTGGGCTTGCGGCAGGTGTTCGACCTGATGCCGACCGCGACCCCGCAGGACTGGGAGATCGTCGCGATCCGGCTCAACCAGATCGGTACGGCGCTCGACGGGTACCGCGACACGCTGCTCGAGCAGGCCGACCAGGGGCGGGTCTCGGCCGTCCGCCAGGTGACCGGGCTGGCCGACCGGATCGCCAGCTGGACCGGTGCCGACGGCGACGACTTCTTCGGCAGTCTGGCCGCGCAGGCGCCGGACGACGCGGTCAAGCCGACCGTGGAAGCCGCGGCCGCCGCGGCGCGGAAGGCCTTCGACCAGTTCGGCGCCTGGCTGACCAGCGACCTCGCGCCGCGCGCGCCGCAGCGCGACGCATGCGGCCGGGAGGTGTACGAGCTGGCGTCGCGGAGCTTCCTCGGCGCCGCGGTCGACCTCGAGGAGACGTACGCGTGGGGCTGGGCGGAGCTGGCCCGGATCGAGTCGGCGATGCAGGACATCGCGGCCGGGCTGAACGGCGGCGACCGGACCATCGAGGCGACCGCGGCCCTGCTGGACGCCGACCCGGCACGGACGATCCACGGCAAGGAAGCCTTCCGGGACTGGATGCAGGAGCTGTCCGACACCGCCGTCGCCGAGCTGGCCGGCACCCACTTCGATATCGCCGAGGAGATCCGCCGACTGGAGTGCATGATCGCGCCGACCTCGGACGGCTCGATCTACTACACGCAGCCGAGCGAGGACCTGACCACGCGGCCGGGCCGGATGTGGTGGGCGGTCCCGAACGGCCTGGACACGTTCGCCACCTGGCGTGAGGTCACCACGGTCTACCACGAGGGCGTGCCCGGGCATCACCTCCAGGTCGCGCAGACGATGCTGCGCACCGACCTGCTGAACCGCTGGCAGCGGCTGGCCTGCTGGGTCTCGGGTCACGGCGAGGGCTGGGCGCTGTACGCCGAGCGCTTGATGGAGGAGCTCGGGTACCTCGAGGACCCCGGCGCGCGGTTCGGCATGCTGGACGCGCAGGGGTTCCGCGCCGCGCGGGTGATCGTCGACATCGGCATGCACCTGGAGCTGGAGGTGCCGCGGGACAACCCGTTCGGCTGGCGGCCGGGTGAGCGGTGGACCGCCGATCTCGGGTTCGAGTTCCTGCGGGCGCACTGCCGGATGGAGACCGAGTTCCTGCAGGCCGAGCTGAACCGGTACCTCGGGTGGCCGGGCCAGGCGCCGGCGTACAAGGTCGGCGAACGGATCTGGCTGCAGGCGCGCGAGGAAGCCAAGCAGCGCAAGGGTTCCGCGTTCGACCTGCGGGCGTTCCACTCCGGCGCGCTGAACCTGGGATCGATCGGCCTGGACCCGCTGCGACGCGCGATGGCGAAGCTGTGAGCGCCCGGTTCGTCCTGGCGTCGGCGTCACCGGCCAGGCTGAAGACACTGCGGGCCGCGGGGATCGAGCCGGAGGTGATCGTCTCCGGCGTCGACGAGGACGACATCACCGCGGAGAACCCCGGCGAGCTCGCCCGCCTGCTCGCGACGCTGAAGGCCCGCGCGGTCGTCGCGAATCTGACGGACCACGCGACCGTGCTCGGCTGCGACTCGGTTCTCGAGTTCGACGGGGAGCCGTACGGCAAGCCCGAGACGCCGGACATCGCCCGCGAGCGCTGGCGGATGATGCGCGGGCGCAGCGGCGTACTGCACACCGGGCACTGCCTGATCGACACCGCCGGCAAGCAGGAGCTGCGGGAGCTGTCGTCCACGAAGGTCGAGTTCGCGGACCTGACCGACGAGGAGATCGACGCGTACGTCGCCACTGGTGAGCCGCTCGTCGTCGCCGGAGCCTTCACCGTCGACGGCCTCGGCGGCCCGTTCGTGACCGCGATCGAGGGCGACTACCACAACGTCGTCGGCCTCTCGCTGCCGCTGCTGCGCCGGATGCTGATCGAGGTCGGGATGTCCTGGCCGGAGCTGTGGAAGACGCAGCAGCCGTACAGCTACGACGAGACCGTGGCATCGTCGTACGACGAAACCCGCGGTGGTCTCGTCCGCGCGGAGGCCGCCGCCCGCGCGGTCGACTCCCTGCTGCCGAAGGGCGGACGGGTGCTCGAGCTCGCGGTCGGTACCGGCATCGTCGGGGCGGAGCTGGTTGCTCTCGGCAACTTGGTGCACGGCGTCGACCTGTCCACCGCGATGCTGCGCCGCGCGCGGGTCCGACTCCCCGGGCACGTCGCCGCGGCGGACGCGGCCCGCCTCCCGGTGGCCGACCGGCGCTGTGACGCGGTCGTCGCGGTCTGGCTCCTGCACCTGCTCGACGACAGCGAGCCCGTGATCGCCGAGGTCGCCCGCGTCCTCCGCACCGACGGCGTCTTCGTCACCACCACCGAGAAGTCCGACGCCAGCCGCTACGCCGACAGCCGCACCCCCGACGACACCCGCTCCCAGGACGCCCTCACCCACTTGGCCGCCACCGCAGCGCGCTACGGCCTCGTCCTGGACGGCGCGACAAGTTTCGTTGGCCCGACCCGCAACACGGGAGACGCGCCGGTCTATCCGCTGGTCCGCTTCCGCCGAACCTGACCGCTAGGGTTCGCCCGTGGACGAGTACATCAACGGCGTCCGGGTGGTGCGGCATCCCGGCGAGCAGCGGCAGACCGACGTCACCTTGACCTTCGCCGTCGGCAGCCGGGACGAGACGCTGCGCACGATCGGGGTCGCGCACGCGCTCGAGCACCTGGTGATGTACAGCGTCCGCGACCTGCCGATCGAGATGAACGCCGAGGTCGACCTGCTGACCACGACGTTCGTCGCCTCCGGCTCACCGGCGCGGGTCGGCGAGTTCCTCGACCGCATCGCCCGCGCGCTCGCCGCGCCGCCTGTCGACCGGCTCGCCCTCGAAGCGCAGGTGCTGACAGCGGAGGAAGGCCACGTCGCCCACCCGGTCGTCGCGTTTCTGCTCAACGTGCGGTTCGGCGCTCGGGGGCCGGGGCTCGCCTGGCTCGAAGGGCCGGGGTACGACGGGCTCACGTCCGAGCATGTGCTGTCCTTCGCCAAGGAATGGTTCGTCCCGCAGAACGCGGTGCTGCAGGTGACCGGTCCGCTCCCCGAGGGACTCGAGCTGGCCTTGCCGAGCGGCCCGGCGCCGGTGCGGGTGCTGCCGCCGGCACGGTCGTTCGACGGCCCGGCCGTGGTCGGGTTCGGCATTCCCGCGGCCGGCGTACTGCTGACGTTGCCGCCGGAGGACGACGTACGGCTCTCGACGCTCGCGATCATGACATTACGGCAGCGGATTGAGGAGAAGTGCCGCTTCGTCGGCGGGCACAGCTACGAGATCGACCTCGACATGGTCCCGGGCCCGGGCGGATCGAGCGACTGGGTGGTGTACGCCGAGGCGCGTGACGGCAGCGAGGAAGCGGTCTCCCGGGCGGTCGTCGAGGCCCTGACCGACCTCGCGGCGAACGGGCCGACGCCCTCTGAGCTGGCGCACCAGATCGCGCGCGCCGAGGAGAAGCTGGTCGCCGAGGATCCCGAGCTACGGCGAGCGTGGAGCATCGCGATGAGCCGGATCTTCGGCGAGCCCGAGTTGCCGCGGGTCGACCCGGCGCGGCTGGCGGCAGTGCAGTCGCCGGACATCGCCGCCGTACTCAAGACCGCGCTGCCCGGTGCGATCGGGTATGGCGAGGAGGACACGCTGGCGGCCTGGCAGGAGGCGGGGTTCACGGTCGTCGCGCCGTGCCCGGTGATCGCCGAGCTGCCGGCCGGCCGGATCCTCAAGCCGCCGCTGACCGCGCGGGCCTTCGTCAAGGAAGCCCGCTCGATGCTGTGGGTCCGCACCAACGACGCGCTGGTCCTGCGCGACGCGGACGGAATCCACGAGGTCCGCTGGGACGAGATCGCCGGGGTGCTGCGCAGCCCCGACGGCATGACCCTGGTCTTCGGCGCGAACGGCTGCACGATCCCCGTCGACCCCGACATGTTTCGCGGCGCGACTGCCGTCGTCGACGAACTGACCACCCGCGTCCCCGCCGACCTCTGGTTCGACGAGTCGAAATTCAGCAGCGACGACTAAGCATCGGCGGTGAGGCCAGTCTTCTCGTCGAGGTACTGGAGGAGGTCGTGCGCGGCGAGCTCGACGGCCTTGTGGCGCCATTCGGAGGCCCGGTAGACCGAGGCGATCAGCGCGGTGCGGTGGATACGGCGGAAGTCGCCGAGCACGAAGGCGTAGCGCGCCTTGGTCTCCTCGCCGGCGCCTTCGGTGAGCCCGAGGTGCCAGGCGCCGTACTCCTGCCAGCTGTGCTTGTCCAGGTACGTGTTCTGGTCGTCGGCCCGCGGCTGCACCTCACCCCAGTCGCTGTCCAGCACGTACTGCCGCGCGTCGATCAGCTTCCGCGCGTTGTCGATCGCTTCGGGATTGACCGCGTATTTGGCCATACCGCCAGTGTTTACGGATGAGCGCTGGCGCGCCACTGGCCCGGGCCCGGGTGGAACGGGGTGCGGGCGTTGCGCCAGTACGTCGACCAGTTGCTGGCTCGGTCGGTTTCCGGCTCGGCGGCCGGTGCGGCGGCGCGGGCGGCGATCACCGTGATCAGGGCCGCGAGTTCTTCAGGCGTCGGGTCGCCCTTGACGATCTTCAGTACGGTGTTCTCGCTCATCGGCTACCTCCTTCGGGGATCAGGAATTGTCGGTGCGGTCTGTTTGATTATGGGTTGTGTCCAGGTTCCGGATGTATCCGACTCCCGCGCAGCAGGTTGCGTTGCTGGAGCAGTGCAGACATGCGCGGTATGTCTGGAACCTGGCGCTCGAGCAGTGGTCGATGTGGACGCGAGACAAGCGCCCAACACCCGGTTACGTCGAGCAATGCCGGCAGCTGACCGAGGCACGCGCTGCTTTCGGCTGGCTGCGGAGCGGGTCGCAGACGGTGCAGCAGCAGGCCTTGCGGGACTTCGCGCGGGCCGTGAAGAACTTCTACGGCGGAAGCCACCGGCGACCGACCTGGCGCAAGACCGGGCAGCACGAAGCATTCCGCATCGTCGGCGGTCACGCATCGCGTCGATGACCAAACGCTCGAAGCCCAAACCCGACGCGCAGCGACCAGGCAGCTTCTTCCCGAACCGTCGCCGTGCCAAGGCCGGACTCAATCGCAGCATGCTGGCCAACGGCTGGGGCGAGCTGGTACGTCGTCTCCAGGACAAGGCGCCGGGACGGGTTGAACGAGTCAACCCCGCGTACACATCGCAGACTTGCAGCGTCTGTGGGCATTGCTCGCCGGCGAACCGCGAGAGCCAAGCGGTCTTCCGGTGCGTGGCCTGCGGACACCACGCGCACGCGGACGTGAACGCGGCGGTCAACATCGCGGCCGGACGGGCCGTGAGCGCACGCCGAGAGACGTCCGTACGGGTCTCGCCGAAGCGTGAACCTCAACTCTCTACCTCCGCGTAGAAGTTGAAATCCTCGATGTACGGGGAGGACGTCAAAGCGGGATGTTCCCATGCTTCTTGGGGGGCAGGGTGTCTCGTTTGGTGCGGAGGAGGCGGAGGGCGCGGACGATTTCGGCGCGGGTTTCGCTGGGTTTGATCACCGCGTCGATGTAGCCGCGTTCGGCGGCGATGTACGGGTTCGCGAGGTGGTCCTCGTACTCGGTGATCAGTTGCTGCCGGCGGCTGTCCGGGTCCTCGGAGCCGGACAGTTCGCGGCGGTAGAGGATGTTCACCGCGCCCTGGGCGCCCATCACCGCGATCTGTGCGGTCGGCCAGGCGATGTTCATGTCCGCGCCGAGGTGCTTCGAGCCCATCACGTCGTACGCGCCGCCGTAGGCCTTGCGGGTGATCACGGTGATCATCGGGACGGTCGCCTCGGCGTAGGCGTAGATCAGCTTGGCGCCGCGGCGGATGATGCCGTTCCACTCCTGGTCGGTGCCGGGCAGGAAGCCGGGCACGTCGACGAAGGTGAGGATCGGCAGGTTGAACGCGTCGCAGGTGCGGACGAACCGGGCCGCCTTCTCGGAGGCGTCGATGTCGAGGGTGCCGGCGAACTGCATCGGCTGGTTCGCGACCACGCCGACCGGACGGCCCTCGACCCGGCCGAAGCCGACGATCATGTTCGGCGCGAACAGCGTCTGCACCTCGAGGAAGTCGCCGTCGTCGACGACCGCCTCGATCGCGGTGTGCATGTCGTACGGCTGGTTCGGCGAGTCCGGGACCAGGGTGTCGAGCGCCAGGTCGGTCTCGGTCGGCTCCAGGTCCGCGGGCGCGTCGTACACCGGCGGGTCCTCGAGGTTGTTCTGCGGCAGGTGACCGACGAGCGCCTTCACCCACTCGATCGCGTCCTCCTCGTCGGAGCCGAGGTAGTGCGCGTTGCCGGACTTGGTGTTGTGCGTCCGGGCGCCGCCGAGCTCCTCCTGGGTGACGTCCTCGCCGGTGACGGTCTTGATCACGTCCGGGCCGGTGATGAACATGTACGACGACTCGTCGACCATGACCGTGAAGTCGGTGACCGCGGGGGAGTAGACCGCGCCGCCCGCGCACGGGCCCATGATGAGGGAGATCTGCGGGATCACGCCGGACGCGCGGACGTTGCGGCGGAAGATTTCGCCGTACAGGCCGAGCGAGACCACGCCCTCCTGGATCCGGGCGCCGCCGGAGTCGTTGATGCCGATCAGCGGGCAGCCGATCTTCATCGCCAGGTCCATCACCTTGACGATCTTCTCGCCGAAGACCTCGCCGAGACTGCCGCCGAAGACGGTGAAGTCCTGCGCGAACACGCACACCTGACGGCCGTCGATGGTGCCGAACCCGGTCACCACGCCGTCGCCGTACGGGCGGTTCCCGTCCAGGCCGAAGCTCGTCGACCGGTGCCGGGCGAACTCGTCCAGCTCGGAGAAGGAGCCCTCGTCCAGCAGCAGCTCGATCCGCTCGCGGGCGGTCTTCTTGCCGCGCGCGTGCTGCTTCTCCACCGCGCGCTCCGACCCGGCGTGCACGGCCTCGTCGAGCCGGTGCTCGAGGTCCGCGATCTTCCCGGCGGTGGTGTGGATGTTCACGGTCTCTCCCATGAATGGGCAGCCTACGCGCCAGTACGCCGTACCGCTTGTGACCTCGCTCGCAGACCCCTGACTGAACCGCTCCGGGGATAGGTTTCCGGCGTGGCTGCCGTCGACAGACTCGTCCAGCAGGTGATCCGGCTCGTCGAGAGGGACACCGTCGACGGTGTCGCTTCGAGACGGCCGCCCGAGCTGAGCGAGGGGCACGTGGAGATGCTCCAGCCGCTCGCCGACAACCTGGACCTGCCGGGACGGCTGGCGACGACGCTCCGGGTGGTCTCGAACCGCCAGGACGGCCGCTGGTACGACCGGCGCGAGGACGCCCGCGCCGGGCTGACCGAACTGGTCGCGCTGTGTGCGGACTCCCTCGAGCCGGACCCGTCACTGCCGCCGCCCGTCGACGCCGGGGCGCGGGACCGGCTGGCCGGGGCCGTCAGCCGGGCGTACGCCGCCAACGCGACACCGCGGCTGGTCGCGGACCTGTTCACGGACGGACGGCCGGACGACCTCGGACGGTTCGCGCTGCCGCAGCTCGAAGGAGACGTTGCGGCGGCCCGGGCGATGGCGATCGCGATCGGCGCCCGGACCGCGACCCGGGAGGAGGACGTCCTGCGGAAACTCGTTGCCGAGGGCCACGGCGGGGCGGCGTACGCGGCCGCGGGGATGCTGCTGGACGACCGGCTCGACTACCACCGGCTGCCGGCTGAGCAGCAGCCGGGGATCCGCCGGCACCTTGCCCGGAGCATCGAAGCCGGCTTCGCCACCCGGGACATCCGGGAGGCCAAACAGCGGGAGTTCACCGAGGAGCTGGAGAACCGGCGCGAGGACGTGACCGGCGGCGCGGGGACGATCGACGACGCCAGCAAGATGGCCACCGAGGAGCTGGGCAAGCTGAACGGGTTCCTGGCGGACATCGACTACTGGCAGCGCTCGGCCGAACCGCGCCTCGAGCACGTCCGCGGGATCGTTGCCGAGCACCTCGTGTCCAGGGTGGAGCACCACGCCGGGATCCAGACCGATCTCACCGCCGCCCAGGTGACGTCACCCGCTGCCGCGACGACCGCCGCGGCGCAGACGATGGTGACGGCCTCGTCCATCCCAGCCGCGAGCCGTCCGGCGGCCGCCGCTGCGACCGCCACCATGCTGACCGAGGGCTTCGACGAACTCCCGGCGCTGGTCACCAACTGGCAGGCCGACGGCGCGAACGTGAGCCGCCAGGCAGAGCTGTACGGCGCCGCCCTCGGGGACCGGACTCTGACAGCTGTCCGCACCTTCGAGCAGCAGCCGCCCAACCCCGACGGCGCGGCCCTGAACCGCGAGCAGGCCGGCCCGGCGGCGTTCGCGGCCGATCCGGCGATCCCGCCGCTGCGCCGCATCCACTCCGGCGAAGCGCGCCGCCCCGACGAAGGCGCCACCCGCCCGCGGACCGGAGGATCCGACGGCCTGACCCGGTGACTAGGCGGGGCCCGCGCTGAAGAGTTTGGGCAGGCGGGCGGCCTGGGCCAGGTCGCCGCGGACGGTGAGGCGCTGTTTGAGAACGGCTACGACCGGGTCCTCGTTGCCGGTGACGATCCGCAGCAGCGTGGTGGGGTCGGTGCGGATCGAGATGTCCGGGGGAGTGGACCCCCGGGGCACCAGCTTGCAGCGGCCGTCGTGGACGCGGGTCCAGTACTCGTCGATCGCGTCCGGACGACCGGCCCCGCCCGCGCCGGTGATCTGCCAGCTGATCACAGCGTCGAACCCGGCGGCCCGGGCGGGTCGGAGGTACTCCGGCATCCGGCGAAAGATCTCGCGCAACGCGATCTCTCGTACTCCCCCGATGAGTCGATGCCGAAGCTCCCGCTCCGACGTCCGGTCGACCAGCCGGGCGAGCTCGCTCGCGTCCAGGGCGGTGATGCCCGCGGACTCGAGCCAGCCGGCACTGCCTCGCTCGGTCATCGACCACCCCCGCGGCAGTTCCTACCAGACCGTAGGAATTTCCTACGATGAGGTAGGTTTGTCAAGTGGTCGCGGATGCTGAGAAACGCCGGCGCGCGCGGCATCTCGGCCCTGAGCGCCGCCGGCCGATGATTCTGGACGCCGCGCTCGAGGTCTTCAACGCCAAGGGGTACGCCGGCACGACGATGCAGTCGGTCGCGGATGCGGCCGGCGTCACGAAACCGGTGGTCTACGACTCGTTCGCGAACCGCGACGAACTGCTGCTCGCCCTGCTGGCCCGCGAGGAGCAGCATCTGGTCATCTCGATCGTGTCCGCGCTCCCGGCCGACCCGACCGTCGGCACCCCCGAGGAGCACGTGCTGGAGGGACTGACCGCCTTCCTGACCGCGGTGCAGAAGAATCCGCAGTCCTGGCGGATCGTGTTCGGTGCGCAGTACGGCGCCGCGCCGGTCGTCTCGGAGCGGGTCCGCGCCGCCCGGGCGTTCCTGGTCGAGAGCCTGCGACTCACCCTGCTGCAATCGTTGCCCGGCGTCACGGACCCGGAGGCGAACCTCCCGGTCCTGGCCGAGCTGCTCGCCTCGATGACCGAGGCGTGCGCGCGGATGCTCGTCATCGACGGGACCACCCGCAGCCCGGCCGAGCTGGCCCGGACCGTCTCCCAGGTCGTCGGCGGCGGATTCGGCAACGTCTGAGCCGCCGTCAGGATAGGTTCTGCCTCCGACAGCTGGGCCGGACAGCGGCGCCGGCGCGGCAAGAGGAGGGCCATGCGGTCGCCATCTCATGAGCTGCTCGGAGACACCGACCCTCGGGAGCACGGCCCCGGTTGGCGCTACGTCGCGGTGCCGTTGAGCGCGCGCGGGACGAAGCTGAGGTCGCTGGTCGGCCCCGACACCCGGATCGCCCGAGCGGTGCCGCCGGACGCCTTCGTGGTGAACCCCGACCGGGTTGGCGTCGAGGAGCCGTGGAGCGCGGACCGTGACCGGCACATGTCGCACAAGCCGATGCTGATCGACGAGGATCATCCGCCGCGGCACGGCGGGCTGATCATCGCGATGCCGCCGGAACGCATCCACTTGTCGTGGACCCAGGACGGTCCGATCACCGGTGACCAGATGCTCGCCGAAGAGCACCGCCACGGTTCGGCGGTGCCGCTGAACACCACCTTCGGTCCCGGGGTAGAGATCGTGGGTGTCGTCGTTCCGCAGCGTACGGACGCACCCGGGCCGGTGAGTGCCTGGGACGCGGAGTGGCTCACCGAGTTCGCGGCCGCGCGTGAGCTTCCGGTGATCGAGACCCCGGTGGCCGATCACGGGGGCCAGCAGGTCCGGCTCGGCGCGGACGGGTGGCAGGTGGAGAGCCCGGAACAGCAGTCCGCCGAGGGCGACGTGTACCCGCTGTCCGCCGACGGGGACTTCCGGTCGACCGGGACGGAGTACGACCTCGGCCTGCTGATGGATCCGCAGCAGGTGGGGAAAGCACTGGAGGATCTGAGTACGGCGGGCGTCGCCGACGGGGAGCTTCGTGCGATCGCGGCGGGCTACGAGCGGGCTGTGGACCGCAACGAGATCCCGCGAGTGTCGCTGGGTGACGCGGGGGAGGCCGTCCAGTTGTCGGTCCGCGACGACACTGTTTCGGACTATCGCTACGGCCGGTACGAGCAGGAGACGGTGGTGACGGCCGGTGGCGCCTTCACCCGCCGGGTCCACGATGAGCGGTTCGGCGAGATTGTCGAGGCAACGCACCCGGAGCTGACCGCACGGGTCGTCGAGAACGCCAAGGAGCACCACCCCGAGCTGGCCACGCAGTTGGACGCGCTCTACGACCAAGCCCGCACTCCGAACGCGATACGTTGGGCCCACGAGCAGCGGATGGGCGGCCGGATCTCGGACGGCGTACGGCAGCAGGCCGACCGCTGGGCCGGCCGGCCGATCGACTGGCAGGTGGTTCAGCATCAGGCTGAGCGAGCCACCGCCCAGGACTGGGCACGGGTGGCCGAATCGGCTGCCGCCTCGGGCACTCCGCTGACGTTGGTCACCAACGAGGGAGTACGTCACTACCAGCCCGCGAAGTCTCAGCCGGAGCGCGGTGGCTCGTCGCGGTGACGCGGCGGGCTACCTACTGTGAAGTAGCTGAACAACCGGTCACGATCGGCTTCCAGTGGGCGGACTCGGCAGCGTGGACGGGCGTCCGCCGATAGGGTGGGCGAACGTGAGCGAGACCGGTAGTGAGACCCGTACCCGCGCGCGGTTCGAGGTGCCTGAAGAACTCAGGGCCGACGTCCGCCTGCTCGGCGAGATCCTCGGCAAGGTCCTGGTCGAGTACGCCGGTCAGCCGCTGCTCGACGACGTCGAGAAACTGCGCGAGCTGACCATCGCCGGCGACGGCGCCGCGGCCGAGGAGCTGGTCGCGTCCTGGCCGCACGAGCGCGCCGAGGACGTTGCCCGGGCCTTCACCTGCTACTTCCACCTGACGAACCTCAGCGAGGAGCTGCATCGGGCGCGGGTCCTGCGGGAGCGTGACCGGGCCGGCAGCGAGGCCGTCGTGTCGGAGCTGGCCCAGGCCGTCGAGCAGATCTCCCGCGACAGCGGCGAGCAGCAGGCCCGCGCACTGCTGAACGGTCTGGAGTTCCGTCCGGTGCTGACCGCGCACCCGACCGAGGCCCGGCGCCGCGCCGTGCTCGCGACGATCCGCCGGATCACGTCGCTGCTCGACGAGCGGCATGACCCGCGGGCCGGCGACAGCGACCTGGCCGAGAACCGTCGCCGCCTGGTCGAGCAGGTCGACGTCCTGTGGCGTACGTCGCAGCTGCGCACCAGCCGCCCGTCCCCGCTGGACGAGGTGCGGTCGGCGATGGCGGTGTTCGAGGAGACGCTGTTCACCGTCGTCGGCAACGTGTACCGGCGCCTCGACGACGCCCTGGCCGGTGACGCGGCCGGGACGCGGACGCCTGTGGTGGCGCCGTTCGTGCACCTCGGTTCGTGGATCGGCGGCGACCGCGACGGCAACCCGAACGTCACCGCAGCGATCACCCGCGAGGCGATGCAGATCCAGGCCGACCACGTGCTCCGCGCACTGGAGCAGGCCACCGAGGCGCTCGGCCGCGCGCTGACCCTGGACGCCGCGACCACGCCGCCGTCGGCCCCGGTGCGCCGCATCCTGGAAGACGCGCGGGCGGTCAACCCGGAGCTGATCACCGACATCGAGACCCGCTCCCCGGCCGAGCCGCACCGGCAGCTCCTGCTGCTGGCTGCTCGCCGGCTGGCCGCGACCCGGTCCCGCGACGCGGACTTCGGGTACCCGCGGGCCGCCGACTTCCTGCACGAGCTGAAGGTCCTGCAGGACTCGCTGGTGACCGCCGGTGCTCCGCGCCAGGCGTTCGGCGAGCTGCAGCAGCTGATCTGGCAGGTGAACTCGTTCGGGTTCCACCTGGCCGAGCTGGAGATCCGTCAGCACTCCTCGGTGCACGCCAAGGCGCTGGAGGAGGTGCTCGGCGGCGGCGAGCTGTCCGACCAGACGGAGGAAGTGCTCGCGACGCTCCGGGTGATCGCGCAGATCCAGCAGCGCTTCGGCCCCGAGGCCTGCCGCCGGTACGTCGTGTCCTTCACGCGCAACGCGGGCGACCTGGCGGCCGTGTACGAGCTGGCCGACGCGGCGCTCGACGGGCGGCCGATCGAGCTCGACGTCGTACCGCTGTTCGAGACCGGCGAGGACCTGCAGAACTCGGTCGAGGTGCTCGACAACGCGATCCAGCTCACCCGGGTCCGGCACCGGCTCACCGCGAACGACCGGCGTTTCGAGGTCATGCTCGGGTACTCCGACTCTGCGAAGGACGTCGGCCCGGTGTCGGCGACGCTGGCGCTGTACGACGCGCAGGCGCGGATCACCGCGTGGGCGCAGCGCAACGCGATCCGGCTGACGCTGTTCCACGGCCGGGGCGGCGCACTGGGGCGTGGAGGTGGCCCGGCGAACCGCGCCGTGCTCGCACAGGCCCCCGGCTCGGTGGCCGGGCGGTTCAAGCTCACCGAGCAGGGCGAGGCGATCCCGGCCCGGTACGGCAACGCGGCGATCGCCCAGCGGCACATCGAGCAGGTGACGGCGGCGACGCTGTTGGCCTCGACCCCGGCCGTCGAGGAGCGGGCCGCGGTGGCGGCCGAGCGGTTCTCGGTGATGGAGAAGACGCTCGACGAGGCCGCGCGGACGGCGTACCACCGGCTGGTGAAGGCGGATGGGTTCGCGGAGTGGTTCAGCACCGTCACGCCGCTGGAGGAGCTGGGGCAGCTGCCGCTCGGATCGCGCCCGGCGCGCCGGGGCGTCGCGGTGTCGTCGCTGGAGGACCTCCGGGCGATCCCGTGGGTCTTCGCGTGGTCCCAGGCTCGCGTGAACGCGCCCGGCTGGTTCGGTCTCGGTTCGGCGCTCGCCGCGGTCGGCGACGTCGACCTGCTGCGCGACGCGAACCAGAACTGGCCGCTGTTCCAGGTGATGCTGGAGAACGCGGAGATGTCGCTGGCCAAGACGGACCGGCGCATCCTCGGCCGCTACCTCGAGCTGGGCGACCGGCCTGAGCTCACGCAGCAGATGCTCGACGAGCACGAGCTGACCACCGAGTGGGTGCTCAAGGTGCTCGGCCAGGAGCGTCTGCTGCAAGGGCGGCGCGTGCTGGGCCGTGCGGTCGAGCTGCGCAACCCGTACGTCGATGCGCTCAGCTACCTGCAGCTGCGGGCGCTGCGGACACTGCGTACCGACGACTCCCTGGACGAGGAGCAGATCGTCCGCACCCGCCGGTTGCTGTTGCTGACCGTTTCGGGTGTCGCCGCCGGTCTGCAGAACACCGGCTGATGTTCAGCGATCTGGACCGGCCCCCGCTGGACGAGAAATTCTTGCGGGGGCGGCTGGTGCGTCCCGGTGCGCTGTGGACGCAGATCGACGTACTCGCGGAGACGCCGTCGACGAACGCTGTCGTGGCGGCTGCGGCCGCGGCCGGTCAACCTGAGGGGTTGGTCGTTGCCGCGGAGTACCAGTCGTCCGGGCGCGGGCGGCTGGGGCGGACGTGGACCACTCCACCGCGGTCTGCGTTGCTGATGTCTGTGCTGCTGCGTCCTGTTGCGGTCGATGCCGCGCGCTGGCCGTGGCTGGGTCTCCTTGTGCCGCTGGCCGTTGCAGCCGCCGTACGAAAGGTCGCCGAGGTCCCGGCCCAGGTGAAGTGGCCGAACGACGTGCTGGTCGAGGACCGCAAGCTCGCCGGCATCCTGCTGGAGCGCGTCGACGGTGCCGCGGTCGTCGGCATCGGCTTGAACGTGACGCTCCGCTCCGACGAGAAGCCTCACGAGGCCGCCACGTCCCTGGCTCTTGAGGAGGCGACCACGACCGACCGAGCCACTGTCATGGCGGCAGTACTGCGCGAGCTCGCTGGTCGCTATCAGTCCTGGGTCGATGCCGCCGGCGATCCGTCGGTCGTACTTCCGGAATACCGCGCGCTGTCGGCAACCCTGGGCCAGGCGGTCCGCGTGGAGTTGCCCGACGGCACCTTCCTCGAAGGCACCGCCCGCGACCTGGCCGACGACGGCCGCCTCATCGTCGACACCCCCGACGGCCCACGCCCGCTGGCAGCAGGCGACGTCACCCACCTACGCCGAGCCGGCTGACTTTGTGCACCAGGTCCGCACACTCGGGCGCCGACGGTGCGGATCTGGTGCACAAAGTCGCTCTACCAGCGGCGCTACTCGGTGAAGATCTTGGCTGCGGTGATCAGGGTTTCGATGACGCCGTAGCCGAGGAGTACGGCGACCAGGAGCCAGGAGATGACCAGGCGTGGGGTCTGGTTCATGATGCGGCCTCCAGCGTGGACTCGGACTTCTCGTGGAACCGTTCGGAGACGGAGCGGATCAGCAGGTTCGCGACGAATCCGACGGCCAGCACGCCGACCATCGTGAACAGGGCCGGCCGGTACGCCGACGCGGTCAGCGTGCCCGGTTTGCCCTCGCGGTCCAGGAACCCGTTGATGATCAGCGGACCGGCGATACCCGCCGCCGACCACGCGGTCAGCAGCCGGCCGTGGATCGCGCCGACCTGGTAGGTGCCGAACAGGTCCCGCAGGTACGCCGGAACCGTCGCGAACCCGCCGCCGTAGAACGAGATGATGACCGCGGCCAGCAGCACGAACACGACCGTGCTGCTGTCTCCGATGCTCGCCAGCAGCGTGTACGCGATGATCCCGACGCCGAGGTACATCGCGTAGATGGGCTTGCGGCCGATCAGGTCGGACGTCGAGGACCAGCCGAACCGGCCGGCCATGTTGAAGATCGACAGCAGGCCGACGAAGCCGGCGGCGGCCGCGACGGCGACGCTCGACTTGCCCCCTGTGACACCGTCGCCGCGGAAGAAGTCCTGGATCATCGGACTGGCCTGCTCGAGGATGCCGATCCCGGCGGTGACGTTGCAGAACAGCACCACCCACAGCAGCCAGAACTGCGGCGTCTTGATCGCGTTCGCCGCCGAGACGTTGCCGGTGGTGACGAGCGTCTTCTGCCGCACGGCCGACGAGTCGAAGCCCGCCGGCGCCCACCCGTCAGCGGGGACGCGGATGTTGAAGACGCCGAACATCATGATGACGAAGTAGCCGATGCCCAGCGTCAGGAACAGCCCGACGAGTGCGCCGCCGCCGGCCACCGACGTACTGACGTTCGGGTCGTAGCCGGAGTCGTAGAGGCCGAGCAGCTGCCGGGACAGCGGGCTGGCAACGAGCGCGCCGCCGCCGAAGCCCATGATCGCCAGGCCGGTCGCGAGTCCCGGGCGGTCCGGGAACCACTTGATCAGCGTGGAGACCGGCGAGATGTAGCCGATCCCGAGACCGATACCGCCGATCACGCCGTACCCGAGGTAGACCAGCCAGAGCTGGCCGGTTCCGATGCCGAGGGCACCGACCAGGAATCCGGAGGCCCAGAAGCAGGCGGCGACGAACATCGCTTTCCGCGGGCCATTGCGCTCCACCCAGGTGCCACCGACGGCGGCGGACAGGCCGAGCATCACGATCGCGATGCTGAACACCACGCCGACAGCGGTCTGGCTGCTGTCGAAGTGCTTCACCATCGAGGTCTTGTACACGCTGGTCGCGTACGCCTGGCCGATGCACAGGTGTACCGCGAGCGCGGCCGGCGGGATCAGCCAGCGGCTGTAGCCCGGCGGTGCGACGGTGTGTTCCCGGTCGAGTATCGACAAGACTGCCATCACGGCTCCTTCTCGTCCCCCAGTTGATAACCCCTCGCGCATCCTGGCTCACTGTATGCATTTTGTGAAGTGTTAAACCTCTTTGCCGCCCGATCGCGCCCGCGGGAGTGCCCTCGATCGTGTCGGGAGGGGACAACCGAACCCGGGACCTGTGAGACTGGGTCCATGGCGATCTCGGCGAAGTTGTTGGGTGAGGACGAGTACGTCGTCGTCAGCACCCGGACGCACTGGAAGGCGCTGATCGGCCCGGTGTTCCTGCTGCTGGTCGTCGCGGCCCTGGGCGGGTTCCTGGCCGCGATCGTGCCGTCCGGCTCGCTGCAGACGCCGGCCCGGATCGCGATCCTCGCGGTCGGCGTGGTGGTCCTCGCGACGTTCGCGCTGAAGCCGTTCCTGAACTGGTTCTTCTCGACGTACACGATCACCAACCGGCGGCTGATCACCCGGCACGGCATCCTCACCCGGACCGGCCGCGACATCCCGCTGATGCGGATCAACGACGTGTCCTACGAGCACGGCCTGGTCGACCGCCTGCTCGGCTGCGGCACGCTGCACATCGAGTCGGCCGGCGAACGCGGTCAGGTCGTGCTCCCCGACGTACCGCACGTCGAGCACGTCCACCTACAGATGTCCGACCTGCTGTTCGGCGGCCCCGAGGGCAGGCCCGGCGACGGCATCCTCGAGGACGAGCAGCCGCCGGAGCACATGCGCCGCCGCCCGCAGCCGCAGGAGCAGCAGCCGCGGACCGACGACGGCACGATCTTCAGCTCGGACGACGACCGCTAGAAGACTTCCAGGCTCACCGGTGCGACCGGCCAGCCGAAGGCTGCTGTCGTGCGGGCAAGCGCGCCCGGGGTGTGCTCGGTGACGCGACCGGTGGCGGCGAACTCGGTCAGGGGACGACCGCCGAGGTAGGCGCCGCCGAGTTCCGTCACCGACAGGCTCAGGTCGGGCGCGTCGTTGGTGCGGTCGCACGTGACCGTCGAGCCGTCGGCGGTCAACCGGAACCGTCCGGTGTTCGACTCGATGAGGTTGTCCGTGACGTCCAGCACGACGTCGAGCGGTGTGGCATACCGACGCTGCCGCAGGGCCTGCGGTACGTCGGTCACCCGCAGCCACAGCGATTCGCCGAGCCGGCGCTCCAGGGCGGTCGGGTAGGTGACGAGTTGCTGGAGCGGCTCGTCCACGGCGGCGTACTCGTAGGTGAGCTTGGCGCTCAGGTCCATCGTCAGCAGGTGCTGCCAGAGCGCCTTGTACGCCGGGAGCTCGGGTGCGACCAGTTCCTCGACGGACACCTCGTGCGCCGGGCCGGTCGGTCCCCAGATCATCTTGCCCCGCCACAGCGCGTACCCGTCGATGCTTCCGGTCTCGTCGCGGTGCGCCAGGATCCGCCGCTCGGTCCGCCCGCCCCGATCGTCCGGCTTGTCCTGGAGGCGGGCCTGCCAGCGCAGCTCGGACCGCCCGGACACCCCGGATCGTTGCGTCTGCAGCCTGCGCAGGATCGCCGGCAGCTCCTTGAGCGCCTCGTCCACGGTGAGTACACCGAGCTCGCCCGGACGGATCCGGTCGTTGGACGGACCAACACGGTGCAGGTCGACGGTGTACTCCACGCCCCACGCGGCCGCGGCGTACCCGAAGCGCCCGTAGATCGCCGGCTCGCTCGCCCACAGGACGGCGATCGCCTCCGGCACCTCGCGCAACTGCCGCCCGATCAGCTCGGACATCACTCCGCGCCGACGATGTGTGGGCTGCACGCCGACACCGGTCACGTGCGCAGCGTCCACCAGCGCACCAGGCACCGACAACTCCCTCGTCAACGCCCTGGTCGTGCCGATGATCTGGCCGCCGTCGGTCGCCACCAACGCCCGATCCGGCTCGAACAGCTGCTGCCAGAGCTCGTCCGGCTTCGGGTCGAACATCATCGCCCCGCCGAACACCGCCTGCACCGCGCCGTACTCGCCGGCCTGCGCCGCCCGCACCTGGATCTCGCTCATCCCCGCATCTTCACACGCCCTGTCGACAACCGCCGCCCATTTAGCAGCATCAAGACAAGTAAGGGGGTGGACCAATGATCAAGCCACTCGCAACAACCGCGGCGGCCCTGCTCGCCGCAGCAACCCTGGCGCCGGCCGGTACGGCGTCCGCCACATCGACGGACAGCTGCGGCCTGTCGGCTTCGTCGGTCACCGCGCGAGGTGACCACAACAACCTTGGCATCCTGTCCACCAGGCCGCCCACGGCGACCGGCCAGGCGCTCGGGCGCGCAGCGTTCGCGCCGGGCGTGGTGAAGGTGATGGCCTCGATGTCGGTACTCATCGACCAGGGCCCTGACGGCTCTCAATACGCCGTGTACGGCTACGTCGTCATCGGCGACGCGCTCTACCAGGCGGCGTACGACGCGCACGGCGACGGGATCATCGACAACCCTCCGGCGGCCTTGCGGCGGATCGGTGGCGGCTGGGGGAACTTCACGACGGTGGAAGAGGCCGAGTACCAGGGGCCGACCCAGGGCGGTGTCTCGCGCTGGAACGTGTACGGCCTGCGCAGTGACGGCGTGCTCTTCCGGTGGAGCGTCAGCAGCAAGGGCGTCTGGCGCAGGACCGGGTCCGCGCCCGGCTTCAGCTCGGTGAAGTCGATGGCGCTGGTCAGCAAGTCGGCGACCTACGACACCTTCGTCGCGAACACCCGCGGCGGCGCGCTCTACACGATCCACATTCCGACCAGCTCACCGATGAAGCCGGTGGTCAAGGTGGTCCGCACCCGCACCTGGCAGGGGTTCGAAACCTTGATCGCGCACAAGTGCGGTGTCTATGGCACCATCCTGCTCGGCATCGACAAGGACACCGACTCGGCCTACCTGTACGCCGTCGGGCGCTTCACCGGGATCAGCACGGTGATCCAGTCGGTGGGCAAGGTCCCCGCAACCTTTGCCGACAACGTCTACGCCGGGCTGAAGGACCCAGGCACGCCCTTGAACGGCGAGTGACTCAGCGAACGACGGGGAGGTCGCCGGTCGACTCCCCGTCGAGCTCGGCAGGGGAGTCCGGGGCCGGGGTGTGTTCGACCTCGTCCAGGGCGATCTCTTCCCTGAAGACGAACTTCCGGTACGACCAGAAGCGGAACAGGGTGCCGAGGCCGAGACCGATGAAGTTCGCCGCGATGTTGTCGGACAGCCAGGTGTGCAGGTCCAGCACGTACCGCGAGAAGGCCAGACAGCCGGCCGCGATCAGCAGGCCGATCCCGTTCAGCACGAAGAACAGCACGTACTCCCGGTGCAGGCCGCTGCGCTCGCGGTGCCGCCACGTCCAGTACCGGTTGCCGAAGTAGGTCACGATCGTGGCGACCGTCGTCGAGATCAGCTTCGCGGTCAGCGGCTTGTGGTGCAGCATGCCCTCGCCCGAGTCCGCGAGGACCAGCGGATTGTTGAACACCAGCCAGTTGTAGATCGGCAGGTCCACGACCAGCCCGAGGACACCGACCAGACCGAACTTGGCCACTTCGTGCACCAGGTGCTGGAACTGGTGGTACAGCTTGGTGACGAGCTTCAACGGGGTTCGGAACCTTCTGTGATCACACCGCGACGGGAGGGCAGCTTCCCACGGTACCCGGCGACCGGTGCTACCCCGAAATCGCCCGCGCGCCCCAGAGTGTCGAACCTGGCCGCCGTCGGGCCGATGCTGTAAGGACATTAGGCTCCCACCGTGAAGTTCGATCGGAAGGACCTCCCCGCCGGTACGCCGGTGGTCGGCATGGTCGGTGGCGGGCAGCTGGCCCGGATGACCCAGGAGACGGCCGTCGCGCTCGGCATCCAGCTCCGTGTGCTCGCGGAGGGCGCGACGGTGTCGGCGGCCCAGGCGGTCGCCGACGCGCCCGTCGGCGACTACCGCGACCCGGAGACGGTCCGCCGGTTCGCCGCCGAGGCGGACGTGGTGACGTTCGACCACGAGCACGTCCCGACCGACCTGCTGCACACGCTCGAGGCGGACGGGGTCGCGGTCCGGCCCGGCCCGGACGCGCTCGTGCACGCCCAGGACAAGGCCGTGATGCGGGCCCGGCTCGACACCTTCGACGCGCCGTCGCCGGCGCACCAGGTGGTCGCGAACGCCGCGGACGTCGAGGACTTCGCCAAGCGGGTCGGCGGCTTCCCGGTCATCCTGAAGACCACCCGCGGCGGGTACGACGGCAAGGGCGTGTGGTTCGTCGACGGCCCGGACGACCCGCAGATCGCGACCGCGTTCGGCAGCGGCGTACCGATCCTGGCCGAGGAGAAGGTGGACTTCGTCCGCGAACTGTCCGCGATCGTGGCGCGCTCGCCGCACGGGCAGGCGGTCGCGTACCCGATCGTCGAGTCGGTGCAGCGCGACGGCATCTGCGTCGAGGTGACCGCGCCCGCGCCCGGCCTGGCGCCGGAGCGCGCCGCCCAGGCACAGCAGACCGCGCTGCGGATCGCCGGCGAGCTCGGCGTGGTCGGCATCCTCGCGGTCGAGATGTTCGAGGCCCGGGACGGGCGGCTGCTGGTCAACGAGCTCGCGATGCGCCCGCACAACACCGGGCACTGGTCGATCGACGGCGCGGTCACGTCGCAGTTCGAGAACCACCTGCGCGCGGTGCTCGACCTGCCGCTCGGATCACCCGCCGCGCGGGCGCCGTACACGGTGATGGTGAACGTGCTCGGCGGCGACGTCGAGGACATGCACCGCGGCCTGCTGCACTGCATGGCACGCGACCCGGGGCTGAAGGTCCATTTCTACGGGAAGTCGGTGAAGCCGGGCCGCAAGGTCGGCCACGTCACGGCGTACGGCGACGATCTCGAACAGACCCGGGAACGCGCGCGGCACGCGGCGGCGTACCTGACCGGCACCATCGACGAGTAAGGGTGAACATGTCTGTCGGAATCGTGATGGGGTCGGACTCGGACTGGCCGACGATGAAGGCCGCCGCGGAGGTCTGCGTCGAGTTCGACGTGCCCTTTGAGGCAGATGTGGTCTCGGCGCACCGGATGCCGACCGAGATGATCGACTACGGACGGTCAGCGCACGATCGTGGCCTCAAGGTCCTGATCGCCGGCGCCGGCGGGGCCGCGCACCTGCCCGGGATGCTTGCGTCGGTGACGCCGCTGCCGGTGATCGGCGTCCCGGTCCCGCTGAAGTACCTCGACGGGATGGACTCGCTGCTGTCGATCGTGCAGATGCCGGCCGGCGTTCCGGTTGCGACGGTCTCGATCGGGAACGCTCGGAATGCGGGGCTGCTGGCGGTCCGGATCCTGGCGGCTTCCGACGAGCGGCTGCGGGAGCGGATGATCGGATTCCAGGAGTCGCTCGCGGAGGTGGCCCGGGGGAAGGGCGGCACGGTGCGTGACGGGGCGGCAGAGTTGCGTAAAGGCTGACGTTGGCGCTGGTTTCCACAGGGCGGGGGCGGGTAGTCGTGAGATCCCATTGGTTGTCGTCTAAGGTCGTCGATCGTGACTCCGCCCACTGACTCGGACACGCAGCGCATTCCGGTCCGCTACTGGATCTGGTTGTTCGGCGCTGCCGTGTCCCTCCTCGGCGACCTGACGATGTCGTTCGCCATCGGCTGGTCCGCCACCCGCCACGGCGGTAGCGTCGCCGGCCTCATCCTGCTGCTCGCCGCCGCCCCGAGAGCGATCCTCTTGCTGGTCGGCGGCGCGGTCGGCGACCGGTACGGCGCACCGCGCGTGCTGCTGGTGAGCTGCACCGCGATGTTCCTGGTGACCTCGGCCCTGGTCCCGGCGACCCGGGCCGTGGGCGAGCCGGTGTGGCTGCTGATCATCCTGGCCCTGGTGGTCGGTGTCATCGATGCGTTCTTCCTGCCCTCGTCGCGCGCGATGCCGCGACTGCTCGTGCCGCCGCCGCAGGTCCCGCGCGCACTGGCGAGCTTCCAGGTGACGGGAGTCGTGTTCGCGGTCACCGGTACGGCGGTGGGCGGCGTCCTGGTGAACTGGGCCGGTCTGTCCGCCGCGGCCGGCTTCGACGCGATCACCTTCGGCATCATGATCGTGGTCCTGCTCGTGCTGCGGAACACGATCGCGCCTCCCGGCCGGATGCCGGCCGGCATGCTGCGCTCGATCGGCGCCGGGATCCAGGTCGCCTTCGGCCGGCCGCTGACCCGCGCGCTGCTGATCATGATGACCGTCGCGGCCGGTCTGCTGATGCCGCTGGACGCGCTGCTGTTCCCGCTGCTCGCCCGGGACCACGGCTGGGATGCCGCGACCGCCGGTCTGCTCGTCGCCAGCCGCAGCCTCGGAGTGGGCGTGATCGCCGTGCGCATCCTGCTGCGGGGCGCGTTCCCGCGGCCCGGTATCTTCGCCGCGGTCGGTCTGCTGGTGGCGGCGGTCGGACTGCTCGGCCTGTCGGTCCTCGATCCGCTGCCCCTGACGTTCGCCGCCGGCGTGCTGAGCGGGATCGGCGTCGGAACGTTCACCGGTCACGTGCTGCCGTTGCTGATGAACTCGGTGGAGCGTGAGTTCCAGTCCCGTCTGCAGTCCATCGTCGTGCTGTGCCAGAGCATCGCGATCATGATCGCGAACCCGGTGCTGGGCAGCCTGGCCGATGTCAGCGGCATCGGCATCACCGGCGTCTGCCTCGGTATCGCCTGCGCCTCGGCCCTCACCGGCTGCGTCGTCCTCACCCGCCCGGTCCTGCGGGAGGCGAAGGTCGCCTAGGGTTTCCCGGGCGCCCGGTAGGTCCAGCCGGCGGCGCGCCAGGCGGCGGCGTCCAGGTTGAGGCGGGCGTCGACGACGACCGGGGTACTGACGACCTGGCTCAGGGCGACCGGGTCGAGCTCGCGGAACTCGGGCCACTCGGTGAGGTGCAGGACGGCGTGGGCCTCGCGGCACGCCTCGATCGCGGTCGGGGCGTAGCGCAGCGTCGGGCGGACCTTGCGGGCGTTCTCCATCGCCTCCGGGTCGTAGACCGTGACGTTCGCGCCGTGCAGCTGGATCCGGCCGGCCACGTCGAGCGCGGGCGAGTCGCGGACATCGTCCGTACCGGCCTTGAAGGCGGCGCCCAGGACGGTGACGTTCTTGCCGATCCATTCGCCGCCGAGGGCGTCGTGGGTGACGTCGACGATCCGGCCGCGGCGGTGGTGGTTGATGTCGTCGACCTCGCGCAGCAGCGTGATGACCTCTTCGACGCCGAGCTCGCCGGCGCGGTGCATGAACGCGCGCAGGTCCTTCGGCAGGCAGCCGCCGCCGTACCCCGGGCCGGCGTTCAGCATGCCGCGGCCGATCCGCTTGTCGTACCCGAGCGCGTCGGCCAGCTGGGTGACGTCGGCGCCGGTCGCGTCGGCCATCTCGGCGAGCGCGTTGATGAACGAGATCTTCGTGGCCAGGAACGCGTTCGCGCCGCCCTTGACCAGCTCCGCGGTCGGCAGGTTGCAGACGACCACCGGCGAGCCCTCCGCGATCGGTGTCGCGAACACCTCGCGCAGCCGCGCCTCGGCCGCCGCGGACTGGACGCCGAACACCAGCCGGTCCGGGTGCAGGGTGTCGTCGACGCCGTGCGCCTCGCGGAGGAACTCCGGCTGCCAGGCGACCTCCACCGCCGAACCGGCCGGGGACTCGCTGTGGAAGCGCTGCTCGAGGACCTTCGACGTACCGACCGGGACCGTCGAGCGGCCGACCACGAGGGTCGGCCTGGTCAGCAGCGGAGCGAGCATGTCGACGACCGAGTGCAGCTGGGACAGGTCGGCGGCCTCGCTGCCCTCGAGTTGCGGGGTGCCGGCGCAGATGAAGTGCACGTCGGCCCAGTCCGCGATCTCGCGGTAGTCGCTGGTGAACCGCAACCGGCCGGAGTCCACGTGCTTCTTCAGCAGCGGGTCCAGCCCGGGTTCGTAGAGCGGCGCCTTGCCGTCGTTCAGCAGCTTCAGGCGGTGCTCGTCGATCTCGACCCCGATCACGTCGAAACCGAACTCGGCCATCCCGGCGGACGTGTTGCAGCCGAGGTAGCCGGTGCCGATCACGGCGATCCGGAGCGGACGGGGCGTCGCTTCACTCATGTCGGGGACTCTACCCATCGTGGTTATCGGCCGGTGACCGGCTCATGTCCGGCCCGTGCGGACTTGGTCACTTTCGGGGTACGACGTCCTGCCGGCGCGCGTTGTTCGTCGTACTGTGTGACTCGTGAGTAACTCATTCGAGCTGTACGCGCTGTCCGAGGAGCACCAGGCGATCCGCGAGGCCGTTCGCGACGTCTGCGACGCCAAGGTCGCCCCGCACGCCGGGGACGTGGACGAGCTGGCCGAGTTCCCGAAGGCGTCGTACGACGCGCTGAAGGCGTCGGACTTCCACGCGCCGCACATCCCGGAGCAGTACGGCGGGGCGGGCGCGGACGCGCTGGCCACGGTGATCGTGATCGAGGAGGTCGCCCGGGCGTGCGCCTCGACCTCGCTGATCCCGGCCGTCAACAAGCTCGGCTCGCTGCCGCTGCTGCTGTCCGCCTCCGAGGAGGTGAAGCAACGCTACCTGCCGCCGGTCGCGGCCGGTGACTCGATGTTCTCGTACTGCCTGTCCGAGCCCGAGGCCGGCTCGGACGCCGCCTCGATGAAGACACGCGCGGTTCTCGACGGCGACGAGTACGTGGTGAACGGCGTGAAGCGGTGGATCACGAACGCCGGTGTCAGCGATTTCTACACGGTGTTCGCGGTCACCGACCCGTCCGCGCGCTCCCGTGGCATCTCCGCGTTCGTCGTGGAGAAGTCCGACGAGGGCGTGTCCTTCGGTGCGCCGGAGAAGAAGCTCGGCATCAAGGGCTCGCCGACGCGCGAGGTGTACTTCGACAACGTCCGGATCCCGGCCTCGCGGCTGATCGGGGAGCCTGGCACGGGCTTCAGCACCGCGATGGCGACGCTCGACCACACCCGCGTGACGATCGCCGCGCAGGCGCTCGGGATCGCGCAGGGCGCGCTCGACTACGCGCTCGGCTATGTGAAGGAGCGCAAGCAGTTCGGCAAGGCGATCGCGGAGTTCCAGGGCCTGCAGTTCATGCTCGCCGACATGGGCATGAAGATCGAGGCCGCCCGGCAGCTCACCTACGCCGCCGCCGCCCGCTCCGAACGCGGCGACAGCGACCTCACCTACTTCGGCGCCGCCGCCAAGTGCTTCGCCTCCGACGTAGCCATGGCCGTCACCACCGACGCCGTCCAACTCCTCGGCGGCTACGGCTACACCCACGACTACCCGGTCGAACGCATGATGCGCGACGCCAAAATCACCCAGATCTACGAAGGCACCAACCAGGTCCAGCGCATCGTCATGGCGAGGCAGCTGCTGAAGGGCATCAGCTGACAACCTGTACTTGCGGCCAACTCGTGGGAGGCACTACTACCGGCGCTTGTCGATCACGCGGGGTCGGTGGCGATCGTGGTGACCAGGGTTGCGGCGCGGGTTACCAGTTCGGTGCGGTTCTTGGCGCCGGCGTGGATTTGCATGGCGACGCCGTCGAGTACGGACGTGATCAGGCGGGCGCGCATCCGGGTCTCCTGGTCGGACAGGCCTGGGGTGACGCGGCGGATGAGGACGCCGAGTTCGCGGTAGAACGCCTCGTAGATCTCGTGGTTGAGCAGGCGGAAACGCTCGTGGTGGTACGCGAGTAACGACATCGTGCCGAACACGGCGCCGGCTCCGGTGGTCCAGTTCCGCACCAGGGCCCGGGCGGACGCGGTCAGGCCGTCGATCGTGGTTGCCCGGCGTACGGCGGCGAGGTCGTGCTCGAACTCGGCGCGGATCACGGCCTCGAGCAGGTCGTCGCGGGTCGCGAAGTAGTACTGCAGGTTTCCCAGCTTCATCCCGGCCTTCGCCGCGACCCGCCGCAGGACGAACTGGTCGAACCCGTCCTCGACCAGCAGTTCCCGCGCGACGGCGAGTACGGCGTCCCGCCGCGCCGCGCCGCGGTCGCTGAACGAAGTCGTCACGCCCGCACCTTACCGCCGTCTAGGTCGTTGACCTACAATTAGGTCAACGACCTAGAACAGGAAGGTATTCGGATGCCAGACCGTATGACCCGGGCCGAGCGGGAGGCCTTTCTCACCGACGTACGTGTCGGGGTGCTTGCCGTCACGTCGGACGATCCGGAGCGTGCGCCGGTCAGCGCGCCGGTGTGGTACGACTACTCGCCGGAGATCGGCGTCACCGTGATCATGAACGCGAAGTCCCGCAAGGGCGTCGCGATCGAGGCCGGTCGGCGGTTCGTGCTCGTCGTCCAGTCGGAGGCCACGCCGTACCGCTATGTGACGGTGGAAGGGCCTGTCACCGAGATCCGAAAGCCCGATACTGCGAAGGATCTCCTGCCGCTCGCGATCCGGTACCTGGGCGACGACTTCGGCACGACGTACACCAAGGAGTGGGAGGCGGCCGGCGGCCCGGAGACCGACCTTGTGTACGTGATGCAGCCGCAGCAGTGGAACACGGCGGACTTCACCCGCGACTTCGCCTGAGCAGTCGCGTCAGCCCTCGGCGTACTACGGTGTGCGTCGAGCGGCGAGGCGTGGGAGGTTCACGGGGTGGCGGATGTGTTCGCCGGGCGGTTCGAGCTTCTCGACCCGATCGGGGTCGGTGGGGCCGGGACGGTGTGGCGGGCCTGGGACCGGCGGCAGGAGCGGCTGTGTGCCGCGAAGGTACTGCGGCAGCGTGACGCCGGTGCCTTGCTGCGTTTCGTCCGTGAACAGGGGCGGCGGCTCGATCACCCGAACGTGCTGTCGCCGTACGGCTGGGCGGCCGACGACGACATGGCGCTGCTCGCGATGGACCTGGTCGGCGGCGGCTCGGTGGGCACCCTGGTGGCGGACTTCGGGCCGCTGCCGCCGCGGTACGCCGCCGAGCTGCTCCGGCAGGTGCTCGGCGCGCTCGACACGATCCACACGGTGGGCGTCCTGCATCGCGACGTCAAGCCCGCGAACCTCCTGCTCGAGGCGACCGGCACTGCGCGGCCGGTGCTGCGGCTGACCGACTTCGGCATCGCGATCGCCCTCGGCGAGCCGCGCCTGACCATCCACGGAACAGTCGTCGGCACCCCCGGCTACCTGGCTCCCGAGGCGCTCGCCGGGGCCACGCCCGCGCCGAGCCAGGACCTGTACGCCGCGGGCGTGACCGCCTGGCAATTGCTGACCGGATCCGAACCTCCCGAACGCGGCACCCTCCCGGCCCGTCCTCGCGATGCCGTCGACCCGATCTGGGACCTGGTCACCCACCTCACCCAACCCGACCCCGCCGACCGGCCGCACTCCGCAACCGAAGCCCTGGAATCTCTCGCACCCCTCCTCGCCGAGCCTCTCGA
>Ga0247821_10000256_pt1 | contig 30341 bp, 25 predicted proteins | sample 13C_Glycerol_Day_FD_192481 | JGI IMG/M metagenome (GOLD analysis project Ga0247821, IMG submission 192481) | Soil microbial communities from agricultural site in Penn Yan, New York, United States - 13C_Glycerol_Day14 | ecosystem: Environmental > Terrestrial > Soil > Agricultural land | place... | reverse complement strand
TCATCATCGGCGACACGCCGGCGCGGCTGGCCAGGCTCATGCCGTAGCCCAGGATGGAGTGGCCGGTGGAGAAGGGCTCGAAGGTGCCGAAGGCGTGGCAGCCGATGTCGGCGGCCACGTGCACCGGACCGGTCTTCTGCTGCGCCAGCTTGAGCGCGGCGAACACGGGGCGTTCGGGGCAGCCGATGCAGAAGCTGGGCGGCCGTGCGGGCAGCGGCTGCTCGAGCAGGCCGGCGGCCTTCTCGCGGCGAACGCGGTTGTCGGCCAGCCAGCGCTTGGCGGACTCGGGGCCTTCGCCCGGCAGGTAGCTCGAGGCGAACTGCGTGAGGCCTTGCGACAGCACTTCCACCGTGTACTCGCCGCCCGAAGGCAGCAGGTCCTTGCCGTGCAGCCGCGTCTGCAGGTCGCGCCGGCGCAGGTGCGTGGCGATCTCCTGCTCGATGTATTCGGGCTGGCCTTCCTCCACCACCAGCACCGCGCGCTTGCCGGCGCAGAACTCGGCGATTTGCTCGGGCACCACCGGGTAGGTGACGTTCAACACCAGCAGCGGGATGTCGCTCTCGCCGAACGCATCGGCCAGCCCGAGCTGCTGCAGGCTGCGCACCAGCGCGTTGTAGAGGCCGCCCTGCACGATGATGCCGACGTCGGAATGCTTGCCGGGCATCAGCTCGTTGAGGCCGTTCTCCACGATGTAGCGCCGCGCGGCCGGGATGCGCTCCTCGGCCTTGAGCTTCTCGTGGCGGAAGGTGACCGGCGGATGCGCCAGGCGCATGTAGTCGAAGGCGGCCGGGTCTTCCATCAGCCGGCGCGTGGAAACCGGCGGCGGCAGGTTGTCCCGGGCTTCGAAGCTGCCGCGCACGTGGCAGGCGCGGATGCGCAGCTCCAGGATGGCCGGCATGTTCGAAGCCTCCGACAGGCGGAAGCCGTGCTCGACCATGTTGACCATCTGCGGCAGGTCGGGACGCGGGTCCAGCAGGCACATGGTGGACTTGAGCGCGTACGCGTGCGTGCGCTCCTGGATCACCGAGGCGCCCTCGCCGTAGTCCTCGCCCACCACGATCAGCGCGCCGCCCGTGACGCCGGGCGACGACAGATTGGAGAGGGCATCGGACGCGACGTTGGTGCCGACGATCGACTTCCAGGTCACCGCGCCGCGCAGCGGGTAGTGGATGGAAGCGCCCAGCATGGCGGCGGCGGACGCTTCGTTGGAGCACGCCTCCACGTGCACGCCCAGCTCGTCGAGATAGGGCTTGGCCTGGACCATCACGTCCAGCAGGTGCGAGACGGGCGCGCCCTGGTAGCCGCCGACGTAGGCGACGCCGGACTGCAGCAGCGCCTTGGTGATGGCGAGGATGCCCTCGCCGTGGAAAGTTTCGCCCTGCTTCTTGCGCAGCAGTTCGATTTCCTTGCTGAATGAGACTTCCAAAGTGGGGGCTCCGCGGTGTCGGCGGCGAGTGTGCCCGGGGGCGGCATATCCATCAATACAATGAACCGACTAAGCCACATAAGCAGCATGCATCTCGCCGACGTCGACCTGAACCTGCTGCGACTGTTCGACGCGGTGTACCGGGCGCGCAGCGTCAGCCGCGCGGCCGAGCGCCTGGGCCTGACGCAGCCGGCGGCCAGCCAGGGCCTGACGCGCCTGCGCACGCTGCTCGGCGATCCGCTCTTCATGCGCGCGCCCGGTGGGGTGAAGCCCACGCCCCGCGCTGATCGCCTGGCGCCCGCGGTGGCCAGCGCGCTCGCCACGCTCGAGCTGGCACTGGCCGACGCCGCCGGCTTCGACCCCGCGGCCGCGCAGCGCACCTTCCGCATCCACATGAGCGACATCGGCGAGGGCCGCTTCCTGCCCGAGCTGATCTCGGCGCTGCGCGAGCGCGCGCCCGGGGTTCGGCTTGAGACGCTGCCGCTGCCGCGCGCGGAGGTCACGGACGCGCTGGACGGCGGCCGCATCGACTTCGCGTTCGGCTTCCTGCCGCAGGTGCGCGACACCCAGCGCATGGAACTGCTGCGCGACCGCTACATCGTGCTGCTGCGCGCGGGCCATCCGTTCACGCGGAAAAAGCGCAGCGGCGCCGCGCTGCTGCAGGCGCTGCGCGAGCTGGAGTTCGTCAACGTGCGAACCCACGAGGACACGCTGCGCATCCTGCAGCGGCTGAAGGTGGAAGACCGGTTGCGGCTGACCACCGAACACTTCATGGTGCTGCCGTCGATCGTGCGCGCCACCGACCTGGCGGTGGTGATGCCGCGCAACATCGCCCAGGGCTTCGCCGCGGAGGGCGGCTACGCCATCGTCGAGCCGCCGGTGCCGGGGCGCGACTTCACCGTGTCGCTGCACTGGAGCCGCCGCTTCGAGGCCGACCCCGGCAACGCCTGGCTGCGAAAGCTGGTCGGCGAGCTGTTTCGGGAACCGCGGAACTGAGGAGAATCGAATGACGATGTCCACGCCCGCGCCTCAACTGGTCGCCATCGACGTCAAGCCCGGTGCCGCGCTGGAGAGCCAGTCGGGCCTGCAGCTGCTTCGTCCGCGCATCTACGGCGCGTGGGCCGAGCCCGTGGGCCCGAAGAAGGTCGCGGCCATCGTCATGCACCCCGCGAGCAATTTCATGGGGCACTACCTGATCGCCCCGCTGGCCGAACGCGGCGTCACCTGCATGGGCCTGAACTCACGCTACGCGGGCAACGACACGCTGCTGCTGATGGAACGGGTGATCCAGGACCTGGGCGCGGGCGTGCGGTTCCTGCACTCGGAGGGCTACGACAAGGTCGTGCTGATCGGCAACTCCGGCGGCGCGGCGCTCGCGGCCTTCTACCAGGCGCAGGCCGAGAACCTCACGATCGAGCGCATGGTCGACGGCGACCCGGCGGGCCTGTCGCCGCAGGACCTGCCGCCGGTGCAGGGCCTGGCGCTGTGCGCGGCGCACGAGGGCCGCTCGTTCCTGATGCGGCGCTGGATCGATCCCTCGGTGTTCGACGAAGCCGATCCGCTCTCGGCCAATCCGGACCTCGACATGTACGACCCGGCCAACCGGCCGCCTTACTCCGCGGAGTTCCTGGCGCGCTTCCGCGCGGCCCAGGAGTCACGGCTGGCGCGCATCGACCGCTGGGTGGAGCAGCGCCTGGCCATGCTGCGCGGCCTGAAGGCGCCGGGCAGCCCGCGCGACCAGGTGTTCGTCATCCATCGCACGCATGCCGATCCGCGCTGCCTGGACCTGTCGCTGGACCCGAACGACCGCGACATCGGCAGCGTGTGGGGCGCCGGCGCGGACGGCGCGCGCGCCGTCAACTACGCGGCCAGCCAGATGGGCCGCATCACTTCGCTCACCGGCTTTCTCTCGCAGTGGTCGCCGCGCAGCCGCGCCGACGGTCCGGGCAACCTCGCACGCACTTCGGTGCCGGTGCTGCTGCACACCTACACCGCCGACCGGTCCACGTTCCCGAGCACGCGGGATGCGTGGTTGCGCGCGGCGCCGGGCCGCATCCGCAACATCGACGTGAAGGGTGGCAACCACTACCTGGCGGGACAGTCCGCGCTGGTGGAGCAGGTGGCCGACGAGATGGCCGCCTGGATGAAGGCCTTGTAGAGGCCGTTGGCGCAGAGCGCGAGGCAAAGCCCTTTCGGGCCGACGGAGCGCTCATGCGGTTCCCAGTCCGTCTCGCCTCCCGGTAACCGGGTGCAATGAAACGGATGGTGGGCCTGCCTCAGCGGCGGCCCTGTAGGAGAGCGGGGCGACTTGGCGGGCCGCGCCGCCTACAGCTCAGGCAGGAACGGCTTCTCCGGCGGCCGCACCGCGCGCCAGCATGGCGAACTCATGCGTGGACATCACCACCGAGTTGCGGCCCCCGGCCGCGCGGCGCACGTCCAGACGCACCACGAACCACTGCGCCTCCTGCGCGATCGAGGCGATCGGCAGCAGCTCGCGCACGGTCCATTGGTCGCCGCGCGCATCGCGCAGGCGCTGCCCGACGTGGACCGCGATTTCGGAGGGTGTGACAGCCATGGCCCGACCGTACAACGGAAGAGGCTCGGCTCCTGTAGGAAGAACGCGTAGTTCAGCGGGTCGGCAGGTCGGGATCGCGTCCATTGCCGCGCGGCACCCGCGTCAGCTCGGCCTTCTTCCAGGCTTCGAGTGCGCTGGCGGACCCACGGCCGGAGCGGCCCGTGCCGACTTGCGGCCGGGTCGGCACGGTCGGCGGGGGCCGGGTCGGCTTGGCGGGAGCCTGTGGTTTGCGTTCCATGCAGCACCTTGGCGCATGGAGTGTTGGCGTGCATCGCCCATGCCCGCGTCGGAATGCACACCGGGTGTGCGTGCGCCCGGACCTAGGCGCGCGTCGGACGGAGCAGACGCGTCAGTTCGCGTTGCGGGAGATGCCTATGGTGGGATCGTTCTGCGCGCGCTGGTCTTCCTGCTCGCGCAGGCGCGTGATCACGCTGTCGAGGCCCTCGCCGCCGCGAGCGGGACGGCGCGGCGTCCCGTCGTCCGGGACGTCCTGGGAAGGCTGGGGCTGGGAGTTGCTGTCGTGCTCGCTCATGGCATCGGCCGACACACTAAATGTGAATCTCTTGTGAGTCTGTAAGCCGAGGCCGACAACTTTGACAGGGGATGGCCCGAGGCCGTGTGGGGCCCGTGCGTCGCCGGCGCGCAGCGCGCCACGGGGCCCAGGCTTTACGGGGCTTGCGGGGCGATGAGCCTGGCGATCGCGACAGGTGGGCGCGATGATGAGCTCATGCTCGACAACACCGCGACTTCGCCCGTCTCCCCGGCCGCCCGCCGCAGCGTTCAGGCGGGGCTCTGGATGTTCTTCGGCGGCGCCATCCTGCTGCTGTTCTCGCTGCTGGCCCAGGTGGGCGCGCCTTCCGCGACGCTGGCCGAGCGTTTCCCCGGCTGGCCGACCTGGTTCGTTCCCGAATCGGCCGCCGGCTACACGATGGCGCTGATGATGGTCTGCCGGGGCGTCTGGTCGCTCGGCCGCGGGCTGCAGCTCGCGCGCGAAGCATCCGGTCGCCGCTAGCGCCTAAAACCTACAGACGCGCGGCGGGCCGCCGTCCTAGATTGGCGCGGACATCCATCAACGAGGAGTTCGCGATGCCCGATCCCAAAGCCAACGCCAAGCTCACCGGCGACACCCACCTGCCCGACGTCGAATCGGACCTGCCCGTCCAGGGCGCCTCCGGTGCCGGCCCGCAGGCGCGCACGCGCGAACAGGCCGCCCAGGTTCGCCGCGGCGTGCGCAAGGCGGGCGTGCTGACCGATCACGACACCGAGCCGCCGCAGGACGATTCGCCGCAGGGCGGCTCGCCCGAAAAACGCTGACCCTTCTCAGGCCCGGCGGTTGCGCCGGGCCACCCAGTACGTAGCCCCTTCGCTGCCGTAGCGCTCGGCATGCGGCACGTCCGCGTCGAGCCGGAAAGTCGCGCCCGGCAGCAGGTGGTGGCCGTCCAGCCACATCTCGCCCTGCACCACCAGCGCCTCCACCGCGAACGGGTGGTTGTGGGTCTCCAGCACGGTATGCGGCTCCCAGTGCCGCTCGAGCACCTCGTCGAAGCCGCGGGCCAGCGCCTCGCGCCGGAACTCATCGAAGGTGACGGTGGAAGCAGCCATCGAGCGATTCTCCCGCGCCGCCCGCGGCCTCGTGCTCCGAGATGTTTTTGCACCGGGCGCCGCGACGTTCTCCGCCGCCGACAACGGCAGGTCTCCTACACGGCCGGCTTGCGATGGGTCCGACCATTCGCTGGAACGCACCCACCCACCGAGACCGCCATGCCGACCGCCGACACCACCGCCGCCGCCATCGCTGCCTTCAGCGCCCCGTTCCATGCGCGACCGGCCAGCGGCTGGACTTCGTGGGCCCCCGAAGTGGCGGAACTGCCCGATGTCGCGGAGCCCGATGGCGAGGTGGGCCGGCTCGGCGGCATGCTCTGCCTCCTGATGTGGGGCTGCGCCAGCCTGCTGGCGGTCTGGTATCTCTGAAGAACTGAAGCGACGGCTCAGCCGACGAGCAGCTTCTCGGCCTGCGCGGCCGTGATGTCCAGCAGGTAGCCGCCCGCGAGCGCCCGCGCGAAATGCCGCAGGCCGGTCGGCTGGTGGCGCAGCGACACGCGGTAAGCCTCCACCTCCGCCCACAGCCGGAACGCGGGGCAGCTGAAGTACAGCCACCAGAAACGCAGCACGCCGACTTCCTTCATCTGCCGGCAGTGCACGGCCTCGTGCGCCAGCAGGCCGGGGTCGCGGCGCACGCGCGGGTGCACGACCACCAGGCCGGGCAGGACGGTCATCCCGTCGGCCCAGAACAGCAGCGAGGTGCTGACGATTCGCATGTGGCCATTCTGCCGCGCGGCGCTCCTGCGCGGGGCCGCGAGCAGGAGCGCGTCCTAGAATGCTCGAGCTGCCAACGCAGCCGGATCCGGATCGTTGTAGCCCGGAGCCGCAGCGATGAGGTCGGTGGCATGTCGGATCCGCGATACGAGTTCCTGAGGGGCGCCGGAGCAGCCGGGGAACGCATCCGTTCGCACGCGTGGAGCAGCACGCCCCTGGGCGATCCGGCCGCCTGGCCGGGCACGCTCAAGACCCTGGTCGGCATGATGCTGGCGTCGCGCCAGCCGATGTTCGTGGCCTGGGGTCCGCGGCGCACGCTCATCTACAACGAGGCCTACTCCGGCGTGCTGGCCGGCAAGGACGGAATCGCCCTCGGGCGGGACCTGCTGGACGTGTGGGCCGAGATCCGCGACGAACTCGCGCCGCTGGTCGCCCAGGCCTACGGCGGGCAGTCGGTGCATTTCGACCGCATGGAAGTGCTCACGCATCGGCGCGGCCGACCGGAACTCACGCACTGGTCCTTCTTCTACTCGCCGGTGCGCGACGACGCGGGCGGGGTGAGCGGCCTCTTCTGTGCCTGCAACGACATCACCGGCCTGGTCGAGGCCGAGCGGCGGGAGGCCTCGGCGGCCGAGCGCCTGCAGCTGGCGCTGGACGCGGGCGCGATCATCGGCACCTGGGTCTGGGAAGTGCCGGCCAACCATTTCGTGGCCGATGAGCGCTTCGCCCGCTCGTTCGGGCTCGAGGCGGAGGTCTGCCGCAACGGTCTGTCGATCGAGAAGGTGATGGAGTCGATCGATCCGGAGCACCTGCCGAAGGTGCAGGCGGCGATCGCCGAGGCGATGGCGCACGGCGGGCCCTACCGCTGCGAATACCGGGTGCGGCAGCACGACGGCGTGTTCCGCTGGATCGAGGCCAACGGCCGGGTGGAACTGGACGGGCAAGGCGCTCCGGTGCGCTTTCCGGGCGTGCTGCTGGACATCGAGGAGCGCCGGCGCGCGCAGGCCGAGCGGGACGACGCCAACGCGCTCATCAGGACCACGCTGGAAGCCGTTCCCGGCCTCTTCTATGCCAAGGACCTCGAGGGCCGGATCATCCTGGCCAACCATGGCGTTTCCCGGACACTGGCGCTGCCGCTCGAGCGGATCGTCGGCCGGACCACCCGGGAACTGGTGGCCGACCCGGAGCAGGCGGACGCCCTGGTCGCCAACGACCTGCGCATCATGGACTCGGGCCGCGCCGAAGCGTTCGAGGAGCGCATGGCGCACGCGGACGGGTCGCAGGAGTGGTGGCTGTCGACGAAGGCGCCGCTGCGCGACGGCTCGGGCGGGGTCGTCGGCCTGATCGGCTCCTCGATCAACATCACGGACCGCAAGCGCGAGCAGGCCGAGCGCAAGCAGCTGCTCGAGAGCGAGCGCGCGGCCCGCGCCGAGGCCGAGCGCGCCAGCACGCTGAAGGACGAGTTCCTGGCGACGCTGTCGCACGAGCTGCGCACGCCGCTGTCGGCCATCCTGGGCTGGGTGCACCTGCTGCGCCGCAAGGCCGGGGACACGCCGGACCTGCACCGCGGCATCGACGTGATCGAGCGCAGCACGCGGGCGCAGACGCAGCTGATCGAGGACCTGCTGGACATGAGCCGGATCACCGCCGGCAAGCTGCGCCTGGAGCGGCAGCCGCTGGCGCTGGCGGTGGTGGCCGAGGCGGCGCTCGAGGCCGTGCGGCCCGCGGCAGTCGCCGCCGGCGTGCGGCTGGAGCTGGTGGTCGAGCAGGCCGTGCCGCCCGTGATGGGCGATGCCGGCCGCCTGCAGCAGGTACTGCAGAACCTGCTGACCAACGCGGTCAAGTTCAGCCTCGGCGGCTCGGTGGTCCTGCTGCGGCTGGGCGCCGGCCAGGGCTGGATGCGTGCCGAGGTGGTGGACGAGGGCGTCGGCATCGAGCCCGACTTCCTGCCCCACGTGTTCGACCGCTTCCGCCAGGCCGACGGCTCCACCACCCGGCGCTTCGGCGGGCTTGGGCTGGGGCTGGCGATCGTGCGCCATCTCGTGGAGCTGCACGGCGGCCGGGTTCAGGCGTTCAGCGAGGGGCCCGGCCGGGGCGCGCGGTTCGTGGTGCTGTTGCCGCCCGCCGGGATGCAGGAAGTCCAGGCCGCGGACGCGAGCCCGTCCCATCCGCCGGTCGAGGTGGACCTGGCCGGCCTGAAGGTGCTGGTGGTGGACGACGAACCCGACGTTCTGGACCTGCTGCAGCGCGTGCTGCGGGACGCGCGGGCCGAGGTGCTGGCGGCGGCAAGCGCGGACGCGGCGCTGCGCCTGTTCCGCGAGCAGCGGCCCGAGGTGGTGGTGTCCGACATCGGCATGCCGGAGACCGACGGCTACGAGTTGGTGCGCCGCCTGCGTGCGCTGGCCCTGGACGAGGGCGGGGCGACGCCGGCCATCGCGCTGACGGCCCTGGCGCGCCGCGAGGATCGCGACCGCGCGATCGACAGCGGCTTCACCCTGCACCTGGCCAAGCCCGTGGAAGCGGGGCTGCTGCTGGCCAGCGTGGCGGAGCTGGCGGGCCGCCCCGTGCGCTAGCGCCCTTCGCCGGCGAGCGCGGCCAGGACGTTCTCGGCGGTCGCGGGCGCCACCAGCGCCGAGGCCCGTCCGCCGGCGGCGTGCACCGCGTCGCGCAAAGCCTCCCACGCGCTGATCGCCAGCATGAACGGCGGCTCGCCCACGGCCTTGCTGCCGCCCACGTTGTCCTCGCGATTGCCCTCGTGCCAGAGCGCGATCTCGAAATGCTCCGGCACGTCCCCGGTCGCCGGAATCTTGTAGGTGCTGGGCGCGTGCGTGGCCAGCAGGCCCTTGTCGTTCCAGACCAGCTGTTCCGTGGTGAGCCAGCCCACGCCCTGGATGAAGCCGCCCTCGATCTGGCCGATGTCGATGGCCGGGTTCAGCGAGGTGCCCACGTCGTGCAGGATGTCCACCTTCAGCAGGCGGCTCTCGCCGGTGAGCGTGTCGATCGCGACCTCGCTGCAGGCCGCGCCGTAGCTGAAGTAGAAGAACGGGCGGCCGGTGAGCGTGGTCTTGTCGTAGTGGATCTTGGGCGTGCGGTAGAAGCCGTCGCTCCACAGCTGGATGCGGTTGGCGTAGGCGGCCTTGACCACCTCGTCGAAGCTGCGCACGCACTTGGGCGAGATGACCTGGCCGCCGCGCAGGCTGACCGCGCCGGCGCCGCAGCCGTCCAGGCCTGCGACGAAGGCCGCGAGGTTGTCGCGCACGTTGCGGGCCGCGAACTGCGCGGCGCGACCGTTGAGGTCGGTGCCGCTCGAAGCAGCGGTGGCGGATGCGTTGGGCACCTTGCCGGTCTCGGTGGGCGTGCAGCGCACGCGCTCGAAGGGCACGCCCAGCTCGTCGGCCACCACCTGCATCACCTTGGTGTGCAGGCCCTGGCCCATCTCGGTGCCGCCGTGGTTGACCTGCACGCTGCCGTCGGTGAACACGTGGACCAGCGCGCCGGCCTGGTTGAAGAAGGTGGCGGTGAAGCTGATGCCGAACTTGACCGGCGTGATCGCGATGCCGCGCTTGATCACGTCGCTCTTCGCGTTCCAGGCCGCGATGGCCTCGCGCCGCGCGCGGTAGCCGCTGCTCTTCTCGAGTTGCGAGATCAGCGGATCGAGGATGTTGTCCTCGACCTTCATCTGGTAGTGCGTGACGTCGCGCTCGCCGACGCCGTACAGGTTGGCCTTGCGCACGTCCAGCGCGTCGCGGCCCAGGTGGCGCGCGATGTCCCCGAGGATGGCCTCGATCACGATCACGCCCTGCGGCCCGCCGAAGCCGCGGAAAGCGGTGTGGCTCTGGGTGTTGGTGCGGCAGCGGTACGAGGCGATCTCCACGTCCGACAGGTAGTAGGCGTTGTCGGTGTGGAAGATGGCGCGGTCGGCCACGGGGCCGGACAGGTCGGCCGAGAAGCCGCAGTTGGCCAGCATGGTGAGCTTGAGCGCGGTGAGCCGGCCGTCGTCGTCGAAGCCGGCGTCCCAGTCGTAGGCGAACGGATGGCGCTTGCCGGTGACGAGGAAGTCGTCGTCGCGGTCCAGCCGCAGCTTGACCGGCCGGCGCAGCTTGCGCGCGGCCAGCGCCGCCCACACCGCCATGTGGCCGGCCTGGGTCTCCTTGCCGCCGAAGCCGCCGCCCATGCGGCGGCACTCCACCGTGACCGCGTTGTTCTCCAGCCCGAGCGCGTGCGCCACCCAGTGCTGCACCTCGCCCGGATGCTGGGTGCTGGAGTGGATCCACCACTGGTCCTGCTCCAGCGGCAGCGCGTAGGCGACCTGGCCTTCCAGGTAGAAGTGTTCCTGGCCGCCGACTTCCAGCTGGCCGGACAGGCGGTGCTTCGCGGCCGCGAGCGCCGGTTCCGGCTCGCCCCGGCGAACGATCACCGGCGGCAGCACATGGCTCTGGGCCGCATGGGCCTGCCGAACGTCCAGCACGGGCGACAGCGCATCGATCTCCAGCTTGACGAGCCGAGCCGCGCGGCGCGCCTGCATGACGCTGTCGGCGACCACCAGGCCGACGACCTGGCCGATGTGCTGCACCTTGTCGACCGCGAAGATCGGCTCGTCGTGGACGAAGGTGGCGAGCAGAGGATCGCCCGGGATGTCGCGCGCGAGCACGACGCCGCGCACGCCGGGCATCGCCTCGGCCGCGCTGGTGTCGATGCCGCGCAGCAGGCCGTGCGCCACGGTGGACAGGATGGGCGCGGCGTGCAACGTGCCTTTCACCTCGGGGATGTCGTCGACATAGGTCGCGGCGCCGGCCACCTGGGCGCGGGCGCTCTCGTGCGGTCGCGCGCGGCCCATCGCGGGCAGCGGCGAGGCGGACGCGTGAGGCGACTTCGTGGCAGGCGCGAGGTTGCGTTCGCCGGCATCGGCGGGACCGCCCGGGCCGCCGCCGGTGGTGGAGGTGAACTCGTTTTCGCGCGCGGTCATGCCGTCAGCTCCCGCAGCGTGAACTGCTCCAGGTTGATCGCCGTCTCGCCCTGCGACTCGCGCCAGAACCGCTGCATCAGGTTGCCGAGCACCGCGCGGCGGTAGTCGGCGCCGGCGCGCATGTCGGAGATCGGCTGGAACTCGGCGCGCAGGACCTCGCCGGCCTGCGTGGCGGTGTCGGCGGTCCAGTCGCGGCCGGCCAGGAAGGCCTCGGCCTGGGTAGCGCGCACCGGCGTGGCGGCGACACCGCCGGCGCCGATGGCGATGTCCTTCACGCGGTCGCCTTCGAGCTCCATCCGCACGACCAGGCAGACGGCCGAGATGTCGTCGTCGAATCGCTTGGAGATCTTGTAAGCGCGCAGAAACTCATCCGGCCGCGGCTTGGGCACGAGGATCCAGGCCAGCACTTCGTCCGGCGCCAGCACGTTGCGCCGATAGCCCGTGTAGAAGGCTTCGAGCGGCAGGTGGCGGTGGCCGTCCTGCTTCATCAACACCACCTGGGCGCCCAGCGCGATCAAGAGCGGCATGGAGTCGCCGATCGGCGAGCCGTTGGCGACGTTGCCGCCCAGGGTGCCGGCGTTGCGCACGGGCAAACCGGCGAAGCGGTTGGCGAAAGTCTTGAGCCGCGGGCGCTGCGCGACCAGGGCGGCGAAGGCGTCGGTCAGCGTGACGGCCGCGCCGATGGCGATGTGGTTCTCGTAGTCCTCGATGCGGCGCAGCTCGCGCGCGCGGGTGACGTCCAGCAGCTGGTCGAAGCGGCGGTGCTGCTTGGTGATCCAGAGGCCGACGTCGGTGCAGCCGGCGACGATCTGGGCGGTGGGGTGGGCGGCGCGGGTGGCGAGGAGGTCTGGGAGGGTTTCAGGAGCCAGATACGGAAGCTCTGGATCCCCGCCTCCGCGGGGATGACGGGTCAAGGGCAGGAGGCGGAGAACTGACGCCTCGTCCACCGCCATCTTCGGCAGCTCGGCCATCTTCCGCGCCGCGTCCAGGATCGGCCGGTAGCCCGTGCAGCGGCACAGGTTGCCCGACAGCTCTTCCTGCGCCAGCTCGCGGCTGATCGGCCGGCCCCGGCAGACATGGTTCTGGTACATGCCGAACAGGCTCATCACGAAGCCCGGGGTGCAGAAGCCGCATTGCGATCCGTGGCACTGGACCATGGCTTCCTGGGCCGGGTGGAGCGTGCCGTCCTCGGCGGCCAGGTCTTCCACGGTCCACAGCGCCCGGCCGTCCACCGAATGGGCCAGCTGGATGCAGCTGTTCACCGCCCGGTAGTGCAGGCGACCGTCGCGCTCCTCGCCCAGCACGACCGTGCAGGCGCCGCAGTCGCCTTCCCCGCAGCCTTCCTTGGTGCCGGTGGCGCCCAGGTCCTCGCGCAGCACCTCGAGCAGGGTGCGGTCGGGTGGTACATTGCCCAGCGCGACGAGCTCGCCACGGCGGATGAATCGGATGGTCTTGGGATGCATGCAGGCGGCAGGAGGAAAGAGTCCCGGACTTCGAGCGTAGAACGCCAGCATGCCACCGGCATAAGCCGTGCCATATGAAAACCATGCCGGCGGGGGTATGGATTGCCATGCCTGAGAGGGCATGGAAAAACCTTACCAGGGGTATGAGAGACCAGGCCCTTTTCGACAAGATCGATCTCCATCTGATCCGGGTCCTTCACACCGTGTTGACCGAACGCAGCGTTTCCCGCGCAGCCTTGCGGCTGGGCATGCACCAGCCCCAGGTATCGGCGGCGCTCAAGCGCCTGCGCGAACTGGCCGGCGATCCGCTGCTGGTGCGCTCGGGCGCCACCATGGTGCCCACCGACGCCGGCCTGCGCATGATCGAGCCCAGCGCCAGCATCCTGCAGGCGGCGCAGTCCCTCTTCAGCGACGTGCGCGGCTTCGATCCCGCCACCGCCACCAACACCTTCCGCCTGGCCGCGAGCGACTACCTCGACCCGCGGTTCCTTCCGGGCCTGGTGGCCGACCTGCGGCAGGCCGCGCCTCTCACCCGCATCGAGATCCATCCGCTCTCGCCCGAGGGCGACTACCACGCGCGCCTGGCCCAGGGCGACACCGACGTGGTGGTCGGCAACTGGCTGCAGCCGCCCGGCGACCTGCATCGCGCCGAGCTGTTCACCGACGAAGTGGTGTGCCTGGTGGCGCGCGACCATCCGGCGGTGCGGCGCGGCTGGTCCGCGCAGGACTGGCTCGAATCCGAACACGTGGCGCCCACGCCCATGCATCCCGGCGCGCGCGGCGTCATCGACGAACACCTGGAGGGCCTGGGCCTGGAACGGAACATCACCGCGCGCTGCGCGCATTTCGGCCTGATCCCGGCCATGGTCGCTTCCAGCCTGCTGGTGATGACGACCGGTCGCCTGTTCTGCGAGCGCTACCTCGCGCGGCTGCCGGTCGCCATCCTGAAGCCGCCGGTGGACTTCCCGCCGCTCACCTACTACCAGCTGTGGCACGAGCGCAGCCACGCCTCGGCCGCCGCGCGCTGGCTGCGCGGGCGCATCAAGGCCGCGGCGGGCCGACTGAGGACGGGCGAAGCATGAGCGCGATCCCCCGCCTGCGTCTGCAGGGCATCACCAAGCGCTATCCGGCGGTGGTGGCCAACGACGGCGTCTCGCTCGAGGTGCTGCCGGGCCAGACCCATGCCGTGCTGGGCGAGAACGGCGCCGGCAAGTCCACGCTGATGAAGATCATCTACGGCTCGGTCAAGCCCGACGCCGGCCAGGTGCTCTGGAACGGCCAGCCGGTGCAGGTGCGCAACCCGCACGAGGCGCGCGCGCTGGGCATCAGCATGGTGTTCCAGCACTTCAGCCTGTTCGACACGCTGACGGTGGCCGAGAACGTCTGGCTCGGTCTGGGACGCGGCCTGTCGCTCGCCGAGGTGGCGCGCCGCATCGAGAGCAAGGCCGCCGAGTACGGCCTGCACGTCGATCCCTCGCGGCCGGTGCACACGCTGTCGGTGGGCGAGATGCAGCGGGTGGAGATCATCCGCGCGCTGCTGACCGACCCGCAGCTCCTGATCCTGGACGAGCCGACCTCGGTGCTGACGCCGCAGGCGGTGGAGAAGCTGTTCGTGGTGCTGCGCCAGCTGGCGGCGCAGGGCTGCAGCATCCTCTACATCAGCCACAAGCTGCACGAGATCCGCGAGCTGTGCGACGCCTGCACCGTGCTGCGCGGCGGCCGCGTCACCGGCGAATGCGATCCGCGCCGGGAGAGCAACGCCTCGCTCAGCCGCATGATGATCGGCGCCGAGCCGCCGCGGCTGGAGCACCGCGACCACACGCCGGGCGCCACGGTGCTGGAAGTGGACCGCCTCACGCTGGAGCGCGACTCGCCCTTCGGCGTCGACCTGCAGGACATCGCGCTGCAGGTGCGCGCCGGCGAGGTGGTGGGCATCGCGGGCGTGTCGGGCAACGGCCAGCGCGAGCTGCTGTATGCGCTGTCGGGCGAGGACACGCGCGCCGCGCCGCAGGCCGTGCGCGTCGCCGGCCAGCCGGCCGGCCGCCTGGGCCCGGCGCAGCGGCGCCGCCTCGGCCTGCATTTCGTGCCGGAAGAGCGGCTGGGCCGCGGCGCCGTGCCGTCGCTCGGGCTGGCGCACAACCTGATGCTCACCCGCACCGACGCGGTGGGCCGCAGCGGCTGGATCGACGTCAAGGGGTTGCGGGCGCAGGCCCAGGACGTGATCCGCCGCTTCAACGTGAAGGCGGGCGGGCCCGACGCGGCGGCGCGATCGCTGTCGGGCGGCAACCTGCAGAAATTCATCGTCGGCCGCGAGATCGACGCCAGGCCGAAACTGCTGGTGATCTCGCAGCCGACCTGGGGCGTGGACGTGGGCGCCGCCGCCCAGATCCGCGGCGAGATCCTGGCGCTGTCCGAGGCCGGCTGCGCCGTGCTGGTCGTCAGCGAGGAACTGGAGGAACTGTTCGAAGTGAGCGACCGACTGCACGTGATCGCCAAGGGCCGCCTGTCGCCGTCGCTCAGGCGTGGCGAGGCGACGGTGGAAAAGATCGGCGCCTGGATGAGCGGCCTGTGGGACGCGCCCGCCGAAGTCGCCGCGCGGGAGGCCGCCGATGCTTAGGCTGGAAGCAAGACCCGAGGCCTCGCGCTGGTGGAGCATCGGCTCGCCGGTGCTCGCGCTCGCGCTCACGGTCGTCATCGGCGTGCTGCTGTTCATGGCGCTGGGCAAGGACCCGGTGCGCGGGCTGCAGGTGTTCTTCTGGGAGCCGATCAAGTCGGCCTACGCGCTCGGCGAACTGACCGTCAAGGCGACGCCGCTGCTGCTGATCGCGCTGGGGCTGGCCGTTTGTTTCCGCTCCAACGTGTGGAACATCGGCGCCGAGGGCCAGTTCGTCCTGGGCGCCATCCTGGCCGGCGGCGTGGCGCTGATGGCCGACAAGACCACCGGCCGCTGGATCGTGCTCGCCATCCTGATGGCCGGCGTCGCGGGCGGCATGCTGTGGGCCTCGCTCACCGCGCTGCTGCGCGACCGCTTCAACGCCAACGAGATCCTGGTCAGCCTGATGCTGGTGTACGTGGCCGAGCAGCTGCTGTTCTACCTGGTGTTCGGGCCGTGGAAGGACCCGGGCGGCTACAACTTCCCGCAGACCCGCACCTTCGAATCCGTCACCCAGATTCCGCGGCTGATGCAGGGCTCGCGGGTGAGCATCGGCTTGCTGATCGCGCTGGCGGGCGTGGCGGTGCTGTGGGTCTTCCTGTTCCGCACCCGCGCCGGCTTCGCCCAGCAGGTGGGCGGACTGGCGCCGGCGGCGGCTCGTTACGCGGGCTTCTCTTCGCGCCGCGCGCTGTGGCTGGCGCTGCTGGTCAGCGGCGGCTGCGCGGGCCTCGCGGGGGCGCTCGAAGTGGCGGGTCCGATCGGGCAGCTCACGCCCTACGTGCCGGCGGGCTATGGCTTCGCGGCCATCATCGTGGCGTTCGTCGGCCGCCTGCATCCGGTCGGGATGGTGTTCTCGGCGGTGCTCATGAGCATGTTCTACATCGGCGGTGAACTGGCGCAGTCGCGCCTGGGGCTGCCCAAGTCGCTGACCGGCGTGTTCCAGGGGCTGCTGCTGTTCACGCTGCTGGCGTGCGACACGCTGATCTCGTACCGGTTGCGGTGGGCGAAATCCGCCGCTCCCGCGCAGGCGGGGACGACGCGCGACGCGCCTGCGTCGCCCGGGAAACCGGACGCACTGGATTCCCGCCTTCGCGGGAAAGACGGGGCGAAGGGCGAGGTCCTGTGATGGAAAGCTACGCACTGCTCTTCGCCGCCACCCTCAACGCCGGCACCGTGCTCGCGCTGGCCGCGCTGGGCCTGCTGGTCAACGAGAAGGCCGGCGTGGTCAACCTGGGCGCCGAGGGCATCATGCTGTGCGCCGCGCTCGCCGGCTTCGTGACGGTGGTGCACACCGGCATCGACCTGCTGGGCTTCGCGGCCGGCATGGGCGCCGGCGCGCTGCTCGCCGCGCTGTTCGGCCTGCTCGTCATCTGGCTCAATACCAACCAGTACGCCACCGGACTGGCGCTCAGCCTGTTCGGCGCGGGCTTCTCCGCGTTCGCGGGCATCAAGTACGTGCAGGAAAAGCTGCCGGAGCGGCCGCGCTTCTCGGTCCCCGTGCTGGGCGACATCCCGCTGGTGGGCCCCGCGCTGTTCCGCCAGCACCCGATGGTGTACGTGGCCATCGCGCTGGTGATCTTCCTGGTCTGGTTCCTCTACCGCTCGCGCGCGGGGCTGGTGCTGCGCTCGGTGGGCGAATCGCCCGAGTCGGCGCATTCGCTCGGCTACCCGGTGCGCCGCATCCGCCTCGCGGCGGTGGTGGCCGGCGGTGCGCTGTGCGGCCTGGCCGGCGCCTACCTGGCGGTGATCTACACGCCTCTCTGGGTGGAGGGCATGGTGGCCGGCCGCGGCTGGATCGCGCTGGCGCTGACCACCTTCGCCACCTGGCGGCCGGCGCGCGTGCTGCTGGGCGCTTACCTGTTCGGCGGCGTGACCATGCTGCAGTTCCACCTGCAGGGCAGCGGGGTGGAAGTGGCCAGCCAGTTCCTCACCATGCTGCCTTACCTCGCCACCATCGTGGTGCTGGCCCTCATCTCCCGCAACCCGGCCTGGATCCGCGTCAACATGCCGGCTTCGCTTGGGAAACCCTTCCATCCCGGCACATAATTTGCGCTTTCGTCCAGCCAGATCAATCACTCAGAGGACTCCATGACCGATCTCAGAAAACGCTCCCTGCTGCAGGCCGCCGCGCTGACCGCGCTGGCCGCCTCGGCCCTGGTGGCCTGCGGCAAGAAGGAAGAGCCGGCGGCCCCCGCTGCCGCCCCGACGGCGGCCGCGCCCGCCGCTTCCGCACCGGCCCCCGCCAAGGCCGAGCCGCTGAAGATCGCGTTCGCCTACATCGGCCCCGTGGGCGACGGCGGCTGGACCTTCGCGCACGACAACGGCCGCAAGGCGGTCGAGAAGGAATTCGGCGACAAGGTCCAGACCAGCTTCGTCGAGAACGTGCCCGAGTCCGCCGACGCCGAGCGCGTCATCCGCGACATGGCCAGCTCCGGCGCCAAGCTGGTGTTCGGCACCACCTTCGGCTACATGGAGCCGATGGGGAAGGTGGCCGCTGACCACAAGGACGTCAAGTTCGAGCACGCCACCGGCTACAAGACCGCCGAGAACCTGCGCACCTACGACAGCCGCACCTACGAAGGCGCGTACATGGCGGGCGTGATCGCCGGCAAGATGACCAAGACCAACACGCTGGGCGTGGTGGGCTCGGTGCCGATCCCGGAAGTGGTCCGCAACATCAACAGCTTCACCATGGGCGCCCAGTCGGTGAACCCGAAGATCAAGACCAAGGTGGTCTGGGTCGGCAAGTGGTTCGATCCGCCGAAGGAAACCGAGGCCGCCACGTCGCTGATCAACGGCGGCGCCGACGTGCTGATGCAGAACACCGACTCGTCGGCCGTGCTGCAGACCGCCGAGAAGATGGGCAAGCGCGCCTTCGGCTGGGACAGCGACATGACCAACTACGGTCCCAAGGCCCACCTGGGCTCGGCCGTCATCAACTGGGGCCCGTACTACATCAAGGCCACGCGTGACGCGCTCGAAGGCAAGTGGCAGGGCGGCCAGCAGTCCTGGTGGGGCGTGAAGGAAGGCGCCATCGACATGGTGTCCGTCGCCGCCGACGTGCCGGAAGACGCGAAGAAGCGCGTCGACGAAGTCAAGGCCGGCCTGAAGGACGGCAGCTTCTCGATCTGGAAGGGCCCGATCAAGGACAACACGGGCAAGGAAGTCGTGGCCAAGGACGCCGTCGCGGACGACAAGTTCCTGGTCGGCATCAACTTCTACGTGCAAGGCGTGGAAGGCAAGGTGCCGGGCGGCGACAAGAAGTGATGCGCGCGGGCCGCTGGCCCGCTTCGCAGGGACGAGGGGCTAGGGACGAGGGGCGAGGGAAACGCCCCGGTCCTAGCCCTTTTTTCTTTCCCTAGCCCCTAGCCCCTCGTCCCTAGCCCCTGCGAGCGCGCGCGAGCTAGCAGACCTTCTGCGCCAGCTCCCCGATCATGGTCCCGGGCGCGATCGGCTCGGCCGACTGCTCCCTGGCTCCGCCCACGTACTTGCCCTGGCCCATGGGCCCCGAGTAGTACATGGTGCGCAGGTAGCGGAAGGTGCCGGCCTTGCACTGGAACTCGACCAGCGCCTTGCCCGACTGCACGCCGGCCTGCGGCTCGCGCAGCGCGAACAGGCGCCACACGCGCCGGTGGTCGCCCTCCGCGCGGATGCCGGACTTGTCGAAGTAGTACGAGCCGTTCTCGCTCTGGCCGTAGCTCACCCACTCGGTGGCGTGGACCGACGTCGCCAGGGCCGCCAGCACGAAGGCCGCGGCGCGCAGCAGGGCGGGGCGGTGGTTCACGACTTCTCCGGCGCGGCCGCGGGCGCGGCCAGGTCGAGATCCAGGTCGACATCGACCGCGAAATCCAGGTCGAGCTCCGGCAGCAGCGGAGCCTTTTCCAGCGAGTTGAAGTCCAGGTCCAGGCCCAGGTTGATCATGGCGCTGGGCATGGTCTCCTGCGTGTCCAGCTCCATCAGCGGCATCGGCTGGGTGTTGATGTGCGAGTTCTCGAACGGCGGCGGCGCATGGTCCTCCAGCGCCGTCACCATCGTCGGCGTGTAGGGCTTGCCGTCATCCAGCGAGGTGACGTCCAGCGCGATGCTGTAGAGCAGCAGCAGTTCGCGCGACGCTTCCAGGTCGAACATGATGGCGCCGGGCGCGCGCTCCTCGAACAGCGACTTCTCGATCTCCTTCATCACGCGCGTCGACGGCCACAGCAGCTCGATGCGCGACAGCGCCTTGGGATAGCGCTCCAGCCCGCCGTTCTGGGTGTGCGCTTCCTCGAAGTGCGGCAGGCGCGCGGCGAAGTTGCGCTGGAACTCCTCGCGCACGCGCTCGTAGTCCTCGGCGCGCTGCAGCTTGCGGCACAGGTCCAGCAGGTCCAGCCACAGGAAGGGGCTGCCGCCCAGGTGTTCGAGCAGCCGCGACTCCAGCAGCTCGATCGCCTTCTCCGGCTGGCCGATCGCGAGGAAGAAGTTGGCCTTCTCCTGCACGTCCAGCAGCTCCTCGGCGCTGGGCAGCATGCGGCTGCGGCCGTAGCCGCTCTCCGCCGCGCGCACGCCGCCCGTGCCCACGTTCGCCTGCACCGACCAGCCGCTGTCCGGCTCGGGCGCGATGCGCGGCGGCTCCGGCGCGTGTGCGGGGAAGCTGCTGTCCACGAAGCTGCTGTCCTCGTGCACCGCGGCCGGCGCGGGTGGAGATCGCTGGTACCAGGCGCGCTGGGCGGCGGTCTCGCGCGAGCGGCGCCACAGCAGCAGCGCCAAGCCGACGGCGATGGCGCCGGCGATGCCCGCGATGATGTCGCGCGCCAGGTTGCGCTGGTCCGCGAGCTTCTGCAGCTGCTCCGACTGGCGGCGGGTCTGCTCGCGCAGCGCCTGGATCTCGGCCTGCACGGCCTGCGACTGCTCGCGGCCGGCGGCCAGCTGTTTTTCCGGCGGCGAGTTGATCTCCTGCCACGCGGCCACGGCCTCGGCGCGGGTCATTGCGTTGGGCGGTGGTGGGGCGAGCTGGGCGGACGGCTTGAGCGCCGGTGCCTGGTCGATCGCGATGTCCAGCAGCTCGACCTGCAGGCGAGGGCGGCCTTCGGCGGCGGCTTCTCGTGGGGGCGCGGGTTGCGCCTTGGCGACGGGACGGGCGGTGCGCTGCGGAGCGGAACTCCGGGCCGTTTCCGGCGCGGGGGCGCGTCGGACGGCTGCGCGGGGAGCAGGAGCGGGCGCCGGCTCCGCGTCGGGCACCGGCACGGCCGCGACCGGCGGGGCGACCACCACCGGAACGACCTCGCGCTGCGATGGCGGGTCCGCCAGCAGCACGTAGCCCTGGCTGAACTGGTCGTGGCAGCCCACCGTCACGCGTACCGTGATCACGGGCTCCTGGACCAGCTGGGCGGACGACAGGCGCAGCACCGCGTTGCCGTCGGCGCGGTCCAGCCGCCAGGCCAGCGGCGTGGCCGGAAGGTCCTGCTGCTGGAGTTCGGCGCGTACGCAATTCAGCTCGTCGCCGGGCTGCAGCGTGACCGGGACCGAGACCTGCACCGACCGGCCGATGAAGGCCGAGCCCTGGAGGCGGCCCAGCGAAAGCGCCAGAGCATCGGGCAGCGGCAGCACCAGGGCGCCGATGAAACAGGCGGCCGCGCGCATGCGGAAACGGGCCGCATTCGCGGCCCGCTCAGGTTCTGCGGGGGCTGTCTTGTTACTCACGGGGCCTAAGGACCCTTAGGGGCCTGACTTACGTCCTGTCGAGCATAGTCGTATCAAATTGTGTTCTTGGCAAGGGTCAGGCGTGTCGGATAGGACACAGGGACGCGGCATCCACACGGATTGCTAGGATGACCCGCCATGAACACGCTCCCCGACATCCCCGCCGACCGGCTGCCCGAACTGCTTCGCCGCATGCCCAAGGCCGAGCTGCACATCCACATCGAAGGCTCGCTGGAGCCGGAGCTGATCTTCGCGATGGCCCGGCGCAACGGCGTTTCGATCCCGTACGCCAGCGTGGAAGAACTGCGGCGCGCCTACGCCTTCACCAACCTGCAAAGCTTCCTGGACATCTATTACGCCGGGGCCAGCGTGCTGATCACCGAGCAGGACTTCTTCGACATGGCCTGGGCCTACCTGGAGAAGGCGCGAGCCGACAACGTGGTGCACGCGGAGATCTTCTTCGACCCCCAGACCCACACCGCCCGCGGCGTGGCGATGAAGACCGTGATCGACGGGCTGCACCGGGCCTGCGAACAGGCGCGCGAGCAGTTGGACATCCAAGCTTCGCTGATCCTGTGCTTCCTGCGGCACCTGAGCGAGGAGGACGCCTTCCAGACGCTGGAGCAGGCGCTTCCGTATCGCGACAAGTTCATCGGCGTGGGGCTGGATTCCAGCGAAGTCGGCCACCCGCCCGAGAAGTTCGCGCGGGTGTTCGCGCGCTGCCGCGAGCTCGGACTGCACCTGGTGGCGCACGCGGGCGAGGAAGGTCCGCCGGCCTACGTGTGGACCGCGCTCGATCTGCTGAAGGTCGAGCGCGTGGACCACGGCGTGCAATCGAGCAAGGACCCGCAGCTGATGCGCCGGCTGGCGCAGGACCGCATCCCGCTGACGGTGTGCCCGCTGTCCAACCAGAAGCTGTGCGTGTTCCCTCGGCTGGAGGACCACAACCTGCGGCAGCTGCTGGACGCCGGGCTGGTGGCCACGGTGAACTCGGACGATCCCGCGTACTTCGGCGGCTACGTGAACGACAACTTCCTGCAGACCTTCCGGGCCACCGGGTTGTCGGTGAAGCAGGCCTGGCAGCTGGCGAACAACAGCTTCGAGGCGAGCTTCGTGGGGGCGGAGCAGAAGCGGAAGTACCGCGACCGGCTGGACGCCGTGTTCGCGGAACTCGCCGCCTGAAGGACGTTCAGCCCGCCAGGCCGTCCACGGCCTGGACCATCGACTCGCGCGCCTGCTCCACGATGCGCTGCTTCCACTGCGGCGTGTCCGTGTAGAACGCGTCCAGCATCTGCTGCTTGATCTGCGCCCGCTGCGCGGCGGGCGCTTCCGGATGCTGGTCCAGCCAGTGCTCGGAGCGCAGCGCGTGCAGCACCTCCAGCAGCGGCTGCGTGCCGTACTCCATCGCGATGCCGGTGTACTCGGCCTGCGGGCACTCGTCGAAGATGCTGGACCACATCATCCCGGTGAGCCTGGCCGAGGTGGACGAGCCGTCGTAGATCGAAGTGACCGGCGTTTTTCCGCCACCGTCCCACCAGCGCCGCGCCCGAGCCACCTGCGTGGCGTCGTCGGGTCCGGCGAAGATGCGCTCGCCCAGGCCGCTGGGGCCCAGGCCCGTGTGGAAGTCGATCCAGGCGATGCGCGCGGCGCGGCGGCCGTGAGAGCGCAGCACCTCGCGCAGCGTGCGGTTGCTCCAGGTCGGGCCGTCGCCGCCGAAGTACATGCCGCGCGGGAACTCGTGCTGGCCGCTGCTGATGGCGGCCTGGTAGGCCGGCCGGCCGTTCCTCTCGATCCACGCGGCCAGCGCGTCGTCGTTCTCCTTCGAAGGCGGCCAGGTGTCGGGGAACAGCAGGTCGTGCAGCTCGCGGTAGGCCGCGTTCTTCGGCAGCGGCTTGGCGAAGTCGTGGAAGTTGCGGTTCAGGTCCACGTTCTCCTGCGTGGTGCGACGCAGGTGCGAGAAGCCGAACGGATTGAGCGCGTGCACGTAGAGCACGGCCACGCCATTCTTGCGAGCGTGTTCGCGCCAAGCGGCGTCGCGCAGCGCCGAGACCTGCACGCCGCTGCCGCAGAAGCCCTCGACGCCGTGGCAGGCGCTGGACAGGATCAGCAGCCGCGAAGCGTCGGGGTCCCCTTCGCGCGCCACGTCCATGGCGAGCTCCTCGCCCTCGCGACCGGTCTCCGGATGCCGCTTGGATTCGACCAGCAGCCCGGCGGCCTGGGCCGCCTCGATGAACTTGCCGCGCGCTTCGCGATAGCTGTGGGAGAAGGCGGCTTCGACGCTCATGCGCGCTGCGCTCCCAGCCAGGCCTCCGCCAGCTTCACCCAATAGGTGGCGCCCAGCGGGATCAGGTCGTCGTTGAAGTCGTAGCTCGGGTTGTGCAGCATGCACGGCCCGGCGCCGTGGCCCATCTCGCGGTGCGTGCCGTCGCCGTTGGCGATGAAGCAGTACGCGCCCGGCTTGGCCTGCAGCATGTACGCGAAGTCCTCCGCGCCCATGGTGGGCTCCTGCGCAAGCACATTGGCCTCGCCGACGATGGAGGCCATCACCTTGCGGCAGAAGTCGGCCTCGGCCGCCGAGTTGACGGTGGGCGGGTAGTTGCGCACGAACTCGAATTCGCACTTCGCCTCGTGCGCCGCGCAGGTGTGCTCGGCGATCTGCTTCATGCGCTTCTCGATCAGGTCGAGCACCTCCATGGTGAAGGTGCGCACCGTGCCCTGCAGCTCGCAGCTGTCGGGGATGACGTTGGTGGCCTCGCCGGCGTGGATCATGGTGACCGAGATGACGCCCGCGTCGATCGGCTTCTTGTTGCGGCTGATGATGGTCTGGAAGGCCTGCACCATCTGGCAGGCGATCGGCACCGGGTCGATGCCGTTGTGCGGCAGCGCGCCGTGGCCGCCCTTGCCGCGGATGGTGATCTTGAATTCGCTGGTGGACGCCATCACCGGCCCGGCCGAGACGGCGAAACGGCCGACCTGGTCGCCCGGCCAGTTGTGCATGCCGAACACGGCTTCCATCGGGAACTTGTCGAACAGGCCGTCCTTGATCATCTCGCGCGCGCCGCCGCCGCCTTCCTCGGCCGGCTGGAAGATCAGGTAGACGGTGCCGTCGAAGTTGCGGTTCCTGGCGAAATGCTGGGCCGCCGCCAGCAGCATGGCCGTGTGGCCGTCGTGCCCGCACGCGTGCATGCGGCCGGGGTTCTTGCTGGCGTGCGCGAAGGTGTTGAACTCCTGCATGGGCAGCGCGTCCATGTCGGCGCGCAGGCCGATGGCGCGGTCGCTGGTGCCGTTCTTGACGATGCCCACCACGCCCGTGGTGCCCATGCCGCGATGGATGGGGATGCCCCATTCGGTGAGCTTGGCCGCCACCAGGTCGGCGGTGCGGACTTCCTCGAAGCAGAGTTCGGGATGGGCGTGCAGGTCGCGGCGCAGGGCGGTGATGGAAGCCGCCTGCGTGACGATGGAATCGAGGACGTTCATGGTCGCTACTTCTGGAGGATCGAGCCGAAGAGTCTAGCCCTGGGGTGCGGCCGGGCGCATGAGGGGAATCCGCGAGAATCGTGCCATGACCGCTTCCGTCCAGCCCTCGGCCCGCGCGCTCGAGCTCGCGCAGACCCTGGTGCGCATGAACACCGTCAGCGCCAACAGCAACCTCGAGCTCATCCATTTCATCCGCGACGAGCTGGCCCGCCTGGGCGTGAAGTCGCGCCTGACCTTCAACGCCGAGAAGACCAAGGCCAACCTCTTCGCCACGCTGGGCGAGGGCAAGCCGGCCGGCGTCATCCTGTCCGGCCACACCGACACGGTGCCCTGGGACGGGCAGGACTGGTCCGCCGATCCGCTGTCCGCGCAGGTTCGCGAGGGCAAGCTCTTCGGCCGCGGTTCGGCCGACATGAAGAGCTTCATCGCCCTGGCCGTCGCGCACGCCGAGACCTTCCTGGCCAGCCGCGCGCCGTTCGCCATCCACTTCGCGTTCAGCTACGAGGAGGAGATCGGCTGCTTCGGCGTGCGCGAGCTCATCGCCGACCTGCGCGATGCCAACATCCAGCCGCTGGCCTGCATCGTCGGCGAGCCCACTTCGATGGTGCCCGCCATCGCGCACAAGGGCGTGTACCGCTACAAGTGCTGCGTGCGCGGCAAGGAGGCGCACTCCTCGCTCACGCCGCAGTCGGTCAACGCCATCGAGATGGCCGCGCGCGTGATCGGCAAGTTGCGCGACATGGCTGATGGCTTCGAGCGCGAGGAGCCGCGCTACACCGGCTTCGACGTGCCGTTCTCCACCGCCAGCGTCGGCCAGTTCCACGGGGGCATCGCCGACAACGTCGTACCGCGCGACGCCGAGTTCCGCTACGAGTTCCGCGACCTGCCCACGGCCGACGCGCAGGCCATGCAGGCGAAGGTGGTGGCCCATGCCCGGTCACTGGAGCCGGCGATGAAGAAGGTGGCGCCCGACACGGGCTTCAGCTTCGAGACGATCTGCGAGATCCCGAGCTTCCTGGGCTCGGAGCAGGACCCGGTGACACGGCTGGCGCAACGCCTGGCGGGCGAGCAGCGCACCACGCTGGTCGCGTTCGGCACCGAGGCGGGCCTGTTCAAGCGTGCCGGCATCCCCACGGTGGTGTGCGGGCCCGGCAGCATCGTGCAGGCGCACCAGCCGGACGAGTACGTGAGCCTCGAGCAGCTGGCGCGCTGCGAAGAGTTCATGCGCGGCCTGGCGGCCGCGCGCGAGATCGGCTGAACCTACTGCCGGGGCGCGGCGGCCTTGTTGGCCGGCAGCTTGCCCGCGATGTTGTCGCCGGCGCGGCGGGTGGCGTCGGCGGCGCGCCTGGCGGTGCGGCTGACCGCGTTGCCCGCGTCCTGGGCGACTCCCTTGGTGGCCTGGGCCGGCCGCGACTTCTGCGCCTTCTTCACGACCTCGGGGCTGCCCTTGTCGGTTCCGGCCGCCTTGTCGTTCGGATAGCCCTCGCCGGCCTTCTGGGTGGACTTGTTGTCCGGACCGGTCGGGTTGGCGCCCTGGGCGTGGGCGGTGAGCGCCGCCGCGCAGAGGGCGAGGGCGAGCGTGGCCGGCAGGCGGCGGAGCGTGGATGTGTTCATGGGTCGGCCCCTGAAGGACTGGAGACGGCCGAGTCTAGGCCGCGACTGCAGAGCCCAATGACGCTTCGAGTGCTGCATCGCAGCATCCTCACCGTGAATTTGACACATTGCGGTTGAGTTCCTAGGGGTTTTCCTAGGAGCCAATTTCATACCCCAAATGGGGTACGACCGTAGCTCCGGCGCCGCGTTTCGCGCTGTTTCGGTGCGGTTCTCCCCGTTTTGACCCTCGGACCTCACCCATTCGTGTGGTTGTGCCCATCCGTGACCAATGGCATATTGCTCGTTGCAAATTCACACAATTGTCTCTAGGGGCATACCTTGGCACTACTCGAACTCAACGGCGCACCGATCAACCTCCTGATGAATCCGCCGGAGGTCTCAGGCGACGTCCAAGCCACGTCCCCCACCTATTTCGAGGTCGTCAACGGGCCCCAGACGATCGAGATCGGCGGCTTCGGCTTCATCTTCGACCCCGTGAGCGGCGATCCGATCGCCGGCACGGTGACCGGCATCGACTGGCTGCCCAGCCCCTCCACTCCCTTTGATTTCACGCTGACCGGCATCAGCTGGCAGCTGGACGGCCCGCAGGGCGGCGTGGGCGACGACGGCACCACGGTCGACGGCATGTTCCTCATGGGCAGCCTGGCCGAGTGGGCGACCTGGCTCAGCGGCGACGATGTCGAGCTGGGCTCGGACTTCGGGGACGTCCTGGCGGGCTTCCAGGGCAACGACACCCTGTGGGGCAACGGCGGCGACGACCAGCTCGAGGGGTGGTCGGGCAACGACGAGATCCATGGCGGCGACGGCAACGACAACCTCCTGGGCGGCGCGGGCGACGACACCCTGGACGGCGGAAACGACTTCGACTGGGCGAACTACTGGAACGCCCCGGGGGCGGTCACGGTCAACCTGGCGAGCGGCACGGCAACGGGCGCGGCCGGCAACGACGTTCTGATCGGCATCGAGAACGTCGGCGGCTCCAACTTCGACGACATCCTTGTCGGCGACGCGTTCTTCAACCAGTTCACCGGCGGCCTGGGCAACGACTTCATCAACGGCGGCGACGGCCAGGACTGGGCGAACTACTGGGATGCGACGTCCGGCGTCATCGTCGACCTGAACGCCGGCCGCGCCTTCGGTGGCGCCGGCAACGACACGCTGATCGGCATCGAGAACGTCGGGGGCTCGTCCCACAACGACACCATCTTCGGCAGCATGGCCGCCACGGCCCCGGGCACGCCGGGCGGCAACCTGCGAGGCGAGCTCGGCGACGACTCGATCGTCGGTGGCGCCAGCAACGAATTCATCAGCGGCGGCGCCGGCAACGACTTCATCGACGGCGGCCTCGGGATCGACACGGCCGACTACCAGTACACGGCAGCCACGGGCGGCGTCAACGTGAACCTGGCCACGGGCGTCGTGACCGGCGCCGAGGGCAACGACACGCTGTCCGGCATCGAGAACGTCACCGGCACCAACTTCGACGACGTCATCGTCGGCAACGCCACCAACAACTTCCTGCAAGGCTTCGCCGGCAACGACGTGCTCCAGGGCGGCGCCGGCTCGGACTTCCTCGTCGGCGGCACCGGCAGCGACACGATCGACGGCGGCGTGGTCCTGGACCGCGTCAACTACAGCGACGCGAACACGGCCTCCTGGGAAGAGGACAACAGCGGCGTGACGATCGACTTGTCGGGCATCACGGGTGACGGCTCGACCGGATCCGGCACGGCCACCAGCTTCTTCGGCACCGACGTGCTGACGAACGTGAACTTCATCCGGGGCGGCTCGGGCAACGACAGCATCACCGGCAGCTCCGCGCTGATCTTCGAGCAGTTCGAGGGCGGCCTGGGCAACGACACCATCGACGGCGGCGCGATCACCGACACCACCGGGCTGAACAACAACCGCGTCAACTACCTGCCCTCGTGGGGGCCGGTGGCGGTGGACTTCCTGGCCGGCACCGCCCAGGACGGCATGGGCGGCACCGACACGCTGATCAACATCAACCAGGTCCGCGCCTCCAACTTCAACGACACGCTCCTCGGCAGCAACCGGACGGACGTGCGCGAGAGCTTCGAGGGGCGCGCGGGCAACGACTCCATCGACGGCCGCGGCGGCCTCGACATCGTGCGCTACGACAACGCCGGAGGCGGCGTCCAGGTGAACCTGGCCACCGGCCTCGCGACCGGCGCGGACGGCGCCGACACGCTCGTCGGCATCGAGCAGGTTCGCGGCTCCAACTTCAACGACCTCATCACCGGCGACGACGGGAACAACCTGCTGGAAGGCATGTCGGGCAACGACAACCTCATCGGCGGCGCGGGCGACGACACGCTGCTGGGCGGGGCCGGCTCCGACGCGCTGATCGGGGGCGCCGGCAACGACGTGCTCGACGGCGGCGCGATCCTCGACCGCATCAACTACAGCGACCTGAACACGGCCAACTACGCCAGCGACACCGTCGGCGTGACCGTCAACCTGTCCGGCATCACCGGCGACGGCAACTCGGGCAGTGGCGTCGCCAGCGGCACGGACATCGGGAACGACCAGCTCAAGAGCATCAACCGCGTCTTCACGGGTTCCGGCAACGACTCCATCCTCGGCAGCTCCGCGGCCGTCTTCGAGATCTTCGACGGCGGCGCGGGCAACGACACGATCGACGGCGGCGCGATGCTGGATTCGCTCCAGATCGGCTCGAACCGGGTCGTCTACAGCTCCATGAGTGGTGGCGTGTCGGTCACTCTGGGCACCGGCGGCAACGGCACCGCGACCGGCACCGCGACCGGCAACGACGTCCTGCGCAACATCCATGCGGTGTACGGCACCACCGGCGACGACACCATCATCGGTTCGGACGACAACACCTACTCCGAGAGCTTCGCGGGCCAGAGGGGCAACGACTTCATCGACGGGCGCGGCGGCATCGACATCCTGCGCGCGGACGCCAGCAACGGCAACCTGAACGTGAACCTGGCGACCGGCCGGATGACCAGCAGCGACACGCTGGAAGGCGTGGACACGCTGGTGGGCATCGAAGGCGTCTATGGGGGCAACGGCAACGACGTGCTGACCGGCGGCAACACGGCCAGCGGCGCCACCTTCACGGACGGCAAGCTGGAGATCTTCCGCGGCGGCGGCGGCAACGACACCATCAACGGCGGCGTCGGCATGGACCGCGCGGACTACTCGTCGTCGACCACCGGCGTCCATGTGGACCTCGGCGCCGGCCGCGCCTTCAACGACGGGGTCTTCACCTCCCCGAGTCCCTCGATCCCGGGCGTGCAGGGCCAGGACACGCTGATCGGCATCGAGGCCATTCGCGGTTCCGAATTCGACGACACCCTGGTCGGCACCGACCGCGGGCCCGGCACCGACGGCTACTTCGAGTTCTTCGAAGGCCGCGGCGGCAACGACCTGATCGACGGCAAGGGCGGCATCGACCGCGTCGACTACAACTTCGCCACCGGCGGCATCAACGTCAACCTCGCCGACGGCCGGGCATGGCAGGACGGCTACGGCGGCACCGACACCCTGGTCGGCATCGAGAACGTCCGCGGCTCCAACTGGAACGACACCATCCGCGGCGACGCGGGCAACAACGTGCTCGAGGGCGGCGCGGGCCAGGACGTGCTGCAGGGCGGCGCCGGCAACGACACCATCGACGGCGGCGTCGTCACCGACAAGGTCAACTACACCGACGGCAACTTCCTCAGTTACTCCCAGGACACGCTGGGGGTGAACATCAACCTGTCCGGCATCACCGGCGACGGCAGCCAGGGCTCGGGCACGGCCACGGCGCGCAGCACCCTGGCGGGCAACAGCGGCACCGACGTGCTGCGCAACGTCAACTTCATCGTCGGCGGCCAGGGCAGCGACAGCATCACCGGCAGCAGCGCGTCGATCTTCGAGATGTTCGAAGGCGGCCTGGGCAACGACACGATCGACGGCGGCGCCGTCACCGACTCGTCCAACGCCAACCGCGTGACCTACGCCTCCGGCAACTCGCAGTCGGTGATCGTCGACCTCGCCGCGGGCACCGCCACCGGCGCGGGCATCGGGACCGACAAGCTGGTCAACATCAACCAGGTCCGCGGCTCGAACTCGAGCGACACGATCTCCGGCAGCGACCGCGCCGACTTCCCCGAGTCCTTCGAGGGCCGCGGCGGCAA
>Ga0247821_10000254_pt1 | contig 30388 bp, 27 predicted proteins | sample 13C_Glycerol_Day_FD_192481 | JGI IMG/M metagenome (GOLD analysis project Ga0247821, IMG submission 192481) | Soil microbial communities from agricultural site in Penn Yan, New York, United States - 13C_Glycerol_Day14 | ecosystem: Environmental > Terrestrial > Soil > Agricultural land | place... | reverse complement strand
GCCAGCAACTGCATGCGTTCCTTGAGGTAGGCAGCGATGCGCGCCTGCAGGGCGTTGAAGGCCACGGCGGCGTAGCGCACCTCGCGCGGGCCGCTTTCATCCAGCTGCACGCCAGGCTTGTCCGGGTCGAGGTTGTCCACCGCGCGGGCCAGGCGGGTCAGCGGGCCGATCGCCAGGCGTACCGCCAGCCAGGTGCACAGCAACAGCACGGCCAACTGGATCAGCAACACCACGGGCAGCCAACGTGCCACCGGAACCGGCGATGGGGTTACGTCGATGGTCAGCGGTGCGCCATCAGCGAGGGTCAGGTGTGCCTGGAAGTGCGCGTTCGGGCCGGGGATTTCCTGGAAGGAAAGGCGATAGTCGGCGCCAATGGCCTTGACGATCGAGTCGGCAGCCATGGGCGGGTCGCTGCTGGGCATGGCTTCGCCCGCCAGGCCATGGTCCAGCCGGTAGCGGTAGGTACGCCGCTCCAGGCGTGGCAACCAGGCGGCGCGCTCGGCCGCGGGCAGGCGGTCGAGGATGGCCACCGAGGTGGCCACGTCCTGCTCCAGGGTGCTGAGCATCATCGAGCGGCTGCTGATGTAGCGCTCGTAGGCCTGCAGGCCGAACGACAGGCCGTAGGCCAGCACCAGGCCGGTGAAGAAGATCAGTGCCAGGCGCGAGGCCAGGGTACGTGGCCACTTCATGATGGCGACTCGAGCAGTTGCACCGGCAGCGAGAACACGTAGCCCTCGCTGCGCACGGTCTTGATGCAGCTGGGTTCGCGGGCGTCGTCTCCCAGGCGCTGGCGCAGGCGGCTGACCAGCAGGTCGATGGATCGGTCGAAGATGTCGGCTTCGCGGCCTTGGGTCAGGTTGAGCAACTGCTCACGGCTCAGCACCCGCTGCGGGTGGTCGAGAAACACCCGAAGCAGGCGATATTCGGCACCACTCAGGGCAACCAGGGTGCCTTCGCTGTCGAGCAGATGGCGCGCGGTGGTGTCCAGCCGCCACTGGCCGAAGCCGAGCAGGCGGCTGCTTTCGCTGATGGTCAGGTTGGGCGGCAGCATGCGCGTGCGGCGCAGCACGGCGTTGATGCGGGCCAGCAGTTCGCGAGCCGAGAACGGTTTGGTCAGGTAATCGTCGGCGCCCATTTCCAGGCCGATGATGCGGTCGGTTTCGTCGTTGCGCGCGGTCAGCATCAGCACCGGGGTGTTGCGGTGCTTGCCGGCGCGCAGCTCGCGGCACAACAGCAGGCCGTCGTCGCCGGGCATCATGATGTCCAGGACGATCAGGTCGACGCTGTTGGCTTCGAGAAAGGCGCGCATCTGCCGGCCGTCGGCGACGATGCTGGTGCGCAGGCCGTTCTTTTTCAGGTAGTTGCCGACCAGTTCGCGGATTTCGCGGTCGTCGTCGACGATCAGGATGTGATCGACGTGTTCCATGCGCTGCGTTCCTGTGCAAGAGGGGATGGGCGCAGTGTACCGAGCGTGTTCGCCCTTGCCTGCGGGGTTTTGTATTGCAGTGTATCTGGCGTGCGGACAGACACAGGAGGAAGCACATCACCGCTTCGGGCGACACATACGGGATACCTGGCTGGCGTGAAATGGCTCTCGACCGGGGAGCACACCTCCCCACCCCCAAAGCGTTACACAGGAGAGATGCCATGAAACTCAATACCTTCGTCAGTGCCAGCCTGTTCGCCGTGCTCAGCTTCGGCGCCATTGCCGCCCAGGCCTCCACGATGCCGATGAACGATACCGGGGTCATGCAGTACCGTTACGGCGACCACCTGGATGTGAAGAAAGTACTGTCGATACAGGATGACCAGAGTGATGCTTGCGGCCTGGTGAACACCCGCATGGACTACCTCGACTCCAAGGGCCAGCAGCAGAGCGTGCAGTACCGTACCTACGCCACCGGGGGTTGCCATGAGAATTGATCGCCGCTTGTTGTTGAAGGTTGGCGGCATTGCCCTGGCGCTGGCCGGCCTGGGCCTGGCTGGGCACCTGATGGCCCGCGACAGCTACGGTGCCATGCCGTCGCTGTCGGGAGCCAGCCAGTGGCTCAATTCGGCGCCGCTGGATGGCCCCGGGCTCAAGGGCAAGGTGGTGCTGGTGGACTTCTGGACCTGGGACTGCATCAACTGCCGGCGCAGCCTGCCCCATGTGAACGAATGGGCGCGGCGCTATGCCGACCAGGGCCTGGTGGTGGTCGGCGTGCACACCCCGGAGTACGACTACGAGCACGATGTGGGCACCTTGCGTGACAAGGTGGCCAGGCTGGGGATCGGTTACCCGGTGGCGGTGGATAACGACTACAAGGTGTGGAATGCCTGGGGCAACCAGTTCTGGCCGGCGCACTACTTTGTCGACCGCAAGGGGCAGGTGCGCCATGTGCACTTTGGCGAGGGGGATTATGGGGGGCAGGAGCAGGTTATACAGGCTTTGCTGGATGAGAAAGAGTAAGTGGTCTGTGCCGGCCTCTTCGCGGGCTTGCCCGCTCCCACAGGGATTTGCGTAATCAGTGAAATTTGCGCAGTACCTGTGGGAGCGGGCAAGCCCGCGAAGAAGCCAACAACGATCTGTCAGGTGAAACTGGCGAAATGCGCCTGCATCCGCGCCGCATCCGCCTGGCGCCCGCTGAACAGCTCGAACGCCTTCACCGCCTGGAACACGGCCATATTACTGCCGTCCAGGGTGCGGCAGCCCAGTGCCCGGGCGGCGCGCAGCAGTTCGGTTTCCAGCGGGAAGTAGATGATCTCCGCCACCCACAACCGCGCATGCAGCAGCTCCACTGGCAGCGGCGTGCCCGGCAGCTTGGCCATGCCCACCGGCGTGGTGTTGACCAGCCCGTCCGCCTCGGCCAGGGCCGTGGCCAGGTCAGTGCCGACCACGGCGCGCCCGGCACCGAAATGGGCATTCAGGTTGTCTACCAAGGCTTGCGCACGGGCCGCATCCACTTCGAACAGCACCAGCCGCTCGACCCCTTCACCCAGCAGGGCATGGGCTACGGCGGAACCGGCGCCACCGGCACCCATCTGCACCACCTGGCGCCGTGCCACGTCGGGCAGGCCACGGCGCATACCTTCGGCAAAGCCCAGGCAGTCGGTGTTGTGACCGACCCGCTTGCCGTCCTTGAGCACCACGGTGTTCACCGCGCCGATGCCGCGGGCTTCGTCCGACAGTTCGTCGAGCAACGGCAGGATCGCCTGCTTGAACGGGTAGGTGATGTTGAGCCCGGTAAAACCGGTGTGTTGGGCGGCGTCGAGCAAGCCGGGCAGGGCGCTGTCGTCCAGGTGCAGCTGGTCGGCATCGATCAGCCGGTACAGGTAGCGCAGCGCCTGGGCATCACCTTCGTGTTCGTGCAGGGCTGGGGTGCGCGACAGCTGGATGCCGCGGCCGATCAGGCCGGCGAGGATGGCTTGCTGGCTCATGCGCCGTGCTCCTGCACCCTTTCGGCGAAGTGGCTGATGGCCATGCGGTAGCCATGGCTGCCCAGGCCGCAGATGACCCCGACGGCGATGGACGAGATGAACGACAGGTGACGGAACGGTTCACGCTTGTGCACGTTGGACAGGTGCACTTCGATAACCGGCACTTCGCTGGCCACCAGGGCATCGCGGATGGCCACTGAGGTATGGGTCCAGGCACCGGGGTTGATCACGATGCCGGCGCAGCGACCACGAGCGGCATGGATCCAGTCGATCAGTTCGCCTTCGTGGTTGGTTTGGCGGAATTCAATTTCCAGGCCATGGGCATGGGCAGTATCGGCACAACCCCGGGCCAGGTCGGCGAGGGTTTCGTAGCCGTACTGGGCAGGCTCGCGGGTGCCCAGCATGTTCAGGTTGGGGCCGTTGAGCACGAGAATAATGGGCTTCATTACGGGCATCGCTTTGTTGTTGTTGGATTCACCTAGTTTTGTACCGCCTGGTTAGTTTAGTCAATTGGACTAAACCGCTGTACCAGGAAAGTGGGCGATTATCGAACCCTGCATGTACACATCCCCGGCAGGAGAGAACGCAGGCTGGATTACAGAATTGTAATTTTTCCGCCACCCCCCCGATAAGCACGGCTTTTTACAGTTCCTCGCCAAAGCTCGCCGACGAGGACCTGTTTCGTGCCCATTCCCCGCAAGACCGCCTTGCTCTGCCTGTTGCTGGCCGGCGCCGCCAGCGCCCAGGCCAGCCAGAGCCTGAGCCTGCCCCAGGCGCTTGACGCCGCCTTTGCCCAGAACCCGGAACTGGCCGCGGCTGGCCGGGACATCGGCATTGCCGACGGCGAGCGGCGCCAGGCCGGTCTAATCCCCAACCCGGAACTGTCCTGGGAGGTCGAGGACACCCGGCGTGACACCAGCACCACCACTGTCACCCTCAGCCAAGCGCTGGAGCTGGGCGGCAAGCGCGGCGCACGCATCGCCGTGGCCGGTGCCGGCCAGGCCATTGCCCAACTGGACCTGGAGCGCCAGCGCAACGGCCTGCGCGCCGATGTGGTGCAGGCCTTCCATGCGGCCTTGCGCGCGCAGACTGCGCTTGAACTGGCGCAGCAATCGCAGGCGTTGACCGAGCGTGGGCTGCGGGTAGTGCAGGGGCGGGTGACCGCCGGCCAGTCATCGCCCGTGGAGGCCACCCGGGCCCAGGTGCAGCTGGCCCAGGCCCAGGCCGAAGTGCGCCGTGCACAAACCCAGCGCAGCGTGGCCTATCAGGCCCTGGCACGGTTGACCGGCAGCCCGTTGGCAAGCTTCGACCAGTTGCAGGCCGCCGATCTGTCCCCCGGTGACGCGCCCAGCGCCGACGCCCTGCTCAGCCAGGTCGAGCAGACGGCCGAATGGCGCCTGGCCGCCGCCCAGGTCGAGCGCGGCGACGCGTCCCTCGGGTCGGAAAAGGCCCTGCGCATTCCCAACCTCACCGTCAGCCTGGGTAGCCAGTACAGCCGCGAAGACCGCGAGCGAGTCAATGTGGTGGGCCTGTCGATGCCCTTGCCGTTGTTCGACCGCAACCAGGGCAACGTGCTGGCCGCGGCGCGCCGTGCCGACCAGGCGCGTGACCTGCGCAACGCCGTGGAGCTGCGCTTGCGCAGTGAAACCCGCAGCGCCGTCAGCCAGTGGGCCACGGCCATGCAGGAAGTGCAGGCCTACGACCGCACCATCCTGCCTTCTGCGCAGCAGGCCGTGGACACCGCCACCCGCGGTTTCGAAATGGGCAAGTTCGCCTTTCTCGATGTACTCGACGCCCAGCGCACGCTGATCGAGGCACGCGGGCTGTACCTCGAGGCACTGGCCTCGGCGACCGACGCGCGGGCGCAGGTCGAGCGGATCTATGGCGACCTCGATGGCCTGAGCAACAAATTGAACAGCAGGAGCAACAATGACTAATCCACGCAAGATAGCCCTTCTGGCTGCCGCCATTGCCGCGCTTGGCCTGGGTGGCCTGGCCTGGACCGACAACCTTGGCAAGGCGTCGAGCACGCAAGCCCGGCACGACGACCACGGCGACAGCCACGGCCACGGCGAGGAACAGGCCGGCGAAGGCCACGAAGAAGAAGAGGGCAAGCTGCACCTGTCCATCGCCCAGATCGAAGCGGCCGGTGTGCAACTGGCCAACGCCGGCCCTCGTGAGCTGGGTACCGCCATCAGCTTCCCGGGTGAAATCCGCTTTGACGAAGACCGTACCGCCCATGTAGTGCCACGCGTGCCCGGCGTGGTCGAGGCGGTGCAAGCCGAGCTGGGCCAGGCGGTCAGGCGCGGCCAGGTGCTGGCGGTAATCGCCAGCCAGCAGATTTCCGACCTGCGCAGCGAGCAACAAGCTGCCCAGCGCCGCCTGGAACTGGCGCGCCTGACTTTCCAGCGCGAACAGCAGCTGTGGCAGGAACGCATCAGCGCCGAGCAGGATTACCAGCAGGCCCGCCAGGCCTTGCAGGAAGCCGAGATTGCCCTGGCCAACGCCCGGCAGAAGGTCGCCGCCGTGGGGCCGGCCGGCACCGGCAACCGCTATGAACTACGCGCGCCGTTCGATGCAGTGGTGGTGGAAAAGCACTTGACCGTGGGCGAGGTGGTCGATGAGACCAGCAACGCCTTCACCCTGTCCGACCTGAACCGGGTCTGGGCCACCTTCGCCGTCGCCCCGCGCGATCTGGACAAGGTGGTCACCGGCCGCAATGTCACGGTCAGCGCGCCGGACCTGGGGGCCCAGGTCGAGGGCAAGGTCAACTACGTTGGCAGCCTGCTCGGCGAGCAGAACCGCGCTGCCACTGTCCGCGCCACCCTGGCCAACCCCAACGGCGCCTGGCGCCCGGGGCTGTTCGTCAATGTTGCGGTCAGCGTCGAGCGCTTCAAAGCCGCCGTGGTGGTGCCGGAAAGCGCCCTGCAAACCTGGGAGGAGCAGACCGTGGTGTTTGCCCGCACCGAGGAAGGCTTCGAGGCCCGCCCGGTGAAGACCGGCCGCCGCGACGCCGGCCAGGTGGAAATCACCACCGGCCTTGCCGCCGGAACCCAGGTGGCCGCCGCCGGCAGCTTTGTCCTCAAGTCCGAGCTGGGCAAGGGCTCGGCCGAGCACAGCCATTGATCACGGGGACGCCTGCATGTTCGAACGCCTGATCCAATTTGCCATCGAGCAGCGCCTGGTGGTGATGCTGGCCGTGGTCCTGATGGCTGCGGTGGGTATTCACAGCTACCAGAAACTGCCGATCGACGCTGTACCGGATATCACCAACGTCCAGGTGCAGATCAATACCGCCGCGCCCGGCTATTCGCCGCTGGAGACCGAGCAGCGCATCACCTTCGCCATCGAGACCGCCATGGCCGGCCTGCCTGGGCTCAAGCAGACCCGCTCGCTGTCGCGCTCGGGCCTGTCGCAGGTCACGGTGATTTTCGACGACGGCACCGACCTGTTCTTCGCCCGTCAACTGGTCAACGAGCGCCTGCAAGTGGCACGCGAGCAGTTGCCCGATGGCATCGAAGCGGGCATGGGGCCGATTTCCACCGGGTTGGGTGAAATCTTCCTGTGGACGGTGGAGGCCGAGCAGGGCGCGCTGAAGGAGGACGGCACGCCCTACACCCCGACTGACTTGCGGGTGATCCAGGACTGGATCATCAAGCCGCAACTGCGCAATGTACCCGGGGTGGCCGAGGTCAACAGCATCGGTGGCCATGCCAAGCAGTACCTGATTGCGCCGGAGCCCAAGCGCCTGGCGGCCTACAAGCTCACCCTCAACGACCTGATCGCGGCGCTGGAACGCAACAACGCCAACGTCGGCGCCGGCTACATCGAGCGCAATGGCGAGCAGTTGCTGATCCGCGCGCCAGGCCAGGTGGCATCGGCCGAGGACATCGCCAACATCGTCATCTCCAGTGTCGACGGCACGCCAATCCGCGTCAGCCATGTTGCCCAGGTCGGCCTGGGCGAAGAGCTGCGCTCGGGCGCGGCTACCGAAAATGGCCGGGAAGTGGTGCTGGGCACGGTGTTCATGCTGATTGGCGAGAACAGCCGCACGGTGTCACAGGCGGTTGCCGCCAAGCTGGTGGAGATCAACCGCAACCTGCCCAAGGGCGTGGTCGCGGTGACGGTGTACGACCGCACCAATCTGGTGGAAAAGGCCATCGCCACGGTGAAGAAGAACCTGGTCGAAGGGGCCATCCTGGTCATCGCCGTGTTGTTCCTGTTCCTGGGCAACATCCGTGCTGCGCTGATCACCGCCATGGTCATTCCGTTGTCGATGCTGTTCACCTTCACCGGCATGTTCAGCAACAAGGTCAGCGCCAACCTGATGAGCCTGGGCGCACTGGACTTCGGCATCATCGTCGACGGCGCGGTGGTGATCGTGGAGAACGCCATCCGCCGCCTGGCCCACGCCCAGCAACGCCATGGCCGCATGCTGAGCCGCGCCGAGCGCTTCCATGAAGTGTTTGCGGCCGCCCGTGAGGCGCGCCGGCCGCTGATCTACGGCCAGTTGATCATCATGGTGGTGTACCTGCCGATCTTTGCCCTGACCGGGGTGGAGGGCAAGATGTTCCACCCTATGGCCTTTACCGTGGTCATCGCCCTGCTCGGTGCCATGATCCTCTCGGTTACCTTCGTGCCAGCGGCCATTGCCCTGTTCGTCACTGGCAAAGTCAAGGAAGAGGAAGGCCTGGTAATGCGCACGGCGCGCCAGCGCTATGCCCCGGTGCTGGCCTGGGTGCTGGGCCGGCGCAAGCTGGCGTTCGCCGCCGCCGCCACCCTGGTGTTGTTGTCCGGGGTAATGGCCAGCCGCATGGGCAGCGAGTTCATCCCCAGCCTCAGCGAAGGCGACTTCGCCCTGCAGGCCCTGCGCGTGCCGGGCACCAGCCTGTCGCAATCGGTCGACATGCAGCAGCGTCTGGAACAGGCGATCATTGCCCAGGTGCCGGAAGTGGAGCGGGTGTTCGCCCGCACCGGCACCGCCGAGATCGCCTCTGACCCGATGCCGCCGAACATTTCCGACGCCTATGTGATGCTGCGTCCGCGTGAGCAATGGGGCGACCCGGGCAAGCCGCGTGATGAGCTGATCGCTGAGGTACAACGTGCCGCTGCCAGCGTGCCAGGCAGCAACTACGAGCTGTCGCAGCCGATCCAGTTGCGCTTCAACGAGCTGATATCGGGGGTGCGCAGCGATGTGGCGGTCAAGCTGTTCGGTGACGACATGGACGTGCTCAACCGCACCGCCGCGCAGATCGCCAGCAGCCTGCAAGGCGTGCCGGGCGCGTCCGAGGTAAAGGTCGAGCAGACCACTGGCCTGCCGGTGCTGACCATCGATATCGACCGCGACAAGGCGGCACGCCATGGCCTGAACGTGGGCGACGTGCAGGACGCCATTGCCATTGCCGTGGGGGGCCGCACGGCCGGCACGCTGTACGAAGGTGACCGCCGTTTCGACATGGTGGTGCGCCTGTCGGAAACCCTGCGTACCGATGTCGACGGGCTGGCCAGCCTGCTGATTCCGGTGCCGGCCAGCGCTGCAGCGGGTGCCGGGCAGATCGGCTTCATCCCGCTGTCGCAGGTGGCCACGTTGAACCTGCAGCTGGGGCCGAACCAGGTCAGCCGCGAGGATGGCAAGCGGGTGGTAGTGGTCAGTGCCAACGTGCGCGGGCGTGACCTGGGCTCGTTCGTCGAGGAGGCCGAACAGACGTTGATCGAGCAGGTGCAGATACCACCGGGTTACTGGACACGCTGGGGTGGCCAGTTCGAGCAGCTGCAGTCGGCGGCCGAGCGTCTGCAGGTGGTGGTACCGGTGGCCTTGCTGCTGGTCATGGCACTGTTGCTGATGATGTTCAACAACCTCAGGGATGGCCTGCTGGTGTTCACCGGCATTCCGTTCGCCCTCACTGGCGGGGTGCTGGCGCTGTGGTTGCGGGACATCCCGTTGTCCATATCCGCTGGCGTGGGGTTCATTGCCTTGTCGGGGGTGGCGGTGCTCAACGGGCTGGTGATGATCGCCTTTATCCGTGGCCTGCGGGAGGAGGGGCGTACGCTGCGGGCGGCCGTCGAGGAGGGCGCGCTGACGCGCTTGCGGCCGGTGCTGATGACGGCACTGGTGGCGTCGCTGGGGTTCATTCCGATGGCTTTGGCTACCGGGACCGGGGCCGAGGTGCAGAGGCCGCTGGCGACCGTGGTGATTGGCGGGATTCTGTCCTCCACTGCACTGACCTTGCTGGTGTTGCCGGCGTTGTATCAGTGGGCGTATCGGCGCGAAGAGGTGCAGGAGGGTTGAGCCCCCGGGGCCGCGTTGCGGCCCTTCGCGGGCTTGCGCGATCCCTGTGGGAGCGGGCAAGCCCGCGAAGGGCTGCAAAGCAGCCCCCAAAATATCAAACGGTACTACGGGCTCCGGGCCGCGCGCTCTCCGTTCCCGCCTCATCATGCAACGAAATCCGCGAAGTCTCCGGCAACGCCAACCCACCCACCAAGGCCACCAGCGCAATCACCACCAGGTAGAACGCCGGTGCCAGGCTGCTGCCGGTCTGCCCGATCAGCCAGGTCGCCACCAACGGCGCGGTGCCGCCAAACAGGGTATAGGCCACGTTGTAGGTAATCGCCGAAGCGGTATAGCGGGTGCGGGTAGGGAAGCTTTCCGACAGCAATGCCGCCGTGACCACACCACTGCACAATGCCCCCACTGCCAGCAGGATCACCCCCAGCAGCGCGCCGGACATCGAGCCGGAGCTGGCCAGCCAGTACGCCGGGAACACGCACAGCATCACCCACAGGCAGGTAAAGCCGATGGTCTTGCGCCGCCCTACGCGGTCCGAGAACGCGCCGGCCAGCGGGCAGCCGACGGCGGCGAACAACAGGGCCACGGTGGTCACCAGCAGCGATTGCGCGCGGGTCAGGTTGCCGACCAGTTGCAGGTAGGTGGCGAAGTAGGTGGTGAACATGTAGAACGACAGCGCGGTCAGCGAGATGAAGGCCCCCAGATTGCGGATCGCCCGGCCATGGTTGCGCAGGGTTTCCTTGAGCGGCGAATGTTCATGCTCCTTGCCCTGGGCGATGGCTTCGCGGAACGCCGGAGTTTCTTCCATGCGCCAGCGCAGGTACAGGCCGACCAGCCCCAACGGTGCCGCGATCAGGAACGGGATGCGCCAGCCCCAGGCATTCATCGCTTCGGCCGACAGGCTGGCTTCCAGGCCATAGGCGATCACTGCCGCACAGGCAAACGCGGAAAAGGTCGAGACCGGCACGAAGCTGCCATAGAAGGCGCGCTTGTCGTTGGGCGCGTGCTCCATCAGGTAGGCGCAGGCCCCGGCATATTCGCCACCGGCAGAAAAGCCCTGCAGGCAGCGCGCCAGGGTCAGCAGTGCGGGGGCTGTCAGGCCGATGCTGGCGTAGGTCGGCAGCAGGCCGATCAGGGTCGTGGAGCCGGCCATCAGCAGGATGGTCAGCGACAGGATGCGCTTGCGCCCCAGGCGGTCACCCAGCGCGCCGAACACGATGCCGCCCAGCGGGCGCAGGGCGAAGGCTACGGCGAACACCGCAAAGGTCTTGAGCAAGGCCACGCTGGCGTCTTCGCCGGTGAAGAACTGGCTGGCGATCAGGGTAGCGAGAAAGCCGTAGACGGCGAAGTCGAACCATTCGACGAAATTGCCGATGGCCGAGGCGGCTATCACCCGGCGCAGTGTGGCGGGGGATACCTCGTGAGGTGTGGGCATGCGAGTGCTCTCCGGTTCCATTGGCAGGCATGATGAAAGTGGCGCGGTCGGGCCGCGCCATCATTGTTGTGCTTGCCAGTAGATAACCGGGCGCTGGAGGACGCTTTGTCGAGGGCGACCTCGGGATACCTGAATCAACCGCGAGTTGTTCGCTTTGCGCGGTCCGCTCCCACAGGAGCCAACGCAGGCCGGGGTGTTCATGCAAGACAAGCCATGCGCTCAGAAACGCATGTCCAGCGCCAGTTCGAAAGTGCGCGGCGGCCCCATGTAGTACTGGCTGTTGTAGGCCTGCTTGGCATACACCTCGTCGGTCAGGTTGCGTACCCGCCCGGTGAGTGAGGTGTGTTCATCCAGCCGGTAGCGGGCGAACGCGCCGAACAGGGTGTAGGCCGGGGCCTTGAGGCTGTTGGCATTGTCGGCATACACCGAGCCCACATAGCGCCCGTCTGCCCCCACCGACCACGCCGGGGTCAGGCTGTAGGTCAGCCACAGGTTGGCGATGTTGCCCGGTACGTTCACCGGTGCGTTGCCCTTGCGCGACACCGACACGCCATTGACCGCCTCGTTGAACTCGTCGTACTGCGCATCGACGTAGGCATAGTTGGCCTCGGCCAGCAGCTTTGGTGTCACCTGCAGCCGCCCGGACAGCTCGACACCGCGCGAGGTCTGCTGCCCGGCCTGGACCGTGAGGTTGGCGTCGTTGGCGTCGCGCACGGCGAAGTCCTTGCGCACGATCTGGTACAGCGCCAGCGTGGCCGCACCGCGCCCGTCGAGAAAGTCGAACTTGCTGCCCACTTCCCACTGCTCGCCCTTGGACAGGTCGAACAGCCCGACGTTGGAGTAGGTCGCTGCCGCCAGCGAGCCGGCCGGCAAGTCGGCGGAGGTACTGTACTGCGCATAGAGGCTGGCCGATGGCGTCAGCGCATAGGTCAGGCCGATACGCCCGGAAAGCGGCTCCCAGCGCCGCTCGAAGAACGCCGGCGAGGTTGGCGTCACCGCGCCGTAGTTGGTCACTTGCATGTCCAGGTAGTCGTAGCGCAAGGCGGTCAGCAGGGCCAGGCGTTCGGTGAGTTGCAGGCGGTTTTCGGCAAACACTGCGCGGTTGGTCACCTCGTGACGGCGTTGCTTGGTCAGGCCGGCATTCACCCCGGGGATGTCGTCGAAGCTGCCGGGGTCGAAGTGCTCGGCATCGACCACGTCGCTCCAGCTGCTCGAGGTGGGGTAGAGGGTCTGGCGCATGCGCGAGTACTCCAGCCCCAGTGACCACTGGCTGGCCAGGCCGAACAGCTGGTTGTCGTGGCGCAGCTCGATGCGGTCGCCCAGCAGGTTCTGGTCATGGCGCTGCAGGTAAGGGCTGCTGCGGCGTACCTTGCCATCGTCGGTGTAGCTGTAGCGTTCGAGGTTGCGGTAGTCGCGCTGGGCGTTGTAGTGGTACAGCGTGTTCTGCACGCTGGTGCTGTCGCTGAGCTGGTAGTCGAGGATCGAGCGCAGCCAGCGTACCCGCTGCTCATAGCGCCCGTCGCCGACGTTGTAGTTTTCGAAGCGGCGGCTGTTGTCGATTTTCATCGTGCTGCGCCCGGGCAGGATCGGTGAGCCCCAATACGGGCTGTCTTCGCGATCTTCCTGGTACTCCACGGCCAGGGTATGGGTGAGGTTGGGGGCGAGGTCGCTGAGCAGCGAGAAGGCCAGGCTGTCGGTGTGCCGTTCGTTGCGGTCGATGTAGCCGTTGCCATGCCCACGGCTGAAGTCCAGGCGCATGAAGTGGCGGGCATCGGCGGGGTTGCTGGCCAGTGCCTGGTTGATGCCGAACGCCACTTCGCTGTCGTCGAAGCTGCCATAGCGGATACGGCCGTCGATGGTCTGTTGATCGCGGCTGGCCAACTTGGTGATGTAGTTGATCGAGCCGCCTACCGCGCCCGCACCATGCAGGAACGACGACGGCCCGCCGATCAGCTCGACGCGGTCGAGCACCCAGGCATCCACTGGCCGGGTGGCGCTGCTGTAGCCCAGGTTGATGCCGTTGTACAACTGGGTAACCTGGTTCTGGGTGAAGCCGCGGTAGGCGACGAAGCCGCCAAAGCCGGGGTTGGCCGAAGCGTTGACGCCGGTCATGGCGTTGATCACGTCCTGGCTGTCCTTGGCGTCGCGCTCTTCGATCAGGCGGCGGTCCGAGACACTGACCGAGGCAGGCGTTTCTCGTGCGGTGAGGCCCAGGCGCGAGCCGGTACGGATCGGCTCGTCCAGTTGCACGCCGCTGGCGGCGTCGCGTTCACCGTCGATGGTGGTGGCGCTCAGTTCAACCGGGGCAGCGTCCGCCCAGGCAAGGCTGCAGGTGCCCATGAGGAGCACCAGGGAGGTATTGCGAAGCATGTTGGTGTGTCTTCCACGCAAAGGTCATGGCTGACCGCGAGCGCGCGCAATCAGGCGCGCCCGGCTGAGGTCAGGCGAAATGAAGTACGGCTGCGGGGAAAGAGGCGGGGGAGGCGCGGGGGTTGAGGGCGGGGCGTTGATAGCGTGGCGGCGGTTGCGCCCAGCTGCGCACCACGATGGGCGAGGTGGCCACGGCTTGCGCCGGGGTGAACGACCAGCCGCCGCTGCTGAGCGGCACGGCCAGGCTGAACGAGGAACACACTGGGCAGTCGAGCTGGGCCATGTGCTGGTCGCCGCCCGCGCCATCCAGGTCGATGGCTACACCGTGTTCGCTGTTGACCGAGCAGAAACCGCCTTCCAGGCCGGCCAGGCGCAAGCCACCCATCTGGCCGTGGTGCAGGCCGCACAGCACCAGGCTGAACAGGACGCTGGCGTAGAGCGTCCAGGCAGTCAGCGTGCGGGTGTGCCGGGTGGTTTTCATGGCGGCGAATCTATCATCCGGATGAACGCTCGGGTAGTGCTTCGGGCTCAAGATTTTTAGTAGGTGGCATTGGTCTGCGGGTCGAGGTCGACCAGCAAGGTCCGGTAGCCTTCGGCGGTACTGGCGGCGGCAAGGTTGCAGGCGATGCTGGACTTACCGACACCGCCCTTCTGATTGAAAACCACAGGACGCATGAGGCGTTCATCCATGACTGAAACGCGACAGTTTCATGACAAGGATTGTTACAGCCAGCTAAGTTCATTTCTTCATGTGGCAATGGGGCTGCCTTTAGCGGTGTAGTGTCTGTTCCGGCCCTTTCGCGGGTGAACCCGCTCCCACAGGTTATGCACCATCCTTAAGGGCGGCGGGGTGTGGGAGCGGGTTTACCCGCGAAGATGCCAGAACAGGCAAGCAAGGGCGCTCAGGCAACGACTACTCGATTACGCCCCTGCTGCTTGGCCCGGTAAAGCGCCTGGTCAGCCTCGCTCAACGCATCCCCCGGTTCGCTATCGGCCTCGCCATCCCAACGCGCAACCCCTAGCGACACCGTCACCGCCCCCGCCGGCTCCACCGGGGTATCCTGCACCGTCACCCGCAGCCGTTCGGCCACCGCTGCTGCAACGTCCAGGCTGGCCCCTGGCAGCAGCATCAGGAACTCTTCGCCGCCGGTGCGGCACAGCAGGTCACCCTCGCGGCAGCAGCGGCGCATCAGCTCTGCGAGCCGGCGCAGCACCTGGTCACCTATTTCATGCCCGTGGCAGTCATTTACCCGCTTGAAATGGTCGATATCCAGCACGATGGCCGCAAATGCCCGACCCTCGGCTTCCAGCAGCGACAGGCTGAACTCCAGGCTGCGGCGGTTGCCCAGGCCGGTCAGCGGGTCGGTCTGGGCGTCGCGGTTGAGCCGGCCAATACGTTCCTGCAGCAGGTTGAGCCCGAACAGCAGCGCGCGCTTGAGCTCGGCCGCTTCGAAGTACCAGGCTGGTACCCGATGCAGGCGCTCGGCAGTGCCGGCACGGTCCATCGAGCGGGCGCCGGCGGCAAGCTGCCACAGCGGCCGGGCGATGGTCATGGCCAGCCACCACAGCAGCAAGCTGCCCACCAGCGCCAACGGTACGGAGGTGCCGACCACGTTGAGGATCAGGTTGCTCAGTGGCGCCAACGTCTGAGTCAGCGGCTGCTGCGCCACCACGCCCCAACCGGTGCTGGGTACGGTGGCGAACCCGGCGAGCATTTCCACGCCGAGGCTGTTGGTCAGTTGCCGGGTACCGCTGCCCAGGGTCGTCAGCTGGTCGATCAATGCGTTGCCTTCAACCACCGTGCCCACGCGCTGGCTGTCGGGGTGGTACAGCAGACGGCGGTTGCGGTCGACCACGTACAGGTAGGAGCCGTCCTTGTAGAAGTGCTCGCCCAGCAGGCTGTTGAGGATGTTGTGTTTACGCAGGTACAGGCTGCCGCTGACATACCCCAGGTAGCGGCCATTGCTGTCGAAAATGGGTTGCGACAGCGCCACCACCAGGTTATTGGCCGCCGTCACGTAAGGCGTCGACACCAGTGCTCGGCGCGCGTGCAGCGCCTCTTGAACGCCGGGCGACTGCATGTGCCTGCCGACCAGGTGCCGCAACGGGGCGGGGGAAATCGCCAGCAGCACCCCGTTGGCATCGATCACGAACGTGGAGTTGAAGGCCAGGCTCTGGCTCAGGACACGCTCGGTCTCTGCCTGCAGGGCAACGGCGTCACCGAACTGCCGGCCTTGCACGCCAGCGCTGAACGACAGTTGCTGTAAAGCGTTGCCGATAAAGGTCTCGGTGATGGTGGCCAGTTTCATCGCGTACACCCGGTTGGCTTCCAGGGCGTGGTCGATGAGCAGTTGGCGCTGCACCCGGTAGCTGGCGAAATAGCTGGCGCACAGCATGACCACGGCGGTAAGGGCGCAGAGCACCAGAATGAGTGTGCGTAAATCCAGGCGCAATCCGTGCTTGGTGTGTGGCAATCCTGACCTCGGGTGATCGAAAAACAGCTATGAAATGGGAATAACCTTACGCGTTATGGCCGCAGCGGGGAACCACGCTCAGGAGCCTGCCTTTTCCAGCGCGTCCAGTTCGTCTTCGACCTGTTGCATGCGCTGCTCGGCCAAGGCCTGCACCTTCGCGTCGCGGGCGGTCTCGCGCATCAGGGCGGTCAGCTTCTCGCTCAGGCGCTTGCCGGCCTCGGTGTCTTCCAGGGCACGGGCCTTGGCCGGGTCCTGGGTGGCCTCGACGATGGTGGCGAACTCGGCATCGCTGAAGTTCTTTTCGCTGTACAGCCGGAACAGGTCCTGGCGCTGGTCCTCGACGGTCAGGTACTTGCGTAGCACGCCCTGGATGGTCGCCTGCGACAGCTGCGGGTGTGTGCGGCCGAGCAGCGCTGCCATGCGCTCGATGTTGTGCGTGTAGGCATCCTGCAGCGGCAGCTGGGCCAGGATCTGTTCTTCACGGGAGGGTTGCTGGTCGCAGGCGGTGAGGGCGGCAGTCAGCAGCAGGGGCAACAGCAACTTCTGGAAGCGAGGCATGGCGTGGCCTGGTTGGGCAGTGAGTGCTGCCGATTATACCGATGTCGGCCGTTGTGGCTGCGCTGGCAGGTCAGAAAGTGCCTACAAAGATGCTGCTCAGCTAATCGACGCGTTCATTTCAAAACCTGCCCGGGTTGCTTACCTTCCGAGGTGCACGGATTTTTCAATGCACCCAAGGGAGATTCACGATGACGCACATGGCCCTGTACAAACTCAAACTGCTGGACGAGTTCGAAGACCGCAGAGACCTGTGGACCTTCGGTGATTTCGAGAACAGGTTGATGGACCTGTGGCGTGGAGCGACGCGGCATGACGCCAAAGGCATCATCCATGCGGCGCACAAGGAAAGGCGCTGGCCCAGGACCGTGAAGCGCTACCTGCTGACCAATTACCGGGTGTTTGGCAATGTCAGCTCAGAGCTGGAGCGGACCTTTGCCGAGGTGGTGGCGACGCTGAGTGCGCAGGAACGGGCGGAGTGGGGGTTGCAGCCTGTTGGCAGTTCGGTCGTCTGATCGGTTTTTGGGGCCGTCATGCGGCCCCAGGATCTTTCCGACCACGCGATACATCAGAACTCACCCCCCAACGGCCATTCCACCGCCAACCGTATCTGGTCCCCATCCAGCTCCGCCTGCGCCGTGTTGCCCCGATGCACGTCATGGCGCAGCGAAAACACGGTGCCCTTGGCCTTGCCACTCTGTACCACATACCGTGCCTCGAGGTCGCGCTCCCAATGTTTGCCCCCCTTGCCATACCCCAGGTACGCATACCCGCCTGCAGGGTCGACATGAGTGCCGTCGATATCGAACCCGCGCACGTACAATGCCGTCAGGTTCAACCCTGGCACGCCGTAGGCGCCCATGTTCAGGTCATAACGCGCCTGCCACGACTTCTCGTTCGGCGCGTTGAAGTCCGACATCTGCACCGCGTTGGCAATGAAGATCGCCCCCCGCGTCACGTAGTCGAATGGCGTGTTGCCGTCCACCTGCTGCCAGCCCAGGCTGAAGCCGTGCGGCCCGTGGTTGTAGCGTGAGACCAGGCTCCAGGTGGTGTTGTCGATGCGCCCGGACAGCGCCTTGCCGGTGTCGGTGGTGCGGTACAAGTTGAGGTCGAGGCTGAGGCTGCGGCGCTCATCCAGGGCATGGCTGAGGGTGCTGCCCAGGTAGTGCTGGTTCCAGCTGTCCTGGTAGCGGGAGGTGTACAGGCTGCCGCTGAAGGCGGCGCCGGGGTTCCACACCACGCCAGCCAGGTCGAAGCTGTTGCCCTGGCGGCCGTTGGAGTAGTTCACCACGAAGCCCTGGTCGTGGCTGGAAGCATTACGGTCGGTACTCTCGTTGAAGTGCCCGGCCACCAGCTTCAGGGTGTCGAATTCGTTGCTGGCAAGGAAGAAACCGGTGGCTGTCTCGGGTAGCAGGCGGCTGTCCGAAGAGCTGAACACCGGGGTCTTGACCCGTTGCTCACCGTAAGACAGCACGGTATTGGACATGCGCAGTTTCAGTGCCGCGCCGGCACGGCTGTATTCGTTTTTCGGGTGCCCCTCGTTATCCACCCCGAGCAAGCGCGCCTTGCCTGCGCGCCCGCCGCCGCTGTCAAGTTGCACACCCAGGTAGGCGTGGGCATCGACCCCGACACCGATCAGCCCCCGGGTGAAGCCGGACTGAAAGGTGCCCATCAGCCCATAGGCCCATTCCTCGGCCTTGCCGTTACGTTCACTGCGCGGCTTGTAGGCGTTGCGCGCGGCACTGTTGCGCCCGCCATGCTTGTAGTCGCGCTGGTCGAATACGCTGCGGTTGAGCAGGCTCCAGCGGCCATCCTCGACAAAACCGTTGCTTTGCGACTGGGCGGATTCGGCCAGCGCGGCCGGTGCTAGCAGGGTGCCGGTGAGCAGCAGGGCGACAGGGCGCGGCATGGGCAAAGCTTCCTGTTCAGGAGGCGCGAAAACGCAAGATGCGTGCGCCGTCGAAGGGGTCGGTGAGGTAGTGGGCGTGCACGCCGAAAGTGCTTAGCAGGCGCTCGGGGTTGAGCACTTCGAGCGGTTTGCCGAGGGCGACCAGGCGGCCCTTGTCGAGCACCGCGACGCGGTCGCAGGTAAGTGCCTGGTTGAGGTCGTGCAAGGCCACCAGGGTGGTCACCGGCAGGGCTTGCACCTGTTGCAGCAGGCCCAGCTGGTGCTGGATATCGAGGTGGTTGGTCGGCTCGTCCAGCAGTAGCACCTGCGGCCGTTGCGCCAGGGCACGGGCGATGTGCACGCGTTGGCGCTCGCCACCGGACAGCGAGCCCCACAGGCGTGTGCGCAGGTGCAGGGCGTCGAGGTCGGCCAGGGCCTGTTCGACGATCGCGCGGTCTTCCCGGGAGAACGGCGCCAGCGCCGACAGCCAAGGGGTGCGGCCCAAGGCAACGGCGTCGAACACGCTGATCGCATCGAGGGTATCAGCCTGCTGTTCGACCAGCGCCAAGGCCTGGGCGACACGGCGGCGGGGCAATTGTGCCAGCGGCTCGCCCAGCAGCTGCACGCAGCCGCTGCCTGGCTTGCGCAGCCCGGCCAGCACCTTCAGTAGCGAAGACTTGCCGGAGCCGTTGGGGCCGACGATGCCGAGGGTTTCACCGGCGACAACGCTTAGTTCGATATCGCTGAGCACGCTATTGCCGGCCAGTTGCAGCCCCAGGCTCTGGCAACTCAAGGGGGCCATCGGTACAGCCGTCATGACCGTCATGGGCGCCCCCGGCGGCTGACCAGGATCAGCGCGAAGACCGGTGCGCCGAGCAGCGCGGTGACCACGCCAACGGGGATCACCTGGCCAGGAATCAAGGTGCGCGACAGGATGTCGGCAGCAATCAGAAACAGTGCCCCGCCCAGGGCACTGGCAGGCAGCAGGCGGCTGTGCCCGGGGCCAAGCAGCAGGCGCAGGGCATGGGGAATCACCAGCCCGACAAAACCGATGGCGCCGACGATGGACACCATCACGGCGGTCACCAGTGCCGCGCAGCTGATCAACAGCAACTGGGTACGCCGTACCGGGATGCCCAGCGACGCCGCCGAGTCGGCACCGAAGGTGAAGGCATCCAGCGCACGGCGGTACCACAGGCACACCACCAGCCCGAACAGCGCCACTGGCACGGCCAGCCACACCGAAGGCCAACGCACGCCACTGAGGTTGCCCAGCAGCCAGAACAGGATGCCGCGCGCCTGCTCGGCGGTGGCCGACTTGGTGATGAGGAAGGCGGTGAGGGCGTTGAACAGTTGCGAGCCGGCGATCCCGGCGAGGATCACCTGGGCGTTGTTGCTGCCCGGGCCGGCTGCGCGGGCCAGCACCAGCACCAGGGCGAATGCTGCCAGGGCGCCGATGAAAGCGCCGCCGGACATGCTCAGCGCCAGGCTGCCCAGGCCCAGCAGGCCGACCAGCACCGCACCGGTCGAGGCGCCGGCAGACAACCCCAGCAGGTAAGGCTCGGCCAACGGGTTGCGCAACAATGCCTGGAGGATCACGCCGCAGATGGCCAGGCCGGCGCCGCAGGCCGCAGCGACCAGGGTGCGGGTCAGGCGGTAGTTCCAGATGATGCCGGCGTCGATCGGGTCGACCGGGTAGCCGGCCTGCCACAGGTGGTTGGCCAGCACCTGGCCGACCACGCCGGGTGACAGGTTGGTTTCGCCGATGGCGGTGCCGGCCAGCAAGGCCGCCAACAGGGCGACCAGGGCAACAGCGATGGGTAACAGGCGCATCATCACTGGGCTGCTTTGCCGCTGGCGAAGGCGGCGGCCAGCGTCTGCAGGCCGCTGAACAAGCGAATGCCGGCCTGCATGGCGTCGGCGTCGAGGATGATGATGCGGTCGTGCTTCACCGCATCCATGTTGCGCGTTACCGGGTCGCTGCGCAGGTATGCCAGCTTCTTCTGATAGTCGTCGGCGGGGTAGCGGCGGCGGTCCATGCGGGCGATGATCAGCCAGGTGGGGTTGGCCTTGGCCAGGGTTTCCCAGCCAACGGTCGGCCACTCTTCGCTGGACTCGACCACGTTGCGCACGCCGAGGGTGCGCAGCATGAAATCGGCGACCCCCTGGCGGCCTGCTACGTAGGGGTCGATGTGCAGGTCGGCGCTGGAGAACCAGAACAATGCCGAGGTGGTGGACAGATCCTTGCCGGCCAGTTGCGCCTTGGCGCTGTCCAGGCGGTTTCTGAGCTCGGCATTCAGGGCTGTGCCACGGTCCTGCACGTCGAAGATTTCCGCCAGCTGGCTGACGCTCTTGTAGATGCTTTCGACCTGGAACGCCTGCAGGCGGGTGCCGTCGGCGCCCACCAGGTTGTCCTTGCCTTCGCAGTCCGACGGCAGCAGGTAGGTGGGGATACTCAGTTCATCGAACTGCTCGCGGGTGCCGACCGCCCCCTGGGCACCGACCATCCATTCGAACTGCACCGTCACCAGTTGCGGGCGCTTGCCCACTACTGCCTCGAAGCTGGGCTCGTTGTCGGCCAGGCGCGGCACCTTGTCGTTCTGCACCTGGTACTCGGGCAGCACGTTGTTGAACCACAGCGAGGTGGCCGCCAGTTTGTCACCCAGCCCCAGCGCGTAGAGCATCTCGGTACCGGCCTGGCCAATGGTGACCGCGCGCTCCGGCGCCTGGGCGAAGGTTTGCGGTTTGCCGCAGTTGTCGACCGTCAGCGGGTAGTGGGTGGCAGCAGCCTGGGCCAGGCCGGTGAGGCCGAGGCCGGCGAGCAGGGTGGCAAAACGGGGCAGCATGCTGGGCGATCTCCTATCGGACAGTTCGGGTGAGGAACGCACGGACAGGCATCGCCGAGCCCCCGCTGGCGGCAGGGGCAACACTGATAGCCAATCCCGGACACCCCGCCGGTTGGTGAATGTAGGCCGGCAGGTCTCCTGACTGGTGCGTCATGGCCTGGCTCCGCCTTCCCGGGTTGGTGGCCCAGTGGCATCGATGGAGCAGGCTCGGCACCTACAGTTGCGGGGGCAGTTCCGTTTGGCCCGAATTGGCGGGCCTGGGATTCCCTATTGATTCCGTGGTGGAAACCGGCGGCCGGCATGGTAGACCATCGCGCCGCCGGGTGAAAACGCTTTTCAGAAGTACTTCAGCCAGGTGATGTCGCGCCGCCGCGCCTTCAGGCGGGCGAACCAGCGTACCGGCAGGTACAGCGAAACCGCCAGCAGCACCGCCCCCAGCCACACCGCGGCGATGCCGTCGAAGCCGAAGTAGTCGCCATGGTTGCGGCCGAACAGCGCCACGCTGGCCAGGTACAGCAGCTTCAGCACATACAGGTGCAGCAGGTAGAAGAACATGGGGGCTGCACCGAACACCGCCAGGGCGCTGATCCAGCGGGCCTGGCCGGCGCGTTCGAAAGCGCGCAGCAACAGCAGGCCACAGCCCAGGGTCAGGGCCAGGAACAGCAGCGACGGTGGGTACTTGGTGATGTTGAAGAAGCTCATCAGGGTTTGCGTGAGGGTTGGGTAAGCGCTCCACGGCGCCTCGCCGTAGCCGTTGAGCAGGCGCAGCACGACAAAGCCCGGCAGCGCGATCAACCCGGCCAGCAGCAGGCGATGCTGGCGCTGGCCGGCCTCGCTGCCACGGGCGAACCACGGGCCAAGGCCGTAGCCCAGGGCGATGACACCGATCCACGGCAGCACCGGGTAGGAGGTGCGCAGGCGCAGGCTTTCGGAGAACTCAAGCCAGCCCCGGTCATGCAGGATTGCCCATGGCACGTGCAGGGCGGATTCGGCGCCAAAGTGCAGGCCATCGAGCAGGTTGTGGCCGGCAATGATGATTGCGCCCAAGGCGATCAGGGCGGCACGTGGCAACCAGACCAGCAGCGACAGGGCGATCATGCTGACGCCGATGGCCCAGATTACCTGCAGGTAGATGACGCTGGGCGGCAGCTGGAAGGTCCAGGCGAAGTTGACCAGGGTGAATTCCAGCACCACCAGGAACAGCCCGCGCTTGAACAGGAACGCCGAGACATCGCCGCGGCCCTGGTGTTTCTCGCCGTACAGCCAGGCTGACAGGCCGGTCAGCATGACGAACACCGGCGCGCACAGGTGGGCCAGGGTGCGGCTGAGGAACAGCGAGGGCTCGGTGGTATCGATGGCCATCGGGTCGCTGACCTGGCGGTGCAGGAAGAAGGTTTCGCGGACGTGGTCCAGGAGCATGAACAGGATCACCAGACCGCGCAGGGCATCGATGCTCTGCAGGCGCTGGGTGAGCAGGGTGGGGGTGGCACTGGCGCTTGTCATGAAAGTTCGCTGGTAGGAATGGATGTCAAATGAAATGTTATCTTATAACTAAATAATCATGGATTGGTAGATTTTTTGTGCTGCCTGCACCGGCCTCTTCGCGGGTAAACCCGCTCCCACAGGTACGTTACAGGTTTCAAGGTCTGTGATGTCCTTGTGGGAGCGGGTTTACCCGCGAAGAGGCCGGTGCAGGCAGATAGGATCAGAAACTGTAATCCACCGTCGCAAAGTACGACCGTGGCATCCCCAACAGCCACTGCTGGCCACTGAACGCCGACTGCACATATTCACGGTCGAACAGGTTGTTCAGCTGCAACCCCAGCCGCACATCCGGCAACACCTGCCAGCCGATGTTGGCATCGACCACGGTGTAGCCGGGGGCACTCCGGGTGTTGGCGGTGTTGGCATAGCGCTCATCCACATAGCGCGCGCCAATGCCGGCCTCCATCCGCTGGCCGAAGCCTTTGCTCAGCCACAGGTTGGCGGTACGCCGTGGGATATTGGCCGGGCGATTGCCCGCACGGTCCTGTGCCACGCCGCCGACCACTTCGTCGAAATCGTCGTACCTGGCGCGCACCACTGACGCGTTGGCCGACACCTGCCACTGGTGCGCCAGCGCCAGTTCCAGGGTTGCCTCCAGGCCGTCGGATGTCTGCTGACCAGCCTGTTGCTTCTCGTGGGTGACCGGGTCATCCACCAGCAGCTTCTTCTTGACGATGTGGTAGGCCGCCAACGTCCATTCGCCACGCCCTTCCCAGAAGCGCTGCTTGAGGCCCACCTCGGTCTGCCTGGCTTCGGTCAGGTCGTAGTGCATCTGGTTGGCGCTGAGGCTGATGAGGTTGTCGACCCCGTCCTCGCTGGTGGAGTACTGGCCATACAGCGACAGGTCGTCGCTGACCGCAAACACCAGCCCGGCACGCCAGTTGCCACCTTGCAGGCTGCGGTCGCTGCGGCTGTCGACGGTCAGTTTTTCCTGAACGATGTGGTTCTGGTCGCGGCGCACGCCGGTAACCAGCGACAGGCGATCGCTCAGCTGCAGGCGGTTTTCCGCGAACAGGGCAAAGGTGTGGGTGGTGGACAAGGTTTGCGGGCGCAACGGCGAGGCGCTGTGGAACCAACCCGGTTGCGGCTGCCACGGGTCGACGTAGTCGCCGCCCACATCGTTGTAGGGCGTGTTGCTGTCGACGTTGAAACGGACCTTGTTGTACTCGGCACCGACCATGGTCTTGCTGGCCAGGCCGAACAGCGTGTGGTCGAGGGTGAAGGTCTGGCGGTCGCCGAACTGTTCCTGGTTGTGCTTGATTTCCAGGTAGCTGCCGCGCAGCAGCTGCTGGCGCTCGGCGTCCCAGCTGTAGTCCTCGGCGTTGCGCCAGTGCCGGCGGCTTTTGATGTAGTACAGCTGGTTGCTGGCGCTGAGGTGGTCGTTCAATGTCCAGTCGCTGTTCAGGCGCGTCCATTCATCGACGTAATGCTGCACGTCGTTCTGCACGTTGTAGTTCTTGTTGCGCAGGCTGCTGCGGTAGTGGCCGTCGATCAGCGGGGTGCCGTAGTAGTTGGCAGGCTCCGCATCGCCGCGGTCGTGGGCGAGGGTGAAACTGAGGTCGTCGCTGGCATCGAAGCGCAGCGCGGCGCTCAGCGCCAGGCTGCGTGAAGGGGTGCGGTCGACCCAACCGTTACCGGCTTGCTGGTTCAGGACCAGGCGGTAGCTCAGGCGTTCGCCGAGGCTGCCGCCGCTGTCCAGGCCGAGTTGCTGACGGTCCCACGAACCGTAGCCCAGGCGCAGGTGGTTGCGTACCTCGCCGGCAAACGGCTTTTTCGGGATCACGTTGACTACTGCACCGGTGGCGCCTTCGCCATACAGCACCGAGGCCGGGCCGCGAATCACATCGATGCGCTCGACCATCCACGGGTCGACCGGGAACGTCTGGGTACCGGCACCGGTGTACAGGCGTGCGCCGTCGAACAAGGTCATCACCGAGCTGTGGCCGGCAAAGCCGCGGGCGGAAAGGCCCGTGCCGCCGTCGCCCGGGGAGCCGACGTAGCTGATACCCGGCGAGCGGGTCACTGCGTCCTGCACGGTGAGGTTGTTGCGCTGCTGGATCTGCTCGGCGCTGATGCTGCTGGTGCTGGCCGGTGTTTCCAGGGCGCTGAGGCCCAGGCGCGAGCCAGCCTGGGTCGGGGTGGCCAGGTCGATGGCGTGGCTGCCCTGGGTGTCGGTGATGGTCGTGGAGGGCAGGGCCAGGGGCTGTCGGTCAAGGTCGTCGGCCAGGGCCGGCAGGGAAACGGCCAGGCAGGCCGCCAGGGGGTGAAGCTTTAACATACGGGACATGTCGTTCCACTGCTGCAGGAATGAATGGATCCCGGTGGAAAACACGCAAAGGCGCACCGTGCCCACAGGTGCGCGCACGGATACCGGCCTGCGCCCGCCCACCGCGGGTTGCCAAGTGAAGCTCCAGGCCGGTCTCCGGGCTTGCGAGGGGCATGAAACCTTCACCTTCCCATGCAGGTGCACAGTGGTATCTCGAAGGGTTCGCTCGCTTACCGTTGCGGGGGCAGCGCCGGACTTGTCGTGGGCAACACGACGCACCGGCTTCCCGTTTCACCCTGCGCGCGGCGGCGCAGGGCACCTGAAACTGGCGGGCATCTGACCATTGAAACGTGGGGGCGTCAAATCTGGTGTGATCATTGGGAGGAGTTGTAGGCAGGTCTGGCCTCTTCGCGGGTAAACCCGCTCCCACAAGTAAAACACCGGCCCAGAAGCCCGTGATATCCCTGTGGGAGCGGGTTTACCCGCGAAGAGGCCAGGCCTGCGAGAGAAGATCAGCGCCCGCGCCGCCGCGATACCCGCGCCTCGATATTCTTGCGCCCGATCAGCAGCGGTGGCTTCTCCACCACTGGCTCATCCGCCAGCCACTTGTACATCACCAGGCAGTCCACCAGCCCCAGGCGGGCGTGGCGATAGGCCTTGGGCAAGCGGCCAACGGTTTCGAAGCCCAGCTTGTGCCACAGCGCCACAGCCACCTCATTGGTGGCCACCACCGAGTTGAACTGCAGGGCCAGAAAGCCCTCCTGGCGCGCCTGTTTCTGTGAGTGCTCGCACATCAGCCGCGCCACGCCCCGGCCGCGTGCCGACTCACAGACCATGTAGCCGCAATTACCCACGTGCCCACCAGGCCCGGCGGCGTTGGCCTTGAGGTAATACGAACCCAGCAGCTCGCCGTCTTCTTCGGCCACCAGCGTGCGCATGGGCAGCTCCAGCCACAGCTGGCGGGCCTGGTCGAAGCTCAAGGCCGGGTCGAATGCGTAGGTTTCACGGGCCTGGACAACGGCCTGGAAGGTGGGCCAGAAGCGTTCGAAGTCTTCCGGCGTCATGGGGCGGATGTGGATCATGCGGGTTCCTGCAAGGGCTGGGCCGCCCAGTCTGGGTGGCGCGGCGCCGTCGCGCAAGGGCGGCGACGCCAATTGCACTCAGCCGTTGGCCTTGCCCACCGCATCCATGGCCCGTGCCGAGTAGACCAGCGCGGCTCCGGCGTTCATCGCCACGGCAACGCCAAGCGCTTCGGCGATTTCCTCACGGCTGGCGCCGTGCTTGACGGCTTGCTGCGAGTGCACGGCGATGCAGCCGTCGCAGCGGGTGGTCACGGCCACGGCGAGGGAGATCAGCTCGCGGGTCTTGGCGTCCAGGTGGTTGGTCTTGGCCCCTGCGCCGCTGGCGGTCATGTAGCCGGCAACGGTATCAGGGGAAAGCTGCTTGAGATCGCCGATGCCGGCCATCAACTGCTTACGGTAGGCGTCCCAGTCCATCATGCTCATCGTCTTCACCTTGGGGAGGTTGCGAGTGGAGCTTTCAGGCTAGTCGAAGAGTGGGATGTGTGAGACTCGTACTTTGGTTGGTTGCGCGCAGGCCTTTGGGCTGCGCGCTCCCGCACCGGTCAGATGTAGATGAACACCAGCACCAACGCCGCAACGAATGCCCACTTCTCCAGGTAGTAGCGCGTGCGGTTGCGCTTCTTCAGCGCCTTGCCACGTTCGCGGATCTTGTAGATGCGGGTGAACAGCCGGTTGATGCCACCGGTCTTGTCGCCGGCATCGTTGGGTGCCGCGGCGGCGGCCATGACGTTGCGGCTGAACCAGCGGTTGAACGCGGTTGCCCAGCGGTACTTGAGCGGGCGTTCCACGTCGCAGAACAGGATGATGCGGTTGTGCTCGGTGGTGTTGGCCGCGTAGTGGATGTAGGTCTCGTCGAAGACCACGCCCTCGCCATCGCGCCAGGAGTACTTCTCACCGTCCACGTCGATGTAGCAACCGTCGTCGTTCGGCGTGTCCAGGCCCAGGTGGTAGCGGTAGGAGCCGGCATACGGGTCACGATGGCGCACCAGCTTGGCGCCTGGCGGCAGGGTGGCGAACATGGCGGCCTTGACTGTGCCGATGCCTTTGAGCAACTCGGTGGTGCGTGGGCACAGGGTCATCGCCGACGGGTGGCTTTCGCCGTACCACTTCAGGTAGAAGCGCTTCCAGCCGGTCTTGAAGAATGAGTTGAAACCGACATCATCGTAATTGTCGGACTTCTTGATTTCGCCCACATGCAGCAGCTGGCGGGCCTCTTCGCGGATTTCCTGCCAGTGGTCCTGCAGTGTCTGCAGCTCGGGGAAGGCCTCCACCGGCAGGTAAGGCTTGGCCGGATGCCTGGAAAACAGGTACAGGAAGCTGTTGACCGGTGCCAGGAAGCTGGAGTGGTCGCCCAGCTGACGGGTCAGCTTGTGGCGAACCCGACCGCGCAGGTGAACATAGGCGATCGAGAGGACGAAGATGAGTACGAGAGCAATTTTCATGGACGTTTACTTGTCGAAAAATGGCCATGCGCCATGGCATGAGCCCGCCAGCATAAACAATCATGGGGGTAGTTTGTACTTATTGTTACGCAATGACGGGGCGACTTAGGTTTAATGCCCTGCAGCCTTGCGCAAACGTTTCATGTTCAGGAGTTCGTATGATTCAGGACGTACGCCCCAGCGGTACCCCCTTCAAGCGGCTGTTCTTCGCCTTGCCGGTCAGCGATGCCCAGCGCCGCGCGCTGGCTCAGTGGCGACGTGACTTGAGCCTGCGCAGCGGCAAGCCGGTGCCGGCCGCCAACTTCCATGTAACACTGCTGTTCCTCGGCGATGTGGATACCGCCCAGGTGCCTGCAATTTGTGCGGCAGTCGACCAGCTGGCGCTACCGGCCACGGCACCACGGCTGTTACTGGACCGCTTGCAGGTATGGCAGCGGGCCAGCGCCCTGGTGCTGGAGGCGCAGCAGACGCCAGCGGCCCTGTTGCAACTGGTTTACAGCTTGCAGCAGGCACTGCTGCCGTTGGGGGTGGAAGCGGCCGACCGTGAGTATCGCCCGCACCTGACGCTGGCCAGGGATTACCGCGGCCAGCCGCCAGAGGCCAGCAGCGCGCCGGATTTCTACCTCGCCGCCCGCCATTTCACACTGTACGAGTCGCGCAAGGGCGCTTACTGGCCGTTGGCGCAGTGGCCGCTGTCGAGCTGATTCAGGCCGTGGCCTCGCAGTCTGCGAACATCCGCTCACCCAGCCTGCGTGCCGTGTGCAGGTGCGGTGCCGGGTCCGCGTCTTCGCTTTCGTCAAGCAGGGTGGAACTGAGTACCTCGGCGCCGCAGTAGTCGAAAATGCCGTGCTCGATCTGCACGCGCATCGCCTCGCCATAGCCATGCCGTTCGAAGGTGCCGCCATCGGCACCGGCGACACCGACCAGGTGCACCTTCATGCCGCGCAGCTTCTTGACGGTGATCCCCCCTTCATAGTCGAACGCCCAGCCATTGCTGAACACCCGCTCGACCCAGCCTTTGAGCAAGGCCGGCAGCGACCACCAATAGATGGGGTAGACCAGCACCAGCGTATCGGCGCGCTCGATGCGTGCCTGCTCCTTGAGTACATCCGCCGGCGGGGCTGCGAGCCGGCGGTGCACCGCATGGTCGGCCAGGCCGAAACGCGGGTCGAAACCTTCACTGGCCAGGTCGGCGATTTCGCTGCCGTGGCCGGCGTTGGCCAGGCCGTTGGCGATCTGCCGGGCCAGGGCATGGGTGAGGGATTGCGGGTCGTGATGGCCGACGACGATCAGGGCGTGCATGGTGGTCTCTCCAAGACAGGGATGCAGGATTACCCGGAGCGCTATATACTCAAGGTAAGTTACGTTTGGTAAGTTACTTTTGGTAGGTTATAGATGTCAAGCGATGATCAAGCCCACTCGCGCAAGCGCCTGAGCCGCGACGAGCGCCGTCGGCAGTTGCTCGATGTGGCCTGGCAATTGGTGCGGGAGGAGGGCACCGATGCCCTGAGCCTCGGCCGTTTGGCCGAGCAGGCGGGGGTGACGAAGCCGGTGGTGTACGACCACTTCGAGACCCGCACCGGGCTGCTGGTGGCGCTGTATCAGCAATACGACGCACGCCAGACGCGAATGCTGGAGCAGGCGCTGGTGCGCTGTGATGCCAGCCTGGCCAGCCGCGCCGGGGTAATTGCCGAGGCCTACGTGGACTGTGTGATGAGCCAGGGGCGTGAAATACCGGGAGTGTCGGCGGCATTGGCCGGCTCGCCGGAAATGGAAGCGCTCAAGCGGGCGTATGAGCAGCCGTTTCTGGACAAGTGCCGCGAGGCGTTGGTCGGGTTTTCGCCCAGTGGCAACATTGGGCTGGCGGGCATGCGCCTGATGGTGGGGGCGGCGGATGCCTTGTCGCAGGCAGCTGCGGCGGGGGAGCTGGACGCCGGGCAGGCCAAGGCCGAATTGCAGGCAGCAATAGTGGCGATGGTCGAGCGGCAATGAAGCCTTGAGAGTGCCCGGGCTGCTCTGCAGCCCATCGCCGGCAGGCGATCACACCGGCAGGCTCTGATGCGGCAACTCATCCCCCGGGCTGCGGGCGAACTGACGCTTGTACTCGCGGCTGAACTGCGAGGTGCTCTGGTACCCCACCCGGTGCGCGACCTGCGCCACCCCCAGGCCTTCGCCGATCAGCATTTGCTGGGCTTTCAGCAGCCGCAGGCGCTTGAGGTACTGCATCGGTGCCATGTCGGTGCAGCGCTTGAAGTGCTCGTGGAAGGTCGAAACGCTCATGTTGGCGCGCGCGGCCAGCGCTTCCACGCTCAGCGGCTCGGTGTAGTGCTCGCGCAGATGGGCAAGGGCGGCGCCGATGCGGGCGAAGTGCCCCTGTTGCTCCACCAATGCCCGCAACACGCCGGCCTGTGGGCCGCGCAGGGCGGTGTACAGCACCTCGCGCACCCGCGCCGGGCCCAGCACCTTGGCGTCCATTGGGTCCTGCAGGCAGCGCAGCAGCCGTTCCACGCATTCGCGCATCGGAGCATCGAGTGCCGCCGAGGTCATCGACTGCGGGGTTTGCGCCTGCACCGCGGCATCCGGCGCCAAGGCCATGCTTTGCACCAGTTCACCCAGCACGCCGCGGTCGATGTCCACCGCCACGCCCAGCAACGGCGCTTCGGGGGTGGCGAAGGTTTCGCACATGAACGGCACCGACAATGCCTGCACCAGGTAATGCCCGGCGCCGTACTCCAGGGTACGCGGCCCCAGGCGCGCCAGCTTGCTGCCCTGGGCCAGGATC